>JGI24186J35511_1000662_pt1 | contig 12241 bp, 10 predicted proteins | sample YNPBryulayer2012_FD_35511 | JGI IMG/M metagenome (IMG submission 35511) | reverse complement strand
GGACGTTCATAGCAGGAGCGCATTCACGGCTGGGGACAGAACCCTGGGCGGGCGACGGCAGTGCCGTCGCCCACCCTCCATAACAGCTTTTGCTAGTTATCAACTCGCAAGCGGACGCCCCTATTGGTGAGCGCACCCCCATGGCAGTTGAGTGAGCGACCAGTGTGACAAGCTGGCATGGCGAGCGAGCAGCCTACGCCCCTATTGGTGAATGCACCCCACAGGCTCCACGTGTGCTAATCTAAATATATGGTTGACAAGCTCAGGTTGTATATCTCCGCAGCGTATGACCTGCGCTTCGAGCGCGACGTGTTGCTGGCGCGGGCGATCACCGAGATCCCAACCTCGCTTGGCTGGACGATTACGCAGACCCCTGGGCCTGATCAGGAAGCCAACCTAGACGCTGTCGTTCAAGCCGACGTGCATCTGCTCATCCTGGGCAGCGACATCCAAGCGCCGGTTGGGTTGGAGTGGTCAACCGCGCGACGCGCCGGCAAACAAGTCAGCTTGCTCTACAAGTCATCAACGCGCCAGACGCAAGCAGCTCAAGCATTCGTGCGCGAAGTCGCCCGCTTCGCGCGCTGGCAGGTGTTCGCCGATGCTTATGACCTGCGCCGGCTGGCGCTGGAGCTACTCGTTGATCACTTGCTGACCTACCGTGAGCGCTATGCGATCAGCGCTGAGGAAGCCGAGCGCCTGCGCGATTGGCGCCGAGCGATGGAAGCTACGGCGCGCAGCAAGGGCGCGGTGAGCGACCTGCGCGGCGGCGCAGAGCAGAGCGCCGTGATCCTGACGACCGAGCGCTTCACGCCGAGCCAGGGGACGTTGCTAAGCAACTAAAGCGCCCTATCCCTGGAGTAGCCCCAGCAGGGTGGGCAGCAATTGCTTTTTGCGCGAGACCACCCCTGGCATGTCCCACACCCCTTCGGCCTTGCGCGAGAAGGGCAGGCGCTCGAAGAAGCGCGCCTCGCCCACGCCGGCCAGCAGGCTGTTGTTCTCCACGATGTCGGTGATCATCAGCGCGACGAAGTCCAGCCCGCGCTGCTCCTGAAGCGCCTTNAGCGCTGCGCGGATCTCGTCCATGCGCGGCAGGATGGTGTTGAAGCTGGTCACCTCCACCTGCGCCAGGCCGAACTTCACCGTGCCGGCCTCGAAGAGCTTGAGGTCGGCCTGCACCATGTCTTGGGCCGAGCGATTGCTCACGTCGGCGCCGGCGCGCAACAGCGCTTCGCCAAAGTGCTGGATGCGCGCTTCTGTCTCTACGCCAAAGGCGCGCTCGGCCAGCCAGCGCACAGCAGCGTGATCGCGCGGCGTGGTGGTTGGCGACTTGAATACCAGCGTGTCGCTGAGCACGCCGGCCAAGAGCATGCCCGCTATCTCCGGCGGCGGCTCAAGCCGCGCCAAGTGCAGGCGCTCGGCCACGAGCGTTGAGCATGACCCCACCGCGTCCACGTGAAACGAGATCGGCACCGTCGTATTGACCGTGCCCAGGCGGTGATGATCGAGCACCTCCAGCAAGTCGGCCTCTAGCAGTCCGTTCACCGCCTGCGCCGGCTCGTTGTGGTCCACCAGCACCAACTTCATGCGCGGCGGGCGCAGCATATCTGCGCGCGTGCAGATGCCAACGTACTTGCCGTTGCCATCCACCACCCAGAAGTCGTCGCGCTGCGTGCGCATGACCCGCTCGCGATGGTCGCTGATGCGGTCGGTGAGCGCGAAACGCGGCACGTCCACGTCGCATGCTTCGCCGCACGGGATGGCGATCAGCTTCCCGAACACGGCGTAGGTCATGTCTAGATGCTGCGAGAGGTAATTGAAGACCGACTGGCCGGTGACCAGCCCGACCGGCGTGCCGTCTGGCTCGACGATCGGCGCAGCGCGGTGCGTCTTGGCCGAGAGTTGCCAGGCCGCCGAGAGCGGCGTATCCGGTGTGAGCGGTTCAATGCGGTTAACGATGGACTCGAAGCGCGGCGCTGCGTCCTCCAACAGCAGCGGCGGGGACAAGCCGAAGGTCTCCAGGGCAAAGCGGGTCTGTGGGTTGAGTGAGCCGGCGCGGGCAGCGATGGCATCGGCGCTGCCTTGCTCGCGCAGCAGCCAGGCGTAGCCTATGGCCGAACTCACCGCGTCGGTATCGGGATTTTTATGCCCGACGACATAGACGCATTCGCGCGCTGGGGCGGGATGATGCACCAGTTGCGCTTCCGTCATAAGCCAACCCACACCGATTTGACGTTGGTGTATAGCTCCAGCGCCTCGTGCCCCATCTCGCGGCCAAAGCCGCTCTGCTTATAGCCGCCGAAGGGCGACGCGGGGTCAAACTGGCTGTAGCAGTTGATCCACACCGTGCCGGCCCGCAGCAGCCCGGCCAGCTTGTGCGCGCGCCCGATGTCGCGCGTCCAAATGCCGGCAGCCAGGCCGTAGGGCGTATCGTTGGCGCGGGCGGCCACCTCCTCGAGCGTCTCGAAGGGCGTAGCCGCCAGGACCGGCCCGAAGATCTCCTCGCGCACGATGCTCATCTCGCTGTGCACGTCCTCGAAGATCGTCGGCGCGATGAAGTAGCCATCCGCCGGCACATCCGGCGGACGCTCCCCACCTGTCCGCAGGCGCGCCCCTTGCTCTAAACCGGCGGCGATGTAGCGTTGCACGCGCGCGAATTGCTCGCGCGAGATCAGCGGCCCCATCTCGCTGCCCTGCGCCATGCCGGGGCCGACCTTGATGCTCGTCGCGCGCTCGGCAACCCTGGACAGCACTTCGTCATAGACTCTGCGATGCACAAACAAGCGCGAGCCGGCGTTACAGCTTTGACCGGCGTTGCTGAAGATGCCGTAGGCTGCGGTGAGCGCAGCTTTGGGCAGGTCGGCATCGTCGAAGATGATGTGCGGGCTTTTGCCGCCCAGCTCCAGCGAGAGGCGCTTCAGGTTGCCGGCGGCAGCGCGCATGATGACCTTGCCGACCTCGGTGCTGCCGGTGAAGGCGATCTTGTCCACGCCTGGGTGAGCGACGAGTGCCGCGCCGGCGGTCTCGCCGAATCCGTTGATCAACTGGACGACCCCATCGGGAAAGCCGGCCTGCTGGATCAGCTCGCAGACGCGCACGGCTGATAGCGGGGTTTGCTCGGCCGGCTTAAGGATCACCACGTTGCCGGTCGCCAGCGCCGGCGCCAGCTTCCAGGCGATCATGCTGAGCGGGAAGTTCCAGGGGATGATCGCGCCGACCACGCCGACCGGCTCGCGCACAGTGTAGTTTAGGCGGTCTGGGATGGAGACCGGCTTGACGTCGCCCTCGATCTTGGTGGGCCAGCCGGCGTAGTAGCGAAACATGCGCACGCTCGATTCCACTTCGCCTTTGCTGGCTGTGAGTGGCTTGCCGTTCTCCAGCGTGATCAACTGGGCGAGGGTCTCGCGGTCGGCCTCGATGAGATCGGCGAGGCGATGGATCAGGCGCTCGCGGTCGTGCGGGGTCATGCGCCGCCAGGGATGGCGGGGGTCATCGAAGATGGTGCGCGCGATGTCTACTGCGCGCTGCACGTCTTCTGCGTCGCCCTCGCAGACGCGGGCAAAGACCATGCCCGTCGCCGGGTCGTCCTTCTCAAACACGCGCCCAGCCGCGCCCTCAACCCACTGGCCGCCGATGAACAATCGCTTGGGCTGGTCGGCCAAGAAAGACAGGACTTCAGAGCGGAGCTGCTCGCTGGTGTAGGTCGGAGTGTATGTCATCGGCGAGGATTGTACCGTCTGAGCACTGCGCGACGATGCAAGGGTGCGCTCATGGATAACTGGGTAGGCAACAGCATTGCCGTCGCCCATATCACTGAGCAGCCCACCAGCGGTTGCCCTTGTTGGTGAATACATCCCAGTGCAAAGGCGTATTCGAGACAAGCCCCCTCACGTGAGAATACTGAAGCGAGGATTGCCACATTCGCAGCGGTGGAGTCTAGAACTCATCTCAGAAATAGTGTCTTAACGCGAGTTCGAAGTTTAGGGTGCATACGCTTGGCGTGAAGCGCAAAATATCCNGCCCCACCTTGTCATTCTGAGCGAAGAATCTAAGCTCGCGGCAACTTGGTTCGCNGCGAGCTTAGATTCTTNGCTGCACGCTCAGGTCNCCTGTGCCACTCCGCATCCCTTCCAAGGGGGGCCTATGCCTATAATTCGCGTGATGATTACATCGCTCTCTCTCGATGAACAGGTCAACCTCCTGATGCAAGGCACGGCCTATGGAGACGAGGCGCTTGCACGCAACATGAGAGCGGAGCTGCTTGAGAGGCTTAAGGAAAGCCGGCCTCTGCGGGTCTATTGTGGTTTTGACCCGCGCACCAGTGACTTGCATTTGGGTCACACCATCCCCATGCGCAAGCTCAGGCAATTCCAGGAGCTTGGTCATGAAGTAACCTTCCTCATCGGCAATTACACCAGCTTGCTCGGCGATCCATCAGACAAGGACAAGCTACGCCCGATGCTGACTCCTGAACAGGTGGCCGAGAACGCACGGACCTACGCCGAGCAAGCCTTCAAGATTCTCGACCGCGAGAAGACGCGCATTCGCTATAACGCAGAATGGCTAAGCCAGCTCTCGTTTCTAGAGCTGATCAAGATCGCGCAGAACTTTACAGTGCAACAGTTCATGACGCGCGAGAACTTCGCCAAGCGGCTAGAGAAGGGCGAGCCGATTTACCTGCACGAGACGTTCTATGCCCTCATGCAAGCCTATGACGCGGTGATGTTGCAAGCCGACGTGCAGGTAGGAGGCAGTGATCAGTTGTTCAACATCATCACTGCCGGCCGCAAGTTGCAAGAGGCGATGGGACAGCGCCCGCAGATCGGAATCATCCTGGGCATCCTGCCCGGCACGGATGGGGTGGTGAAGATGTCGAAGTCGCTCGGCAACCATATCCCCATTTTGTCACCNCCAGAGGACATGTACGGCAAGGTGATGTCCATCCCCGACAGCGCCCTCATCCCTTATTTTGAGCTAGCCACGCGCTACACACCACCGATGATCGCGGAGATCAAACAGCAACTGGCAGCCGGCGTGAATCCGCGTGACGTGAAGATGGCGCTGGCGCGCGAAATTGTGGACATCTTTCACGGACCAGAGGCCGCCGCGCGCGCCGAGGCACACTTCCGCGAGGTATTCCAGAAAGGCGGGCTGCCAGACGAGATGCCCGAATTTGTAGTGAGCGATGGAATGAACATCGTCGAGGTGATGGTGGCCCTCAAGTTCGCTGCGTCCAAAGGGGACGCGCGCCGGCTCATTGCGGGCAAGGGAGTGTACTTGGACGGCCGCACGGTCACTGATGCGAACGAGCTGCCGCATCCCCCGCAGGTATTACAAGTGGGCAAACGACGCTTTGCTCGGCTGCTAAAGCCTGATTAGTCGGCTTCTGCATTCATCTGCTCGCGCACACAGGCGATCAGGCGTTCGCCGTACAAGACCAGCCAAGCATCAATGCGTTGCATGGCCGCCACCCAGTGCTCTACGTCAACGTAAGGGCTGAGATTGGCCAGGAAACGCCCGATAAGGTGCATGAGCACGCTGGCGTTGCGGAGTAGGATCCCAATCGGGAGCAAGCTGATCTCTGCCTCACCCAGGTAGCCGGCGCGCCGATAGCCGCGCGCCAGCGCTGCTATCCGTGGCCACTCTTGGCCGCTGCTGATCGCATCCCAGCACCAGGTGTCTATTGCGATGGCAAAGTCCATCAGAGGCGGGTTGAGGGCGCAGTTCTCAAAGTCCAGTATCGCGGTAATGCGCATACCTTCTGCCAATAGATTACCTGGGATGAAGTCGCCGTGAATCAGTTGCTGCGGCAGGATGCGAAAACGCTTCTCGCAATCAAAAATCCGGGTGAGGATTGCCTCCACGCGGGCAACATCAGACTTCGTCGCCAGCGAACCCACCATGCGCATGGCCTCAAAGGGTTGAGGGACGAGGGGATGCACCTTGCCCAGCTCGATGTAGGGCTTAGGCAAGCCGATGTCGCGCAATTGAACCTGGCGCAGCGCGGCGTGTAGCTGGGCCATTGCCATGCCGGCAGCCTCAGCGTGGGCAACATCGCAGACATCCGGATTTTGACCAGCTAGAAACGGCACAAGGGTCATGAGCCGCAGCCCTTGGCCTTCATCAACCAAAGCCCAGAACTCGCCGCGGTGGGTAGGGATGGGCGTCGGCAGGCTGAAGGGGAGGGGATGCGTGCTCAGTTGCTTGAGGACGGATATTTCATGCTGAATGTACTTGGGGTTGGCGTGATTGCCATAGACGCGCAAAACGAATGGCAAAGGCTCCCCGCCGGCGGCGTATAGACGGTAAAGCAGATTGTTGTAGCCGCGGCCCAGCGGCCGGAGCACGCAACCCGGCGGCACCGGCCAGATTGACGACAGGTCTATGCTTGTGCGACCCATGTCGCTTCGTAGGTGACCGGCCGTTGCTCGTGAGCGGTTTGCACTTTGAAATGCAAACCTGGCCGAGTGGCGAATCCGCCAAAGTTGCCCTGAGCATCCATGATGAGCAAGCGTACCCAGGCAGTATGAACGTGATGATCTGGCCTGCTCAGCAGCGCAGCGAGCTGCTGAACCACCTGTTGGCCGGCTGACTCAAGTGAATGGCCCAACCGCAGTAAGGTCACCGCCTGAGCCGAAGCGCAAACCCGCATGGCTGCTTCGCCCAAACCCATGCACGTGGCAGCGCCGTAGCGGTCATCGCAGTAGTTGCCTGCGCCAATGATCGCCGAGTCACCGACTCGGCCCGGGTACTTCCAAGCGATGCCCGAAGTGGTGACGGCAGTGCACAGATGACCGTTTGCATCGCGCACGATCACATTCATTGTGTCGTGGCCGATTTGCTGCGCCAGCATGCGCAGGGTGCGATTGATCACGGATTCGTCTGGCATGTCGGCAAGCTTGGCGGTATGCGCTTCCCAGGCCGCGCGCGCCTCCGGCGAGAGCATATCGCGGCGTTCTGCACCTATCTCTTCCGCGAAGCGCACGGCGCCTTCCCCCACCAGCAGCACATGAGGCAGGCGCATCATAAGCTCGCGCGCGATGCTGATGGGATGACGGAATCCCTTAAGCGCTGCGACTGCGCCGGCTTGGAGGGTCGCACCATCCATGAAGGAAGCGTCGAGTTGCACCTCGCCAAGGCTGTTGGGCCAGCCCCCGTAGCCAACCGTGTGTTCTTCTGGGTCATCCTCCACGGCACGCGCGATGTGCTCGGCGACGTCGCCTGCATCGGCGCCTTGCAACAGCCGCTGCATGCCGATGATGATGAACTCGTCACGAACATCGTCGTTAGTCAGAATGATAGGGAGAAGCATGTAACCAGCGTCGGCCAGGAGATCGTCATTGAAGAGTTTAGCACTGCTGGGTCGCGCATGTGATTCCAGGTTCGCTTACACGACAGCGTCGCGGCATTACTGGGGACGTTCACCAATAGGGAGCAATCCTCTACAGGCTACGCCGCCCAGCGAAGGTAAATCTGTGTAGAGAGGGTAGGCGATGACATCGCCGTCGCCCGCTCAAGTAGCCGTGAACGCACCCCTGGCGAAGCTTTTGTTTGATGGTATCTTATCCTCATGCCCGACTTCCCCATCATAGATACACATGTGCACCTCTGGGATCCGCGCCGCTTTCGCATTCCCTGGCTGGACGGCGTGCCGCAGATCAATCAGACATACGCGCTCAAGGAATACGCTGAACACACGCAGGGCGTCACCATCGAGGCCATGGTGTACCTGGAGGTGGACGTCGCGCCCAGCTACCGCTTGCTCGAAGCGCAGTGGGTGAACGCGCTGGCGAACGAAGAACCGCGCCTGCGCGCCATCGTGCCCAGCGCGCCGCTGGAGGATGGCGACTGTGCCCGCAGTTACTTAGAGGCGCTGAAGGCGCTCGGCCCGCGCGTGAAGGGCGTGCGCCGGCTGCTCCAGGCCGAGCCGGACGACGCTTTTGCGCTACGGCCGGACTTCGTGCGCGGCGTGCGGGCGCTGGCCGACTATGACTTCTCGTTCGACATTTGCATCTTCCACCGCCAATTGCCGGCGGTCATCGAGCTGGTGCGCCGCTGTCCAGAGGTGCGCTTCATCCTCGACCACCTCGGCAAGCCGGACATCAAGGCCGGCCTGCGCGACCCCTGGCAGGCCCACATCCGCGCGCTGGCCGCGCTGCCCAACGTCGTCTGCAAGATCAGCGGCATGGTCACCGAGGCCGACCACGCGCGCTGGACGGTGGACGACCTGCGTCCTTACTTTGAGACGGTTTACGACGCCTTCGGCCCGGACCGCGTGATGTTCGGCGGAGATTGGCCGGTGGTGCTGCTGGCGTCGAGCTACAAGCGCTGGGTGGAGACGGTGGACGCGCTCACCCAGGGCCTGAGCGACGATCGGCGCAAGCTCTGGGCCGAGAACGCCAAACGGGTCTATCGCCTATTTGACGTATAGATACAGTTCGCCCGGCTGCAGGGCGTGCATCTTCTGGCGCGGGTTAAGCTGGCGAAGGGCGTCGGCCAGCGCGCCGGCGGGCAGGGAATTGGCGATGAACAGGTCGTTATGGCCGGCGATCAGCACGTCCCAGCCCAGCTCGCGCGCCAGCCAGGCTGCCTCGACCGGCAACAGGTTGCCGATGATGCCCAGCGCGTCCCGATAGGCGTCGCGCCCGTTGACCGGCAGGATGGCGATGTCGGCGCGTGGCTGGGCCTTGAGCATCTCCAGGTAACCAAGGTAGATGATCGTGTCGCCGCTGTGGTAGAGCGTGACGCCGTTCCACTCGATGAGAAAGCCCAACCAGCGGTGGCCGCGCTCGGGATCCTCTTCCACGCGATAGTGCGCCGAAGGCAGGGCGGTCACGCGCGCATCGCCGATGTTGATCGGTTGGCCGATGGCGGGGACCAGCCGGCGCGCTGGTGGGATGCCAGCCGCATCGGCAATGGCTGCTGCCCATCCGCTGATCACGAAAACCGCCGCCGGCGAGGCCGTCGCAATCGGCCCGATCGTGCCGGCATCCGTGTGATCGAGGTGCTCATGTGAGCACAGCACCGCCCGCGCGTTCGTCACCTCGGCGGGGTGCAGCGGCGGCGGAAACTCTCGATAGAAGATTTCGCCGGGCGGCGCATCTTCTTTCAGCAGGCCGGTGAGATAAGGATCTATGTAGATTAACCCTTCGCCGCTGCCCTTGAGGGCGAAGCCCATCTGCCCCAGTCCCCAAATGGCCAGCGCGTTGGGGGGCACGCGCAGCGCGTCCATTTGCGCGATCAACGCTTGGTGTGTCGCCATGCGAGGATTCTAAAGAAAAAGCGCCAGCAGGGGCGCTGCCGGCGCAAATGAGGAGAGAAGAAGGGATAAGCAAAGGACTTAACGCTGTGCGGCCTGCCAGATGCTGGTGTCGAAGGCGGCCTTCACGTCAACGCCTGCTGGCAGGGCTTGATATTTGATCAGCATGTCGGCCAATGCCTCCCAGCGCGCGGCGTCCTGCCAGCCGAAGCCGCGCTCGCTCTGGGCGTCGCGCAGCTCGGTCTCCAGCATGAACTTCATGTGATCGGCCTTGGTCTCTGGCCCGGCATACTTCAGCACGATCTGCACCGCCTCATCCACATTCTCCTGGGCGTATGCGATGCCGCGCAGCGCGGCGCGCAAGAAGCGCGTCAGCGCGTCAGGATTGTCCTTGAGGAACGATTCGCTGGTCACGTAGGCCAAGCCCAGCGTGGGCACGCCATAGTCAGCCGCGTCCCATATCGTCAGCTCATGCCCGAAGCTCCTGAGCAAGAACGGCTCGTTGGACTTAAACAGCGGATACACATCCACCTGGCCTTCGCTCAACACGCGCGGGTCGAAGCCGACGTTCACCAGGTTCACTTTGTTCACGTCGGCGCCGGCAGCGCTCAGCAGGGCGTAGAGATCGGGCGGCGGCGTGCCCTTATACCCCACGGTCTTGCCCTCCCAGTCCTTGGGCGTGCGCAGCCCAGACTTGGCCAGCGCGGCGAAGGCCTGCTGCCCCTTCTGGCCGATCAGCGCGATCGAGACGACCGGCAAGCCGGGGTCGGCGCGCCGCTGCAGGATGGTGGCAGCGTCCATCGTCGTCACCTGCACCTTGCCGGCGACGAGGAGCTGGACGTGCTCGCCGCGGCCCGGGGAGTGCTCGATGGTCACGTCCAAGCCATTCTGCTCAAAGAATCCCTTCTCCTTGGCGACGTAGGCCCCGACGAACGGCAGGTTGGCCTGTGGTTTGTAGCCGGCCATGAAGGTCAGCGCGGTCAGTGCCGCGGATTGGGTTGCGCCCTCCGCCGGCGCCTGGCGAGGCGGTGGCGGGGGCGGCAACTGCGTTGGCGCGCATGCGGCAGTCAGAAAAGCGGCAGCGAGAAACAGCGAGAGAAAACGCGACTTCTTGTGGATGCTCAACATACGAACTCCTTGACTTGTAACTTACGCCTTCCAGCGCAGGCATCGCCTCTCCAACCAGACGATCAGGCCGTAGGCGCATATACCGCTCAACGAGAGGATGAAGATCGCCGCGAACATCGGCGGGAGGTTAAGGTTGCTGTAGGCCAGCCACATCACCCGTCCCAGGCCGCTGGACGCTCCTGTCCACTCGGCGATCACCGCGCCGACCAGGGCCAGCGGCGCGGTGATGCGCAGCGCGGCGAAGAGATAGGGCAACGCCAGCCAGGCGCGCAGGTGGATCATCTCCTGCCAGGTTGTCGCCTGATACAAGCGCATCAGATCGCGCAGCGGTCGCTCCGCGCTCTGTAGGCCCACCAGCACGTTGACCAGGGTGGGGAAGAAGGTGAGCAGGGCGGTGATGATCACCTTGGGCAACACGCCAAAGCCGAACCAGATGGTCAGCAACGGCGCGATGGCGGCCAGCGGGGTGGACTTCACGAGGATGGCCAAGGTCATCACGCCGCGCTCGAATTGCGGATAAAGGGTCACCAGGACGGCAATGAAGATGCCGGCTGCCGCCCCGACGCACAACCCGCCGATGGCTTCGCCGAGCGTGACGGTCAGCGCTTGTAGGTAATAGCTTGGCTGTGCCCAAAACGTCTGCGCGATACGGCTGGGGGCCGGCAACAGATATACCGGCACCTCTCGCCAATGGACGAACGCCTCCCACGCGCCCATCGCGGCGCATACCACGATGACGGCCAGGGCATAGGCGCGGGCATTGACCCAGCGAGCCTCACGGTGTTCGACCCAGTTGGTGCTCATCTGTTCATGCCGGAAGCCCCTGCCAGGCGGCGAACGTCGCAGGGGTGATGCGAAACGCCTGCCAGGTGGTCTGTGCCAAACGCCCGCCTGCGCCCAGGTAGCGCCGGCGCAAGCGTTCAAGCAACCCAGCGAGGCCGCCGGGGAAGTCGGATTCTTGAAGCGGCGCGGCCTTGCCGCGGGCCAGCACGCGCCGCAGCGGCGGCCAGGGCTCGTCAACGCTCAGCGAGACGTTCGGGTTGGCCAGCACATACGTTGCCCACAGCGACCCTTGCCAGGCGGCGACGAAGAAGTGCCTTCCATCCCATTCTTGCCAGACGGGCACGACGTGCGGAGCGCCGTCGGGTCGCAGGCAGGCCAGCCGGGCCACCCACGGCGCGGCCAGGAAAGCGCGGATGGCTTTGGGGTCGAGCGGTCGTTGGGCGATGTCGGTCGGTTGTGTGGTCGGCAGCCAGGGCGTATAGCGCAACGCACCCTGACGGTAGGAGAGCCGCGCCGCCATCTCGCGCAGGCGCAACAGAACGCCGCTCAGGTGCGCCTTGCGCCAGCGAAAGGCCGGCGCGCTCATCACGAGCGCAGCATTCGGCGTCTGGCCATCCGCGCAGATCGGCAGCGCCAGCTCCACGCTCTGGGCATCGTGAACTACAGCGTAGCCGCGCCGCCGAACGCCGGCGGCGGCGGGTGAGGGCGTGAGCACCTGCGCAGCGGCGCTCTCTGGCTTGAAGCGATGGCCGGCGGGATAGACGCTGCGCACCTGTTCGCTCGACTCGACCTGCGCTGCCAAGATCACCTCATCGTTGAGTGGCAGGGCCAAGGCCAACGTCTCACCCAGGTTGGCAGCGCCTGCTTCCTGATAGAAGGCGGTCTGTAGGTCGGCCAGCGGCGAAGCCTGGCTGCGCCAGGCCAGCAGGCGCGGGCCGGCGCGATAGCGCCCACGCCGCTCGGATTGCTCCACGTAACCAAGCCGCTTGAGCGTCCCCAGCAAGACGAAGAGCGAGCTGCGCGAGATGTCCAACCGGCTCAACAAGTCGGCCAGCTCTGCGCCCTGCGGCCGCT
>JGI24186J35511_1000660_pt1 | contig 12251 bp, 10 predicted proteins | sample YNPBryulayer2012_FD_35511 | JGI IMG/M metagenome (IMG submission 35511) | reverse complement strand
GGCACCTGCGCAAGACCAAGATCGGCAATCAGGTCATTGATCAAAGCGCCAACGTCGAGGCAGCCTGGGCATTGTCGGAAGGGGAGGGGGTGACGATTGCGATCATTGACGACGGGGTGGATATTGACCACGAGGAGTTCCGCTCTGCCGGCAAGATCGTCGCCCCGCGCGACGTCACCCGCAAGACCGACGATCCGCGGCCAGGCAACTTGAACAACCACGGCACGGCCTGCGCCGGCGTGGCCTGCGCGAATGGCGCCTTCGGCGCTTCGGGCGTGGCGCCCAAGGCGCGCCTGATGCCGATCCGGTTGGTCTCTGGTCTGGGTTCGCAAAGCGAGGCCGAGGCGTTCGTCTGGGCTGCCCAGCATGGCGCCGATGTGATCTCCTGTAGCTGGGGGCCGCCTGATGGCCGCTGGTGGGATGCCAGCGACCCCGTGCATAACCAGGTCGTGCCCTTGCCCGACTCCACCCGGCTGGCGATTGACTATGCGATCCGCAACGGGCGCAACGGCAAGGGCTGCGTGATCCTCTTCGCCGCCGGCAACGGCAATGAGAGCGTGGACAACGACGGCTACGCGAGCTACGAAAAGGTGATCGCGGTGGCCGCCTGCAACGACCGAGGCACCCGCGCCGCCTACAGCGACTACGGCAAGGCGATCTGGTGCGCCTTCCCCAGCAGCGACGGTCGTCCCTCGCTCACGCCCGGCATCTGGACCACCGATCGCAGCGGCGCGGCCGGCTACAACCCCGGCTGGGTGAGCCGCGGTGACGCGGCGGGCAATTACACGAATAGCTTCGGCGGCACGTCCAGCGCCTGTCCGGGCGTGGCCGGCGTCGCCGCGCTCATCCTGGCTCGCAACCCCGACCTGCGCTGGGACGAAGTGCGCGAGGTGATCAAAAATGCCTGTGACAAGATCGATCCACAAGGCGGCAACTACGATGCCAACGGTCACAGCCACTGGTACGGCTATGGGCGGGTGAACGCGCGCAGGGCAGTGGAGCTGGCCGTGCCGGCCCAGAAGCAACCGGTCGTCACCGTCGCCGTTCGCCGCGATGTGACCATCCCCGATCGGAAGTCGGCGCAGCTCAGCGTGATGGTGGCCGAGGAGCGCCCGCTGAAGGCGCTCAAGGTGAGCGTGGACATAGAACACGGCCACTGCGGTGACCTGGTGGTGACGCTCAAGCCCCCGCCGGCCTCCGGCATCGAGGACATTGTCTTGCACAATCGCCAGGGCGGGGCGGCCCGACACCTCAAGCAGACATACGACGCGGTCAATACGCCGGCGCTGGCGGCGGTGGCCGGCAAGTCGCCGCAGGGCAAGTGGACGCTGCTGGTGGAGGACAAGGCCCGTTATCACAAGGGCAAAATTCGCGAACTGAAGTTCGAGATGAGTTTTACGTAAACCAGGCGCGCATGAACCTGATCACACAGGCTCTGCCCGCGCTGTGCTATGGTGTGTTCGAATTCGGAATAAGGCCGCATGGTTGGGCGAACGTTCTGGTAATCGGCAAGCCCATCCTTCACGTCCATTACTGCTAATTTGAGCACTCCCCCCGTGCTTGTTGGTCAGCATACGCCAACTATAATCCCTTGTATGAGTGCTGAGCTTGAGGCGCGCGTGGAGACGCTGGAGGAGCTGATGGCGGACACGCTGCGCGTCGTGCGTGCCACCAGCCTGCAGGTTGACCGCCTCGCGCGGGAGATGAGCGCCTTCAAAGAAGAGATGCGCGCCTTTAAGGACGAGATGCGCATCTTCAAGGACGAGATGGGCGTCTTCAAGGACGAGATGAGTGTCTTCAAAGATGAGATGAGCGCCTTCAGGGAGGAGGAGCGCGCCTCACGAAAGGAGATGAACAAGCGCTGGGGCGATTTGTCCGCCAGCCTGGGGATGCTGGTCGAGAACATCGTCGCGCCGAGCATCCCGCGCGTGCTGCGCGAGGTCTTCGGCTGCCCTGATGAAGAGGTTGAATCCCTGCTCGTCCGGCTCAAGCGCAAGCATCCCAGCCGGCGCGGATACAACCGCGAGTTTGACACCATCGCCGCCGGCTGCGGCTACGTGCTGATTGTGGAGAGCAAGACCCAGCTTGACACTGATGCAGTCGGCGAATTTGCGGAGCGGCTGCCGGAGGCCAAGGAATTCTTGCCTGAGTTTGCCGAGCGCGGCTATCGCTTCGTGGGCGTGGTTGCCGGCTTGTACGTAGACCCCAGCGTGGTGACGTTTGCCGAGCGGCGTGGCCTGATAGTGCTGGGCACGGGCGAGGACCTGATGGAGGTGCTGAACTCGCCCGGCTTCGTGCCGCGAACATACTGAGTTCGTCTCGACAATCATCCTCACCGCATAGGTTTTGCGAAAATCCCTTGCCAGAGCTAAGTGTGCGTTCCCCGTTCCAGCCGACCGGCGACCAGCCGCAGGCCATCGAGGCGCTGGTTGCGAGCCTCAACGCCGGCAATCGCTACACCACGCTGCTGGGCGCAACCGGCACTGGCAAGACTTTCGTGATCGCCAAGGTTATCGAGCGCGTCCAGCGCCCGACGTTGGTGATCGCTCACAACAAGACGCTCGCTGCCCAGCTCTACGCCGAGTTCAAGGAGTTCTTTCCAGACAACGCCGTCGAGTACTTCGTCAGCTACTATGACTATTACCAGCCGGAGGCGTATGTCCCGCGCTACGACCTCTACATAGAGAAAGACGCCTCGATCAACGATGAGATTGACCGCCTGCGCCTGGCCGCGACCAGCTCGCTGCTCAGCCGGCGCGATGTGATCATCGTCGCCTCAGTCTCCTGCATCTACGGCGTGGGCAACCCCGAAGACTATGGGCGCTTCGTGGTCAAGTTGGCTAAGGGCGAGGTGCGCCGGCGGGACGTGGTGCTGCGCATGCTGGTGGCGATTCAATACGAGCGCAACGACGCCAGCTTGCTGCGCGGGCGCTTTCGCGTGCGCGGCGATACGCTCGAAGTCCAGCCGGCCTACGCCGAGACCGCCTATCGCATCGAGTTCTTCGGCGACGAGGTGGAGCGCATCACCGAGATTGACACGCTTACCGGCGAGATCCTGGCCGAGATGGACGAGGTCGAGATCTATCCGGCCAAGCACTACATTACCCCGCAGGAGAAGCTCCAGCGCGCTATCCGCGAGATCGAGCAGGAGTTAGAGGAGCGGATTGCCTTCTTCAAGTCGCAGGAGAAATACCTCGAAGCACAGCGCATCGAACAGCGCACACGCTATGACATCGAGATGCTGCGCGAGGTGGGTTTCACCACCGGCATCGAGAACTACTCTCGTCTCCTGGATGGCCGGCCACCCGGCACACCGCCCTTCACCCTCCTGGATTACTTCCCAGACGACTTTTTGCTCGTCATAGATGAGAGCCACATCACGATTCCCCAGATTCGGGGGATGTACAACGGCGACCGCGAGCGCAAACAGGTGCTGGTGGACTATGGCTTTCGCCTGCCGAGCGCCCTGGATAACCGCCCGCTCAAGTTCGAGGAGTTCGAGCAGCGCTATCGCCAAGTGATCTTTGTCAGCGCCACGCCCGGCCCCTTCGAGCTGCAGCACAGCGCAGTCGTGGTTGATTTGGTGATCCGTCCCACCGGAATTGTGGATCCGGAAATTGAGGTGCGACCGGTCAAAGGCCAGGTGGATGATTTGATCGGTGAGATTCGCCAACGCATCGCGCGCGGCGAGCGCACCCTGGTCACCACCCTCACCAAGCGCATGGCGGAGGACCTTACCCGTTACCTTCAGGAGATCGGCATCAAAGTCCAATACCTACATAGCGAGGTCGAGACCGTGGAGCGCGTGGAGATCCTGCGCGACCTGCGTTTGGGCGAATACGACGTCGTCGTCGGCATCAACCTGCTCCGCGAGGGGCTGGACCTGCCAGAGGTATCGCTNGTGGCCATCCTGGATGCGGACAAGGAAGGTTTCTTGCGCAGCACGACCTCGCTCATTCAGATGATCGGGCGCGCCGCGCGCCACGTCAATGGCAAGGTGATCATGTATGCCGATACGATCACCGAATCAATGCGCGCGGCGATTGAGGAGACCGAGCGCCGGCGCGCCAAGCAGATCGCCTATAACCAGGCCCACGGCATTCAGCCACAGTCCATCTACAAAGCCGTGCGCGACCTCACCGACCGCGTGCGCGTGGCTGAGGAGAAGGCCGGTTATGCCAAGGCGCGCGACGGCGAGAAGAAGGCCACATCACTGCGGCTGGCCGACTTGCCAAAGACCGAACAAAAGCGCCTGTTGGCCGAGCTGGAACAGCAGATGTACCAGGCGGCTAAGGAATTGGAGTTCGAGAAAGCCGCCATGCTGCGCGACCAGATTCTAGAGCTGCGCCAGTTGCTCAACGACATAGACGCTCAGACGCCGGAGTGGGAGAAGATCCGTCGTCTGCGCGCTCAAGGGGCTGACGAACCAGAGCCGACGGCGACGACGTATGTGATCAAGCAGCCCAAGAAGGCCGGCCCGCGCCGCCGCCGCTGAGCGAGCCAAGATGAACGGTCTGCTGGTTCTGGATAAGCCGAGCGGCATGTCCTCGCACGACGTGGTGGCGCGCGCTCGCCGCGCGCTGCGCGAGAAGCACATCGGCCACGCCGGCACGCTCGACCCTCTGGCCACTGGCGTGCTGGTCTTATGCGTTGGTCACGCCACCCGACTGAGCGAATACCTGCTTGGGGAAGACAAAGCCTACGAAGGCTTGATCAAGCTCGGCGAGCGCACCGACACCGACGACGCTGAGGGCCAAGTAATTGACGTCCGGCCTGTGCCGGCGCTGACGCCCCAGGACCTGCGCGCGCTCGAGGCGCGCTTCACGGGCGAGATCGCGCAGGTGCCACCGCAGTTCAGCGCCATCCAGAAGGACGGCCAGCGGGCTTATGCCCTGGCCCGCCGCGGCCAGCCTGTAGCGCTCGAACCCCGACGGGTGCGGATTGATGTGCTGCGGCTGGCGTTTGCCGAAGGCGCGCCACCTGGCGCCTGGCTTGCGTTCTCCGTCCGCTGTAGCGCCGGCACATACATCCGTGCGCTGGCCCGCGATATGGGTGAGGTGCTGGGCTGTGGCGCGCACGTGGCCAGCCTGCGCCGCACGCAAGCCGGCGCGTTCNGCCTAGCCGACGCCGTGACGCTGCCAGCGCTTGAAGAGGCCGGGCGTAACGGGCAGGCTGCGCGCTTGCTGTTGCCGATGGATCGCGCCCTGGCTGATTGGCCGGCAGCAACGCTCGACGAATCAACGGCCAGACGGCTGAAGCAAGGGCAGCGTGTTGCCTCGCCCGGCTTGCTCGACCAGCCAGCAGCGACGGTGCGCGTGTATGATGCGCAGGGCAACTTCTTCGCCATCGCCAGTTGGGATGGGGTGATGCTCAAGCCGATCAAAATCCTCGATGCAACGCTTTCAGTCGTTTGATGAAGTTCGTGACCCCGTCCCACTGTTTGCACCATCGGCGCGTTCGATGGTGTCCATCTAGGCCACCAGCGCCTGATCCGCGCCGTCGTTGCCGAGGCGCGTGCACGCCAAGCGCGCGCCGCCGTCATCACTTTCTTTCCCCACCCACGGGTGGTGTTGGGCAAAGCGCCGGCGCGCTATCTCACGCTGCCTGAGGAAAAAGCTGCTCAGATCGCTGCGCTGGGCGTGGATATCCTGATCACCCTCGCTTTCACTGCGCAGATGATGCAGATGACGGCCTCGGCGTTTGTGCATCAGATGATGGCGAGCCTGCGCCCGCTCAGCCTATGGGTGGGCCCGGATTTTGCCCTGGGGCATCGCCGGCAGGGCAATGTGGCCTATCTCACTGCGCAGGGCAGGGAGCTGGGCTTCGCCGTCAACGTGATGGACAAGCTCAGCCTGGGTGATGGCGTCATCTCCAGCACGCGCATCCGCAAGGCGCTGGCGCGCGGCGACCTGCGCGACGCCAACCAGTGCCTGGGCCGGCCGTTTCGCGTCGTGGCTTATCCGCACGGCGCGCAGGTGTTGCGCGCGGACGGGCGCCAATGGCTGCCGGCGCCGGGTACTTATCCCGCGCGAATCGCCGACCGTGACGGCTCGGTGACCCTGGCCGCCGACCGCCCGCATGACCTCCTGCTTGAGCGACCAATCGATCACCGCAGCGGGCAAGTGCCGGTGGAGTTTGTCTAGATGTTCATCCGCCACCTCTCGCTGACCAACTTTCGGCTGTATGCTCGTTTGGAGCTTGACCTGTCGCGCGGGCTGGTGGTCATCCAGGGCGACAATGCCCAGGGCAAGACCTCGCTGCTGGAGGCGATCTACTTCCTCGCCACCTCGCACGCGCTACATACGCCCGTGGACCGGCAGGTGATTCGTTGGGGCGCGGAGGAGGAAGGCCTCTATCCATTTGCCGTGCTCAAGGCGCTGATCCAGAGCAATGCGGGCCTGCGCCTGATCGAGATCGGGATGCAATCCATGGCGTCGGGCCGGCTGCGCAAGGAGATCCGCGTGGACGGCCTGCCCAAGCGGGCGATAGACCTGGTTGGTCAGCTCAACGTGGTCCTCTTCTTTCCAGCCGACGTGGAGTTGGTGGCCGGCCCGCCCGCGTTGCGCCGCGCCTTCCTCGACGCAGCCCTCTCGCAACTCGATGCCGACTACGTTCGTGCCCTGGAGCGCTACGCCCGCGCCCTGGCCAACCGCAACGCGCTGCTCAAGCAGGCGCAGGAACGCCCTCTCGACCCGGACGAGCTGGCGCTCTGGGATGATCAGTTGGTGCCGGCGGGGGTGGAGGTCGCCCTGCGCCGCCGTCGCGCGGTCTCAGCGCTTGCGCGGCTGGCAGCGCCCATTCACCGTGAGCTATCTAACGGTCGAGAATATCTGGAGATCGTCTATCAGCCCAATTTTGACCCGCTCCGCCCAGCAGCGCTGAACACCTCCTATCAGATCAGCCTGGACGACGCGGCGCTGCCCGCCGGCGTGGCCTATGATGACCTGCTCGCGGCCTTCCGCCGCGCGCTGGCCGAGCGCCGCCGCGAGGAGATCGCCCGTGGCATGACCCTCGTCGGCCCGCACCGCGATGAGCTGCGCTTCCTTGCCAACGGCCTGGACTTGGGTGAGTATGGCTCTCGCGGTCAGCAGCGCACGGCCGTGCTGGCCCTCAAACTGGCCCAAGCGCAGTGGATGCGCGAACACACCGGCGAAGACCCCGTGTTGCTTCTAGATGAGGTGCTGGCCGAGCTGGACGCCTACCGCCGGCGCTGCCTTTTGCGCTTCATCGAGCGCGCGAATCAGGTCATCATCACCACGACCGACCTGCAGCGCCTGGATCAGGCCTTGCTCACCCAAGCGGTGTTCCTGCGGGTCTGCGCCGGCGTGATCTCGCCGATGGCCTGAACGCGCTCCTCCCCTTGGCTGAAAGTTCGCTGACCCGCTGCCGCTATCATTGACAAACGTTGGACAAAGGGTTAGATTAACCCGACGAGGATGTTCGACCACTACAGCGACGAGCCGGTATACAACGTCAAAGCCGTGGCGCGCCAAACGGGCGTCTCGGCAGATGCGTTGCGCGCCTGGGAGCGCCGCTACGGCGTGCCCTCGCCGCCGCGCACAGAGAGCGGCTATCGGCTGTATTCCGAACGCGACGTGGCCATCATCCGCTGGTTGAAGGCGAAGATCGAAGCCGGGATGAGCATTGGCCAGGCAGCACGTCTATTGCACTCGCTGCTGTCCCAGACGGCGGACAAACCGCCGGCGGAGCCGCCAGCGCCTGCTTCGTATGACCGCCTGCGCGAGGACTTCATCGCTGCGGCGGTTGAGTTTGACGAGGCGCGCGCGGATCGCGTCCTGAACGAGGCGTTCGCGCTCTTCTCCATCGAGGATGTTTGCTTGAACCTAATCCAGCCGGTGATGGTGGCGCTGGGCGAGCGATGGCACATGGGCGAGATCACCATCAGCGTCGAGCACTTCGCAACCAGCCTGCTGCGCCGCCGGCTCTCGACGTTGATGACCGTTGTGCCGCCGGCCAGCCGAGCCGGGCGCATTGTCAGCGCGTGTGCGCCTGGGGAATATCACGAACTCGGCCTCTTGATCGTCTCGCTGTTCCTGCGCCGGCGCGGCTACGAGGTTATCTACTTGGGCCAGAACATCGGCCTGGCCCGCCTGCGCGAGATGTTGGAGAAGGCACACCCTGATCTGGTGTTGCTCTCGGCCAGCCAACTGATCGCTGCGGCCAACCTGCTCGACCTCGTCGAGTCCATCCAGCCCTATGTCGCTCAGTATGGCGTGCGCGTCGTCTTCGGCGGGCGCGTCTTCAATCGCCTGCCGGCGCTGCGGCAGCGCGTGCCTGCCACCTACGTCGGCGAAGACGCGCAGTCCGCCGCTGAGCAGATCGTGCGCTTGCTCGCCGAGCCGCGCCTGCTCGCGCCTGATAAGGCGCTGCAGGCGGCGCCGACCGCAAATGGTCATGCCTGGCTCGCCGACTTGCGTAGCCAGATGCCCCAGGTGATCGCCGGCGCGGCGCGCTTGCTGCAGGACTATGCGGACCGATCGTTGACCCATGCTCGCCTGGTCGAGGCTTGTGAGTATGTATCTCGCTGCGTCGAAGCCGCCTTGCGCTTTGACCTGCCCGATGCACTGGCCGAGCTGGACAACTGGGCCTGGGATGCGCTCCCGCCTGATGGCATCGCAGTGGAAGCGCTAGAGCAAGTAGTTGCAGCCCTGGACCAGGCTGCTGAAGTGGGGCTGCCGCCGGTGCAATACGCCGCGCTCGTGCCGTACCTGCGTGCTTTGCGCCGCGCGTGCTCTGCACCTACCGAGTCTTAAATCCCCGGCTGAGCGCCGCGCAGTAACTCACCGCTATCTCATANAGATCGCTATGCTTAGGNGTGCTGCGAACTCGCTTACCAGCGCAGGGTTAACGCCANCGCGTTGAGCATTACGACCATTGGAGAAACACACATGATCCTCATCACCGGTGCAAGTGGCTACGTCGCACAACACACGCTTCAGCGATTGAGCGCGCTGAAGGCGCAGTCCCCCGATCGCCTGCCTTGGCCGATTCGCGCCCTGGTGCGCAACCCGCAACGCGCGGATAAGTTGCGCGCCTTTAGCGCGGAGGTCGCCATCGGCGACGTCACCGATCCCGCCTCTCTGGCGAAAGCCATGGAAGGCGTCAAAAAGGTGATCCACCTTGCCGCGGTCAACCGAGATCGCGGGCAGGTCACCATGGAGCGGGTGAACGCACAAGGGACGGTCAACGTCGTCGAGGCGGCCAAGCGCGCCGGCGTCGAGCACATCATCACCGTGGTCGGGCTGGGCGCCGACCCAAAGCGTCCCTTCCCGCTGGCTTACACCCAGGGGCGGGGCGTGGAGGCCATCATGGCCAGCGGCATCCCCTACACGATCCTCGAGGCATCGGTGATCTTCGGCCCCGGCGATGAGTTCCTCAACACGCTGGCCGGCCTGGCCAAATTGCCGCCCTTCATGATCGTCCCCGGCGACGGCAAGACCAGGTTTCAACCAATCGCCGTGCAGGACGTGGCCGCTTGCGTCGTGGACTCACTGTATCGTCCAGAGGTCCTCAACCGCCGTTTGCAGATCTGCGGCAGCGAGGTGATCGCCCTGGAGGGCATCATTGACGCGATCCTCGATGAGCTTCAGGTCAAGCGCGTCAAGCTCTACATGCCAGTCGCCTTGCTCAGGCCGGCGGTTGCCATCATGGACGCCACCTTGCCCAAGCCGCCGGTCACGCCCAGCCTGCTGGCGCAGTTGGGCGTGGACAACGTGGCGACCGACAACGCGATCACCTCGGTGTTCGGCATCCAGCCGATCAAGCTGCGCGAGGGCATCGCCTATGTGCGCGAGATGACGTTCGGCAAGTTCGTGGCGCGCACGCTGGGCCGGCTGGAATACCGCTGATGGGCCGCTTTGAATATGCTTTCGTCGTCCGCGCGCCCCTGGAGCGGGTGTGGGCCTTTCACGATGATCCGCTGGCGCTGCCGAAGGTGATGACCGGGCCGGTGCGGATGCGCGTGCATCACGTGGACCGTCCGCTCAACCCAGGCAGCCGCATCCTAATGACCATGCAGGTCGGCCTCCTGCGCCGGCCGTGGAACGTCCAGCTCATCGAGCGCGTGCCGCCGCATTACTTCACGGATGAGCAGATCGGCGACGAAGGCCCCTTCAAGCGCTGGCGGCACACTCACGCCTTCGAGGCAGTGGACGATCAGCATACCCGCGTGATAGACCGGTTGGACTATGCGTTGCCGTTCGGCCCGCTCGGCGAGTTGCTTGACGCGCTCTTCGGCCGCATCGTCCTAAGGGCGATGTTCGCCGCGCGCGCCAAAGCCACCCGGCGTTGGCTAGAGGCAATGTAGCTGAAAAAGGAATCCGAGATGTTAAAGGACAAAGTGATCATCATCACCGGCGCCAGCAGCGGGATTGGCCGCGCGACGGCGCTGGCTCTCGCGAAGTTGGGCGCCAAGTTGGGCCTTGCGGCGCGCAACTACGCCGCGCTCTCGGCTGTGGCCGACCAGGCCAGGCAACTGGGGGCGCAGGCGATCGCCGTGCCCACCGACGTCACGCAAAAAGACCAAGTGGCCGACCTGGTCAGCGAGGTGCTCGCGACCTTCGGGCGCATTGATGGCTTGGTCAACTGCGCCGGCGTGGGCGTGATCCGCCCGATCGAGCAATTGACCGAAGAGGACATTGACCGCACCTACGCGGTGAACACCAAGGGGGTGATCCTGGTCTCCCAGGCCGTCGGCGCGGCGATGCTCAAGACCGGCGGCGGGCGCATCGTCACGCCGGTCGGCACGATGGGCCGCTATGTCATGCGCGGCAGCGTCGCCTACAGCGCCAGCAAGTGGGGGGCGGTGGGCGCGCTCAAGGCGATGGCCACCGAATGGCAGCGCAGCGGCATCGGCATCTCGTTGCTCTACCTCGGCGGCGTCAACTCNCCCTTTTGGGATGCCATCGAGATGAAGGTGCAGCGCGACAAGATGTTGAGCGTCGAGGACGCCGCGCAGGCGATCGNGTCCGCGCTCCAGGCGCCGGCGGGCAGCGTGCTCAACGAACTGGTGCTCCAGCCCGATAGCCATCAGTTCATCTAGTGTGGCCAGCCGGCCGCACGCGCAAACAAGCCCCTGGCGAGCACATGCTCGTCAGGGGCAATTCATTTCTTCGTTATGCCAGAAGGCGCCTGCCCGAATCAGTGAGTCAACTGCCGAGCAACGCAGCGCCAAATATGCCGCCAATCGCCGAGGCAATGACGAGGTTGAGCACGAGGAGGATCACGCCTGAGATGATCGCAGTGAAGATAGCCTTCTGCGTGTCAAAGCCGGCGGATTCGCGGATCGCCAGCACAGTGGCGATGATCGAGAGGATGGCAGCGGCGATCGCGCCCGCGAAGGGCACGATTATCAATAGCTGAAACGCATAGGTGAAGCCGAAGATGCGCAGCAGCTCTGCCGTGCTGCTTTGGCCGCGGAAGAGCCGATTGGCGATGAAAGCTGTTAGCGCGCTCGCCAGCAGCCAACTTACCAGGACGGTAGTGAGGGACGTGGCGACGATGGCCGCCAAGCCCAGCGGGTTAGTCCCGAGCAGTCCGCTGAGCAGTGCGGTGACAACTGTGACGACGATGACGACAATCGCCGCTGGCGTCAGCGCTGCTGGGTCGTGCGCGACTTCTCGATAGACGGGTGCTCTGAACGTGATGATGCCGATGAGCCTGTTCATTGATCAAACTCTCCTTAGTTGAAAGTAAGCGAACCCTACCTGAGCGATGTTAAGCCCAGGTAGGCATCTAAACGATGTTATTACTGTACACATACTGGCCGGCCATGTTGGCCGCCACCAGCCCAATGTATAGCGGCGACAGTATCGAGATCACGATCAAGATAATGGTGCCAAGGCAGGGAATGAGGCTCAGGATGCCTGAGACCAACCCCACAGCAAAAGAAATAGCTGCGACTATTGCGACGATCGTCAAGTAATCGCCCGTGTTTGTCCTGGCAATCTGGATCAGCTCGCCGATGCGCAAACATGCGCCGATTTGCTCGGTCCTGGCGAATTGGATGAGGATCGCCGCCGAGAGATAGAGCAGGAAAAGTCCGTATATCAGCGCGATGCACGACAGCGCAATACCGCCAATGCCCACGATGGGGACGGCGCCCTCCGGCAGGTTTCCGCCCGAGCGTGAAGCGGTTTGCTGGATGACGAAGCCCAACAGGGCACAGCTCGGCACAAGGATCGGCAGGGCGAAGATGAGCTGCACAGCCAAAAGTTTAAGCCCGGTCACCA
>JGI24186J35511_1000650_pt1 | contig 12368 bp, 12 predicted proteins | sample YNPBryulayer2012_FD_35511 | JGI IMG/M metagenome (IMG submission 35511) | reverse complement strand
TTTTCACATCTGCAAAGGCCCCTGGGTGCTAGGCCTAGCCAGGGGAAAGCGCTCTTAGGCAACAACTCAACGCCAGGCGTTGCCCAAAGGCACTTCCCTAGGGTGGGGTTGTGGATCTACTAGCTTGGTATCAGTCTGTTGGGAAAGATAACACAGCGCTGACTTTAGATGGTCAGGTGGTTTCGTTTGCCGGTCTGGATGTTCTGGCCGTCNTCAAGAGCCACCTGGAGTGGCGTAGGCGTCTGGAGGAGTACGTAGACGGCCGGGGGGAGATTCTCGANGTTAGCAAAGTGGTGGCCGATGATGTGTGCGTTCTCGGTAAGTGGCTCTACTATGGCCCACAACGCTTTACCCTCGGCCTGTATCCAGAGTACGCAGAGCTGATAGAAGCCCACCGCAGGTTTCACCTCTATGCGGGCCGGGTTGTCACCTGCTACCTGGCAAAAGGCCCTGCAGCGGCTAAGGAGCGAATTCAGCAGGAGTTTGATCTCTACTCCCGCGAGATCGTCCGTCTGCTGCAGGCTTTGATGGAACGTGAGAAAAGCACCGCCTAGGCAGACCTAAAGCCACCTGTGCAATGACAGTTTCGCTAGAGATGGGGTTAAAGCGGGCCCGGCGGGCCTAGGAAATAACCCTGTCCCAAAGAAAAGCCCAGTTTCTGCAAGTAGCCAAGGGCTGCTTCGTGCTCAATGCCTTCGGCAATCGGAGTCAAATTTAAGGCCTGGGCCAGGGCCAAGACCGCNGCCACTAGCCGACCCGCAGCGTTCGCAGGGTCTGGAAGGTCACCTATGGCCTTGGTGAAGGCCTGACCCAGCTTGAGTCCGTCCACAGGAAGACTGGCCAGGCGTTCCAGACTGGAGTAACCGCTGCCAAAGTCATCGAGGTAAACCCGCACGCCCAGTCTCCTCAGGGAGGCTACCGTCTGGCTGGCATCTCTTCCTCGCTCATCCGGGATAAGGGTGTTTTCCGTGACCTCTAGAACCAAGGCTTCCGGAGGGCAGTTGGTCTCTAACAAGACCTTAGCCACCAGTTCNGCATAGTTGGGCTGAAGGAGCTCTTGCGGGCTCACATTTACGTGCACCGGCAGGCCGTGACGGTTCCTGTCCATGCAGGCCCGACGCAGCACCCAGTTGCCCAGCCTGGGCATCAGGTGGTGCCGTTCTGCCAGGGGGATGAACTCGGAAGGAGGTGCTTTGGGCCAGCGCAGGAGGGCTTCCAGGGCCTCGGTTTTTCTCGTTTTGAGGTTTACGATGGGTTGGTAATGCAACGTTAGGTTGGTGGACTCCAGGTCCGATTGAAGGGCCTCCAGGAGCTCCATCTCCCGGCGCAANGNNTCCTGAAGCTGGGTTTCATAGAAGGCAAGGCGGTTTTTCCCCTCAGCCTTAGCGCGATAAAGGGCCATGTCAGCCCGCTGTAGAAACTCCCCGGGAGACAACCCAGCTTCTCCCATGGCAATACCAATGGAGGTAGTGATACGGTACGTTCGCTCCCCTATAGGCAGAGGAAGGCGGGCCACCTCGAGCAGCCGCTCGCCCACCCGGATGACCTCTTCCACCGCCTCTATTCCAGTNAGCAACACCAGGAACTCATCNCCCCCTTGTCGGGCCACAACATCCCGAGGCCGAAGGGCGGCCTGGAGCCGAGCAGCGATTCCTCGGATTACCTCGTCCCCCGCCGCGTGGCCCTCCAGGTCGTTCACCAGCTTGAAGCCATCTAGGTCCAGGTACAGCACTGCAGGATAGACTTCATGCTGTAAAGCTTGCGCCAGCTTCTCCATGAAAAATAAGCGGTTGGGCAGCCCGGTGAGGGCATCGTGGTACGCCAGGTGCTGCAACCTGCCCTCCAGCTCCATTCTCCTCAGAAGAAGACCTAGCTGGCTGGCAAAAGCCTGGGCCAGCTCGAGATCCAGGGGTNCAAAAGCGTCGCTTCGTTCGAAGTTATCGAGGTACAGAATGGCCTTGCGCTGCCCNGTCAGGTAGACCGGAACCGAAAGGATGGCCTGAATCTCCCGCACCCGCCCTGCCTGCTCCATCACCTGGCGCTGTTTGGCATCCAGGCGCCGGTTGTAGCGCTGCAGGTCTTCTTGTGTGAAAACATGGGCCTTCTTATGCCCGGTGAGGGAAATGGCATCCCCTGGCTGGAGACGGACCTGGCGGAGCGCTGCCAGGTCGTACCCCCTGGCAGCCACAAAGTGGTAGTAGCCCTCTTCCAAGATGACAACACTTCCTGCATGGGCGCTGGGTATGGTATTGAGCGCGGCATCGAGGATGAGGCTAAAAATAGAGTCGGAAAACCCCTCGGTCATGAGGGTTTCGTAGACCCGCAAGAGATTCTGGCGGAATGTGCTCCAGCGCACCTCCCTTTCCTGGGCCTCGAGGCGATCGCGGATGTCCACACCCAGGGCCAGAATCTCCAGCGCTTCGCCGCCTGGACCGGGCACCGCCATAAAGGTCCATTCTGTCGGGTTTGTACCGAGGGTTGTGGCTGCAATCGGTTGTCCTGGTTTTTCTAAGGCAGCCTCAATGGGAAGAGAAGGGCCTTGGGGAAATGCCCTGCGCAAGGCAGGGTTGGCCCAGAGCAGCGCCCCTGCGACATCCAGGCGGGCCACATAGAAAGGAGATAGGCCCAAAAGACGCTCCAACCAGCGATGGCGCTCAAAGAGATCTAAGGTTCGGGCCAGCACCTCAGCTACACCTCGCAGGAAGGCGGTCTCCTCAGGGGTAAAGCTTCGCTCCTGCTGACAGTCATCCACCCCCAGGAAGCCCCAAAGGCCTTCCTCCACCCAGATGGGCACCACCAGAAGGCTCTGAATATCCTGGGCCTCTAGAAGGGGCCTTTCCGCTTCGGGAAAGGAGTGGACGGGTCCAGCAATGGCCTGGTTCTGCAGGAATGCTTCCAGCCAGCGGGTGTACCCAGTTTCCTTCATGGGCAGATTTTGCAGTGCGGGATTCTGAATCTGGGGAGCGGTATCGGAAGCCGCCCACTCGGCCACTTGCGAGGCATACCAGGTACCATCCTGTTCCTTCAGACGAAAGAGGTAGGAACGGTGGGCCTTCAAAGCCTCTGCCAGGGCCTGCAAAGTCTCGGGAAGACCGGAAAGCCCTTGTCGCAACAGGGGCAAAAAGGTTTGGGGAATGCCATCAAAGGAAGCCTGTTGCATACAGTACGTCTTTGTATGCTACCTGATCTGGCCTCCAGGATGTGCAAAAAAGGGCGTGCTACCGGAGCTCTACTGCCTTGAAGCAGAATCCCTTCTTGTGGCTACGCCCTTGGGCTTGACGATGAGCTCGAGCCCGGAGCCTTAGCCTTCCCATTGGGGCCCGGGATTGAAAGTCCTATCAGTACCGCTTATCCACCAGGGGCGGCCCTTCCAGGGCGGGGTCGGCCTGGATATCGTCGAGGCGGATGCCAGTAGCCTGTTGCAGGGCCGGGCCAAGCTGGGGCGGAACGGCCTCAGCCTTGATGCGCAGGGTTAGCTTGTCGGTTCCACCCTCCTTGGTTTCCACCACCAGCTGGGCACCGCCCCTGGGATCTATACCAAAGGCCATGAGCACGGGGGCGAGTTCGGTGGGGTAGAGTTTGACCCCCTTGACCTTGACCATCGAATCGGTGCGCCCGATCACCCCTCTAGGCAGGCACAGCCTGCCCTCTGTGCGGGATACCACCGCCAGGTCGCCCGTGCGGAAGCGAACCATGGGCATTAGGGTACGCGACAAAGAGGTCACCACCAACTCCCCCTTTTCCCCTTCCGGGGTGGGCTGAAGCGTCTCGGGGTCAAGCACCTCGATGATGGCCATCTCGGGAATTTCCCACATTCCGTTCTTTTCCAAGCCCTCCCCCGCCACCACGCCCAGCTCAGAGGTGCCATAGGCGTCTACAGCGATGCCCCCTATGGCCTGCTCGAGCTTCTCGCGGTAACCCGGCACCGAGCTAAAGGGTTCACCACCCGCCATTAGCAGCTCGAAGCGGCCTCCGGTTTGGGCAACCTTCATGGCAAAGCTGGGGTTGCAGACCAGGATCTCGAAACCATACTGCTGCTGTAGCTGGACGATGCGCTCGGCCTCACCCGGGCCATGGGGCAGCACCATAGCGCCGGCCCGCTGCAGGGCCTCATGAAACAGCCAACCCCCGGCAAAAACGTGATAGCCAAAAGCTACCAGCGCTTTTTTGCCAGCCACTCCCAAGCGGCGCATCTGGGCCGCCAGGGCCTCGGCTTGATACTCCACGTCATCTGCCGAGAGGTACTCAGGCATCCAGCCCATGGTCGGGCTGGGGGTCAGGTGCATCAGGACGGCACCTTGTGGTGGCCGGGGGTTCGCCTGGATGTAGGCCAGCCACTCCTGCCGGGTGGTGAGGGGTAGGCTGGCAATGTGTTCTGGGGTTAGGCGAGAGACATCTACTGTGCTGAGCTTTGACGCGTAGACGGGGTGTTTTTGCGCGGCGGCAATTACCGTGCGAAGGCGTTGAACGCGATCCATATGGCTCCTTTCCTTGTCTGAGCGATTATACGTCCAACCGCCGCGCTTTTGCGTCGAAGCGGATCGGCGCAGGAATCAGTCGAACAACTCGAAGAGCTTGGACAACTTGCTCTTTTTCTTGCGCCTGTAAACCTCGTCATGGTCGGTGTCGTAGGGGTTGCGCTGTTTTCGGCGGTAGCTATCGAGTTCGCCCTCGTATTCCTGCTCGTAGTGGCGCACCTGAGTCAGAAGCTTTTCTAGCTCACCGCCATCGAGCCAAACCCCCCGGCATTTGGGACAGATATCTATCTGCACACCGCTGCGCTGCACCTCGTTCATACCTGTCTGACAGTTCGGACAAATCAAAAGTGGCATACGTTCCTCCAATGGGTGGTTGAGGGCCCCTCACCATCCTAGGGTAGCTTTGTTTCCTCGGAAACAGGTGATCCCTGCCGCTTTAGAAGCTCCAGCGCCAGCCAGATGGCAAAGCGTTTTTCCGGGCTTTCCAGCTCGCCCAGCATGCCCCGGAGTTGCTCGAGGCGATAGTAAATGCTCTGCCTGCGCACGCCCAGCCTGCGGGCCGCTTTGGCGATGTTGAACTGCGCCATGAGCAAAGCCTCGAGGGTGGCCAGTAAGGTGCCCTTGGGGCGGCTGGGCAGACGCAGCAGCGCCCCAAGCTGGCGCTCCCAAAAACGCTGAGCCAGCCCGACCTCGATGAGGTTGTCCAAAAGCGCCTCCAGCGGGGGCTCATCCGCGCTGACGGCGGGGCGCAGGATTCGCTCATGAGCGGCCCGGGTCAGCTCGGCAAAGCGCACCTCGCTGCGAAAAACCAGGATGGGAAACTGCAGCCTCCGGGCGGCCTGGAGCATCTCGGCGGGTACTTCTTTTAGCCAATGCACCAGCTCGAGGCCCAGCCCACCCACCCCAGCCTCGGCCAGCGAGTGCACGTAGGCCGCGCGGGCTTCGGGGGTGGTGCGGGAGAGCTCGAGGCCGGTGGAAAGCAGTAGCTCACCCCCCGATAAAAGCCGGGCCACGTCCAGCACCTCGGCCACATGTACCCAGGTGATGGGGGTCTCGAGACGGGCCTGACCGGACAGTAGCTCCGCTCCGGCAAAGACGGGCAGCTCGAGGATTTCGCGCAGGGTAGGGAGGCCCATGCCTAACGGATGATAAACCCGAGGAGCGCGTCCTTTTCTGGGGTGTCGCCGAACTTCTCGGTGACGATTAAGGGCAGGGTTGGGCTAACGAGCAGGTTGTACCCGGCATCCTCGAGCTTCGCCACCACCCTGCCTGTTTGCAGGTCGTAAAGGATCAAATTCTGTCCGGCGTCGGTGACTGCGACGTGCTTTCCGTCAGCGGTCACCGCGACGCGTCGCGGGTCGCGCACTCGCCCGTCGCGGTCGGTTAGGCGCTTGAGCATACATTCGAGCCTGCCAGACTCGAGGTTCCAAATCCCGACTGGAGCGCCCGTGCTGGCAATCACCAAGCGTTTGCTGTCTGGGGTGAAAGCCAGGCCCCCAACCGTACAATTGCCGCTCGGCATGTACCCCCTCATGGGATCGGGCCTACCGAGACGGGCCAACACTGCCCAGTCCGACACTCGGTAGACGACAGTCCCACTCGCCTGGCAAACGGCCAGTAATCGGCTGTCGCGGCTAAAGGCGGCACGCTCGATGCGCCAGTCGTCCATCAGAAGTGTGCGGATGCGCTGTCCGCTGGTCACATCCCAGACCTGCACATAGCCGTAGCGGTTGGTGAGCGCAAGCAACCTGCCGTCCGGGCTTATGGTGGCACCGCTCATGTTACACGCGTAGTTGTTGAGCGCAGTATCCCAGCGGCAAACGCCCCCCTCAAGCCTCAGCAAATAGCCTTCTGGGCTGACGGCCAGAGCCAACTTAGACTCTGTGACGGTGTCAAGAAGCTTCAATTGCCCGTCTGCCGAGACCTCAAAACGGCTCATCGGCACGGGGGGCTGAATGTAGTAGCCCTCTACGACGTAGGTGAAGAGCTTCGAGCTGTCCGCCGAAAATCCCAACGCCCGTGCCTTGGGCAGGCTGAACACGGGCTGCAGGCTGACCTGGGCCAAAGAGATTCCGAGGCTACAAATCAAGAGCAAAGCGAAGCCGAGCCGCTTCACGCCTACCTCCCCAAGATCCAGTCCATGGTCTTGCTGACGAGCTTGTCGAGCGCCTGCACCGCGAGCTCGAGGTGTTCTTCCTTGGTGTCTTCGATTTTGTTGTGGCTGATGCCGTGGAGGCTCTGCACAAACATCATCACGGTGGGAATGCCGGCGCGGGCTACCTCGGCGGCATCGTGTAGGGGCCCAGAGGGCAGGCGGTGCGAGACCCCGGCCACCTCGCGGATGGCCTCATCGCACAACTCAACTAACTCAGGATGAAACAAAATGGGCTCGATGCGCCAGATGGTCTGCCATTCTGGATCGGGCAGCCCGCCTTCGCGGGCGAAACGCTGGCTGGCCTCTTCTGCCTCAAACTTTAGCCGGGCCAAAGCCTCGGCATCGAGGTGGCGTTGGTCGAGGGTGATGGTGCATTCGGCCACCACACTGGTTACGATACCCGGCCTGGTTACACAGCTCCCGATGGTCGAGACCCCCCCGTTGCGGTCGGTGATGTTGTAGATTTCCGAGGCCATCTTGGCCGCAGCCAGAAAGGCGTCCTTGCGCTTNTGCATGGGGGTCGAGCCGGAGTGGGCAGCCTGGCCGCGGAAGGTGATGGCGTGGCGCTCNACCCCAAACGTTCCCAGCACCACCCCCAAGGGCAGGCCCAGGTCTAGGAGCACCGGGCCCTGCTCGATGTGGAGCTCGAGGTAGGCTGCGGCGTTTTTCTGCTCGAGCTGGGCCTCAAGCATCCGAGAGACCTCCACCCCACAGCGTCGCAGGGCCTCTTCCAGGCGAATCCCGTCCTTATCGGTGCGGTCTTTTTCCAGCTCGGGCCTCAAGGTGCCCGAGAAGGCGGAGGAGCCCAGCAGGCTGCGGCCAAAACGGGCCCCCTCCTCGTCGGCCCAGTCTACCAGCCGCACCGTAACGGGGGGCTTTCCTTGATATTCCTCAGCGATCCGGCGCAGAACCTCGAGGCCAGCCAGCACATTCAAGCAGCCGTCCAGCCAGCCCCCGCCCGGTACCGAGTCCAGGTGGCCCCCAATCAAGAGGGCCTTCTCACTTTGGCCTTGTAGCGTAACCCAGTTGTTGCCCGCGGCGTCGTAGTGCTGCTCCACAGGCAGGTCTGCCAGCTTGCTGTTAAACCATTCGCGCGCTTTGAGCCAGGTATCGCTCCAGGCCACCCGCCAAGCCCCGTTTTCATCAGCGGTTAGTTCGCGCAATTCCTTGAGTTCGGCCACGGTTCGCTTGGGATTGAGCATGCTTCCCTCCAAACAGGTTGAGAAACCCCTCGTTTGCCAAGCCCCTACCCGAAAGGCTACCAAGGGTTNTTCTCGTCTCTGGTCTGGTTCTACCCCGCCATCAGGTCTTTTATGCAACAGGGGGCGACGCCTTGGCCGCCCCCTAGGTCCTCTCAGCCAGCGGGCTATTTCCAGTCGCGAGCACGCTTACCCATAGCAGCTTCCCAGGGGCCGTAGTCCACTGTGGCTGCCGGGGGATTTCGGGTCAGGATACCNTGCTCGCGCAGAAGCCGCACCGAAGCCTGATAATCGGCAGGCACCAGGAAGCCCGCCCAGCCTTTGGTGGTGGCCCCAGCGTTGTAGAGCTTAGCGACCTCAGCCATCTGCCAGGTCTGATGCTCTTTGGCATCGGCACGGGTACCGGAGCCTTTGCAGGTGGCACCGCACACCGGCAGCACATACTTCTCCACCGTCTCGGCCTGGTTGGCTACCGCCCAGTTCCAGCCCTGGATGGAGGCCCGAATCAAGCGGGCCGCTACCTGGCGCCCGGTAAGACCCGAGCCTTTGAAGTTGCGCTCGTTTAGCACCCGTTCNGTGGTAAAGATCAGGTCTTCTAGCAGGTTGATGCCCAGGTCAGCCAGCTTGAAGACGTCTATCTTGGTCTCGTCATAGCCCAGTCCGATGATCTGGTTGACCTCGTTATAGATCATGGCCGAGACCAACTGCACCTTATCGGGGAAGACCAGGGCGGGGTCGAAGGGGTAGCTCACCGCGGTCACGTCGGGGTTGGTCACCCGCGGGTCAAGCGAGCTGGTCAGTCCGCATTTGCGGAACAGGGCCACCGCAGGGTACTCGTTACCCGAAGGCCAGACCCCCACGCTCTTCCCTTTGAGATCTTTGCAGATGTCCTTGATACCGGTGGACTTCAGCGCAACCATGGTAAAACCCGAGCGCTGGAAAATCTGCGCCAGGTGCACCACCGGGATGCCACGCTCGCGGGCCGTAAGGAGGTCGGCAATCCAGGTTGTGCCGAAGTCGGCTGCGCCCGACTGTACCACCTGAATGGGGGATTGATCGCCGATAGGCAGCAGGTTGACATCAAGGCCCTGAGCCCGGAAGAAACCCCGTTCCTTGGCCACAAAGAAACCAGCGAACTGCGCTTGGGGAAACCACTTGAGCTGCAGGTTAACCCGGACCAGGTTTTGCTGTGCGCTTGCAAGCGATGCTAGTGCAAATGCAAGCGACGCTAGTGCGAAGACCGTCAGTATCCAAAAGACCGACCACTTCTTCATCTTTGCCCCTCCTTTTTGTGCCAGACGACTTCATACCGATTACCGCAGGCCCTAACCCTCTTTTCAAGCCATCTCTCACCCCCAACCGGCCAGCGAAGGTTCCTGGCAGCGGCACGGGCCTGGCGTAAACGACGCCAGGGCAACAGTACCTGCCGCCTGGTAAGCCCGTGGGCGTAAGGCTCAGCGATACGACACATGCCACCCTGTAAACCTCCGCTCGAGCCACGCCACCAGGCCATACCAAGCGATGCCAATCACCGAGGCCACAAGAATCGCCGACCATACGACGTCAAAACCAAAGCGGCCCGCTTCGATCTGGATTCGAAAACCCAGACCCTGCCCATTGGCCCCAAAGAACTCACCCACAATGGCCCCAATCATGGCCAGGGTAGTGCCCAGCTTGAGGGCGTTGAACATGAAAGGCAGCGCGTTGGGCAGCCGAAGCCAGCGGTACTGCTGCACCTCACTGGCCGCATACGAGCGCATCAGATCTAGCGAGAGCGGGTTCACCTCGGTTAGGCCCCGGAAGGTATTCACCACCATAGGAAAAAACACTGTGATGGCTACGATAACGGCCTTGGAGGGCCAGTCAATACCGATTATCTTGACCAGCACCGGGGCCAGGGCCACGATGGGAACGCTGCTGAAAATGGCGGCGTAGGGTAGAAAGCCGCGCTCGAGGAAGACGTAGCGGCTCACCAGTAAAGCCGTAAGCAAACCCAGGCTGCAGCCAATCAGGTAGCCCACCAAGGCCTCCAACACCACCGTCTGGTAGGCATCTCGCAAGAGCACCTCGCGCACTTCTAGAAAGGTCGAGAGCACCCGACTGGGGGTGGGAACAAGCCCGGGAGGAACCTGATAGGCCCGCAANAGGGCCTCAGCCCCCACCAAGACTGCGAGAAGNGTGAGGGCAGCTGGCGTGAAGCCAACAACCGGGTTGGCGGTGTTCACAAACTGGTGGGCCACCCTGGCNATGCCCCACACCACCAGCAAGAAGCCCAACCCAATCAGGAGCTTCTGGGCATTCGAGGCCGGTTCGGTCGTATCCCACCAGGCCGCGATGAACCAGAGCAACAACCCAAACCCAAGCCCCAGCAACAGCCACCCCAGGCCATATCCAGCTGCAGGTCGGTACGGCTGGTTCACAGGCGCACCTCCCTCCGAACAGCCCGCCGGGCCTGCCCCGCAACCGCAACCACCTCCGGGCTCGAGCATCGCCAGGGCGTGAGCAACCGCTCGAGCCCGTTCACCAAAGCCACCAGCAAAATGCCCAGCACCGCCGAAGAGAGCATAATGACCCACATCGCCACCACATCCGAGGCCCTCGAGTTCTCTGCCAGCATCTTGCCGATCCCATAAAAGCTGATGGTGGAGATTTCAGCCACAATGGCCCCGATCAAAGCTGCCGTCATGGCCACTTTGAAGGCGGTAAACAGATAGGGCACCGAGGCCGGAAAGCGCAGCTTGAGGTAGGTCTGCCAGTTGTTGGCGTTATAGGTTTTCATCAGGTCGAGGGCCAGGGGGTCGGGGCTTTGGAGCCCCTTGGCTACCCCGATGGTGATGGGAAAAAAGGCAAAATGTAGGCCGCAATAATAGCCTTGGGTAGCCAGCCCTGCACCCCGTACTGCCCCAGCAAGACCACCAGCATGGGCGCAATGGCAATAATGGGCACGGTTTGCGAGGCCACAATCCAGGGCAGCAAAGCCCGCTCGAAGGCCCTCGAGACCACCATCCCGATGGCAAAGAAGAAGCCCACCAGCGCCGCCAGCAGCAAGCCCACCAGCGTCTCGAGGGCAGTCACCGCAGCGTTGATGGGTATGGCGTTGGGTGAGTTCAGGGGGAACATCAGGTTGGCAAAACCGTTCCAAAGCTGCTGGGGCGAAGGCAGCACCGGGCTTCTGAGCTGGGTCGCACACTCGAAAGCGGTCTTGCATGGCAGGGCTGCCCCNGTGTCCAGCGCCCGCTGGGCTGCCGGGATATTGGCCAGGTACATGATGGGCCAGTACAGTGCCAGCACCACCAGCGCCACCACCAGCATCGGAACCAGGTTGGGCGAGAGGCGCATCACTCCGCCACCTCGTAGCCGTGACCTCGGCGCAGAGCCTCGCGCACCTCGGTGGCCAGCTCGAAAAAGCGGGTTTTCTCGCGGGTCTCGAAGGTGCGGGGCTGGGGCAGGTCTACTGGTATAACGGTCTCGATTTTTCCGGGGCGAGGAGTCATGACCACAATCCGGGTGGACAGAAACACCGCCTCTGGTATGGAGTGGGTCACAAAGATAACGGTTTTGCCCGTTTCGCGCCATAGCCGCAGAAGTTCTAAGTTCAGGTTCTCGCGGGTAATCTCGTCCAGGGCACCAAAAGGCTCATCCATAAACAAAAGCTGGGGGTCGAAGGCCAACGCCCGTGCGATGGANACCCGCTGTTGCATCCCACCCGAAAGCTGCCAGGGNTAGTGCCGGGCGAACTTCTCCAGCCCCACCAGCGCCAGCATCTGTTCGGCCCTAGCCTTGCGCTCAGCCGGCGGAAAGTTCATCACCTCCAAAGGCAGCATCACGTTGGCCAGCACCGTGCGCCATTCCATCAGGGTGGGGGCTTGAAAAACATAGCCATAGGCCCGGCTCTTCCGTGCTTCCTCGGGAGTTTTACCCCCGATGCGGATGGTGCCCGCAGAAGGCTTTATCAGGTCGGCCAGCAAGCGCAACAAGGTAGTCTTGCCGCAACCCGAGGGCCCAATCAGGCTGATGAACTCCCCCGGGGCAATCTCGAGGTTGGCGTCTTTGAGTGCCACCGTTCCGTTGGGAAAGAGCATCGAGACCCCCCGTACCGATACAATCGCACTGGGGTAGGAACTTTCAGTGGATAGCTCAGAAGCGGTATAGGCTTTCATCTTCTCCCCTATACATGCCGTCCGGGCCGCACTCGAGCCCCGCTACTAAAGGCAACCGGGGTGGACCGTACTGGAACCCCCATCTCTTTGGTAAACCCAGCGCACAGGTTCAGGTAAACCCGATAAGCATCCCCCGCATACTCTGCCGGTAAGACAAGGAAATAATCAGAAGGCCCAGGCCGACTGTCTGCACGAGCACCATCCCCATCGGTGCCCACAACCACCCAACGCCCTCCAAGGATACTGATATAATATGCACAGTGAACCTTAGGGGTGGGGTGTGCTCGGACAACCACAGGTGAGACTCTGAGTGAAGCAAAATAGGGGAACCACTTTTAGGAAGAGGAGGTTCCCCAGATGCAGCTTACCACAGTCG
>JGI24186J35511_1000643_pt1 | contig 12472 bp, 12 predicted proteins | sample YNPBryulayer2012_FD_35511 | JGI IMG/M metagenome (IMG submission 35511) | reverse complement strand
AAATGAAAAAGCCTTGGGGTGGAAGATTTAAAGAAAAAACAGCAAAAACACTGGAAAAATTTTCAGAGTCAGTATCCTTTGACCAGAGACTCTGGAAAGAAGACATTGAAGGAAGCATAGCTCATGCAAAGATGCTTAATAAACAAGGAATAATAAATGATAAAGAGTTCAAGTTAATATCAAAGGGACTCAAAGAAATAGAAAAAGAAATAGAGCAAGGAAATTTTCATTTTAAAACAGAGCTTGAAGATGTTCACATGAACATTGAAAAAGCGCTTATTGAAAAAATTGGCTCAGCAGGTGCTCGCCTTCATACAGCCCGTTCAAGAAATGATCAGGTTGCAACTGACCTTAGACTTTATTTAAGAAAAAAAGTCTCTGAAATACATGGGCTAATTACAGAGCTTGAAAAAACAATTATTAATATTGCCCAGAAACACATGGATACGATAATGCCCGGATACACTCATATGCAGAAGGCTCAACCTGTGCTTCTTGCTCATCATCTTTTAGCCTATGCATGGATGTTTGAAAGAGACAGAAATAGACTCATAGAAGCCTTAAAGAGAATAAATCAATGTCCTCTTGGAGCCTGTGCAATAGCAGGGTCTTCACTACCAATTGACAGAGACTACACAGCTAAAGAACTTGGATTTGAAGGAGTTATCCCGAATAGCATGGATGCTGTATCTGACAGAGATTTTGTTCTTGAGCTTCTTTACTGCGGAGCAATGATAATGATGCATCTTAGTAGACTCTCTGAAGAGCTCATAATATGGTCTACTGATGAATTTGGCTATGTGGAGCTTCCTGATAAATTTTCAACAGGGTCAAGTATGATGCCTCAGAAAAAAAATCCTGACTCAGCTGAACTCATAAGGGGAAAAACAGGAAGGGTTTATGGAAATCTTGTTTCTCTTTTAACCACAATGAAAGCTCTTCCCTTAACTTATAACAGAGATATGCAGGAAGACAAAGAGCCAGTTTTTGATACTTGTGATACAGTTATTATGAGTCTTAAAATAATGATTGAGATGCTTCAAGAAATAAAGTTCAATGTAGAAAAAATGAAAAACTCTTTAAAAACAGGATTTCTTACTGCAACAGACCTTGCAGAATATCTCGTAAAAAAGGGAGTTCCTTTCAGGATTGCCCATGAAATTGTAGGTAAAATCGTTCTTTACTGCATTGAAAAGAAGAAAGCTCTTTCAGAGCTTAAGCTTAAAGAATTAAAAAAATTTTCAGATAAAATTGACAAAGATGTTTACGAAATTTTAACTCCTGAAGGTTCAATCAATGCAAAACAATCCTATGGAAGCACCTCAAAGAAATGGGTAAAGGAACAGATAAAAATATTAAAAAAATCATTAGGAATGAAATGAAAAAATATAAAATTAAACCTCAAATAAGAATCTCATCCCTTTACAATCAAGGAGAAGACCCTTCGGCAAAGCCTCAGGGTGACAGTGGAAGTAGTCATTCCTTCTCTTCAATCAGGACAGTGTCTGAGCCGAAGGCGAAAAATCTCCTCCTTATTATTGTCTTACTTTTACTTTTTCTTTCTGGATGTGGAAGAAAGATGGACCCTACCCTTGAAGATTATCTTCAACCAGAGCCTGTTCAAAAAATAACAATTAATTCTTACTATAATAATATTATGGTTTCCTGGAGCTATCCTGAAAAAAACAAATCTAAATTGGGAAGTTTTCTTTTAGAAAGGCTAAACAATGGACAAGTAAAATCTCTTGGATTCTTCAGCCCAGAGGAAACTTCCTTTGAAGATAAAGAATTTGCTTTAGGTGAAACATACAAATACAGAATTTTTGCAATAAACAAAAAAGGAATTTACAGCAAACCTATAGAAAATTCTATAACTACCAAAAAACTTCCAGAGGTTAAGGGGCTACAATATAAAATTACCCATGATGGAGTTTTACTTTCATGGAAATCAGAAAACTCTGTAATGTATAACATTTACAAAATAAAAGAAAAAGGTAGTGCCACAAAAATTGGTTTTACAGAAAAAAACTATTTCTTGGTTGAAGAAACTTTCAAAAATCTTCTTAAGCCTACAGATTCAAGCCTAAAGCCTCAATTTTTAATTTATCTTGTTACTCCATACATATCTGAGCCTAATATCTACATTGAAGGCAAAGGAACTGAAATTAAAGTCCCTCTTTATGATTTTATTCCATCCAAACCAGAGGAAGTATTCTTTACAGTAAATGAGAATGGTGTTTACCTATCATGGAAAGAAGTTCCTGAGAAATGGGTTAATATATACAAAGTTTATAGGAAAAGAGAGGTTGAATCTGATTTTATATTAATTGGGGAAACAATGATTCCTTTATTTTTTGATGCTGAATATAACATTAACAGCCTAAAAAAGCCTATTTTTTATAAAATTTCCTCTGAAGGTCCTTTACAAGAAAGTGACCCAGTGGAAATAAAAGTGGAGTTAAGTCATGGATAGAATTCTTCTTGGTCATGGAAGTGGTGGGAAATTAATGCATGATCTTATAAAAAAATACATTGCTCCTTTGTTTGAGATTTCCACGCTCATGGATTCAGCAATAATTAATATTAATCATTCAGATAAAATAGCTATAACTACTGATTCCTATACGGTTTCACCAATTTTTTTTCCAGGTGGTGATATCGGAGATCTTGCAATAAATGGAACCGTTAATGATCTTTCAGTTGTAGGTGCTAAACCTCTTTACTTAACAGTAAGTTTTATTCTTGAAGAAGGCTTTCCAATTTCAGATTTTGAAAGAATTCTAAAAAGTATCTCCAAATCAGCAAAGGAAGCAAATGTAAAAATAGTTGCAGGAGACACAAAGGTTGTTGATAAAGGAAAAGTAGATGGAATTTTTATAAATACTTCAGGATTTGGTATAGTACCAGATGGAGTTGAGCTTTCACCTTTAAAAATAGAAGTGGGAGATAAGGTTTTGATAAGTGGTTCAATTGGAAATCATGGAATTGCTGTTATGGCAGAAAGAAATGGTTTTACCTTTGAACCTCCTGTGCTGAGTGATACCAGACCATTAAACAGAATTATAAATGAAATAATGAAAAATTTTGCTTCCTCAATAAAAATAATGCGTGACCCAACCCGTGGAGGAGTTGCTACAACATTGAAAGAGCTTGCCATGGATTCAGGGAAAGATATAACAATTTACGAAAGTTCAATTCCACTCTATGATACTGTTAAAGGAGCCTGTGAATTATTAGGACTTGACCCTCTCTATGTTGCCAATGAAGGAATTTTCGTTGCAATAGTAGAATCTCAAAAAGCAGAAGAAATATTAGAATTAATGAAAGACCATCCTTTTGGAAAAGAATCTGCTATAATTGGAGAAGTAACAGGAAGTGAAGGCAAAGTTTTGCTTAAAACATCTATTGGAGGAACAAGGTTGGTTGATATGCTTCAAGGAGAACAATTACCAAGAATATGTTAAATTTAAGGAGATAAAGATGTTCAGATCTATTCAAAATTATTCAAGATTATTAAAAATTTCTATGTTTTTTATCCTATCACAGCTTATCTTCAGCCTTCAGCCTTCAGCCTATTTTCAGCCTTCTATAGCATTCGCAGAAGAAAACAAATTCTTTGTTGACAAAGTGGTAGCAGTAGTAGACAGAGAAGTTATTACATGGAGTGAGCTTTATAAATTTATGGAATTCACATTTAAAGATGAATTAAAGGCATTAAATCCCGATGAAAAATTTAAATATTTTAAAAAACATGAACAGGAATTTCTTGAAAAATTAATTGATGTAAAACTTCAAATTGATGAAGCAGAAAGATACGGAATTTTTGTTGCTGAAAGTGAAATTGAGGATGCTATCAAAGACATAAAGAAAAAATATAACCTTACCGATGAAGCTTTTATAGAAACTCTTAAAAAAGAAGGAATGACTCTTAATGATTACAAAAAAATGCTTAAAGAACAAATATTAATCGGTAGAGCATTAAATTCATTAGTAAAAAGTAAAATTATTATTACTGAAAAAGAGGTAAATAATTATATTGCTTCCCATCCAGAATTATCCTGTGATGAAGAAGGTTATTATGTAAGTCAAATATTTGTCAGAATCAGGGAAAAAGAAGATGAAATGAAAAATGTAATAAATGAAATTTTAAAAAGACTCATACAAGGTGAGTCTTTCAGCAAAGTGGCTTCTCAATTTAGTGAAGATATTTCCGCAAAATCAGGTGGTTCAATTGGACTTCTTAAGATAAATGAAATTTCACCAGAACTTGTAAATCTCTTTTCAAAAATGAACATAGGGCAAATTAGTGAACCTATGATGACAGCAAATGGTATATTCATTTTTAAACTTGATGGAAAATGTTTTAAAAGGGACTCAGAAGCTTTAAAAAACTATGTTCAAGCTCTGCTTGAAGAGGAGAAATTTAAGAAGGAGCGTAATCTTTGGGTACGAAGTCTTAGACAAAAGGCATACATAGAGATTATGGATTAATAAATGCTTGAAAGATTACAGAAAATATTATCAGAGTATGGAATTGCTTCTCGCAGAAAGGCAGAAGAATTAATTAAAGAGGGACGAATCACTGTAAACGGTCAAATTGCTCATCTTGGACAGAAAGCAGATCCTGAAAAAGATTATATTAAGGTTGACGGCAAACTTCTTATAAAACCCGAGCCTAAGGTCTATTATGCTTTCTATAAACCAAGAAAAGTAATAACTTCCCTGATTGATCCCCAAGGAAGACCAACAATAAAAGATTTTATTAAAGGGATAAAGTTCAGAGTTTATCCAGTTGGTCGTCTTGATTTCGACTCAGAAGGACTGCTTCTTCTTACCAACGATGGAGAACTTGCCTATCATGTTATGCATCCAAGTTCAGAAATTGAAAAAACTTATCTTGTAAAGGTTGATGGTATCATTGATCCAGAGACAATTGAAAAATTAAAAAAGGGTATAAAAATTGATGGTAAATTAGCTATACCAGTAAGCGTTAATCTTGTAAGAAAACTTAAAGCAAACTCATGGATAAAAATAACTCTTCATGAGGGAAGAAAAAGACAGATTCGTAAGATGCTTGAAAGAGTTGGTCATCCTGTAATAAGACTTATAAGAATCGCCATTGATGGAGTAAAATTGGAAGAACTAAAGCCAGGACAGTATAGGTCGCTTACAAAAGAGGAAATTGAGTCTTTACATAAGAAGGTAAAAAACATAAAAAAATCAAAGTAAAGAGAGGATATTATGAATTATTTGGGGAAGTTATTATTAATTATTTTAGCTTTTTTAATTTTATGGACCTCTCCATCTTATTGCAAAGAACCTTACAAAATTGGAGCTATTTTTTCAGTAACAGGTGCAGCCTCTTTTCTTGGTGAACCAGAAAAAAATACAGTGCAAATGCTTGCAGAACAGATTAATAAAGCTGGTGGCATTAATGGCCATCCCCTTGAAGTAATAATTNAAGATTCAAAAAGTGATNAAACTCAGGCTGTTCTTGCAGCTAAAAAATTAATTGAAAAAGACAAAGTTCTTGCTATTATTGGACCATCTACTACAGGAGAATCAATGGCAGTGATACCTATTGCAACATCTGCTCAAACACCTCTTATTTCAGCTGCTGCTGGAGCAAGTATAACTCAACCAGTAAAAGAAAGATACTGGATATTCAAAACTGCCCAGTATGATACAAGTGCAGTGGAGGCAATTTATACATACATGAAAAAGAAGGGTATAAAAAAAGTAGGCATAATAACTATTACAACAAGTTTCGGTGATGCAGGTAGAAAAGCCCTTCTTGAATTAGCACCAAAATTTGGCATATCTGTTGTAGCTGATGAAAGATATGGTTCAAAAGATACAGATATGACAATCCAGCTAGTAAAAATAAAATCTGCTGGAGCTCAGACAGTTATAAATTGGTCTGTTGGACCTGGACAGGTCATAGTTATAAAAAACTGGCATGCCCTTAAAATGGGAATTCCTCTTTTCCAGAGCCATGGATGGGGAAGTAAGAAAAATATCGAATTAGCTGGTAAAGCTGCAGAAGGTGTAATTGCTCCTCTTGGTAGACTTGTTGTTTGGGATAAACTTTCTGATAAACATCCTCAAAAAGCTCTCTTGAAAAAGTATGTTACTGATTATGAAGCTCGTTATAAGAGTGAACCTGGCACCTTTGGTGGTCATGCCTATGATGCATTGATGATTGTAGTCGCTGCCCTGAAAAATGTAGGACCTGATAAGAAAAAAATCAGAGATTACATTGAAAATAAAATTAAAAACTGGCCTGGCACAGGAGGTATTTTTAATATGTCTCCTATTGATCACTGTGGACTTGATATGACAGCCTTTGAGATGGTTATTGTAAAAAATGGTGATTGGGAAATATTAAAATAATTAATCTTAAATGAGTTTATTACTACAATTTCTTTTTTCAGGACTTACAACAGGTTCTGTCTATGCTTTGGTTGGAATAGGATTTAATATAGTTTACAATTCCACCTCTATTCTGAATCTTGCTCAGGGAGAATTTGTTGTTATTGGTGGACTTATGATGTGGTTTTTTTCTTGAAGGAATGAATCTACCCTTTGCCACTTCTGTAGCACTAACTTTAACTGTAGCAGCTACTTTAGCTTTACTAATGGAGAGGCTTACTATTAAGCCTCTCCTTAAAAAAGGTGATCTCCTTCTTATGATAATGGTTACCATTGCTGTATATATTCTAATTAGAGGTCTTCTAATGTTTAAATTTGCTAAAGATCCTTACACATATCCACCTTTCACAGAGGGAGAACCATTAGTTATTTATGGCGCTGTTATAACTCAGCAGACTCTTTGGGTTATAGGAATTACTGCATTCAGTATTGTCATTCTTTATCTTTTCTTTAATAAGACAATGCTCGGAAGAGCTATGAAAGCCTGTTCCCTTGATATAAAAGCAGCAAGACTGATTGGGATAAATGTTTCAAACATGGTTATGCTCTTATTTATTATAAGTGGTCTTTTTGGTGCAATTGGAGGAATAGCAATAACTCCTATATCACTTATGGAGTATGATAAAGGTGCTATGCTCTCTGTTAAAGGATTCTGTGCTGCTGTAATAGGAGGACTTGGAAGAGGAAGAGGTGCAGTTGTTGGTGATTTACTCTTGGAATACTGGAATCATTCACTGCAGGATATATTCATTCTGGCTTTAAAGATGCTGTAGCTCTTTTGATTATGCTGTTCATTCTCCTTTTTAGACCTGCTAGAATTTTTGGTAAAACTGAAAAATTAAGACTAAGAAAATTTTAAGATGGGTAAAGGTAATATACTTAGTCTTTTAATTTTAACCCTATTAATTATTATATTCCCGATAGTAATCAAAGATACTTATCTTCATACAATAGGAATTTTTGCGGGTATAAATGCTCTGGTAGCAATTGGACTTACAATACTCATGGGATATGCTGGACAAATATCTCTTGGACAGGCTGATTTTTATGGAATCGGAGCTTATATTTCAGCTATATTGAGTTTGCATTTTGGATTACCCGTTATATTAAGCATTTTTTTAGCACTTTTAGTTGCATCGACTGCTGCCATAATTCTTGCAATCCCTGCATTAAGATTTAAGGGACATTATCTGGCAGTTGCTACATTAGGATTTGGAGAAATAATCCATATTATGCTACATGAATGGGGACCTGGAGGACCTTCTGGTTTTGGAGATATTCCTAAAATGAATCTTTTTGGATTTACATTTACATCAACAAATGATTATTTTTATCTTGTATGGATTTGTGTCGTAGTAATAATGATTTTCTCCTTAAATCTTATTAATTCTATGACAGGGAAAGCTCTTCAAGCTATGCACGGAAGTGAAATAGCAACTCAAACTGCTGGCATTAATTTGACAAAGCTAAAAATAAAAGTTTTTATCTTAAGTTCTATATATGCATCTTTAGCAGGAGCAATGTATGCCCATTATGTAACATTTTTAAGTCCAAGTAGCTTTTCACTCTTTCATTCTGTTTTNTTTTTGATGATGGTAATAATTGGTGGAATATCTAACATATGGGGTGGTATAGTAGGTGCTCTTATTATAACAATTCTTCCAGAAGTATTAAGGGGATTTAAAGAGTTCGATATACTCCTTTATGGATTGATTTTAACACTATTTCTTCTTTTTATGAGAAAAGGCTTAGTACCCATGACTATTGCCACATACAAAAGATGGATTCACAGATAATACTTAAAATAAAAAATATATCGAAAAGTTTTGGTGGACTTAAAGCCCTTGAAAATNTTAGTTTTTCTGTTAAAACTGGTCAAATCCATGCTCTTATTGGACCAAATGGTGCAGGGAAAACAACTTTAATGAATATTATAAGNGGTTTAGAAACAGCGGATTTTGGAGAAATAATCTTCAAAGATAAATATATTAATAAACTTTCACCTGATAAAAGAGCAAAAATAGGCATTGNAAGAACCTTTCAAAANCTTGAATTATTTGGAGAAATGACAGTTTTAGAAAATGTTATGGTGGGAATGTATTCAAAATATGAAACAGGATTTATAAAATCTGGATTAATGTTAAATAATGTTAGGAAACTTCAAAAAGATATAATTAACAAAAGCCTTAATATACTTGATTATGTTGGACTTAATCATAGAAAAAATGAATATGCTAAAAATTTACCCGTAGGAGAACAAAGACTCCTTGAGATTGCGAGAGCCATTGCAACTGATCCCATATTAATGCTTCTTGATGAACCAGCAGCAGGACTTAACATTAGAGAAACTAAAAATTTAAGCATTCTTATAAAAAATTTAAAAGAAGAAAAACAAATCACCTTACTCATTGTTGAACATGATATGGAACTTATTATGGGTATAAGTGATACAATAACTGTTCTAAACTTTGGAAAAGTTATTGCAGAAGGTAATCCCTTATCTATTCAGAAAAATCCTGATGTAATTACTGACTATCTTGGTGAGGAAGATTGAATGCTTATCCTTAAAAACATAGATGTTTATTATGGTAAACTTTATACACTGAAAAAAATCTCCATTCATGTAAAAAAGGGTGAAATAGTAGCTCTCATTGGAAGTAATGGAGCAGGTAAAACCACTTTGCTTTCAACTATTTCAGGACTTATAAAACCTTCCTCTGGAAGCATTATATACGAAGAAAGGGATATAACAAAAGAATCTACTGAAAATATTGTTAAGATGGGAATATCACAGGTTCCAGAGGGGCGTTTAATTTTTAAAACTCTTACAGTAGAGGAGAATCTTTTAATTGGAGGATATAGTAAATATAGTTTAAAAAAGAGAAAAGAAATTAAAGAGGAACTCGATAAAATTTATCATTTATTCCCAAAACTTAAGGAAAGAAAAAAACAACTTGCCGGGACTCTTTCTGGCGGAGAACAACAAATGCTTGCAATTGGAAGAGCCTTAATGTCAAAACCCAAACTTATTCTTCTTGATGAACCCAGTATGGGACTTGCTCCGAATATTGTAAAGGAAGTTTTTCAGCATATTGTAGAGTTAAAGAAACTTTACGGACTTACAGTTCTCCTTGTAGAACAAAACGCAAGAAGCGCTTTAAAAATAGCAAACAGAGGATATGTTATTGAAACAGGAAGAATTATTTTAGAGGGAACTGCCGAGGATTTGCTTTCTAACAAAGATGTGCAGAGAGCCTATCTTGGTAGAGACCTTGATGCAGAATTAAGAATTTAAAGGAGGTTTCCATGATATGGGATAAAGAAAAAGAATGCATTGACAGAGAAGACCTTAAACAACTTCAACTTGAAAGGCTTCAATCAACTATCCAAAGAGTTTACAGAAATGTGCCTTTTTACAGAAGAATGTTTGACAGACAAGGAATAGATCCTGATTCCTTCAGCAGCATTGAAGATATTAAAAAAATTCCCTTCACAACTAAAAATGACTTAAGAGAGAATTATCCCTATGGATTATTTGCTGTTCCATTAAGAGAGATAGTAAGGATTCACACATCTTCTGGTACAACTGTAATGCCTATTGTTTTTGGATATACAAAAGGTGATCTTAAAATATGGTCAGAACTTGTTGCACGGGTCCTTTCAGCTGGAGGAATTACAAAGGATGATGTAATAAAAATTGCCTTTAACTATGGTCTTTTTACAGGTGCCTTTGGTTTTCATTATGGAGCAGAGAAAATAGGAGCATCAGTTATTCCTATATCAATTGAAAATCCAAAAAAACAAATAAAGATAATGCAAGATTATAAAACTACAGCATTAATATCTACTCCATCTTATGCCCTTTTGATAGCCAATACAATACTTGAGATGGATATAAATCCTAATTCTCTCTCTCTTAAATTTGGGCTTTTTGGAGCTGAACCCTGGTCTGAAAGAATGCGTAAAGAAATTGAAGAAAAACTTAAAATAACAGCGACAGATAATTATGGATTAAGTGAAGTTATGGGACCTGGTGTATCTGGAGAAAGTTTAGAAAAAAATGGATTACACATAAATGAAGACCATTTTCTATTTGAAATATTAGACCCTCATACTCTTGAACCATTGGAAGAAGGACAAACAGGAGAACTTGTTATCACAACTCTTACAAAAGAAGCATTTCCAGTATTGAGATTTAGAACTGGTGACTTAACAAGATTTTTACCAGGACAATGTCCTTGTGGAAGAACTCTTAGAAGGATCGATCGAATTATGGGAAGAACAGACGATATGATAATTATAAGAGGTTTAAAAATTTTTCCCTCTCAGATAGAGGCTATTTTATATGAAATAGAAGGCAAACAACCAAATTATCAGATTATACTTGAAAGACAATCAGGTATTGACAGCATCACAATTTTGCTTGAAGTAACAGAAGATATATTTTCTGATGTAATGAAGGAACAAAGCCAACTCATAAATATTATTAAAGATAGGCTTTCATCAGAATTTGGCTTATCCTTTAATGTAAAGCTCGCAGAAAAACGTTCCTTAGAAAAAATAGATGGAAAATTAAAAAAAGTAATTGACAGGAGAAATTAGTTAAAAGCGCAATGCTCAAAGAAATATTTATTTTTAAGAACATTAATCAAGAAAACATAGAAATTCTACAAAGGAATTTAATTTCTTTTAAAGTCAAAAAAAGAGATTTTATATTTCATGAAGGACAAAAACCAGATTGGCTTTACATCCTCTTTAAAGGAAAAATAAAAATCTCAAAAATTGCTAAAGATGGTAGAGAAGCAGTCCTTGAAATAATTAATGCACCTGATGTTTTTGGTGCTCTTGCAGTTATAAAAAACTTTCCCTATCCAGCAAATGCTATTGCTATGGAAGATTGCGAAATAGGGAAAATAAAAAGTGATATTTTTTTGCAGGTTCTGAAAGAATATCCTGAACTGCACTCTGAAATTCTTCATCACGTAACAATGAGACTTAAATCAGGAATTGAAAATCTTCAGAAGATTGCCTTAGAGAATGTTTCTGCAAGAATTGCCTATCAGTTGCTCAAACTTGCAAATAAATATGGGGAGAAAACAAATGATGGAATTTTAATAAATTTAAAGATTACAAAACACGAACTTGCTGAGTTAAGTGGAACAACAACAGAAACAGCAATCAGAGTTATAAGTAAACTAAAAAGATTAGGTTACATAGCAGAACAAAATCGTAAAATTTTACTTAAGGACATCAGAGCTCTATCATCTCTATTTAGCTAATTCTTTAAAATAATTATCCCAAAAATTATCAACTTCACTTTAAGACTTTTTAAAAATACTAAGTTACATATTAATAATTTTAACTTTTTGAAACCCTTGATAATTCTAATGGAGCTGAGGGGAGTTGAACCCCCGACCTCTTGAATGCCATTTAGGAAAAGTGCTTATTTTACAATAGGTTACATTGGTATGTGTTAGAAAAAATAAGGCTTTTTCTGTGGCAATTTTTCCTACAATAGGATACGGCATTTTAGAATAGGTGACACACTTACTGACACAGTTCAAACCATTGGTATTTCTACTTTTACAGATGGTATTTTAACGGCTAATATATGCCGTATCTAACTTATTGAAATAATTAATATTTTTTGACGACTAATTATTGCCTTATGTTAAAAGTATTGATATACAATGCTTAGAACAAAAAAGAAAGCATAAAATAGATACTCAGTTTACTATAAATACCAGCTTTAACGGCAAATATAACAATCCTACCCAAATTAAATGGCAATACTTTACCGTATACTATGTTTACTTATCAATGTAACAAAAGTTACATATCTACCAGAGAAGAGAGATAAAATAAAAAAAGGATTGTAAAAATCCATATCTAACACAGAAGAGATATACAAAGGCAATTAATTGCCATATATATATTTTTTTTTGACACTATAAACAATCTTTGTCAAGTCCTGAAGAGATTGAATATTATAAAGTCTCTGGATATTCCTGTATATATGGGGTATGAATAATTTTTTTTT
>JGI24186J35511_1000638_pt1 | contig 12517 bp, 12 predicted proteins | sample YNPBryulayer2012_FD_35511 | JGI IMG/M metagenome (IMG submission 35511) | reverse complement strand
CTCGGAGCTATACTTACACAACGGACCAGGTGTATTATGATCAGGATGGGCGGCGGTATGAGGCGGGGAGTAATATTGTGATAGGGGCTCGTAGCGGGCTCATCCTTCTGACTGAGCAGGCATGGCTGACGAGTCTAGAGGCTGGGGTAGCGGAGGCAAGGGTGTGTAAGGTATGGCCCACTTATGTGCGGAGTGAGGAGGGTTTGATATACTGGGATTGTGAGCGGCGTGGGGAGGGTCCTTGGCGTTGGGAGGTGTGGGATGTACAGGGGCGTCTGGTGCGGCAGGGGGTGTGGGAGGTGAGTGGGGCTCCGGTGGAGATAGATATGCGGGGTCTATCGAGGGGTTTGTATGGGGTTCGGGTCAATGGGGCTCTAGTGGGGAAGGTTCTGATAGAGAAGTGAAACCCGATTGAGTTGTATGGTTTTTCAGGCGTGTTTGGGTAGTATAGATGCGTTTGCTTCGGGTGGGGGTCTAATAGATATGGTAAGTAACCAGGTAGGGAGGGTTTTTATGGTGGGGTTTTTGCTGCAAGTANAAAGTGANGAGCGGGGTTGATGCTTTCTGTTCATTTNTTGTTTGACGTAAGGGGACTAAGAGGGATGGAGAGGGGACTTGTGTGCGCTTGTCGCAATGTACCCATAGAAGTGCGAGAAGNGCGGAAGCGCTAAAAACCTGGACCTACCACTCCGAGGAAGGGTAGATACAGGCTGAGCCGAATAGATGGATGTCTATCTGTTTGGGAATGTGGTAAATCTTTACTGCGGGTTTAGCGATCGTCCCTCCCGATTTGCTCCAGTGAAGTTACCTTTGTCCCGTGCGACGGATATGGGAGCTATTTGTTTTGAGCGGGATTCTTTTCCTGGCGTGTGACCCTTACCGCAAGCTCGCTAAAAGCAAAAAACTCTCCGACCGCGACTCAGCGGCTTTTGGCTACTTCCACAAGCGGCAATATGAGTCGGCGGCTCAGCTCTTTGAGGAGCTGGTGGGGCTATATCGGGGCAGTCTGCGCGGGGCCGATGTGCTCTATCACCTGGCCCTGTGTAAATATCACCTCAAAGACTACTATGCCGCCGAACGTTACTTCGGCCAGCTGGTGGAAGAATACCCCCTTAGCAAGTACACCGAAGAGGCCCTCTATCAGCAGGCGCAGATGAACTATCGCCTCTCAAACGACTATGACTTTGACCAGCGAGAGACCAACCGCGCCATAGAGAAGTTTCAAATCTACCTCACCCTTTACCCAAATGGTAAGCACGCCGATGAAGCCGAAAAGAAAATCCGCGAGCTGGAATACAAGCTGGAGAAGAAGGCCTTTCATACGGCGGATGTGTTTTATCAGATCGGGCGGTACCGGGCAGCGGTCGTGCTCTTTACCGATTACCTTCAGCGGGGCGTAGATGAGCGCTTGCGGGAAGAAGCGGCCTTCAAGCGGGCGATGGCCGCCCTCAAAATGGCCGAGCAAAGCATTGAGACTAAGCAGCTCCCCCGCTTTCGGGAAGCAGAGGATTTTGTTCGTATCTTTGTCCAAACCTACCCGCAAAGTTCCTACCTACCAATCCTAAAAGGCGCCTATGAGCACACGAAAAGAGTACTACGAGTCCCGGGCGAAAGCCTTGAAAGTTCCGTACGAGATTGAGCCGATCCCGATAGCCCTTCTTTTGAGCAAGCACCCCAGCAATAATATTTACCAGAACTGCGTGGATATTTCCCGGAGGGCCGAACGCACGGTTGCGGAGCTGAGTAAGGAGCTTCGGGAGCGGATAGAGCAGCTGGATATGCAGGAAGATGCTTTACGGCTGGGGGGCGTAGATCAGGGGATGGTGGAAGCTATTCGACAGGAGGTGGAGTCGTACCGGGCTCTGCCCAAGCCAGCCCTCCTGGCTGTATGGGAGGCCCTTTATGGGGAGTATCCCTCCAGCGAGGCGAAGGATGACGCGCCCGCAGCGATGTGAGACCGACAGAAAAGGGTGGGGCGCATTCTCTTAGGCGTTACGGGTAGTATTGCCGCCTATAAGGCCCCCCTCATCGTTCGTGCCCTCCAGAAAAATGGCCATGAGGTACAGGTTATCCTAACGAAAGGGGGGGCAAACTTCGTTTCTGCGCAGGCGCTGGAATCCCTCTCACGGCATCCGGTTTTGGGGGACCTATGGGAGTCCTTTTCGGGTGGAGAGACAGCATGGACGCAGCATATTGACTTGGCGCAGAAAGCAGACGTGTTTCTAATCGCGCCGGCTACGGCACACACGATTGCGAAGCTCGCCCAGGGTTTGTGTGATGATTTATTGTCGGCGGTGTTTTTAGCGACGCGACGGCCGGTCTTGCTGGCGCCGGCGATGGAGACGAATATGTACCGGCATCCGGTGGTACAGGCGAATCTCCGGCGGCTTTTGCGGCTTTCGCATGTGCGGCTTATACCGCCGGGGAAAGGGTATTTAGCCAGTGGGGCCGTGGGAGAAGGGCGCCTCGCCGCTATAAGCCGGATCGTCCTGGAAGTGGAGCGGGCCCTGACGCCGCCCCTCCTTCGCGGAAAGCGGGTGCTCATCACCTTAGGCGCTACCCGGGAGTACTGGGACGCCGTGCGCTTCGTCTCTAATGCCTCCACCGGGCGAATGGGCATAGCCCTTGCCCGCGCCGCCTACCTTTTGGGGAGCGAGGAAGTGCACCTCCTCGTCGCCCATACAGACATCCCCGTCCCGAAAAAACCCTTTCGCATCACGCACACCCCCACCGCCGAGGCAATGGCTGCCGCCTTCATGCAAATCTACCAGGAGTACGACTGGCTCATTCTCGCAGCGGCTGTGAGCGATTACACGTTCGCTGAACCGCTCTCCACCAAGCATAAGAAAAGTAGCGAGCAACTTACCCTGACGCTGCGTTCCACGCCAGATATCTTGGCTTGGGCTGGGGCGCACAAGCACCCCCATCAAGTGCTTATTGGCTTTGCCCTGGAAAGCGACCCAGACCCCGCCCTCGCCAGAGAAAAGCTTCTCCGAAAAAACGCCGACTGGATCGCCCATAATGTCATTTCTGCGCATACTGGCATGGCTTCTCCCACGAATGCCCTTACGCTCCTGAGCCGCTTCGGCCATGCGCATTCCCTCCCGCTTGCCCCCAAGGAAACTATCGCACTGGAAATGCTTAAATTTATCGCCCATGCGCATGCGCCTCTGGTGTAGCTTGGCCCTTGTATGGGCGCAGGAACTTCTGCCTGTGGTCAATATCCAGGCCCCAGGTATCCAGGGCATTGACAGAACAGTCCTCCAGCAGATGCAGCAAGACATTCAGCAGTACCTCAGTAATAACCGTTTTTCCGACGATGTCTTTGCCCCCAATGAGCGTATCAAGTGCTTTTTCAATATTGTGATTACGGCCCTTCCGAGTGCGACGCGCTTTGAGGGGACGATGCAGGTGCAGGCGATTCGCCCGGTCTACGGTAGCACCTATGAGACGCTCACGCTCAACTTCAACGACCCCGACTTCAGGGTAAACTACTCCCCCACGCAGACGCTCCAGTTTTCAGAAAATGCTTATGTGGATAACCTCACTGCGCTGCTAAACTTTTACGCTTACTTGATTTTAGGCATGGACTATGACAGCTTTGGGCTGGAAGCGGGCATCCCCTACTTTCAGAAGGCGCAGCAGGTGCTGAACTTAGCCGCTGCCAATAGCAGTGAGCCGGGGTGGCAACCCGGCGGAAACTTCCTCCGCTCCCGCTACTGGCTCCTGGAAAACCTCCTCAATAACAGCTATAAGGAGTTTCATGCCATCTTTTATCGTTATCACCGAGAAGGGTTGGACAAAATGCACCAGGACGTGCAGGCGGCCCGCGAAAAAATTCTCCTGACTTTGGCTAATCTCGCATCCTTTCAGCAGAATCAGCCGAATAGCATCCTGACGCGTGTCTTCATAGATGCCAAGAGTACGGAGCTGATGCAGATGTTTCAAAAGGCGCCTGTGGACCAGAAGCAGCGGTTTGTGCTCGTGATGAAGCAGGTGGACCCAACAAACTATAGTGTGTACGAGTCGCTTTTGCAGGAGAAGTAGTGAGACCGGCCCGGGTGTTTCTGGTGGGCTTTGCTGGGGCTGGGAAAAGCACCTATGGGCGCCGGTGGGCGCGTAAGCTCGGGGTGTCGTTTTGGGATACCGATGCGTGGATCACCGCCTGCACAGGACGATCACCTGCCGCATGGATACAGCAGGAAGGTGAGATGGCGTTCCGAGCCGTAGAGAGGGAAGCTGTAGCCAAAATACTTCGGCAGGCCCCTCCTGCGATAGTGGCTTTGGGAGGGGGCACCTTGACGATCCCGGGGGTGCCGCAGCAGCTGCGAGCGGCGGGCTGGCTGGTGTGGATAGATCCCCCCTGGCCTTGGCTCCTGCATAGACTCCGAAAACAGCCTCGTCCGCTTCTGCAAGGCCGCCCGGAAACCGAATGGCATCAGCTCTGGCTATCGCGTCGACCCCTCTATCGTCTATCTGACCTACACTGGCCCCCACACCACCTCCCTGAAAAAATCCTCCTCCTTTGGCTTCAAAGGAGCCTTGCGCGCTAAACTACTACGGCTTTTGTGGAGTGTTTTTCTGCTGAGAGGTATTTTTCTTAGGCTTGGGCTCCAGCTCCAGGTCTAAATCGTCTTCCAGCCCCAGGTCATCAAGTCCTTCATCCAGCCCTGCTTCCGCTCCCCCTTCAGAAATGTCAAAGTTCTCTAACTCGCCCAGGTCGTCATCCAGCGACAGGTCCTCTTGGGGCAAAGCGGGTTCCTCCAAGAGCTGTGCCTCTAGCTCCTGCTCCAAAAGGGAAACCTCTTCCTTTGGGTTGGCCTCGGCGAAGAAACCCCCATCGCCTTGGATAGCTGCCTCCATCGGTGTACAGCAGGGGGATAAAATCGGGTCTGAGGGAAGCTGGTCATTTACTTCGTACCCATAGGCCAATAGCGTCTGTATAAGCGTGTCCACCCGCACATAGTTGGAGTCCAGATGTAAAACCACCTCCTGCTGCGTAGAATCGTAGGAGACTTCTACGACAGCTTTCGGAAAGTGATAGCGCAAGAGGGAGTCCATTCGATTGAGCGGACAGGAGGCACATTCGCCATCGTATGCAAAGCGAATTCGGAGATTCTCTTCGGGGCCGCCCTTGCAGTGCCATAAAGAAACAGATAGAAGGACAAGGGGTATGATGTTTTTTCGCCGCGCCCGCCGCAAAAAATATAGGCTCATGCCGATCCGCAGGATACCATACCCTATCAGAAAGTACGGGACGACTTCCTGCATCCAGGGTGCGGTGGCTGGCACGGGTAGATACCGCAGCGCTATCCCCAGAATAATAAACAACATGCCCGAAAAAAGCCCGATGTAGTTACCCCATTTTGGCATATTAGAAGGCTATGAGCTTTTCTATGGCGGCGCGTAGCCGACCCCAAGGGAGAAAGGCGGCTTCCAGGGTCAGACTAAAAGGCACCGGCGTATCCAGCGAGGCGACCCGCACCACCGGGGCATCCAGCTCCTGAAATAAAAACTCCCCAATCCAAGCGGCTATCTCGGCCCCTACCCCCGCCGTATAGGTTCCTTCATACAAGACAAGCGCCCGATGGGTCTTGCGTACGCTTTGTGATACCAGCTCCTTATCCCAGGGAAGGAGCGTGCGCAGGTCTATAATTTCCATGTCCACTTCGGGCATTTCCTGCTGAAGTTCCAGCGCCTGCACTACGCCCATGCCATAGGTGATGAGGGTGAGGTCTTTGCCGCTTTTGGCGATGCGGGCTATGCCGATAGGGAGGTTGTAATAGGCTTCTGGCACGGCGTCCTGAATACGGCGATACAAGGCCTTGTGCTCAAAGTAGAGCACGGGATTCGGGTCCAGGAAGGCTGTGGTGAGCAGGCCCTTGGCATCATAGGCGGTGGCAGGGTAGACGATTTTCAGGCCAGGTACCTGCATAAAGATGCCCTCCAGGCTCTGCGAGTGAAAGGGCCCTGCGCCTACGCCGGCACCGGTGGGTAGCCGTACGACTACTTTCGCCGGTACGCCCCAGCGATAGTAGTTTTTAGCAAGGTTATTGACGATTTGTGTAAAACCATAGCTTACGAAGTCGGCAAACTGCATTTCCACCATGCTGGGGATGTCTCGCAGGGAGAGGCCCAGGGAGGCGCCAAGGGGGGCAGACTCCGAAATGGGCGTATTGCGTACCCGGGCTTTTCCGAAGCGCGCTACGAAACCCTCGGTTACTTTAAAGACGCCGCCGTACTCTGCAATGTCCTGGCCCATGAGGATGAGACGGGGGTCTTTTTCCATGGCTTGGCGCAGGCCTTCGGAGATGGCATCTACGAAGCGAAGCACGCGCGGGCCGGGCTCCGGCGGCGGCGGGGTAAGCGACACCGGCATCGGCGCATAGACGCTCGCTTCTTCCTCTGCGGGGTCTGGAACGGGGTCCGGCTCCGCTAACACCGGCGCAATCTCCGCCTGAATCTGTGCCCGAAGTTCCTTTCGTAGCTCCTGGACAGCCTTTTCTGTCAAAAGCCCCTCTAAAAGCAAAAACCGCTCGTAATTCAGGAGGGGGTCCTTTTGGCCCCACTCGTCGAAGAGGTGTTTGGGCACGTACTTCGTGCCGGAAGCCTCTTCATGGCCCCGCATGCGGAAGGTAATTGCCTCAAGGAGGAAAGGTCGCCGCTCCTGCCGCGCCCGCTCCGCATACTGCCGAATTGTCTTATAGACGGATAGGACATTATTGCCCTCCGTAATGGTGTGCCCTTCCATGCCGTAGCCGATGGCTCGGTCGGACAGGCGCTTGCAGCGAAACTGCTCCGAAGTGGGGGTAGAAAGGCCGTAGCCATTATTTTCTATCAAGAAGAGCACGGGCAGATCCCACACGCTGGCGAGGTTGAGGGATTCGTGGAAGTCCCCTTCACTGGTACCCCCATCGCCAATGAAAGCGAGCGCAATGTAAGCGGCATTTTCCAGGTTGCTCGCCAGGGCCACCCCATCGGCTACGGGGAGCATGGCCGCCAAATGCGAGATCATGCCAATGACCCGATATTCCGGTGCGCCAAAGTGAAAGGACCGTTCCCGCCCCTTTGTGAAGCCGGAAGCTTTTCCTTGCCACTGCGCAAAGAGCTTTCGCAAAGGCATGCCCCGCGCCGTGAAAACACCCAAGTTTCGGTGCAAAGGAAAAATGTAATCTTCCGGAGAGAGGGCGAGGGTAGCACCGACGGCGATGGCTTCCTGCCCAATACCCGAGAACCACTTGCTGATTTTGCCCTGCCGCAGGAGGGAAAGCATTTTTTCCTCTATCAGGCGGGCATAGAGCATTTCCCGATAGAGGCGCAGGAGGAGGTCTGGCTCGAGGCCAGTGGCATCGTAGTGGAAGACGGGTTTACCTACCGTCAGGGTAGCCATAGGTTAGGGCTGCTGCGGGGCTGGGGTAGCTGGAGCAGGTTGGGCAGGCGACGAAGTGGGAGATGTAAAAGGCTGCGTATTGACCACATCGGCTACCCGGGGACGGCGATCCGCATCCCTACCGCGAGAAATGCTGTACACGGCATGAATGAGAAAGGTTAGGACGATGAGCGCCCCAAAGAGCGTCCAGGTAGCTTTCTCCGCAAAATCCGCCGCCTGCCGCACCCCTAAAAGCTGCGACGCCTGCGCTACGCCCTGAATATCCGTCGCTAATCCACCGCCTTTCCCCTGCTGAATCAGCACCAAAAGCGTCAGAAGAATGGCATCAATAACCAGAAGCCCAATAAGGATGCCAATTAGCCAGGCCATCGCCCAAAGGTAGGCAAAAAGTCTGATTTCCGAGGCGGCCACCTTTTTGGCAAAAAGCCCTAATATTGCATGGATGGAGATGATCCGTCCCGAAGGCCCTAAGCCCGTGGGCCCCTACAGCCCAGCTGTGCGTATAGGACCCTGGGTATTCATCTCAGGCCAGATCGCCCTCGATGAAAACGGCAACCTCGTCCGTACTACCTTAGAAGCCGAGATAAACCAGGTGCTAAAGAACCTCCGAGCCATTCTCAACGCCGCCAGCTTAAGCCCCAGCAATCTGGTGAAGGTGACCATTTTCCTCACGGACATGGCGTTTTTTCCGATTGTCAATGCCGCCTATGAGAAGCTTTTTCCGAATGGCCAGTATCCAGCTCGGGAGACGGTAGCGGTGGCAGCCCTGCCGCGCGGCGCCCGCATAGAAATAAGCGCTATTGCCTACGACCCGCGTGGGTAAGCGAAGCCTGCTCAGCCTCTTCGCCCTGACAGGCTGCTGGGGGCAAACCCTCCCTCAGGCCTCGTCCCCTTGGCAGGACACCAGCCTGGTATTTCGCTGGATGCGGCCCGACACAACTTATCCCTTCTACGAGGGGGAAAACGACACGCTATTTTTGTCGGCGTACCTCTTGCGCACCTATCAGAAGCTCGCCGCTGGCGGGAAAGTACGTGTGCTCCATATCGGCGACTCGCATATCCAGGGCGATGTCCAGGGCCGGGAAATCCGCAAAAAGCTATATACCCTCTGGGGCCCCGGTGGACGAGGATATGTCTTTCCGTATGCGCTGGCCGGCACCACGTCGACCTATGACTACCTCAGTAATGGAGCCGGACAATGGCTATATGCCCGGAGTGTACATCCTTCGCCGNTTTTACCGCTTGGTATGACTGGGATTGCCATCGGAACGTATGATCCTTTGGCTACCTGGCGGGTGCGTTGGGCGCNGGAATACACACCAGCCGCCCCGCCCTCGGCCCAAGTTGGGCTCCTCACNCGCACCTTGAAAGACATCCAGCATACNCTGGCCTACCACGATAGCGCTGCCCCCCTCACCNGGACCATCCCCGCCGGCTATCAGCTCACCTGGCATACCCTCTCCAAGCCCGTGCTCTTTCTGGAAGGGCGCTTCTCTTGGGAAGGCAGCGACAGCTTGGGCTATGCCGAGCTGCATGGCCTCTTCTTAGAAGATACTGGGCGGGTTACCTACTATACAATGGGCATCAACGGCGCGCGGCTCAGAGACCTGCCCACCCTGCCACTGCTCAAGGAAAGTTTGCGCCTCTTACAGCCCGACCTCGTCGTGATAGACTTAGGGACAAACGACCTATACGGCTTAGACGGCGGCCTCGTAGGCTACAAACTCGCCCTGGAAGCCGCCATAGACACCATCCGGAAAGCTATCAGCGAAGTGGATATTCTCGTGACCACCCCTATGAGCTTTTATCGGCGGATGCGGCCCGTGCCCGAACTCAAAGCCGCCTCGCAGATCGCCCGCTGGGTCGCCGTCCAAAAGCAGGTAGCCCTGTGGGATGCCGCATCCCTCCTCGGGGATATCAAGAGCTGGCGATTAGCAGGCTTGGCGCATCCGGATATGGTTCATCTGCTCTCCCCCGGCTATGCCCACAAAGGCCAGCTTTTTGCAAGGGCCTTCCTCCATGGCTACTGGAAGTACCTCGTGGGGCGCTTGACGATCCCGCAGGAAGAAGGCCGTCAGGTAACGCTGCCGGACTCGCTCCTGGTAGTCCGGGCGATTCCACCTACGCCCACCCTCAGCCAATGGGCAGGTACTTCAGCGTCTGCTGCTTCCCCCCAGACCTATGCCCCGCCCAAGCCCACTTACCGCTTCCACAAAGTCCGTCCCGGAGAAACGCTGAGTAGCATTGCACAGCGCTACGGGGTAAGTGTGCAGGCCATCCAGCAGGAGAATGGGCTGCGAGGCACCTTCATCCGGGCTGGTCAGACCCTCCGCATCCCCACTGCTTCCGGGGGAAGTAAACCCAAACCTGCCCCTTCCACCAGCACAAAGAACCCGCCCTCCGGTACGCGTAGCCACATCGTGCGTCCCGGCGAATCCCTCTGGAGTATCGCCCAGCAGTACCGGACTACCGTGGAGGCTTTGCGCCGGCTCAATAACCTCTCCCCTTCGCAAGCCATCCATCCCGGTCAGAAACTCCTCATCCCATAAGGGCCTTCGCCTTCGCAAAAACCGCCTGCCACATGGCCCAGGTGAGTCGTCCCGTGAAAGTATTTTGCTGGCTGGGATGATAGCTGGAAAGAAGCTTCACGCCTGTGGGTGATTCGTATAAGGCACCATGCTGAAAAGGCGGCCGTCGATGAAATCCAAGTAGCTCTACCGCCGCCTGATGCGCTATTGCACCCAGCGCTAAAACGACCCGCAGGTGAGGCCGGAGCGCATGCCATTCCCGCAGGAGATAGGCCCGACAGGTGTGAATCTCATCGGGAAGGGGTTTATTCGCCGGTGGGGCGCAGCGGACGACGGCTGAAATGTACACCCCATAAAGCTGAAGGCCATCGCTAAGGCCGAGGCTTTCCGGAGCGGAGCTGAGCCCTACCTCATACAGAACCTGGTAGAGCCACTGGCCCGATCGGTCCCCAGTAAACATGCGTCCGGTGCGGTTGGCCCCATGGGCGGCCGGCGCCAGACCGATAATCCACAGCCGTGCCGCAGGATCCCCAAAGCCCGGAACCCCGCGGGCATGATAGCGCCATCCCTGAAAGCGACGGGGCGGCTTCTGGGCTACCGCTTCCCGATGTGCTACCAGCCTCGGACACGCCCGACAAGCCAAAATCTCCTGAGATAGCCCTTCCATCCAGCTCACACCCGACCTAAGGTAATCTCCGCCGGCGGTGCCCCGTACAGCTCCGAAATGACCCGGGACCGATAGGTGAAAATCTCCTTTAGCCGGGGCCGCACCAAAAATGGATGCACCAGCCGCCCCAATGGCCCCAGCGGTAAAAGGTAATGCACCTCATCCTCCATGAGCGTCTCTTCGCCCTGCCGGGTGAAAATATGCCGGTGATGCCAAAAAACATAAGGCCCAAACCGCTGCTCATCTACGAAGAGGGCCATCTCCCGGTCAGGGGCAGGGGGCTGTAAGTGCGTGATCTCCGTCACCCAGGTCACCGGAATGCGCAGAAGCGGCCGCACCGTATAAACAATGATAAGGCCAGGCGTCATTTCAGCCGGAACCGCTGACCGAATAACAAACCCCATGTCGGGTGGCGTAATACGTGCCAAGTTTTCAGGGCGCAAAAAGAAAGGCCATAATTTTTCCAGGCGGTGAGGGACAAGCTGGCGGCTGTAAAGGCGATACAGCATAAGCTGATGCCTATAACGAAATTGGGAGTGAGAGGGGTTTGTGCAGGCCGTGACGCCGAGTTGATCTGCCCCTTGTAGAGGTGCTTGCCCGCTCCCCATCCCGCTACGCTTGGACAAGCGACCCCATCAAACGCAAAGGCGCTTCCAGCACACAAGGCTTCCCTATCTTACCTTGCCTATCTTTGCAGAGAATGTTATGCAGCCGGCTATTGGAAACTACACGCTCATCCGACCGCTCGGCGAAGGCGGCATGGGTACGGTCTATTTAGCCCAGCATCAGCATCTGCAATACTACGCCGTGGTCAAGTCCCTCCATCCGCACTACGCCCAGAATGAAGCCCTGCGCCAGCGATTCTATACCGAAGCGCAGCTCATGGCCCAGGTGGCCCATCCCGCTATCGTGCGCTTGTACGACTTCGTCATCCAGGGTGGCGTCCCGTACCTTATCATGGAATACGTCCATGGCACGCCTCTGGACAATGTGCTTGCTACTCGGGGCGCTCTCGCGCCAGAAGAGGCTTTTCCTATCCTCGCTCCTATCTGGGAGGCTTTGACCTACCTGCACAGCCGTAAAATTGTCCACCGGGACATCAAGCCCTCTAACATCATGGTTTTGCCGGAAGGAGGCGCCAAGCTCATTGATTTCGGCATTGCCAAGAGCTTGGATAATGATTACAGGCTGACCCAGACGGGCATGCAGGTGGGGACGGTGCTGTATATGGCGCCGGAGCAGATTCAGGGGGCGCCTGTCTCGCCCCAAACCGACCTCTATGCGATGGGCCTGGTAGNCTACGAATGTCTTTTCGGGCGCTTCCCCTGGGACTGGCAGGGGAAAACGCAGTTCCAGCTCTACCAGATGCTTTTGACTGAGGCACCGCCNATTCCGCAGTGGGTGCCTCCNGAATGGCGGGATTTCTTTNNTGTAGCCTTGGCCAAAGACCCAAAANACCGCTATGCCTCTGCCGAGGCGATGGCGGCGGCCTTTGCGACCCGTATTCTCAGGGCGGAGCAAGNGGAAGAGCCCCTGGTGCCAGAGCCTGTCTCCCAGCCTTCGGTAGAGGCCCACACGGAAGCCTCTATTACNCCCGCTCCACCGGCTGCGAGCTTGCCCGCCCGTGCATCAGCTGATTCACCCGCTCCCCCTCCTTCCTCGGCTCCCTCGAAAAACCACTTTACCGGTCCTCCCCGTCTTGCTGCTGCTGATAGTGGGATTGCCGTGCTGGTCGCTTTCATGCGGTACCGGGCTCACAAACATCGCCAGGAGCTTCGCAACCATATTGCGCACCTCATCGACGCCTATAACGCTGCTAACGAGGCCCCCCTCCAAAAAGACATCACCCGATACCTCAAAAAAGCCCTTCCTAACGTCTCCATTTCCAGCGTTAGCCTACTAAAAGTAGACCTACCCTCCCTCAGCGATGCG
>JGI24186J35511_1000609_pt1 | contig 12781 bp, 11 predicted proteins | sample YNPBryulayer2012_FD_35511 | JGI IMG/M metagenome (IMG submission 35511) | reverse complement strand
CTCCTTCTGATTCTTAGCTTTTTCAAGTTCTTCTGCAGTGATGCCCTTCTCGACAATCTTTTTGATTTCTTCATCAATAATCTTGTCCAAAGTCTCAATCTCCACGCCACGATTGCCAATGGCAAGGACAGCTATCATACCCGCACTTTCCTGCAAGAACGGAAAGACCGATAGATTTACAGCAACCTGTTCATCTTCCACCATGCGCTTGTAGAGGCGTGCACTTTTGCCGTTTGCTAATACCGATGCCAGAATTTTAAGAGCGAAGGCATCTTTATCTCGCTGGTGTGTGGCTCGCCACACATGAATTGTGGCTGGCAGAGGCGTATTGTCCTTGACGACTTCTTTATACTTTGGCGCCGTTTGCAGCGCAAATTCAATTTTCGGTCGCTCAATGTCTTTGCCACGCGGAATCTCGCCAAAATAAGCCTCTATCAACTGCTTGGTTTCTTCAAGGTCAAAGTCGCCTGCAATCGCCAGTGTGGCATTGTTCGGCACATAGTATTTCTTGTAGAACTCTCGAAATTCTTCAATAGAGGCTTGGTCGATATACTGTGCTTCGCCGATTGGGGTCCATGCGTAGGGTGTTCCTTCAAACGCCAAGGCTGCCATGTTGAAGAACACGGTGCCATATGGACGGTTCTCGTAGCGTAGCCGCCGTTCTTCCTTGACGACTTGCCGCTGTGTTTCAACGCCAATGGAATCAATTTTGGCATGCAGCATGCGCTCCGACTCAATCCAAAGTGCCAGTTTGAGCTGATTCGAGGGTAAAATCAAGTAGTAGTCGGTGCGGTCGAAGGATGTGGAGGCATTGAGACTGCCGCCTGCACCAGAGACAAGTTTATCAATTTGTCCGCGTTTGATGTTCTCTGTGCCTTCAAACATCAGGTGCTCAAAGAAGTGTGCAAAGCCCGTGCGGTCTGGGCGCTCATTTTTGCTGCCGACATGATAGAGCATATATGTTGCCACAATCGGCAAAGAGCGGTCTTGATGCAAAATGACATGCAAACCATTTGGCAAATCATACTCGACAAATTCAATTTTCTTCCGTGGCGATTTCTCGCTTTTCCCAGCGCGCTGCGCCATGCCTAATTGCGCCCATGATAGGAGCAAGAGCAGGATAAGAATGAACTTCTGCATAGATGATAAGTGATTGGTTAGAGAGCCGAGCGAATATAAATGCTTTTCTTTATTTTTTTAAAACTTTTGACCTGATGCCTGAATACACCGAACGTACATCTGAAACGGTTTCTTCGCCTGCGTCGGAATCTCCGCTTGGTGAGGTTGGCGCACCTTCGTCGCCTTATGCGCACATCAAGCCGTCGCCTCTCGATAGCTTGATTGCAGGTCTTGGACTGCTGCGCTTAGGCAAAACCTTTTCAGGCGTGCTGCTCATGGGCGCGGCGATTATCTTTTTATCTGTCATTTTTTTCCGATTTGAACTATTTGTTGGTGGCTTAAAATCCTTCTTCTTATCGCTTCTGCTGCTTGGGGTGTCTTTGCCCGACTTTGTTGATGTGTTCACGGCAGATGTAATTGAGTTTTGGATTGGCTCCTTGTATCTCGTCTTCGGCGTGGTATTTGTTTATGTGTTTGCGCATCGGCGATACAAACAGATTCTGGCTGCAGGTCACACTGCTCGCCGCAGTTTGAGTCTGTGGCAACTGGCATGGCGTGCTTTTCGCAAACGAACGGTTGCCGTGGTTGCATTAGTCATTGTCGGCGTGCTTTACTCCACAGCATTACTGGCACCCTTCCTTGCGCCCTACGAACCCAACGACCAGCAAGATTTTATCGTAACGGCATTTCGTCCGCCACTCTCGACCTTGACGGCACTCAAACTCAAAGCCCAGAAGTCTTTTTCAATTCCTTTGCGTCAGGATAGCACTTTTACGGCAAAGTTGGTCAATGCACTTATTGAGCAAAATTGGTGGCTACGCCTGCGCGGCGAAACCGAACAAAAGGTGTTTGTAACATCCTTTGACATCGTGGGCGATACGGTTATTCTTAAGCAGGATTTTCGCACGCGTCAGCTTATGCGCCACGACTTAGCCGATGGCGACTTTGTGCTCAAAAAGTTTTATCTGCTCGGCACAGACCAATACGGGCGCGATATTTTTAGCCGTGTCATTTATGGCTCTCGCATTTCGCTTTCAATTGGTTTTTTGGTGGTGTTTATTTCCATCACGATTGGCACCGTGCTTGGCATTACGGCAGGCTATTTCGGCGGAGTGATTGATAACCTCATCATGCGCACAGTGGATGTGCTGATTGCCTTCCCACGCATTTTTTTGATTTTGATAGTCATTGCGCTCTTTGGCAACTCCATTTTTCTCGTGGTGCTGACCATTTCGCTGACGGGCTGGATGAATGTCTCTCGCATTGTGCGCAGTCAGGCACTTTCGCTCAAGGAGCAAGATTTTGTGCAAGCCTGCAAAGCATTAGGTTTTTCAGATTTGCGCATCATTTTTTTCCACCTCATTCCTAATGCGCTCACGCCAGTTATTGTTGCCGCCACACTTAGCATTGGCAACATCATCTTGGTTGAGGCGGCTTTATCGTTTCTTGGCTTAGGGGTGCAACCACCGACGCCCAGCTGGGGCAACATCATCAGCGAAGGGCGCGACAACCTGCTCAATCACTGGTGGATTTCAACTTTTCCCGGTCTTGCTATCGTGCTGACAGTCGTGTGTTTTAACCTCGTCGGCGATGGCGTGCGAGATGCTTTAGACCCGCGCCAGCGCGACTAATACCTTAAAAATTAAACCACCCATTTTATTACCAAGCGGTAATAAAGCTCTCTTCACGCATGTCCGATTTTGTCTCGGTCGAGACTGCATAAATATGCAAAAATCTGCGTTTTTATGCAGAAAAAGGGCATTTTTGAAATTTTCTTGACTATACCTCGCCTGTTTTAGCTTCGTGTGCATTTGAAAATCTCGCTTCATTTTCATAAGTTTGTCTTCGTGCAAGGCACAAAAATCTTAAATTTGCCTTAATTTCTAAGGAGGGCATCATGCATTGGATGGAATGGAATCCCGGCTTGAATAACGACACGCTGACCTTGCGCGAAGTCTATGACTCACTTCCCGGATACTCGCAGAGCGAAATCAATTGGTTAGTCAAGATGTTAGAAAATCCAAAGCCCAATTGCGCTTACTGGCGCGATTGACCTTTTTGGGCACGATTGCGTCCATGTCCTTTTGGGTAGAGGTTTGCTGGCTCAAGATGAAGCCTTCGTCATCGGCTTTACGATGGGCACTAGCAAGCGACTTTCTTCATGGCAGCGCAACTTCTTCAAGTTTGCTACACAGCATCTTTATCCCAAAGAATATCGCTTTGATGACAACGATTTGAAGGTTTTCGATTTAGGCGTCGAGTGCGGCATCAAATCGCCGTGCAAAGAAATCTACAAGATTGATTTTCGTCCCTTGCTTGACTTGCCTTTGGGCGAAGTGCGCGCCCGAGTCGGTATTGACAAGCAGCTCTTGCTTGAGGCATATGAAATTGAGCGCTGGTTTGTGCCGCAAAGCCCGGTCAGCCGCCGCTTACCTGTGCGGCATATTTCCAACAAACCTGCATNGAGCGAACCAGCCAGTCCCACGACCGTTCGTGATGGGCTTTCTGTTGGCATTGGCTAATTGCTGAAGGCTTGTGCGTGGCAGTTACTGTGATGCTTTGCACGAGCCTTTTTCATTTTGGATTCTTGCTTGTCTGACTTCCTTTGCATCAGGCACGATGCATCATNCAGTTGCCTACACTGTCTGCGGCTTGAATAGCCATGAGCTTACCTGCGCTACAAGTAGCGTTGTTGCCAGTCCAATGATGGTGTAGAGTGTCCATGCAATGGAGGTTTGCGTGATAATCAGTGTCATGACGGCGATGCTGGTGAGAAATCCTATCATTGCCGCGTGGCTTTCGATGCGCTCAAAGAAAAGGCAGAGGAAAAAGACGCCCAGCAATCCCCCGTAGGTGAAAGATGCCACGCTTAATGCAATTTCTACCACTGACCGACTTAGTCCAAGATAGGCGATAGCTGACAGCGTCAGCACGATTGACCAAATCAGGCTGATGAGCTTGGAGAGTTTGAGTTTTTCTTCAGGCGTGGCANGCTTGCCGCGTGCCGTGGCAGCGTAGAGGTCAAAGACGGTTGAACTTGCAATCGCATTGATAGAGCTTGAGAGCGTCGACATTGCCGCCGAGAGCATTGCCGCCACAACCAAACCAGCTATGCCACTTGGTAAGCCCGAGACGATAAATTTTGGGAACACTTCATCGCCTCGCATGGCTATACCGTTGTAGAACGCATGGAGCAATACACCAATGAGCAGAAACAGGGCAAATTGTCCAAGCACGATAATTCCGCTGGCGATAATTGCTTTTTGACTACTACGCAGTTCTTTCGTTGCAAATAGCCGCTGCACGATGATGTAATCTGCACCATGCGATGCCATAGAGAGTGCNGCCCCACCAATCAGCGCCCAGAAGAACTGGTATGGCGACGACCACAGATTTTGCCAACTGAAGTTAAAGACGGCGAACTTACCTTGCTTGTAGGCTTCTGAGAGCGCCTCCATTGGCGCTGGCAGTTTTTCGCTGATAAGCACCACGGCGACGATGCCNCCCAGAATGTAGATGCAAAGCTGTACCAAGTCGGTCCAGATGACGGCGCGCACGCCGCCAAACTGCACATAGATGAGGGTTGCTGCGGCAATGACTAAAATGGCACCAGCGTACAGCATTGGCTCCGACGCCTCTGAAAACAGTTGATAGCCACGAAAGATGGCGACCAGCGGGATAGCAGTGGCGTAGAGCCTCACTCCATCCGCAAAGATGCGCGTGATGATGAAGACCACTGATGCTGTGCGGCGTAGTTTCAAGCCGAAGCGGCTCTCGAGCAAGGCATAGACCGTTGCCAAACTTCCCTGATAGTAGCGTGGCAGCAGGAAGTAGGCAACGCCCACTCGCCCAACGATGTAGCCCAGCGCCAATTGCAAAAAATTAAAATTGCCGCTGTAGGCAATCCCCGGCACAGAAATAAAGGTCAGTGACGATGTTTCTGTGGCAACAATAGAGAGTGCTACAACCAACCAATGAATTTTTTTCTCGGATAGAAAATAATCCTGCGCAGAATTTTGCTTTCCACCCTTGAATAGTCCGAATATGACGATGCCGATGAGGTAGAGCCCCACGACCGTCCAATCCAGCGCTGAAAATAGGGTCATTTACGCTTTGGATTTTTTCTTGCTTTTTGCTTTTGCTGTCGCAGATTTGGTGGAGCCTGCCTTTTTCGTTTTGCTTTCCGTGTTTTTGCGTGATTTGGTCGTGCTTTTGGTCTTCGTTGTCGAGCGCTTTGTTTTCTTTTTCTTTTGCTTTGGCTCGTCTTCTGCCGAGAGCTCTAAATCCTCTATCTCTTCCAGGTCAAGGTTCAGTTCATCAAGGGTTTCTTCATCAAGTTCTGGAATTTCGTCCAAGAGGTNTTCGCTTTCGTCTAAGNCTACAGCGGGTGCAGGCTTGGAAGATTTTGATGTCTTTTCAGGTTCATCCTCGTCGGCATCCTCATCGTCTGTTTCGACTGTTTCGAGATTGTTCAGCACGTCTCGAATGGAGTCAAAGATGTAGAGTTGCTTATCCAGTTGGGTCATCTTTAGCAAGTCATAGACTTGCTCATTTACACCAACAATTGCGGCAAAACCGTCATGTGCCAAGGTGTTGCGGTGGGCAAGCAGTAAGGCTCCAATGCCACTGGAATCGATAGCTTGCACTTGGGATAGGTCAATTACGAGATATTTTTCGCCCTCGCCTTCAATCAATATCACTAGCTTAGATTTCAGATGAGGAGCAATGGCAGCATCCAGACGTTTTTCCTGCAACTTCAGAATAGTGAGCCCCTTTTTGTGTTCAATCGTCAGTTTCATTGATAGAGTCAGGTNTGTTCGCAAGATTCAGCGAGTGAATATAGAAATAACTCTTTGCAGCGCAAATGCAATATCTTGCTNGGTTTGGGGCGCTTCTATCCAAGTCAGTTTGAATTTGTTTCTGAAAAAGGTCAGTTGCCGTTTGGCATAATTTCGTGTATGTTGCTGAATGCGTGCCACGGTTTCGCTTAGTGTGTACTTGCCACGAAAATACTCGAAGAGTTCTCTGTAGCCTACGGTCTGCAGTGCATTAATCTTTTCATAGTCATGCTGTTCTCCGAATCGTTCATATAGCATCTTTGCTTCTTCCAAGAAACCTTCCTGCATCATNTTTTCTACGCGTCGGTTGATACGCTCATAGAGCTTTTCACGTGGCATTTCTAAGCCGACCATCACGACCTCAAATGGCGGCGGCAGCATTTCTTGTTTGAGTTCTGAAACCTTTTGTCCTGTAATTTCAATAATCTCCAGACTTCGGACCAGTCGTTGGGTTTTTGTCGGGTCTAGGGTTTGGGCTTGAGCCTCATCGAGCGCTTTCAGACGGGCATAGAGGGTTTCTTTGCCTAGCTCTGCCAGCTCCTGATATAGGCGCTTGCGAATGGCAGGGTCGCCCTTAGGCAGGGGAGAAAACCCTCTGACAAGACCTTGCACATAGAGCGTAGAGCCACCAACCACGAGTGGGATTTTGCCTCGCTCGAAAATTTTCGCAATGCGCTCTCGTGCTTCACTCATGAATATTCCGGCATCATATGGCGCTGGCAAAGACAGTTCATTGATGAAGTGATGTGGCACGNGTGCCAGCTCTTGCGGTGAGGGTTTTGCTGTGCCAATTGTCAGTTCGCGGTAAATTTGCCGTGAGTCTGCAGAGATAATTTCTGCATTCAGTTGTTCTGCTAAAGGTATAGCCAAAGCGGTCTTGCCAGATGCCGTCGGACCGACCAACACCAACACTTTCTTCGGAGGCGTTTGCACGGCACAACTTGACTATTTTGACAGCAATTGCTCCAAATCTTTTTCCCAACTTAGCATCGGGACTTCGACGATTCTGCCAATTTCTTTGCCGCCTTTGAGCACAATTAGTGTCGGCACTCGCTTGATTTGAAATTTTTCCGCCATGCCCGTCTGCTCGCGCTTTTTGCGATCGACGCCATAGAGCGTGGCACGCTGCGGCTCAATTTTAGCGGCACGAAATACCTTGTAAATTTTTGGAAGACCATCTCGGCTGTCTCCGCACCAGCTTGCTCCAAACACCAAGAAGGTGANTTCTGGATTTGCAGCCAGTGTGGTAAGGCGCTGTATGGCAGCACTATCGGGCACATAGTNACTTGCGCTGTAATCGTCCCATTTGGCTTCTTTTTGCCAGTCTTCCCATGAGCATTGTCCTAGCACCATATCGGGCGCAGGCTCGTTACGACTGGCACTTATGTTGGTCGTGGTACAGGCNTGTGTTTCCAGTAGCCCTATCAGTGCAAGTAGGATTGCAATGCACTTAGAGATACTCTTTTCCCCAAAGAAATTTTTGGCGCAGCACATCGTAGTAGTTGCGTTTTTCATTGGCAATAATGCTGATACCAATGTCAGACTTTCGAATTCGTACTCGTGCTTGCGTGGTCAGTTTCAATTGCTGACTACCGTCACAATTTAGTATGAAACCTTCATCGGGCGTTTCTACCGATAGCTCAATTTGCTTTTCTTCGCTGACGACAATTGGGCGCACAGTCAGCATGTGTGGGCAGATTGGTGTGATGACAAACACTCTGGATTTTGGCACAATAATAGGACCGCCNGCTGACATGGAATAGGCTGTTGAACCTGTTGAGGTCGAGACAATCAGTCCATCAGCACGATAATCACTGACAAGATGGTTATCAATACGCAGTGTGATGGTGGGAATGCGCGGATAGCCCCCTCGCTCGACAATGACATCGTTTAGGGCTCGCAACACCTTCTTTTTCTTGCCTATGCTGACGGTCGCTTCAAGCTGGGTACGTATCTCCAGCGTGTAATTTTTTTTCAAAATGCGCTCAATAGCAGGGTACATCTCTTCGACGGTAAACTCTGCCAGAAAGCCTAACCGTCCCAGATTGATACCCAGAATTGGCTTTGAGTTGGCATAATGCGCCAGACGCAAGAGCGTGCCATCGCCACCAAGTGAGAGCAACACGTCGCTTTCTTTGCCTAACGCTTCCAGACTGCACCGACGCTTCTCGCCCAAAATCTTGGCGGCTGTTTTTTCTACCACAAAGTCAATCTGGCGCTCCTTAAACCACTGAATGAGCGCCTCAGAGATACTCAGCGCATCGGGGCGCTGGATATTGATACTCAAGCCGAATATCATTCGTAAAGTTTTAGCCGCAAATATACAGGGATTTTTACAAGTCAGACTAACGGTTTTTAGCTTGCCGCATGCACGGCAAGTATGGATGCNCTTTCAAAGTTTACAACATCTGTTTAACTTGTCTCAACACTCTACTATGGTACTGCGCGCTGAAAATCTTCAAAAAAAGTACGACCGTCGTTGCATCTTTGAGCAGCTTTCGTTTGAACTTCGCCTAGGCGATAGCCTTGCTATTCAAGGTGCAAATGGCAGTGGAAAATCTACCTTGATGCGGTTGTTGGCTGGAGTTAGCACGCCGACGCAGGGTCGCATCACCTACTTGCGCCACGGTCAAGCACTTGAAAAAACCGAGCAAATCCGTTACATTGGNTTTGTTGCGCCATATTTGCAGTTCTATGATGATTTAACAGGGTTGGAAAACGTGCTCTTTTCACTTCGCGCTAAAGGCATCACACCTAATTTACATCAAGTTGAATCGCTTTTTGAGCATTTTGCTCTTGCAACCGCTTGCCGCAAATTTGTTCGTACCTACTCTTCTGGTATGACCCAGCGATTGCGATTTGTTCATGCTTTTGCCGCTGCCCCAATAGTTTACTTGCTCGATGAGCCTACGGTAACTTTAGACCGTCATGGCATTGCATTGCTTTGGGATTATGTTGCCCAGCAGCGCCCAAACATCATTTTAATTGTTGCAAGTAACGATGCCGACGATATTGCGCAGTGTCAGCATAGACTTTGCATTGAGGATTTCAAGCCGAAAGTAATCTATGCCTAAAAAGCGCAAACCCCGTAGCAGCTCTAAGCGTACTGGTTCAAATCGTCCGCGCCCCGATGATATAGAGCGTGTCAAAGAGTTTCTGATTCGCCAGGGCGAAAAAACTATTGCCGCCGAAATTTTGAATTTTCTTTCTGTCCATGACGGCAAAGCCTTTCGCTCTCGCGAAATTGCCGCTGAACTGGGCTATCTTTCCGATGACGACCTGCCGGGCTTTTGGTATGTGTTACACAAACTCCATGAAGAAGGGGCATTAGACAAGGATGCGGAGCGGCGCTATAGCCTTGCCCGCAGTGCTGCTCCTTTGCCTGAAGTTATCCGTGTACGCGAAGAGCTCGCCCTACATGCCGACACCAAAGTTGCTCCCTTTGTGCCGCCGCCCAAACAGCGCTTCAAAGTCGGCGAAATCTATGAAGGCACACTGAAAACGCATCCCAATGGCTACGGACTGGTCAGCGTCGCAGACTATGACGATGAGATTTTCTTGCCTGCCACTGAGCTACGCAGAGTTTTGGATGGCGATATTGTGAAGGTTCGCGTAACAATGGCACCGCTTGACTTGCACGCCAACCGCGAATCTTTTTCTCGCCGCTTCGAAGGCAAACTTGTTGAAGTAGTTGAGCGTACCTGCACAGAACTTGTTGGCGTTCTCAAACGCCGCAACAAAGACTTTCAGCTCATTCCTGATAGCAATCGCATTTTGCCAGAAATTTTCATCTCGCTCAAAGATGCTAAAACGGCTAAAGCTGGAGATAAGGTCGTTGTCGGCAAACTGCAGTTTGTACGCGATGATGTTCTCAGTGGCAAAGTCATTGAGGTGTTAGGCAAATCTGGCGACTCCAAAGTCGAAGTTGCTGCCATTGCACGTGCGTGGGGTATTGATGAAACCTTCCCCAAAAGTGTACTTGCTGAAGCCAACAAATTGAGCGATACCATTACCGATGAAGACCTTGCCAATAGAATCGACTGCCGCGATAANATTGTCTTTACCATTGACCCCTACGATGCCAAAGACTTCGACGATGCACTCTCGATTGAAATGCTCGATGGTGGGCTTTATCTGGTTGGTGTTCACATTGCTGATGTTTCACACTATGTTCGTGAAGGCACAAAGTTAGACGAAGAAGCTCGCCGTCGCTCCACATCAGTCTATCTTGTCGATCGTGTTATTCCGATGCTACCCTCAAATCTTTCAGAAAATATCTGCAGTCTCAATCCGCATGTCGACCGGCTGGCATACTCGGTCTTTTTTACCATGACACACTATGGTAAAGTTCTCGACTACCAGATTGCTAAAACAGTTATTCGCTCACGGCGACGCTTTACATACGAGCAAGTTCAAGCTATTCTCGACGCTGGCAAAGGCGAATTTTATGAGCAACTGCACGCACTGCACCGACTTAGCAAAATTCTTAGCAAAGAACGCTTTGCCAATGGCTCAATAGATTTTGACACTGAAGAGATAAAGTTCAAGCTCGATGAAAGTGGCAAGCCTATTGAGGTCATGCGTAAAGTTCGTCTGGATAGCCATCGTCTGATTGAAGAATTTATGCTACTGGCTAATCGCACGGTTGCTAAACATATTGCAACCTACTTCCAGAATGGCGAGCTGAACTACCCCAGCATCTACCGTGTGCATGATGCCCCAGACCCTGAAAAAATCAAGACCTTAGCGGCTTTCGTTAAACGCTTGGGCTATGAGCTCGAGCTCAAAAAAAATGCCTTCAACAATGAAACGGCAACATCGCAAGCACTGCGCAAACTGCTTGCAGATGTCAAAGGCACATCGGTTGAGTATTTAGTCTCTGAAATTGCCCTACGCTCCATGGCAAAAGCTGTCTATTCGCCAAATAATATCGGTCATTACGGTCTTGGCTTTGATTTCTACACGCACTTCACTTCGCCCATTCGCCGCTACCCTGACCTTGTTACGCATCGTCTGCTCTATGAGTATGAAACCTTGCGTCAGAGCCAGCGCAAGCTATCTAAGCNGCGGTTGCGCAAACTAAACGCTCTTATTCCTGCAATCTGCGAACATGCCAGCGAGCAAGAACGCAATGCCACCGAAGCCGAGCGCGATTCCATTAAACTCAAACAAGTCGAATATATCTCCGACCACATTGGCAATATCTACACTGGGATTATTTCAGGGGTAACAGACTTTGGCATCTATGTGCGGCTCAATGATATGGGCGTTGAAGGCTTGGTGCATATCAAAAACATGTCGGATGATTACTACGAGTTTGATGAGCGCACCTATTCGCTTGTTGGCAAACGCACTCACCGCCGCTATCAGCTTGGTCAAACTGTCAGAATTAAAGTCTACGCAGTGGATACCAAACGCCGCACAATTGATTTTCTTCTGGTCTAATGCCTTGCCGTGCTATTTTTGTCCGCATCTTGAGTCTTGTGCCAACTTGCTCAATCTTGCTTGCCTATGCCTATCTTGGAACGAATTTTTATCTACCCTATCAAATCGCTGGATGGTCTGGAACTCTCATCAGCTACTGTTGTGTATGGCGGTGCCCTTCAGTACGACCGTGAATTTGCATTAGTGGATGCCGAGCACCGCTTCGTCAATGCCAAACGCTTCCCTGCGATTCATCACATTCGGGCAACTTTCGAGCTTGAACATGAAGTCGTAACGCTCTCTGCTCCACGCGTCGGCACACATCGATTTCACCTGCGGCATGAGCCAGTGCGCTTGCAGGAATACTTCAGTGATTACTTCGGCTTCCGTGTTTTTCTTGCGCACAATGCTCAGCATGGGTTTCCAGACGACCAAGATGCTCCGGGCGCAACTGTTGTGGCACATGCTTCCTTGCAGCAAGTTGCACAGTGGTTTGCGGACTTGAGCACCGAGGAAGTGATGCGGCGGTTTCGTGTAAATTTGATTTTGGGCGAGGCGGATGCTTTCTGGGAAGACCGTCTCTACGGTGCAGACGAGGAAAGTGTGCAGTTCCAAATTGGTTCAGCCATTTATGAAGGCGTAAAGCCTTGTGCGCGATGCGTGGTGCCCACACGCAATTCGCTCAGCGGTGATGTCTATCGCAGTTTCCAGAAAATTTTTTCAGAACGCCGACGCCAAACACTACCGATGTGGGCAGAACCTTCACGCTTTAGTCACTTTTACCGCTTGGGTGTTAATACAAGGGCTGCCGCCAGCGAGGTTGGCAAAGTTCTTCGCCTTGGCGATGCAGTCAAAATTCTCTCTTGATGCAGCATGCCTGACCTGTTCTACTTCGCCTCAAGCTCTGCGGATGCTGCGCATGATGGTCTTGACTTCATCGAGATGATGCTCCAATCCAGCGTGTGAGCCCACAACTGCCACAATCAAGACCTTTTTCTTTGGCGTATAGATAAGCTCAATGCGCATTTCCACAGGCTGCCCATGGTATGTGCCTGTTCCGCCAAATCCCCATGCAGGCATACCGTTGATGCTGAAGTCATCGTGAGTTTTGTCAAACTTTGCATCCTCAACTAACCCTTTCAGCTGCTCTTCTAAATTGTCCAAAGTGGCATCCATTTCCAGCACACTTGAGACGATATATCCGACATAGACTTCACCGTCGGGGCTTGTTGCCGCCAGATAATCTGGCTTAGGCATTTCTATTCTCCAGTTGTCAGGTAGCCATACCTGTACGCCTGCTACCCTATGCGTGTGCCAGCCCAGCAGCAGGCTAAAAGCGGTGGTCAAAGCAAACGCGATAGCAGCAGACAACACTCGGTTTAGAGTTTTCATCTTTCTGA
>JGI24186J35511_1000608_pt1 | contig 12787 bp, 10 predicted proteins | sample YNPBryulayer2012_FD_35511 | JGI IMG/M metagenome (IMG submission 35511) | reverse complement strand
CGATGGAATTGCTGGGCTATTGAAACCTTTCGTCCCGTCACCCCGCACAGTGTTCCTGCCAGATACCCGCAGCGCGAAGCGCACGGGAGCAACGCATGGCACCTCGCGGTGGTGCCAGAGGCGCACGCCCTACCTACTTTGGAGGCGGACAAACAACGCCATAAATCGCACAGCCCCCAATGTAGCCGCAGGCTTTAGCCTGCGCAAAACTACAGATGACTTCAGAAGCGCACTGAAGGGTGCGGCTACAGATAACGTCAGCCTCTTCGCCGCCGCTCATACCTTCTCCGGCACCGCGTAGGGCTTGCGATACTGGCGTGTGAGCAGCCGGTTTGCCCGAGAGTCTCCCTTGCACGTAGCACGCTCGGCATCAATGTGCAGCTCGCGCCCGAGGCGGTATTTCGTCTCCTTGATCACGATGTTGTTCGCCGCGAGGTGCTCCTCGAAGCGGGCAAAGGTCTCGTACGCCTCTTTGTTGTCCCCAAAGGCTTTCTTGTCGGCGTCGAAGGGAACCAGCTCGCCCAGCTGGTAGGAAACGTTGCCCAGATGGCACAGCGCACTGGAGAGGTGCCCCTCCAGAATATCGGCGTGCAGGTCGGTGTGTTTGCGGCTGCGCACGGCGTCCAGAAAGTTGCGCATGTGGTCACCACCTGCGCTGAACTCCGTGACCTTGTTGCCGTCGTTGTCGAAGACAATCGCCTGACTGTAGCTGGGGATGACCATGATGCCCTTCTCACCGTAGAAGATGTTGCCGANCTTCACACCCTTCAGGTCCGGCGTCTCCAGCCCTCGCACCTCGAAGATAAGCTGGCAATCGCCGTAGTCGCAGAAGACCAGCTCGGTGTTGGGCGTTTCGCCATCGTCTACGTAGCCGAAGCGTCCGCCCAGCCCCAGCACCTTGTTGGGCAGGGTGTTCTTGTTCAGTCCCCAGCGGGCGATGTCCATCTGGTGCACGCCCTGGTTGCCCAGGTCGCCGTTGCCGTAATCCCAGAACCAGTGCCAGTCGTAATGGAAGCGCTGGCGCATTACCGGCTTCTTGGGCGCAGGACCCAGCCAGATGTCATAGTCCACGGTGGCGGGCGGCTCCTGCGAACCAGACACCTTGCCGATGGAATCGCGCCGCTTGTAGCACAGACCGCGTGCCAGCGTTATCCTGCCCAGGTTGCCCTCGTGCAGGTACTGTATCGCCTGACGAATGCCCTCCGAGGAGCGAATCTGCGTACCCACCTGACAGATACGCCCCAGCTGGCGCGCGATGTCCACCGTGCGGCGACCCTCCCACACGTTGTGGCTGGAAGGCTTCTCCACATACACGTCTTTGCCCGCCATCATCGCCCAGATGGCTGCCAGCGCATGCCAGTGGTTGGGCGTGGCGATCGTGACGACGTCCACATCCTTATCTTCCAGCAGTTTGCGAATGTCCTGGTAGGTTTTGGGCTTGGGTCTGCCCGCATCCTCCACGATTTTCAGCCCCACGGGCCACACCGCCTCGTCCACGTCGCACAGCGCGACGAGGTCCACATCCGGCTGCGCCAGCAGCTGGCGAATATGGCTCTTGCCCTGTCCGTTGAAACCGATGACCGCCGCCCCGATGCGGTCGTTTGGGCTGGTTTGCTTGCGTGCCACCTTCACCGAAGCGAACACCGGCGCGGGCAACGCGGTTACCGCCAGCAGCGCCAGCGAGTCCTGCAGGAAACGTCGTCTGGATAGCTTCTGCATCGTTTACCCCTCCCGTTTTCACTTTCTCGTTTCGGGCACGGTTTCCCTCTTCGCGCATGAGAAAACATTTCTGGGACAGTCCGTCCTCCACCAGTGCAGGCTCAAGCCTGCGGCTACATTCTGCGCATTCTCGAACACCCGCACGGTTTCCGGAGGTGGCTGAACGCATGGGTACAAGCACGTCGAAGCCTGTCTATCGCGTGCGTCGCCATGCCCGCCACAAGCGGTACAGCAACCCGGTTGCGCCGTCGCTGTAAGCCACATGCACTCGCGGCAGGGTGAGAGGGTTGTCCTGAGGCTTCACCAGCCCCTTGCGCACGGTACACGCCGCCTGGTACCCCGCTTCTCGCACCATCTGCGTGACGGCATCGTTCCAGTCCCCGTAGGGGTAGCAAAAGCTGAGCACCGGCGCGCTGGTCAGCTCTTCGAGTTCGTGGCGGCACTGCTCGATTTCATAACGGGCATCCTCGGGTGGCAGGCGGGTCAGGTAGGAGTGCGTGAGGGTGTGCCCGCCCACTTCCCATCCCCNCTGATGCAGCGCCAGCAGCTGCTCGCGGCTCATCACGCGATGGCGGCAGTCGTCCGTCCAGTCGGTTTCCCCGCCCAGCCGCCGGCTGACGGCAAACACTGTGCCCATCCATCCGTGCCTGCTGAGGATGGGCAGAGCATACTTATAAACGCCGAGCAGGGCATCGTCAAAGGTGAACACTGCCGTGCGGCGCGGCAGCCGGCGATGGTGAAAATGTTCTGCCAGTTCGCGCAATGGCATCACTTGAAAGCGCAGCCGCTTCAGCATCCAGCACTGCCTTTCCAGTCCCTGCGGGGAGACGTTCAGGTGGCGACCTTTATCGCCCACGTTGTGGTACATCAGGATGGCAATCATCTCAGGCAATCAGGGCACGGGCGTAGACGGATTCGATGTGCTGCACCATCTGCTCGGGGGTATAGTATCGGCACACCAGAGTGCGTGCGGTCTCCCCAAGCCGGACTCGCAGCTCGTTACTGGCGAGCAGTTCGTCGAGAGCGTGCGCCAGCGAGGCGGCAGTGAGATCCACGAGGATGCCGGTCTCCCCATCCCGTACCAGCTCGGGCAACCCGCCGACACGGGTAGCGATGACCGGTTTGCCGAGCGCCATTGCCTCCAGGGCCGCCAGCCCAAAGGTTTCGGAACGGGAGGGCATCACCACCACATCCACTGCCTGCATGAGCCGGGCGACATCGGTGCGCAATCCGGTGAAGATAACGTGACGATGCACCCCCAGCCTCGTCGCTCGTTGCTGCGTCTGCCGAGCGAACGCACTCTCAGCGCTGCCAACGAACAGGACATAAACGTCGCGATGCAATCGCAGCACTTGAGGTAGGGCCTCTAGTAACAGGTCCTGCCCTTTGCTATGGGTCACTTTAGCGAAAACCCCGATTATCTTGCTGTGGAGCGGAANTCCGAACTCACTCCGGACCTCTCTGGGTGCATCTGCGTTCGCGCCATTGAGAGAGACGAAGTCAGTGGCGTTGTAAACGGTCTGTATCACGCTGGCGGGTACGCCGTATTCGATAAGCCAGCGTCGCACCGCATCGGAAACNGCGATGAGCGGGTTGCCCATGCGTGACAGCCAGCGATAGGCAGGGTCGCACGTGAACACATGAACCGTAGAGACCACCGGCTTTCGGGTAAGCAAGCCCAATAGCAGACCGTAGTAGGCGGCGCGGGTGAGGTGGGTGTGGATGATATCTACGCGCTGTTCGCGCACCACACGCGCCAGATGCCTCAGGGTCATCGCTGCGCCCGCGCCACGCATGGGCAACGGCAAAGTGTCCACGCCTGCGCGCTGCAGCTCTTCAGGAAGCCAGTTGTGCGGTGGACAAGCGGTAACCACACGGTGTCCTTGCTGCTGAAGCATCCTTGAGAGTAGCACAAGGTGTCTCTCAGCACCCGAGGTCGCCGAGCTGGAAACCATCTGCAAAATGCGCCAATTCTTGGACAAGCCAGGCACCTTCATGGCTGGGTTGGCATCTGCTGTATTATATCCTGCCCGTCTGCTCGCAGGCAACCTGCAGGCATCTTTCAGTCGCACATCAGGTCGCACACCTGCAGGAACGCTTCCACCACCCGCGGGTCAAACTGTGTGCCTGCGCAGCGTCGGATCTCCGCTTTCGCCTCTTCGCCGCCCACAGGTTCCTTCCACGGCGCTCCATGTGTCAGAATGTCGTATACCTCCGCCACCGCGATGATGCGAGCGCCCAGCGGTATCTGCTCACCAGCAAGTCCGTCTGGATAGCCTGTCCCGTCCCAGCGTTCGTGATGGTGTTTGATAAGCGGCAGGGTAGGCTTCAACGCCTGCACGGCGCCCAGTATCTCCAGCGCAAGGGTGGCGTGCTGGCGCATGATTTGAATCTCCTCCTCGCTCAGCCTGCCCAGCTTACCCAGAATGCTGTCCGAGATCGCCACCTTGCCGATGTCATGCAGTTCTGCTGCACGACGGAGTACCAGCAGTTCCTCGTCACTCATGCCCAGCTTCTCGCCAGTAGCCACCGACAGTACGGCAACCCGTGCGCTGTGCAGGTCAGCGCCTTTTTCGCGCATCGCCGCCACACGCACCAGCGCTTTAACGGTATCGTTAATCGCCCGATGGACCGCATCATGCATGGCTCATCTTCCCTCCTGTACACTGCACCACAGCGCGCTCTACCGCCCGAATCAGCGTATCCAGTTCATCGTCCAGCAGGGTGCGGGGGTCTATAAGCACTTCCTCCTGTTCGATACGGACGAAGACGGCAGGTTCCTGCCAGCGCAGGGCGTGCGCCAGCTGCTGCGCACTAATCTCTGGTGAACCCAGGCACACCAGCACCGTGCGCAGCTGTTGTCCGGGCAGGCTTCCACCCCCCACTGCGGACATCCCCTCGCGCAGGCGAACGGTTACCGTCCCTCGTGGCAGGATAGCCTGCAACCTTCGCTTCAGCCTGTTCGCTCGCCGTCTGATGTCGTCGGCGGACATCGCCAGTGTGCGCAGCACAGGAATCTCACGCAGCGCGTCAGCAGGGTTCAGATACAGACGCAGGGTGGCTTCCAGCGCGGCAAGGGTCAGTTTGTCCACACGCAGTGCGCGGTGCAGCGGGTGCTTGCGGATGCGCTGGACAACCTGCCGCCTGCCCAGAATGATGCCCGCCTGCGGTCCACCCAGCAGCTTATCGCCACTGCAGGTGACAATATCGCATCCCGCCTGCACGCTTTCCTGCAGGGTAGGTTCGTGTTCCAGCCCGAACTGCGCGGTGTCCACCAGGCATCCGCTGCCCACATCGTCCAGCACAGCCAGCCCGTGCCGGTGCGCCAGCGAAGCCAGCTCTTCGGCGGACACCTCCTCGGTGAAGCCCACGATGCGGAAGTTGCTGGGGTGACAGCGCAGCAGCAGGGCGGTATTTGGGGTAATCGCCTGTTCATAGTCCAGCAGGCGTGTTCGGTTGGTCGTTCCCACCTCCACCAGCTTTGCCCCGCTCTGCGCGATGATGTCGGGCATCCGAAACGCTCCCCCGATTTCTACCAGCTGCCCGCGCGAGATAATCACCTCTTTTCCCTGCGCCAGCACGGTGACTGCCAGCAACACCGCTCCTGCGTTATTGTTGACGACGGTGGCGTCTTCTGCTCCGGTTAAACGGCGCAACAGGTCGCGCACATGCTCGATACGGTCGCCGCGCTCGCCGGAATCGCGGTCGATCTCCAGCATCGAGTGCCCCTGCGCCACCTCGGTAACTGCCCGCCGGGCAGATTGCGCCAGCACAGCCCGTCCCAAACCGGTGTGCAAAACCACCCCCGTGGCGTTGATTACGCGGCGAAGGGTAGGTGTCCGCCAGCGTTCCACTGCCTGCAGTACCTCGCTCACGATGGAAGGCAGGTCGGTTGCGACAACCGAGCCTTTCTGGAGATGCTCACGCAATCGGTTCAATACCTCACGGGCACAGTCCACCACCAGCTGCCGCCCGCAGGCCGCTATTGCCTCCTGTACCCGCCCGTCCTGCAGTATGCGTGACACCGCAGGCAGCTGGCGCAGAGCAGGGGGGCTATCTCCTGTGCGTCCTCTCTCCATACGTCATCTTATCCATTTGGTGGAAACTCCACTTGTGCCCACCATTTGGGCTCGATGTCTGGAAAGATGTTGTCGCGCTCTTCCGCCTCGCCCAGCGCGCCCCATTCCTCGGGGGTGGGTTCTTCACCACGCGCCACTCGCTCCAGCAGGTTGACCAGCATCTGGAATCGGTCGGCATGCCACTGCGCGCGCAGTTCGGCGTAGTCTCGCGCCGACCAGGTGCTGATGAGAAACTGCCAGTCGGAGGACTGCAGGAGCAAAAGCTCCCGCGCAATTTGTTTCAGGATGGTCTGCACTTTGGGATTATCGCCGTACTGGCGCGCCAGGCGCACCATCTCCCGCTCGGCAGGATAGATACGCTTCCAGGTCCACTCGGTCCACTCGTTCAGCCACACCCAGTGATAACCGCCCTCTCCCCATGAGCCTTCGGGCAGCTGCACCACCGTTTGCGGGGTATGAAGGTGCAGATACTTACCACAGGTGATGGGCACGATTTCGGGATGTGTTTCCATTTCCCGACGCACCCAGTAGAGCCACTCGGGACCTTCAAACCACCAGTGTCCATACAGCTCGGTGTCATACATGGCGGTGATAATGCCGCTTTTACCGGTAGACTGCACGTGTTCGCTGATCACCTCATGCGCGAGGTCCACGAAGTGTTTGGCGTGCTCCTGAATGCGCTCGAACGCCTTCGCCAACTCGTAAGGTTGTTTTCTGCCCAGGTCATCCTTGGGACGGGAGATGCGCCAGTAGCGCAAGCCGCCCGGCGGCTGCTTTTTGTGGAACTCCAGGTAGTACTCGTCGCCGGGGTAGCCGGAGTCCGCGCTCCATACCTGCACGCCGGTGCGAGGGTCTCTGGTGAAAACGGCGACCGGAGGCTTGGGTTCACCGGAGGAGTTCACCAGATACACGTAATAGGGCGATTTCTCCGTATCCTCGGCACGGTACTGCACGCTGAACTGCTCCCACAGTTCACGCAGGGGTTTGAACCGCTCGGCGTATACGCCTATCGCCTCGCCGCCTTTGAGAAGGTGCGAGTCGATGAAGAAGTATTCGATGCCATTCTCCGCCAGAATCTCCTCTACGCCTTTGCGCAGCCAGGGTTCCGAAGGCTTACCTTCGAAATCCACCGGGTAGTTCCAGCGATAGCGCGGGCGATAGGCGCACTCCGGCAGCCACAAGCCCCGCGGCGCCCTTCCGAACAGCCGCTTGTAGGTCTGCACACCCTGCTTGATTTGCGCCTGCACCGCCTCATCGGTGCCCAGCAGGGGCAAGTAGCCATGTGTGGCAGCGCTGGCCAAAATCTCGATGTGTCCCGCGTCCTGAAGGTCACGGAACGCGCCAATGAGGTCCGAGCGATACCTTTCCCGAAAATCGGTTAAAGTTTTGGTGAAAAACTGATACCAGTATTGCGCCAGCGCCGCCATGCCCAGCTTCTTCTCGCTGAGAAACTCCTTGCGGTTCACCTCAGCCGCAGCGATTTTATCCTTGAGCCACGCTTCGAACTCGGCGGCGAAAGCGGGCTGCACCAGCTGCTCTGCCAGCACCGGAGTAATACCGACGGTGAACTGCGGTGAGATGCCCTCTTTAATCAGTCGGTAGCAGGTATTCAACAGGGGTATATAGGTCTCCGCGGCACTCTCGGAGAGCCAGTCCATGCCGTGTGGACTGCGCCCGTGTGCCAGCACGTACGGAATATGTGAATGCAGCACAAAAGCAAAATAACCAAGTGGTTTTGCGTTTTCCAAAGTTTTCCAGCCTCCTTGCGTGTAGCCTGTGGTAGCTGTTAGCATAGCAGTTTTAGCAAGTGGATGTCAACTTGACAGAGTTGCACACAACAACAGGAGTATGACACAATGGTACGGGAGGTGAGAATATGGCGGATACCGCTTTGCTGATAGTGGACGTACAAAACGACTTCTGCCCGGGAGGCGCGTTACCCGTGCCCGAGGGCGACAAAGTGGTGCCTGTACTGAACAGCGCCATCGAACGGTTCCGGCAAGCGGGTGCTCCTGTCATCGCCTCGCGCGACTGGCATCCCGAAAAGAGCACACACTTCGCGGCGTACGGTGGACAGTGGCCAGTACACTGCGTGCAAAACACGCGGGGAGCGGCGTTTCACCCCGACCTGCATCTGCCAGAGGATGCTATCATCGTGTCGAAAGGAATGGGCGAAAACGAAGACGCTTACTCCGCCTTCGACGCGCGAACAGCGGATGGCACGCCGCTGGAGGAATTGCTGCGGGAACGGGGCGTCCGGCGGCTGGTGGTCGGGGGATTGGCAACCGATTACTGCGTGCGAGCCTCGGTACTGGATGCACTGGAGCGTGGGTTCGAGACGCTGGTTGTGAAGGACGCGGTGCGTGGCGTGGACGTGCAGCTGGGCGATAGCGAGAAAGCACTTCAGGAGATGCAAAGCAAAGGCGCGAGGCTGGTGAGCCTGGAGGAGGTCTTGCTGTAATCAGGCAGCGGGAAGCAGCATCTCTACGCGGTTTCTGCCTCGCTGTTTCGCCAGATACAGTGCCTGATCGGCGGCGGCAAGCAGGGTGCCCTTATCGGCGCCATGGGTGGGGTATTCTGCTACTCCTGCGCTGAAAGTGACGTGAAGCGTAGCCGAACCGTCTACAGTTTGGAACGGATGCCTCTCTACCGCGTCACGCAGCCGTTGCGCCACCGAAGTTGCCTGCGCCAGCGCGGCCTCGGGCAAAATCACCAGAAACTCTTCGCCTCCATAACGGAAGACCAGCTCGGTCTCACGCAGGTTTTGCGCCAGCAATCGGCTGACACCCTGAAGCACAAGGTCCCCTGTCGCGTGTCCCCAGGTGTCATTGATTTGCTTGAAATGGTCTATATCTATGAGTATCAGGCTAAAACGCCTGCTGTATCGCTGACTGCGGCTAATCTCCTCCTCCAGCCGAATCTCCATGTATCGGCGGTTGAACAGCCCGGTCAAACCGTCCGTCAGCGCCAACAGCCCCACCGAACGGGTCAGCCGAGAGACCTCGATGACCTGCGCAAATTGGTTGGCAGTAGAAACCAGTTGCTCCAAGTGGTATTCGCGGAAGTAGCCCGGAGTCGGATGTGCTGCCAGCAACACAGCTTCTGGCTGTCGGAGCACCATCAGCGGAGTCCCTATTAAGCTGGCGAATACGCGCCTGGAAGCGTATCCAATCAGCCTCGGTTCCGACGAGGTATACGGTAGATAGAGAGGTTGGGCGCGTTGGGCGATCCACCCAGCTAACCCTGCGTTCGCCTCTGGTAGATCCTCCATCAGGCGAATAGGTTCTCCCATTGAGGCAACCACCTGAAGAGTGCCAGTATCGGCATTGCGAAGGTAGAGGGTGACGAATGGTGCGGACAACAGGTCTGCCACCACAGACGTGAACCTTTTCGCGGCATCCTCTGTCGAGGAGGAGATAGCAGATAGCCGTCCAATCTCGTACAGTGCGTTCAGAGTTCGGTTTTCCTGCTGCAGGGTGTGGAGGTAATGGGCTGAGCGAATCGCCAGACACAGGGTGTCTCGCAACTGCTGAAGACGTTCCCGCACAAGGGCTTCATCGTTCATATCCTGCCAGCCGAAGAGTGCAACCGCGCCAACGATGCCCTTCTCGTCGTGCAGCACGAAGGTCAGCGTGTTCTCACGCAGCGACTGCGCGGCCTGCTTGAGCCGATTCCCCACATCCGACGGAGATAGTCTGGTCGCCTGCGCGGAAGGAGAAAGAGCCACACTGGACACCACGTCCTGCCTCGACGTAGCGTAAGCCAGCCGCAGAGAAGATGTGTATTCGTCGTAAAGCCACAGCGCGCCCTCCGGCGCACCGGTGACATCTCGTAGGATAGACAGTATTTGACGCGCAAGGTCGTCGGGCTCTTTCGTGGTGAGGGCGGTCTGAAGGATTTGCAGGCGCGCACGGTCCTGCTGATGCCGTGCCATCTGCTGCCGGTGTGCGCCAACCAGCTCCTGATACTGATACCTCAGCTGGCGGTGTGCCTCCCGCTCCTGCTCCCATTGCTCGCGCAACTCATCGGGTAAAGGCAACAGCAGGTCGGCCTGTTCTTCATCTGCGGTTCGTTCCGCCAGGGTGAATCCAAGATACAGCCACAGCACCCCGAACAGCACTGCCCACCACGCAAAGAGGTTGTCCGCCCGCCACGCATAGATGAAAGGAGCCGGCATCAACAGAAAAGCCACCGAACGCGCGTAACGCCGGTGCGCGGCGATGACCCAGGCGCTGAGCGGTAACCACATGGGGGAATGCACCTGCAGGACAGACGCCGCCATAACATCCAGCAACGCTGCCAGCCTGCTTTGCGGCTTCACCGCCACAAGCAGCAATACCCCTCCTGCCACGCCAGTAAAGAGCTGTTGCGCAGGTGTGGCAGACCAGATCCACGCCAGTACCGCCAGCGCAAGCATCAAACGGACAGCCAGTTGGGAGATGTTCATGGGTTCCATTCAGGGTCCATCCAGAGGTCCAGAATATGCTCCTCGTTGAGCGAAGCGTTCTGCAGGCAGTGTGCTGCCACTTCGGCAATCGCGGACGCCGGTGCCACGCCTATCAGCTCCGTTTCCACGACCTGCGCACCTTGCTCGGCTGCCAGCCTCCGTACGTAATCCAGCACCCACCATAATGGGCTCTGTTCAGGCTGTGTGAGATTCAACGATACCTGCGCAACGCCTCGCGAAGCCAGGAATAGCCCCAGTGCCCGCACCCCCGCCAGCTGGGGAATGCGCTCACGTTCATGGAGGATAGTGCGCGCGATGTGCTGTGCTATCTCTACACGGTCGGTGTTGAGGTTAATATTGAACGCAATCAGAGGTCCGCGCGCGCCCACGATGGCCGCTCCCGCTGTAGGGTGCAGGGACGCGGGGCCTGCATCCGGTGCGCGGTCGCCGGTCAGCACGCGCCCTAACCATCTTTCGAACCCCCCGCGACGGATGGTCGGCAGGTCTGCAGGTCTGCCAGGCAATGCGGCGTGTTCGTAGAAATAGACCGGTACCTGCAGCTCGTTTGCAATGCGGTATCCCGTTTCACGGGCGATGTGCGCACAGTCCGACATCGGCACGTTCCGGAGCGGAACAAAGGGCATCACGTCTATCGCACCGATGCGGGGGTGCACCCCCTGATGAGAACGCAGGTCAATACGCTCTACGGCTACCTGTGCACAGCGAAAAGCGGCTTCCGCGACTGCATCTGGCTCGCCCAAAAAGGTCAGCACCGTGCGGTGATGGTCAGGGTCTGCCGATACATTCACCAGCCGAACGCCGGGCACTTCATGTACCGCCTGTGTCAGCGCGTGGATGGTATCACCGTTGCGCCCTTCGCTGAAATTGGGCACACATTCGATCACCCGTCGCATCGGTGTGAGAACTCTCCTCCGCTAAGATATTCGGTGAAAACAGCCAGATTCATGATAACCGATATCGCTCGTGCCTCGTCTGTAAAAATGAAAGACCGCGACAGGGAAAGTGCGGAAAAACAACTTTTTTAGCAGAATCACCGCAAACTTCTTGACGTTTGCGCAAGGTCGTGGTATAGTAGTATTGAACTCGGTAAGGCATTCCCACCGCGAAAGCGGTGAATGCATATCGGGGCACTCTCTCAGAAGAACAGAGGATCGCCTGAGGCGACAGGGAGGCGTGCGCTGGAGGTAACCCTGGAGGCTCCGCGAAGCGAACTCCCCCAGCCGATAGGCAACCCTCGCTGTTCCAGGAAGTGAGTGCTCCGAAAGGTACTTGACACTTCCATTTAGGAACAAGGAGGAGGGTACGATGAAACGTCTGTGGATCGGCTTGGGTGTCGCCATCGCGATGACCTTCGCTGGCAACGCCTGGGCACAGGTGCCTCCCGATGTTCCACCCGGGCACTGGGCTTACGATGCCATCGAGGAGCTGTTTGACCTCGGTGTGCTGAAGGGCTACCCGGATGGGACGTTTAAGGGCAAGGTGCCGCTGACCCGCTACGAGTTCGCCATCGCTATCCGTGATGCGCTCGCAGCGGTTCGGCAGGAAATCGAGGAATTGCGAGCGCAAATATCCGGCAGACAGCAGCCTGGACCGCAGGGTGGCGGCACTCAGGGTGAAGTGTTCACCCGGGAAGAGAAAGAGAAGCTGGGCAAAATCCCTGCAGACACCGCCGAGCGACTGCAGAAGGCGGAGGAAGCGTTGGCACGCATCAACCGCCTCGCCACGGAGTTCCAGGATGAGCTGGCTTCTCTGGGCGTGGATGTGGAATCCGCCAAGCGCGACCTCACCAACCTCCGCAGGCGCGTGGAGGCGATCGAGGAGGAGCTCAAGCGGCTGCGCATCACGGGGGATGTNACCTTCGTGGTGTTCGCCACCAACGGACTGGACGCCCGCCAGGCGCGTGACCTCAACAACCGACTGACNNCNACGGGAAGAATCCTCAGCGATGTGCATGTGCTGCATGAGCTGGGACTGAACATCGCCGGTCGGTTGGGCGAAGCTGCCTCTGGTGAGGTTAGCCTGGTCGTCGGCAACTGGCTGCCCTTCCTTGGCTCCGCGTCGCAGTTTCCGACTCAACGACGGCCCGTCTCCGGCATCACCGACATCGTGTTGTACAAAGCTACAGTGAACGCGCCGATTAGCCTGTTCGGCAACGAGGTGAACCTGACCATCGGTCGCTTCGAGAACCGTATCCATCCGCTCACCCTGTGGCGCGCCGATGTGGATGCCTACACCACCATCGACCGCTACGACAACGGCTACTTCAGCATGGATGGCGCCAAAGCCACCATCGGCTTCGGGGCGTTTCAGCTGGGGCTGTTTGCCGCGAAGAACGGTACCGTGATCACCAACGACCCCAATACGAAGTTCATGGAAGTAAAGGGCGCCTTTGATGCTCGCGATCTCCGTCGCTCCATCCCAAGTGAACGTCCCACTGACCAGGTGCTTCGTGGTCTACTGAGTTTTGACCAGAGTGCGGGCGTCACGCTGGAGGCAAATCTGGGCGACCGGATCGCGGTTA
>JGI24186J35511_1000606_pt1 | contig 12794 bp, 11 predicted proteins | sample YNPBryulayer2012_FD_35511 | JGI IMG/M metagenome (IMG submission 35511) | reverse complement strand
ATGTAGGTCGTTTCAAATTTATTGGTGGGCTGCGGCCATCGGATGAAGCTTATGGCATTATTGACAATAACTATTCCCAAGAGTCCGTCAATGCCTTTTTAGACTCTCTTAGGGCTGGCACCCGAGGTAGTAGTAATCCGCGCGATTATGCCGATCTTTTGCGCGTGCTTCCCATCAACAATGTCAAGCCTGAGCGAGTAGCGGCCTTGGAGATCGGCACTCGGCATCTCTTGTGGAATCGGCTCTACATTGATTTAGACTATGCGTATTCTCGCTTTACGGACTTTCTGGGCAGTATAGACTTCGTAGGGCCCCGAAGATATCCCCAGCCAGATGGAAGCATTGTCATAGGTCGGCTCACCCCAGACTCTATTGCAGCAGGAGCGTATGCTAACTATCGCCGCTATTNCAATACATCGTCGGTGGTCTTCACGCATCATGCCGCTATTGCTGTGCAATACACGATTAGCCGGCAATTTTTCCTCAATAGCAACNTCACTTATGCGGACATAATCCTAAGCGAGGAGGCCAAGGTGGATAAGCTCATAGCTCAGTTCAATACCCCGAAGTACCGAGCGAATGTGAGTCTGACGGGTCGGGAGCTGACGAAAAGTAAGCGTTGGGGTTTCATGATAGGCTATCGCTGGATCAATGCCTACCTCTTTGAGGAGTCGTTTNATCAACGAATCATCCCCACTTACCAGCTTGTAGACTTACAGATAAGCTACAAGATACCCAAATGGAAGTCCATGTTTCGCGTGGGTGGGCAGAATATTCTGAATAACCGGCATGTGGAAGTGCCAGGTGGGCCGACGCTGGGGTCGCTGTACTATGTGCAGTTTGTGTACGATCCATTCATGCCGTAGGCAGGTCTACTCTGCCGGTGCTGCCCATCTCTATCGGGGCTAAGGGCGGCCGCTGCTGAAGACGCAGATTGCTATTACTTTGAGGAGATATGGGCTGGGTGGCCTTCGGGTATGGGCTATTCCTCGTAGCCATGGGATGGTGGGTGGCCAAGCGGCGGGGCACCGACCTCGGCGCCTTTTACAACGCCCACCGACAAGCCCACTGGGTATGGGCTGGCCTCAGCATGATCGGGACCGCTATCTCCGGCCTCACCTTTCTCTCTTTACCCGGCGCTGTCCGACAGGATGGCTGGACTTACCTGCAAGTTCTGCTGGGCTATCTCGTGGGGTATACCCTGGTAGCGCTAATCCTCCTACCCCGCTATTATCAATTATCCCGGGCCTCCATTTATGAGTATTTTCGCCACCAGCTGGGCCCCCAGGCCGAAAAGGTCGCCGCTATTACCTTTCTAATCTCGCGGCTCTTAGCCAGTAGCGTCCGACTCTATCTGGCTCTTATCGTTTTGCAGCTATTTTTCCCACAGGTTCCTTTCCCAGTGCTGGGACTACTTTCTTTGATGTTGATTTACATATATGCCGAGAGAGGAGGAACAGGAACACTCATTTACACGGACCTCCTGCAGACGCTTTTATTTCTTGGAGCAGGTGGACTGACGCTTCTTTATATTTTGACGCCCGAGGTACGAGCTACGCTGCGTTTGCCTACGATAATCGACCTATCAATAGAGAGTCGGCACTACTTCTGGAAGGATTTTCTTGGCGGTGTGCTTTTATCATTTACGATGACTGGCTTAGATCAGGACCAGATGCAAAAAAGCCTCTCTATGCCCGATGTAACTTCAGCCCAGCGTATGATAGGGCTGTATGCAGGGCTTTTAGTGCCGGTGAAGCTGCTCTTTCTTTTGCTGGGCAGTGCGCTCTGGGCGTATGTGGAGGTAAATGGCTATCCTATACCGGCGCGTAGCGATCAGTTGTATGCCTCATTGGCCCAGCAGGTGTTTCCCTTTTGGGTGGGGGCAATGTTTGTGGTGGGGCTGGTGAGCTCGACCCTCTCCAGTGTGGATGGTGCTCTGGTGGCCTTGACCACAGTAACCCTACGCAGCCTTTTCCCCCCAAGTTGGGAGAAGCTTTTCGTCAAAAAGCTGGTTTTTGTGAGCTGGGTTCTTTTGAGCTGGGGTATTACGGTGTACTTTTACTACTTTCCGCCGGAACGTCATGCGTTAGATACCTTTCTGAAGCTGGGGGGTTATACCTATGGGCCGCTGTTAGGGCTGTTTCTATTTTCGCTGATGCGGGGAGCGCCGGCGGAGAAAACGGGAAGGTTTATCCCCTGGGTAGTGCTGGGGGGCTTTGGGGCAGCGATAGGTCTGGAGCGGGGACTAAGCTTGGACCTGGGGTATGGGGTGATTGTATGGGTGGCAGTGGCCGTGCTGGGAGGCCTCCTCCTCATGCAATGGGCAGTAGGCAATAGAAGATAAAACCCGCAGCTGCTTTCACTTATGTATCCCCATCCTGGGCGCCGTAGCGGGCCTTCCACGCATTGACATACCTGCGGAAGCGCTCTCGATTCACCCCGATGATGATGAGCCGCTTGGCCTCGCCGGGGTGCACATGCGGCTGCCAAGGCACCGAAATAGAAAGCCCCCGCTTGTATGTCTCGTAATCCTTTCGGTCGCAGAAAACTTCAAAGCGAAAATACAGCAGGAACTTATCGTCTAAGTAGAAAAAATACGGTCGCACATAAGCTTTTCCGGGGGGGAAGTGGCCTTCTACCTGACTTTTGACGGCCTGGTAAAGGGAGTCGCGATCCACCCGCCAGGATACGCTATCAACCGCTATGATAAAGCGCCCTTCGTAGAGATAGGGCTCCGGCTCCTCGTAGAAATACACATCGGGGGCTTCCAGAAGCGCAGCGACGGCGGGACGGAGATTCTCGTTTTTGTGGAACCAGACTTTAGACCAGACGATGGGAGTAGCGTGTGGGAGGAGCGCTTCAAACCACTCCGGCCGAAAGGTATAAGAAAAGACGCCTTCGGTGGCATAGCCGCAGCGGAGGTTTATCTTGAGGGTTTTTTTGAGGCGGCGGTTCTGGTAGAATTTGAGCACGAAGTGGTAGTCGCAGTAGTCTTCGTAGAAGGATTGGCCGTGCCAGGACTGCTGGAGCTGCTGGAAGAGGTTCGGGTCTCTGATGATGAAGGCGCTAAGGCGAGCTTGGAGGGGATGGGGGGCATAGTTGGGGAGGTTGACGCCTACAAGGGTCCATTCCCCTTGTGAAAAGTCCAAGCCGCTAAGCAGGGCGTATAGGAAGAGGTTTAGCATCAATGGGAGGGGATTTGGGCGGCGTAGAAGAGCTCTTCCCAGAAGGTTCGGGAAGGGGTGTGCTTTTCGGGGAGGGTACCCAGGACGGTGAAGGTAGCGCCGGCATGAATGAGGTCTGCGAGCTGCTGGGGGGTTTGGATGCCACCGCCTACGAGAATGGGATAAGGCGTGAGGGCACGCAGGGCGCGAATGGCTTCGAGGGTGGGTGGGGAGGCAGCACCACTGCCGGCATCCACGTAAAGCAGCCGTTGACCGAGGTAGAGTCCAGCCAGAGCCGCCGCTACGATGAGCTCCGGCTTATGGGTCGGGAGCGCAAAGGTCTGTGTCATGTAATGCGCGGCTGTAGGAGGCCCCCCCGTATCCAGTAGAAGGTACGTGGTGGGGATGACTTCCAGGCCCCACCGATGCAGGTGGGGGGCGGCTTCCATGTGGTGGGTGATGAGGTACTGGGGGTTTCGGCCACTGGCTAAAAAGAGAAACAGCACGGCTTGGACAGCGGGGGTGAGGTGGGCGGCGCTACCCGGAAAAAGCACCAGCGGAAGGGGATGCCGCTGCGCAGCCGCCTGGCACCAGTCGTGCATGGTGGTGGTCGTGAGGAAGCTTCCTCCCACAAGGGCCCATTGGCCGCCGGCGCTCTGATAGGCATCAGCGAGAGTGGGGTACTTTTCCAGCGGGAGCTTATCCGGGTCAATAAGCCAGAGGGGCTGGGGAACGGCCTTTTGCCAGGCTGCTTCTATCGGGCCAAGCATCATAGGGGGATCATTTTACGCAGAAACTGCTGAAATTTACGCATAAGCCACCGGCTTAGCCAGCGGGAAAGAAATGGNCCAAGTAGCCCGAGAAAACCAGGCGCAGCCGCCGCTGGCGGGGCAGTGAGGTTCTTTTCCAGAAGGCGCAGACCCGCACGGGCCAACGTCATCCGATAGAGATGGCGCCCCGTCTGAAAGCGCTTATGCAGGTAAGGCCCTAAGAAAAAGACACTGGCGCTGGCAACGAGAAGCCAGAAAAAGCCCGCCAATAGCAGGGCAAGAGGCGGTCCTATGAGGGGCTTGATAGCCAGTACCAGCGCGGCAGACAGGCACAGTAGTCCTACAAAGACGGCAAGGCCTATCCAGACCAGGCGGATGGTTTCAGCCAGAGTATGACTCAAGAGATAACTCAGGCGAGCCTCGGTGTACCAGGTCAGGAGACGTACGTACCGTAGCAGCCAAGAACCACGCATCAGTCAGGGTTTTGGTAGAGGCGGGGATTATGCCGACGAACTTGGAGCGTGGGGTCACTGGTGGGTTCTATCGTGGGCTGGGAGGCAGAGGGAGGCGGTGGGGGCGTAGGCGGCGTGGAGAGAAGGGTCTGGTTCCTCTCATAGGCAGGGCGGCTGTAAGCCTCTCGCAAGGCCTGCTGAGGGTTGCTTTGGATGTGGCGGATGCGCTCTTGCAGAGGCGGTAAAGGTCGCTGGCGGGGGCGACTGGGGAGTGGCCGGACTCTCCAAGGGCAGCCGAGTCTGAAGCGGCGGCGCTACGGACGGGGGCGACTGCGGGGAAGAGGGCGATTTTTTGGGCTGCTGATACTTCTGCACGAGGGTGTCTATGGACGGCGGGCGTCCCAGACCAGTAATAATCAGCGTGAGGCTCAGGTCATCGCCGGCTTCGTTGTCATAGACCTGCCCCATGATAATGCGGGCCTCGGGCGTATCCGTAGCGCTGCCACTGAGCGCTTCGTTGATGGCCTGCATGATGAGCTCGGTTTCGTCCATGCGCAGACTCTCTTCGGAGGCAGTGATGTTAACCAGCACATTTTGAGCACCCCGAATGTCAATATGATCCAGGAGCGGCGAACTCAGCGCCTCTTCTACGGCCAGCTGCGCCCGGTCAGCCCCACTCTGAATAGACATCCCCAACAGCGCATAACCACCGCCTTGCATGACAGCCTTTACATCGGCAAAGTCTACATTGATGTAGCCGGGCTTGGTGATAATTTCAGCAATGCCGCGCACAGCGCGATAAAGCACGTCATCAGCCAGGAGAAAAGCCTCTTTCTGGCGAATATCCCGCCCAGCAATTTGCCGGATATTGTCATTATGGACGACGACTAAGGCATCCACATGAGGTTCCAGCGCTAAAAGACCCTGGATGGCGTTTCGGCGGCGAATCTCCCCTTCAAAGCTGAAAGGCAGCGTCACCACAACCACCGTGAGCAGGCCCAGCTCTTTACACTTTTTCGCAACGACGGGAATAGAGCCGGTACCGGTTCCACCACCTAAGCCCGCCGTAAGAAAAACCATCCGAATCGGGGACTTACAAACAGCCAGAATATCATCCAAGCTTTCTTCGGCGGCCTTAGCGCCGAGAGAGGGGTCAGAGCCGCAGCCTAATCCCCCCGTCACCTTTTGCCCCATCAGAATGCGCGTAGGAACGGACAACCGATCCAACGCCTGCCGGTCCGTATTGCACACCGCAAAGGCCACATTGTGTATGCCCCGCAAAAACATGTTATGGACNGCATTGCCGCCAGCCCCCCCAAGCCCCATCACGAGAATGATNGGCGGTTCCGATNCATTTTCGCGAAAACTCAAACTCATANGCCTCAGTCAATAAGGTCGTTTGGAATCCGGATCGTTTTCTCCATGTAAGTGCGTATCTTATCAAAGAACTTGCTCGTTTTTGGTTTGCTGTTTTGGGGTATGACGTTCTGCGTGGGTGGAGGCGCATCGGCTGCGGGTAGCGAAACGGCGATAGAGAGGGCGAGCTCATGGAGCTTGGGCGCCTGATCCAGGATGGCGGCGAGGTTGGCGAAGTCAGGCCGATTGAAGGGGTCCATGATGCCGCTTGCCACGAGGTGCTGCGCGGAGACGATGTGGGCAGCCAGGCCAGTGGTATATTCTACCAGCTGCTGAAGGCCCCGAAAATAGGCCGTCCCCCCTGCAATATAAAGCCCTGCGTGCAGATCGCTAAGCAGTTGAGCTTTATCTATTTCGGCGGCAACAAACTCGAAGATCTCTTGCAGGCGGGCCTGAATAACCTCCACAAGGAAGCTCAAACGTACATCCACGGTATCCGGCCGGCGCGGGTCTGGCTGGATGGAAACGATCTGATCCTGCGACAAGAGCGGCCGGTAGGCCAGNCCCAGCTGCTGCTTGAGGGTTTCGGCCTGGGGCGGTAAAATGCGCCGAATAGCCTCCCGGATATCCTGCGTCACAAGCTGCCCCCCCAGCGGNAAAACTACGAANCGCTTGATCCGCCCCTCATGATATAACACCACGCTNGTGTGATNGCCCCCTATATCCACATAGCCCACACCGGTGTTTTTCTCTTCGGGGGTGAGAAGCGCCTGAGCCGCCATCAGCGGCGCCGCCAGAAACCCTTTTACTTGCAACCCCACCCGCTCAAAACAGCGATACAGCGCAGTAAGATAAGCCTCCGGCGCATAAAAAAGCAAATACTCCCCCTCCAGCCGAATACCGCTCATCCCAATCGGATCAGAGAGCCTATCCCGATGGTCTAACCGATACCAGACGGGAACGGCATGGATGAGGCGATAGCCCGGTGGGACGGGGCGATGTATCGCCTGTTCCCGCAAGCGCAAAAGGTCATCCCACCCCACCTCATGATCGGCCCGAGGAAAGGTAATAATCGCATTCGCCGTCTCGGTGCGGATCGCTTCGTGCGTGATGCCCACCCACGCCTGCTGGATCACGATAGACGACTGCCGCTGCAGCTTATCCAGTATCCCCTGCAAAATGCCCACCAGCCGTTCTATGTGGGCTACGCCTTTCTGGTCAATGGCGCCTCGCACTTCGTCGTGGGCCACAGCCAGCACGCTGAGGCCTTGTCTTTCATCCACACGACCTATGGCTGCGCGAATGCCATAGGTTCCGACATCGAAAGCGGTGAATATTTCGCTCATAACTATATTGGTTTAGCTTTTTGGCAGATAATCTGGTTGGGAACGTGCAAAAGTACGGACTTGCAGGTATTGGAGCCGAGGCGGGGTCGGACGAGGCTGTGGTAGTAGTACCACTGGCGTCGCGCCTGCGGGAGGTCTTCCGTGCGCCCTAAAACAAACTGCTCGGGAAAGACCTGCCCATACCCATACCACACGTGCCGACTATCCTGAGAGATGTGGCTGGTCAGACGATAAAAGAGCGTGTCCGTCTGCCACCACTCTAAGAAAAAGGCCACGGCGAGACTATCCCATCGCGGCATTTCCAGGATGGGTAAGTCCAAGGCGCGCGTATAGGGTAAAAGACGACCTTGGCTATCTACATAGAGGAGCCGCCCAGGCAAGCGCAGCGCCGCCACTGGTATGCGGGTTTGCAGTCGGAGCCGATACGTAAAGTCCGCCCCCACCCAGAGAGCCTGCTTTTCAAAGAGCTGCTGCTCCCGCAGATCGACCCAGAGCGACCACACATCCCAACCGCGCCCCGCCTCCCCATGCGCCTCAATATGCCGAGCCACCCACACACTATCCCACAACGGCCCCCAGCCTTCCACCACCCATCGCCCCTCCCGCCGAAGCCGCTCCCCCACATACCAGTTACTCCCCCCCCATGATACCCCCACCCACAAAATCCCTATCCCAAGCCCCCACACTCTCATGCACCAAAATGCTTAAGAAGAGGGTGCCACAGCGTGTAAATGTCGCCCGCCCCCATTAAGACGATTACGGCGGGGCACTTTAACAAAATATCTACCTCCCTCATACCTTGCTCCAAAGCTACGACCTCTCGGGCGGGCTTAGCAAGATGTTGAGAAATTGTTTTTACGGAGATGTGGGGTGTGTACGGCTCCCGAGCTGGGTATATGGGGAAAAGTACAACCTCATCCGCCCTCTCAAGAACTACGGCAAACTCCTTAGCAAAAAATGCTGTCCGACTGAAAAGATGGGGCTGAAAAAGCACGATGATTTGCCAGCCTGGGAAAGCCTCCCGAAGCGTGTCTATCGTGCGCGCAATCTCCGTCGGATGATGTGCATAATCCAGCACAGCTACCAGATCAGGCGCCAGCCGCTGCCACTCCAAGCGGCGCGCTACACCCGCATACCCCGCTAACGCCTCCCGAAGCGCAGTCGGCGAAAAGCCCAGCACTTCTAAAAGCGTCAAGGCCAAGGCGGCATTCTCCGCATACAGGCGCCCTAAATGCGACCACTCCACCTCCCGCTCCCCCCCATCCCACCTATACACAAATCGAAAGCGCCCCTCCCCTACCACCTGGTAATCCCGCACTTCCACTCGGATAGCCTCTCGGATCCCAACCACCTGCGCAGGCACTACACAATACCCCCCCACCCGCTCCCGAAAAGCCTGATAGGCCGCCAAAACCCCCGCCGCATCCCCATAAATCTCCAAATGATCGGGCTCTGTGCTGGTAATAATCGCATGCGCCGGCGAAAGCCGCAGCATCGCCCGGTCATACTCGTCGGCCTCCACTACCGCATACGGCCCACTCCCCGGGAGGTATGTGCCGCCGAAGTTTCTCATCTGCCCCCCGACAAAAGCTACAGGCAAAGCACCCAGCCTATGAAGGAGCCAGGCGAGGATAGCCGAAGTGGAGGTTTTCCCATGCGCACCAGCCACGGCCAAAACTTGATAGGGCTCTACCGCTTGGGCGAGGGCTTCCGCCCGGCGCAAAACCCGCAGACCCAACCGCCGCGCCTCCAAAAGCTCCGGAAAATCCTCCGGAATCGCCGGCGTATACACGACCTCCGTAGCTTCCCGTACCCGCTCCAACCGAGGAGAAAAATCTATCGGGATACCCAGCGCTGATAGCCGCTCCGTCTGGGGCGAAGGCTCCCGATCATACCCCGACACCTCCTGCCCCTGCCGATGATAATGTTCAGCCAGCGCACTCATTCCTACCCCACCAATCCCCAAAAAACGCCAGTGCTTACCCGCCATACGCTAAATCATACAAGGTTTGCGCAATCTGCGTAGCCGCATCCGGCCTCGATAAGAGGCCTATCGCCGTTTCCAGGGCATATCGCCTATTCGGCTCCTGCAAAAGCCTTAGTACACTCTCTGCCAGGCGCTCCCCCCCCTCTGCTTCCTCTACAACCAGCGCAGCACCAGAAGCCTGGTAGTACTCGGCATTGCGGCGCTGATGGTCCTCTGCCACATACGGCGAAGGCACCAGAACAGCGGCCTTTCCCCACCAGGTCAGCTCCCCTAAGGTAGACCCCCCCGCCCGAGAAACCACCACGGTTGCCGCCCGATACGCCGCCGCCATGTCTGTAATAAATGGCCGCACCGCAATATGCGCTTCCGCCATGGGGATCGCAGGCGCCTCACTGCCCACCTGCCAAAGAATACTCACAGGCTCCTTCCCCCACCAGCGAAGGGCCTCCGCAACCATCCGATTGAGCGTAGAAGAACCCTGACTCCCCCCCAGAATGAGGATCAGCGGCCGCTCCGGCGCAAACCCCAACACCTGCCGCGCCGCCTCAGGCGTATAACGCGCCCTATCCGCCTCGGTAAAACGTACAGGTACCCCACTCCAGACGACCTTCGTACCTACAGGCACGCCCCGCAGCTCGCGAAAGGCCGAAAAAACCACTTGGGACCGGCGAGCCAGCCAGCGAATCGTCCGACCAGCCGTGCTATTGAGCTCTAAGAGAACCAGCGGTATGTGGCGCCAACTGGCCATCCACCCAGGTAGAAGTCCCGGATACCCCCCCGTCGTAAACACCACCCCCACCGGCCACCGACGAAATACCCCCATCAGCTGAAAATAGCCCAGCGGTAGCTTGTAAAGAAGGGCCAGATTTCGCCAGGGACGCTGGCGCTGCCACCCCGCACCATGGACCCCGGCATACGGAACCCCCAGCGGAGCCACCCAGCTTTCTTCTCGAGCACCGGGGCGGCCTACCCACCAGAGCGGCACCTCCGGATATAAACGCTGCCAAGCCATGCCCACCGCCAGCGCCGGAAAAACATGCCCACCCGTCCCCCCCGCCGCTATCAAAAGCCCCTTCATACCACCCGCCGACTAATGCCCAGCGCTATCCCTAAACCCAGCGCCTGAATAAAAAGCGACGAACCCCCTAAACTAACCCACGGCAATGGCACCCCCGTAATCGGAAACACTTCAATATTAACACCAATATGCACAATCACTTGCATAAGCCCATGCAAGATAATGCCAATCAAAAATAATCTGGCAAATCCTTCCACCACACTGGCTAAGGCCGCCAGCCGCCAGAAGTACAAGGTATACAGCCCCCACATCAGGAGCCCCCCTATAAGCCCATACTCTTCCACCAGGATAGAATAGGCAAAGTCCGAGTACGACTGGGGAAGGTAATAGCGCTGCGTGCTACGCCCCGGCCCCTTCCCGACAATCCCCCCCGGAAAAAACCGCAATAGAAGCATGTACCCGCTGGTAATCATCCGCCATGCCCGTAGAAGGGGTGTTTTCGCCTTTCAGATAAGCAACAATCCGACTCTGCCAAACGCGGGCTCGCGGCGCTACCAGAAAAAGAACCCCCACAAAAAAAAGCCCTACAAAAAAAAGCCGCCCTATTTTACCCAACGATAGCCCCGCTATGTACAGGAAAAGCACCACCGTAAACAGCAATAGCATCCCCCCACTGAGATTCTGCGGCGCAATCAGCACAAACGTAAGCCCAATACGCACCAGCAAAGGCCAGAGGGACTGCCACGAGCGAAGAACATCTGGCTCCCGAGCTATCCGATACGCTAACATCCCCATCAGACTAAAGCGCGCCAGCTCCGACGGCTGAAACGACATGCCCCCAATGTAAAGCCAGCGCCCACTCCCCCCACGAAAGAACAAATACCCCAGTAGAACAAGACTTACCCACCAGAGAACCTCCAAAATAGGCCCCCACCGTCGGTANTCTGTGTGATGAATAGCATAAGTCCCTAAAAACGCGATGAGGAGCGTCAAAAAGTGTTTGANGAGGTAGTACTCCGGAAAAGTCGGGTGATGCCGAAAAACGAGACTNACAGTGGCGCTATACACCACTAATANCCCCATGAGCGAAAGGGCCCCTGCCACACCCCATAAAAACCGATCACCCGAAATCCAGCGCATGAGAGGCGCAAAGAAAGCTAACCTCCCTCCTCAAAGCTATTTTTCCACTATGGCCCCGAAAAGATATGCTGCGAAGTGTAGAATGAAGATAACTATCTCGCCTGGGACTTAATCTCTCCGGATTTTCGGCGATAGGCCCAAGTAATGATAGGCCTGTGCGATTGCTGGTATATCGGAGTCTTACTTATCTCAAAGCTCTGAGCCAGTATCTGCGTAAATTCACTCTCCCAACCCTGAAGGACAAGAATCACCGTGTCCGACTGAGCCAACCAGTTAGGAAGCCTCATTTCTTCCGTACCTAACCATATTTGCTTTTTATCAGCGCTCTCTCGTATTTTCTCAAAGGGGCTGAGTGTATTCTGAACGCATTCCTGCAGGATGTCGGGATAAGCATGATAGGCTATCGGGACGAATATGTAGTCCGGATAACAAAGAATGGGATATCTGTTATGGGGGTTGGCTTGGGTAAGGGCCCGAGCGGCCTTATCTACGCTCAGGTCCGACAAAGAGTAGGGGGTAGCCCCACATAAAAAGAAAAACAAGAGTCCGGCCACCAACCCCCACCGTATCCACCCCGAATACGCATACACTACTGCCACCAAAAGAGGCAAAAAACCAGCTGCTGCGGGGGTAGTGTACATGCTCAACCAGGCCGAGCGCCATTGCGACAAGATAAAGTGCATAACCAAAACGCCCAAACTGGCATAACTCATATACAGATAAGATGGAAAATCGCCATCCTTAAAATACCTCCGGATCGTAGCTACCAAGAATAAACCGATAAACGATAAAGTCAGCCAGTCTTCAGCCTCATGGCTCCTGTAATACATCCACTCATAAGTCCCGTTTAGCCAATAGGTGATCATATAAGAAAAGTGCGACCAATCCGGACGAGGAGCCCAGCTTTGTACGCCAGAACCCCATACCGATAACATAAGAACGGCCTGCGGTAAATACGTGAGAGCAAAGTCGCGTAGATAAGAGAGCTTCTTCCTGAGATTAATATCTTGCGTAGGATAGGTAAACAAAAACGAAAACTGCGCAATCGCTATCCATAGTCCGAAGTGGTGGGTATAACAGACCCCAACAAGCGAAAGCCAGGATAATACCCTAAACCGGCCGTCTGCCGGTTCCCGCAGCCACCTTATAAATGCCCATAAGGCCGCAGTCGCTAATAACTGCAAGAGTACATAATTTCTAATCTGATGAGCCAGACACAGAGAGTAGTTTTGGTAAGTATACAGGATTCCCACCAAAAATCCTGCTCCTTGGCCATACAGGTCCCTCAGGATTCGGTAGTTGAAGTAAATACCTGCCGTGCTCAAAAAGATGGGGAGGAGTCGGATGTTTTTCAGCTCCCATCCAAACCATTTCCCTGTGAAGTGGAGAAGGACCTCAAAAAGAGCAGGCTTGTAGCCGCTGAGATTCTGGTATGAAATGACATCGTTGAGGCTTGACATCATGGAAATGAGGATGCTGCTACCCTCATCCAGCCATATGCCTCTCCACAGGTAGTAGCAGAGGCGCCAATCCAGGGCAAGCCCCACAAGGACAGCTAAAA
>JGI24186J35511_1000603_pt1 | contig 12850 bp, 15 predicted proteins | sample YNPBryulayer2012_FD_35511 | JGI IMG/M metagenome (IMG submission 35511) | reverse complement strand
CCCGACCCCTCTCCCACAAAGGGAGAGGGGAGGAAGCCCCTCACCCCCAGCCTCTCTCCCACAAGGGGAGAGGGGGGAAGAGCCCCTGACCCCCGGCGCCTCTCCCAGAAGGGGAGAGGGGAGGGTTGAGGATGAGGGAGCGGAAATAGGATGGCTGGCGCTGGCGGCGGAGTATGGGTTGGAGAGCCAGTTCAAGGTTTGCTGGCTCAAAGCGCAGCCATGGGCGCGGCGATATGACTTTGCCCTGCGGGCTATGTGGCAGGCGCACTGTTGGGGAGCAGCGTGCATTTTTACCCGCCTGCCACAGGCGGCTGCGCTGGGAAGTTTGTTGGGAAAAACCACCCTCTTCGAAGCGCATGATCTGCCTCGCGGCGGAGCGGCTCATCTGTTCCGTCTCTTTCTGTTGGGCAGCGGGGCGAAACGGCTGGTTGCCATCTCGCGCGCCTTAGCGGATGACTTGCAGAAGAGTTTCCCTGAATTGAGCCAGCATGAGGCGGGCTTTCTCTGCCTGGCTCCCGATGGGGTGGATTTAAGTCAGTACACTCCCCTGCTTTCCCCTGCCGAAGCGCGCCGAAAATTGCATGCGTGGGGGTGGGAGCTGCCGCAGGGATTTATTGCTGGTTATACCGGGCATCTGTATCGTGGGCGGGGGGCAGAGCTGATCGTTGCGCTGACGTCCAGCTTGCCGGAGGTGCATTTTCTGATCGTGGGCGGGGAAGCAGAGCAACGGCAATGGCTTGAAGGCCACTTGCGCGCCCATGGCGCAACCAATTACACCCTGACCGGCCTGGTCGCTCCCAGCCAGGTTGCCCTGTTTCAAATGGCAAGTGATGTCCTGCTGATGCCATATCAGGAAAAAGTTGAGGCTTCTTCGGGTGGGGATATTGCCCGCTACCTCAGCCCGCTGAAGCTTTTTGAGTATCTCGCCAGCGGGCGGCCGATTCTTGCCAGCGATCTGCCCGTACTCATGGAAGTATTGAACGCCGAAAACGCGATTCTCTTACCCAAGCAAGAAATTGAGGCCTGGGAGAACGCCTTGCGAAGGTTGATGCAAAATCCGCAGGAGCGCCAAAAACTGGCTGAGGCTGCCCGCCAGACCGCCGAACAGTATAGCTGGGAAAGCCGGGCAGCGCGTATTCTGGCTGATTAAACGAAAATCCAGGCCGGTCTGTAAGCCGCATTCTGTCCAGCGGTCCTGCCCAGGTACGCCGCAGCGCAACCGGACAGCCGCCTGGGTGATCATCTCTCTAAGGGCACGCGTAGCCGCGCACCTCATGCGGCCTACCCGGGACTCGGGCTTTGACACCAGGAAGCGAGCAGCTTCCCCGCTTGCGCGCTTGTCCCTGCTTGGCCTTGCTCCCGACGGGGGTTACCTGGCCAACCGCATTGCTGCGGATGCCGGTGGTCTCTTACACCACCGTTTCACCCTTACCCTGCCAGCTCTGGCAAGGCGGTATGTTTCTGTGGCCCTATCCGGCGGGTTACCCCGCCCCGGGTATTACCCGACGTCGCGCTCTCTGGAGTGCGGACTTTCCTCAGCTCTGACGAGGCAGAGCCGCGATCACCCGACCGACCTGGCGCATCTTTATCATACCCAAATTCCTATCGAGAGTCAAGCGGCGTTAACAATTTTATTTTCGAAGATGGCGTGGCCAAAATCCCCGAATGGCTTGCCCAGCATTTGCCCAACCCCCAAAACGCCCTGTTCGTCACCCTTTCCGCCGGGCTGGGACTGTTCCTGCTGCTGTTTGGTGTGGTGCAACAACGACAGTCACTTGCTCTGCAAACCTGGCCCTCCACGTCTGGCGTGGTCATCGCCTCCGAACTGCGTTCGTTCACCAAATGGCATGACAACGTGTAGAGCAATTTCTACACCCCCAGTGTTGTCTACCGCTACACCGTAGGCGGGCGCGAATACACCAGCGACCGCTACAGCCTGGGCGCAAAATCGAGCTGGGGAAGGCCTGAAATTGCGCAACAAAAACTGGCGCGCTACCCTGTCGATACCAAAGTGACGGTTTACTGCAACCCTAAAGCCCCTGCTGAAGCCGTTCTGGAGCGGCGCGTGACCGGCGGCTGGCTTACTTGAGCGTTGGGAATCGGGCTTCTGGCGCTGGCGCTTGTCAGCGCGGGGATTTTCTGAGCGGACGCGCTGTGCAGATTCCAACCCTTCGGGATGAACTCTCACCGGAACGATGCCCGTTTCTTTATATTCGCGGTCAATTCGTGGCCGGTTGTCTCAGCAAATTATCATCCCGACTTGTGATGGTAGGTTGTAACTTTTTGTGACATTCATCCCGCTTGACATTTATATAGGATTAGTATATTATAGGACTAATCATATATAAAAGGTTTTGCAATGTCTCTCGAACATGCCATTCTTGGCTTTCTCAACTATCATCCCTACTGCGGTTACGACCTGAAGAAAATCTTCGACGCCTCCATCCGCCACTTTTGGCCGGCCGACCAGAGCCAGATTTATCGCACCCTGGCGCGGTTGGAAGAAAATGGCTGGGTGACGATGGAGCGCATCCCGCAGGAAGAGCGCCCCGATCGCAAGGTCTATCACATCACCGAGGCCGGGCGAGCTGAGTTTCTGCGCTGGATTTCCGGCCCGCCGCCGATGAGCGAGCCTCGCAGCGCCCCGCTGATTCAAGTCTTCTTTAGCGGGCAACTCTCCGATGAGGAAGTCCTTGCCAAGTTCGAGGGCTATGCAGCCATCATGCGCGCAATCCTGGAGAAATACGAGCAGGTTCCGACCCAGATTGAGCAGTTCCAGCAGGAAATCCCTTCGCCGCGGGAACATTTCTTCTGGCTGTTAACTCTCGAAAACGGCATCAGCAACCTGCGCGCTAACCTTGCCTGGGCTGAAAGCGTGATCGAGCGGATTAAGAACGGACAGGTTCCGCAAACATAATGTCGTCTGTTATTCCATCTGCACAGGTTTTGCCGGTCTATGGCAAACCTTAGCAGCCCCTTTATTCGGTGTTTTTTAACAAGAAAGGATACTCCCATGCTCAAGCAACTACCCAAACGCCAGCGCATTCGCAAAGGCCTGGTCCTGCTGGTCTTTCTGACCTTTCCGATTACGATTAACTATTTCTCGCCCTATATCATCATTGACGGAGCGATGAAAGGTATTCTCAACGGCAGCGCAGTTCTCTTTGGACTGTTGTTTCTCTCTTCGCTTGTTTTGGGGCGCGCCTGGTGTGGCTGGGTTTGCCCAGGCTCAGCCATGGCCGATATCGCCGAGCCGCTTAACAATCGAGCGCTCAACCCGGATAAGGTTGCCTGGATTAAGTGGCTGATCTGGATTCCGTGGATTTCTATCATCGTCTGGCTGCTGATTCGGTCGGGCGGTTATTCCCGCGTCGACTTACTGCACCTGACCGAAAGCGGCTTTTCGCTGGATGTCGCCGAAAAGTTCGTCATCTACTACATCGTCATCGCGCTTTTCATCGGGCTGGCGGTCATTTTCGGCCGGCGGGCGGGTTGTCACACCATCTGCTGGATGGCGCCTTTCATGATCATCGGACGCTGGATACGCAACCGCTTTGCCTGGCCCTCCCTGCGCTTGGTTGCCAATGCCTCAGCCTGCTCAGATTGCAAACTGTGCGTGCGCAACTGTCCGATGGGGCTGGATGTCAACGCAATGGTGGAACGGGAGCAGATGGAACACCGTGAATGTATCCTGTGCGGTAACTGCATTGATACCTGCGCCAAACATGTCATTCGGTATGCTTTCAGCGCGGGAGAATAGAAGAAGAAAACCGATCCATTTGCGAACACCTGGAGGGCGTTAGATTCTGACGGGGTGTTTCTTCCCGCCTTGCCGGAAAGTCCCAACAAATCTAAGGAAGTACAAACCCATCCCCGTCCAGCCATGGGCGGGGAAATTTTCGCGGCAGTATGTCAATCGTCATTTATGGTATCAGCGCGATTCTGGTCTTCGTCTTTTCGGGTCTACCCCATAGTCGCGACCGGTATGACCTCTCTTTTGACGTTAGGGCTGCAAAATTCTTGAAGTCCTGCCGTGCTATAATCAAATTGTCATGGAAGTCGGTGAATATTCGCTTTTACCGAGAACGCTGGAAAGCCGTGGAGGAAATTGAACGGCAGGAATTGCGCGCCATGTCTTTGGAAGAGCGTTGGCAGAAACTGAATGCCATTATCCGTTTTGCGAGAGAAATGCCTGGGAAAGGAGCGGGGAAGATGAGGAAGAATATGGAACTGTTCTGGCGCTGGGCAAAAATGAAGGCTCAATTATGCTGACTTCTTCTCCGATTTTCTCGAAAGTGTTCGCTTATGACCACTGTGATTCAAGTCACCGGATTGACCAAAATCTTCCCGGTCAAAAATCGTCCGCCCTTATGCGCCGTAGATGGAATTGATTTCACCGTCCAGGAGGGCGAAGTCTTTGGTTTCCTCGGTCCCAACGGAGCGGGGAAAACCTGCACCATCCGTATGTTGACCGGCCTCTCACGTCCTACCGCCGGGCAGGTGCAGGTGCTAGGCCTGGATCTGGCGACAGACCTGCCGCGCATCAAGAAGCGCATCGGGGTCGTGCCGGAAGCGTCCAACCTCTATGATGAACTGACCGCCTTTGACAACCTGGTCTTCTCCATGCAGTTGTACGGCGTGCCGCGCGCTGAACGCAAGCCGCGCGCTGAGGAACTTTTACGTCGCTTCCGCTTGAGCGAGAAACGAGACACGCCATTTGCCAAACTCTCGCGTGGAATGAAGCGCGCCCTGACCATCGCCGCCGCGCTGGCGCACCGTCCGCAACTGGTTTTCCTCGATGAACCCACCACCGGGCTGGATGTGATGAGCGCCCGCGCCCTGCGGGGAATGATCGCCGGTCTACGCGACGAGGGCGTGACCGTCTTCCTGACCACGCACTACCTCGAAGAAGCCGAGCGCCTGTGCGACCGCGTTGCCATCATCGTCAAAGGAAAGATTGTCGCTCTGGATACGGTAGCTGCCCTGCGATCCGGCATACCATGCCAAATGGTAGTGGAGATGACGCTAGCTGGAGCAGATGGGCAAACCGAGAAGCGGCGCGTCGTCTGTGAAGACAGCGTTGAATCCGCCGTGCAGCGCTTGTTTGCCGAAGCCCAGGGGCGGCGCGTCCTTGCCATAGACACGCTGCGTCCCTCGCTGGAAGATGTCTTTGTCCAACTGACTGGCCTGAGTGCCGAGGTGATGCTGGCTGAGAAAGGCGGAAAAGGAGGCGGAAATGCTGGTGGATGATCTGCGTGGCATGGTCTATATTGCCCTGAAAGATTTGAAGGCCTATTATTTCAAGGCGCCTAACATCAGTTGGGGCATCCTGTTTCCCTTTGCGTTCATTTTGGCATTTGCCATTCGCAACCCTGGCGACCTGCGCGCCCTGGTGCCCGGTCTGCTGGCGCTGACGGTGCTGTTCGGCATGAGTTCGATGGAAGCCATCGTCATCGTCTTCGAGCGGCGTATCGGCTCGCTGGAGCGGCTCTTTCTGGCGCCGCTGCGTCTGCCTGCCTTGCTGGCCGGGAAACTGCTCGGCGGCATGGCCTTCGGGCTGACGGTGACGCTGGTGGTGCTGGTGATGTCGCTGGCTATCTTCGGCGCGAGGGGGACGAACTGGCTGCTCCTGGTACTCGCATTGCTGCTTTCAGCGACAGCCTTTTCCGCCATGGGCGCGTTCGTTTCGGTGGCGGTCAAGGAAGTCTTCGAAGCACAGACGCTGGCGAACTTCATTCGCTTCCCGATGATGTTTCTGGGCGGCGTGTTTGTGCCGCTGGATGCCATGCCGGGGTGGCTGCAAGTTGTGGCGCGCTTACTGCCACTGACCTATTCAGTCGAAGCCCTGCGCGTGGCGCTTTCAGGCGGGGCGTGGAGCACAGCCTGGCTCGACCTGGGCGCGCTAGCGAGTTTCAGCGGCAGTTTATTCTGGCTTGCCGTGCGCACGCTGGCGCGGCGAATGGATTGAAGCGCGGATAAATTTATAGAACTGCCAGTCGACCGCGCCCAGGGCGATCAGTTTATGGGCGTTGAACAACAGCCCGTTGTAGGGTTTCCCGGCACGGCTCGACCCGAATCCAAAGGCGAAGGTGAGGGCGAACAAAATACCGTGCAGGGTAAACTTCGAGAGTGTTTCCATGCAAATGCTCCCATTCTTTCGAACAGTTCGCGAGGCTGGCTGAAACAACCAGAATTCCTCGCCAAAACCTGCCAGACGTTTATCTCTTTGGTCTAATGATAGCTTTGCCTGGCGAAATTTCCTAACGCCCCGCCGATGTCGTGGCACTGCTTCGAGCCGACCTTCACCAGTAGGGTGCGCGCGCTGCAAAAGCGGCTGGAAGGCGAGGGTGTGGTCTTCAGCGACCTGCTGTGCGACATCCGCCGGCGGTTGGCAGAGAAACACCTGCGCGAAAACTACTCGGTGGAGCAAATCACCTATCTGCACAGTCACTTGTTGAATGAAGACTCCACCTATGATCTCTTTTGGAGCGATGGCGTGATCATACGCCTGATTGTATGATTCGCGATAAAAACGGGTAATTCAGCAAGCGCCACGAAACGTTTGCACAGGCTTGTAGCAAAGACTTTTCCACTGTGAATGCCCAGAGAATGCTATCGTGATAAAATAAAACATATGGCTACCCGTCCTCTGGTCAGCGAGCAGCGGCAATATAGTGTGCTTGATGTCCGAGCAGCCCGTCAGATTGCTTCCGTATGGCTGGAACTCGCCAAATTGGAGAGAGCTGTAGATTTTGGCTTGCCTGAAGTAGATGATCGCTATCATGTCTGGCGTGTGCCGTTGATCAATAAAGCCAGTGGCGAGCGTATTGGGGAAGTGGTCATTGATGCCTACACATCGCTGATTCTCGAAGATAAATCCACCTCGCCGGAAATTCTTGAATCACGCCTGCTTGGAAGAAAAGAGGCAAAAGCTCTTCGCAAGTCGTCGTCCCATACAAAAACTTATCTACTTTCTTCGCTTCGCAATACGATTGCGCAGGGAGATGCAGAAGAAATTTTGCACGAACTTCCTGCCGAAAGCGTAGATTTGATCTTCACCTCCCCGCCTTACTACAATGCCCGCCCCGAATATACCGATTATCTCAGTTACGAGGATTACCTGCTGAAAATGCGCAGGATTCTTCACCATGCTCATCGCGTGCTGGCGGAGGGGCGTTTCTTCGTTATGAACGTTTCTCCCGTGTTGATCCGTCGTGCCAACCGTAACCAAGCCTCTCAACGGATAGCTGTCCCGTTTGATATGCATCGGCTGTTCGTCGAGGAAGGCTACGATTTCATAGACGACATTATCTGGGAAAAACCCGAAGGGGCCGGCTGGGCAACTGGGCGGGGACGCCGTTTTGCAGCCGACCGCAATCCGCTCCAGTATAAGCCGGTTCCGGTTACCGAGTATATCCTTGTTTATCGCAAGCACACCGATAAACTGATTGATTGGAACATCCGCGCTCACCCGGACAAGAAACTTGTTGCTGAATCCAAAATCGGCGATGACTATGAGCGCACCAATATCTGGCGTATCAAACCTGCGCACGATCCGCGTCATCCTGCTGTCTTTCCCTTAGAACTTGCCGAAAAAGTTATCCGCTATTACTCCTTCAAGGGTGATGTCGTGTTGGATCCGTTTGCCGGCATTGGTACTACCGGAAAAGCCGCTGCCATGCTGGGTCGCCGCTTTGTCCTCATCGAGCAAAATCCCAAATATATGAACATCATCCGCGAAGAGGTCAAATCCTGGCTGGGCAAAGAGGCACGCCATGTACTTACCATGAATTGCCCTCCCATCGAGGTGAGTGATATTTTGTTCTGAAATGCCATGAGCAAAAAAAGCGATCTACATTCCCTTTCGGGCTTGCTCTCCCCGGCTGCGCTCGAGCTGCTTTCTGCTAGCGGCAGTGACCTGATACAGCAAATTGGCTTGGAAGTCGTACGCGGTGTCGTGCTGGACATCTTGAAAGGGAAAAACCTGCGCGATTCGACCGAAGTGCTGACTCGCCGCCGCATTGCCGCTCTCAACCTGGCCATGCTCACCTTGTTTCTAAAAGGTTCATCCCTTTCCGAAGACTTCATCAGCCGCTTGCCCACGCTAGCCACAGATATTCTGACCCGAAAGCGTGTGAGCAAGGCCGAACGCTGGCTGGCGCAATGGGTGCTTGGTCTGACCGATAAGACTTTTCAAAACGTTCTGCGAGATGAAACGAGCGCTCTTGAAGAATACCGTCAACGCTATGTCGAAACCTGTCGCCAGGTGATCGAAACGCATCAGCAAAATTATGGCGCTTTGGAAGGAGAAATCCGCCTGAAAAGCGGACTGCAGGCGCAACTGAACTGGTTGTGGCTGACTTACCTGCTCAACACCATCGGCGCGCAGACCCTGGCGATTCGCGGCTCGGAGAAATCCGCCTATGGCAAACTGTTCGAGAAACTGGTATTGGGGTCTTTGCTGCACAGTTTGGGCTTCAAACATGTCCTGCCACCGCCGCAAGAATTTGAAAACGTCTTCTGGCTCGCTTCGCGCGGAGAGCGGCGTGAAAGCGACGCCACCCTGCTCTATCGACCCGGTAAAGGCGTCCGCTTCGACATCGGTTTCATCGGGCGCGGCAATCCCGAAATCTCGCTGGACAAAGTCAGCCGCTTTGAGCGCGAGATTTTGCTTGGTCGCTCCACCTACTACATGGCGACCATCATCCTGGTGGATCGCGTGGGCGCAAACAGCCGCATCGAAGCACTAGCGCAAGAGGTAGGCGGCACGATTGTCCAGATGAGCGCCAGTTACTGGCCGCGCCAGGTGGCGCAGGTGCTCCAAAGAACAATTGGCTTCAAGCATCCCCTGACCAGCATGGACGATGAACAAACGGAAAATTTCCTGCGGCAACAGATTCGATCTACCCCGCTTCAGGAATTCGTCGGCCTTGCGCAAGATTTTTCATCGCATTATATGAAAGAAAAACAGTCCTCTTATAGGGAAGAGGCAAGCGAAAGCAGTGAATTTTAATCGGCGAATTTCCCTGCCACGCTTACCAGCACCCCGCCTCCCGCTCCGACAAGAAAATCGTGTTTCCTCATCTCAACCTTCTGACTACCTGACCATCTGACCAAGCGACTATGCGACCACATGACTACGTGACCACGCCATTACCTGACGGTTTTCTCCCTCGCCCACTCCCCGATCGCCAGGATTACCGCCCGCGCCGAACCGGGACTGGGCAAGGTGCGTCTGATTTACTTCACCCCACCGAACGCCCCTCCGATGTCGTGGCACTGCTTCGAGGCGACCTTCTCCAGTAGGGTGCGCGCGCTGCAAAAGCGGCTGGAAGCGGAGGGTATGGTCTTCAGCGACCTGCTGCGCGACATCCGCCGGCGGTTGGCAGAGAAATACCTGCGCGAAAACTACTCGGTGGAGCAAATCACCTATCTGCTGGGCTTCTCCGAGCCGAGCGTCTTTCGCAAATCGTTCAAGAAGTGGCTGGGGGTGACGCGGCGCGAATATCGGCAAGGGGTATCTGCGCGGCTCTAGCGTGGATTAATCCAGGCGATACAGCCTTCTCACCGAANGCCATAGGGCAAAGCCGAGCAGNGCCAGTCCGTTGACGACCACGACATACTGAATGCCGGTAGTGAAGCCGATCAACAATGCCTGCACCGCCAGCCAGAGCAGCAAGATGAATCCCAGGAAAAGCGTTCCCGTCCATGCCCAGGTATGACCGCTCCAACGGGTCAGCGCGTCAGCCNAGGCCCAGTTTGGGCGGACAAGCAAGCCAAAGACGAGAGCGAGCGGGAACAGTCCCATCCCAAAGAGCAGGAAAAGCCCCGGCAGGATGAAATCCGCCACGGGCAGGAGCGGCAGGAGCACATCCACGCCCATTGAAGCCCCAGAGGGGTCGAGCAGCATGGCGATACCACCGTATAAACCTCCAAAAGCCAGAAAAACCAGCCAGAGGATTAAGATCCAGAGGGGAAGGGGTCGTTTCATGATATGTCCTTTCATGAGTATACCAGAACATGACGTATCGAAGGAATGCTCCAAGACACTTTTTTACCGTGATTGCCTACCAAAGGCGCTATTTGGCAGGGCAGACTGTCCACGAAGACCGTCCACGAATATCTCACGAATGCACGAATAGCGCTTCCATTCGTTTATTCGTGGTCGATTCGTGGATGATTTTCTCAGCAAATGATCGACACGACTTGTAATGGTAGGTAGTTAATTTTTACCCGAAAATGTCATTATAGATTAGTACAAATCTTGCATATTTTAAAAAATGTACTATAATATAGGTACAATGTAGTGCTGCCCTTGTTTCATTCCGGAGGCTATAGTGACTGCTCACACTCTGCAAGATTCACGTCCCCATTTTGGTTGCCGTCACGTCCGCTACCTGGCTGACCTGTTTGCCGCCCGCCGCGAGGCCGAGACGGAGAGCGACCTGCAGGTGGGCCGCCGCCTGCGCGAGTTGCGCGCCCGCCGCGGCCTCTCGCTGCGCGCCCTGGCCGCGCAAAGCGGGTTGAACTACAACACGCTCAGCCTGATCGAAAACGGACGCACCTCTCCCAGCGTTAACACCTTGAGGCAACTGGCGCGAGCGCTTGGCACGCCCATGTCCGCTTTCTTCGAGCAGGAAGAAGACAGCCCGCAGGTCGCCTTTCAAAAGAACGGACAGCGTCCCAGCGTGGAACTCGACCAGAGCCGCTTCGAGGACCTGAGCGGCGGACTGCGCCTGAGCGCCGGTCAACCCCTGCTGGTGACCCTGCCGCCCGGCGCAAAAAGCGGCGCCGAAGCCGTCACGCACAGCGGCCAGGAACTGCTCTTTTGCCTGGAAGGGACTCTGTCCTGCCAGGTGGGTGCAACGCGCTACACCCTAGAAAGTGGCGATAGCCTGCTCTACCAGGCGCATCTGCCACACCGCTGGCAAAACGCTGGCAGTCAGGCTTGCCGCTTCCTGCTTCTGTTCTACACCGCCAGCGGGGACGCGCCGCGCCGCGAAGCGCCTCTCCCCACGCCCGAAGGAGATTCTCAATGACCCGTTATCGCATCCAACCCGAACGTTGCAGCGGCTGCGGTCTGTGCGCCAAAGCCTGCCCGCAGCAAGCCATTTTGATTGAAAACAAACAGGCGCGCATCCTGCCGGAACGCTGCACCGCCTGCGGCACCTGTGAAACGGTCTGCCGCCGCGGTGCCGTGCTGTCCGTCAGCGCGCCGCTTGCCCCGTCGAGCCGTCGCGAGGTCTGGCGGGCGCGCCGCCAGGTTAAGTACCGCCGCTGGCGATTCAACCATCGGCGTTTGTTGAACAGCATGGGACTGTATTCCCCAGGAGATCGAAAATGAAACAAACCTTTAACCGTCGCATTTACACCTGGCCGGCCTTTCGCCTGGCCGTGCGCCAGGTCTTTGGGCAGATGGACGACCTGAAGCGCGCCGCCCGCGGCGGACGGGTGGACAAACGCTTCGCCGAGAAACTCATGCTGGCCGTCACGCGCGTCAACGGCTGCCGCTACTGCGCCTACGGTCACACCCGCGCCGCCCTAGCGATGGGCGTGCCGGAAGACGAGCTGCAGTGCCTGCTGGGCGGCGACCTGGGCAGTTTCCCGCCGCACGAGGCGGTTGCTCTGGCTTTTGCCGAGCATTACGCCGAAAGCCAGGGGCAGGTTGATCCGGCTGCCTGGCAGCGGCTGGTGGAGACCTATGGCGAGGCCACCGCACAGGACATTTTGCCTTACCTGCGCATGATCACCTTTGGCAACCTGTATGGCAACACCTTCGACGCCCTGCTCAGCCGTCTGGCGGGCAAACCCGCCCCCGGCAGCAGTTTGTGGAGCGAACTGGGCGTGCTGTTCGGTGTGTTCGTCCTCGTGCCGCTCGAACTGTTGCGCCGAGCAGGGAGCAAAAAGTCGCAGGAACANACCCAGCCCGCCGCCTGAGAGCAGCGAAGCAAGACCGTTCCAGACGTGACCTTTGGCGCACGACTCCGCCGCCCTCACCATCCTGCCCGCTGGAACAAATCACCCGCCTGCGGAAAGGTTACGAAAAAACGCCGCCGTCAGCCCGACGGCAAAGGCGCCCAGCACAATCCATGAGCCGACCATGCCGATATAAACGCCAATGGGGAAAATCAATCCCGCCAGGGTCTGGCTCACCGTTTGGGCAAGGACGACCACCCCCACCAGCGAAATCAGGATGAGCAGCGGGGCGGCGAGCAGGTAGCCAAGCGGTTTGCGCTGTAAGAGCAGGAACCCCGTCAGAATTGTCGTCGGGACGATAACTGCCAGGTCCAGCCCGTGTGTGAACAGGGTGGTGTAGGGTCCAAGAACGTCGGGCGCGCTCCCAGCCAGCAGCGGGGGAAGCAATTCGCTCGTCCAGACCAGCAGGGTGCCAAAACCAGCCACAAACAGGAAAATCGCCAGGCCGCGATGCGGGAAGCCAGGCTGGACTCGTTTCGAGAGCGCGCCTGCGTCCAGACTCGTCAGGGCAAGCACAACGGCGAAGAAACTGGCGGAAAACAGGGCGGTATAGACCAGGAACAAGGCGTTGAACGCCGCCGAAAACGTCATGGATGCACTGTTGTAGAGAAAGTAAAACAGCACGCCGGTCAACGCGATAGGCGCATTGCGCGAGCCGCGCCGGGCAAGCCAGTAAAAGAAAACCAGCAAGGGCAGGCTGACGAACAGAGTGACGGCATCGGTGCCGCGAAAACCTGCCCCGGCTAACAGCGAATCTCTGGCGTAAATGCCGCGCCCATCCATCTCGACCTGCTGGCCGTGCAGGGTCTGGAAGGTGTAAGCGCCTTGCCCGCCCTGCGAGAACAGCCCTGTTCCGGCAGTGACGAGCGCCAGC
>JGI24186J35511_1000590_pt1 | contig 13054 bp, 10 predicted proteins | sample YNPBryulayer2012_FD_35511 | JGI IMG/M metagenome (IMG submission 35511) | reverse complement strand
GCGGGCGAGGGGCTGGGGGTGAGGGGATTGCTCCCCTCTCCAATCTTGAGAGAGGGGCTGGGGGTGAGGGGGTTACTCCCTCTCTCATCTTGGGAGAGGGATCGGGGGTGGAGCTGTGCCAAAAGTAAATAGCCAAATTTTTATCTCCCACTTTGAGCCTGTTTTTAGCATAGTTTTTGGTTATTCGTCCCACAAAGTCGCCAATTATAGGGGGTTTCCCCCACTCAAGGTTGTCCAAGTAAAATTTCACCCTTTTGACACAGCCCCCCGCCGAAGCCCCTGAGCGTTGCAGCTTCTATCCCTCATCCCCGGCCCTTCTCCCTAAGGGAGAAGGGAGTCAAACTCCCCTCTCCCGCCCTTCATGGGAGAGGGGCTGGGGGTGAGGGTATCACTCCCCTCTGCCCGTGGCGACGCTTTTCTATGGAGCGTAAAAGCAAGACTTTTGCACTCCATCGTCTGGGTTTCGACTACCTGTTGCATCATCCCTACCAAGACCAGCCCTGTCAGCAATAAATACTTTCAACTAAGCCATTCACTCAACTATCCTTCGGGTACAATAAAAGTATGAAAGACGATGCCCGTCTCTATGAGCTGTGGCAGAGTATCTACGGTTCAGGGCATGCAGATGCCTTCCAAACCCTGCTTGCCATCCTAAAGGCTTACCGCGGCAAGATCACCCCCCCATCCCGCACCGACCTCGATCAACGGGATGTCTTCCTGATTACCTACCCCGACCAGGTTCAGCAAGCCAATCAGCCGCCCTTGCTGACCTTGAGCCACTTTTGCCTCCGTCATCTGGCAGAACTGGTCACCGTGATTCACTTGCTGCCGTTCTATCCCTGGTCTTCCGATGACGGCTTTTCGGTGATCGACTATCGCCAGGTGGACTCGCGCTACGGCGACTGGACTCACTTGCAGAATTTTCGCCACCGTTTTCGCCTGATGTTCGACGCGGTGATCAATCACATCTCCGCTCAGAGCCCCTGGTTTCAAGCCTTCTTACAGGGAGAGGCACGCTACCAGCAGGACTTTATTACGATTGATCAGGAAGTTGACCTCTCTCAAGTCTTCCGACCTCGCACCACTCCTCTGCTCACTCCCTTTCGCACTGCCCAGGGAGAGAAGCGTGTCTGGACCACTTTCAGCGCCGACCAGGTGGATTTGAATTATCGTAACCCCCGCGTTCTGCTGGAAATCGTTGACCTGTTGCTCTTTTATGCCCAACAAGGAGCCTCTTTTATCCGCCTGGATGCCATTGCCTATTTGTGGAAGGAAATCGGCACAACCTGTCTGCACCTGCCCCAAACGCATCGCATCATTCAATTGTGGCGCGCCGTCCTTGAGTCCGTTGCCCCGCACGTACGCCTGATCACCGAAACCAATGTGCCTCATGCCGAAAATCTCTCGTATTTTGGAGATGGGACAAACGAAGCCCATCTGGTGTACAACTTTGCTTTACCACCACTGGTGTTACACACCCTGCGCAGCGGGGACGGAAGCGTGTTCTCCAACTGGGTTGAAACTTTAGAGCTGCCTTCTGACCAGGTCACGTTTCTGAACTTCTTAGCCTCTCACGATGGCATTGGGGTCGGACCTGTGCGGGGCATCCTGAGCGAGGAAGAGATCGCTGCCCTGGTGAGCGGCACCATAGAGCGCGGCGGCCTGGTCTCCGATAAGACCAATCCGGATGGCTCCGCCAGCCCTTACGAGCTGAACATCAATTATTTCGATGCGCTGAGCAACCCGCACGCGGAGGAAACATTAGAGCTGCATTTACGCCGCTTTGTCGCCGCCCATGCCCTGATGCTGAGTTTACCTGGCGTGCCGGCATTTTACTTCCATAGCCTTTTCGGCTCACGCGGCTGGAAAGAAGGCGTACAGCAAACCGGGCAAAACCGCACCATCAACCGCCAGAAGTTGAACCGGGACGAACTGGAAAGCCAGTTAGCCGATCCCACCTCGCAGCGCGCCAGGGTTTTTAACAGCCTGAAACAACTCATCCAGGCACGAGCCGCCCACCCGGCCTTCACTCCCTTTGGGGCAGTCTGGAATGTGGTAGAATGTCCCCCAACCATCTTTGCTTTGCATCGCCAGACCCGCTCGGGGGAACAGCGCCTCTTTTGTTTGCAAAACCTGAGTTCGCAATCCCAAACGTTTTCCCTGAGCATACCACCCACTCTCTTGTCTGTGTCTGCAATCTGGCAAGACCTGATCGGTAAGCAAAGGATGGAACTGAAACCGCAGACAACNTTGACGTTACAACCCTACCANACCCTTTGGCTAGCGCCTCACAAAACGGAGTAGAAACTTTGAGCGGTCACTTGCCCACCCAAAATCTCAACCTTGGCTTTGTTTCCATGCGGTTTAACTCGACCGATGGTGTCTCCCTCGAGTCGAGCAAATGGTGCCAGGTCTTGACTGAGTTAGGGCATACGTGCTTCTACTTTGCCGGGCAGTGCGATCGCCCCGCCGAGCGTTCGGTTGTCGTTCCAGAAGCACACTTCGATCATCCAGAAATTCTCGACATCACCCGCATCGCCTTCTCCAACCGCATCCGTCCGCCGGTACTGACCATGCGCATCCGCGATGTAGCCGGCTATCTGAAGGAACACCTGATCAAATTCATCCGCCAGTACGATATCCACGTGCTCTTGGTGGAGAACGCTCTTTCGATCCCAATAAACCTGCCTTTAGCCCTGGCGCTAACCGAACTAATCGCCGAAAGCGGCATCCCCACCATTGCTCACCACCACGATTTGTTTTGGGAGCGCAAGCGTTACCTGGTCAACTGCGTTTGGGATTACATCAACATGATGTATCCACCGCGCTTACCCAGTCTGGTACATGTCGTAATCAACAGCTCAGCCGCCAATCAGCTCAGCCATCGACGCGGCATTGCAGCCTATGTCATCCCCAACGTGATGAACTTCGACCAGCCACCCCCGCCGCCAGATGAGTACTCGGCCTCCTTGCGGGAAGACCTTGGCATCGCCGATGATGAGTATTTTTTCTTGCAACCAACCCGCGTCGTGCGTCGCAAAGGCATCGAACACGCCATAGAGTTTGTCCGCCGCCTCGGTCTGCCAGCTCGCCTGGTGATCTCGCACGCCAGCGGCGATGAANGGGATGAATACGCCCAGCACCTCTTCACCTTCGCCGACTTGATGAATGTCAAATTGATTATGGCTGACCAGATCGTCGGCGAAAAGCGCGGCAGCTTGCCGGATGGGCGAAAAATCTATTCCCTCTTCGATGTCTACTCGCGCTGCGATCTGGTAACCTATCCCTCCCTGTTAGAAGGTTTTGGCAACGCTTTCTTGGAAGCGATTTACTATAAACGTCCCTTGCTGGTCAACAACTACACCATCTATTCGATTGACATCAAACCCAAAGGTTTTCGGGCGATTGAGTTTGATGGCTTTATTACCGAGAAAACCTTGCAGCAAGCGCGCGAGCTGTTAGATCATCCGGCTCTAGTTGAAGAAATGACCGAACACAACTATCGCCTGGGGAGGCGATATTATTCCTATCGCACGCTCGCCAGCCAATTGAAGGGGATTCTCCATGTTCTTTCTGGAGAAATTGAATGAAGATCGTTCTGGTGCATTATAGCGCTCCGCCCATCATCGGCGGCGTGGAAAGTGTCATCGGCCACCACGCTCGACTGTTCGCCGATCACGGTCACGAGGTGAGCATCCTCGCCGGGCGAGGGGCAAGCGTTGATGAAAGGGTAAAATTCAGCGCAGTGCCATTGTTCGATTCCCGTCACCCCGACATCCTGGCCGTTAAAGGCGAACTAGACCAGGGAAAAGTGCCCGACCGCTTCTATGACCTGGTGGATAAAATTCACCTGGTTCTACGCCAGCAAGTCGAAGACGCCGATTGGATGATTGCTCACAATGTCTGTTCGTTGCACAAAAATCTGGCGCTAACGGCTGCGCTGCATCGCTGGTGTTGCACGGAAGACCGTCCCAGATTGATTCTGTGGCATCACGATTTAGCCTGGACGACGCCCCGCTATCAACCCGAATTGCATCGTGGCTATCCCTGGGATTTATTGCGCCAGGATTGGCAAAACGCTCAGCATGTCACCGTTTCGCGCCTGCGCCAGAGGGAACTGGCGGCATTGCTGGGCATCCCTCTCGAACGCATCCGCGTGATTCCAAATGGTCTGGACTTCCTTGCCTTTTACAAGGTGGAAGAACAAACCCGACGTTTGATCGAGCAATTAAATTTGTTCGCCTGCGAGCCGTTATTCCTTTTGCCGGTGCGCATTACTCCGCGCAAGAACATCGAACTGGCGTTACAGATCCTCTCCGTTCTGCGCCAACACCTGCCCGGAGCAGCCCTGGTTGTCACCGGACCGTTAGGGGCGCACAATCCGCGCAACCAGGTGTATTTTGAGCGTTTGCTGGCGATGCGTCAGGAATTAGCGCTCGAAGACGCTGTCCATTTTTTGGCTGAAGTGAGTCCCGAACCATTACCCGATGCGGTCATTGCCGATTTCTATCGCCTTGCCGATGCACTGTTGCTTTCCAGCCGGGAGGAGGGCTTCGGCATTCCCGTCCTGGAAGCTGGTTTGAGCCGCCTGCCCGTCTTTTGTGTCGATCTTCCTCCGCTGCGCGAAATCGGCGACGATCAGATCACAACGTTCGGGTTAGATGAACCGCCTGCTGTCATCGCCGCCCGAATTGAAGCCGCTTTGCAAAACAACCCCATCTGCGCCTTACGCCGACGGGTGCGCCGTGAATACCGTTGGGAAAGAATTTACGAGCAGCATCTCGCTCCTCTGCTGGAAGGAAGAGAAAGTCCATGAATCGTTCCTATCAACGCGGCGTCTATCGTCGCATTATCGTGCCCATCCTGCCAGCAGGAGAAAGCCAGGCGGCCGTGCAGTTGGCGCAGGTCATTGCTCAGCGCGGGCGTATTGTGCTGGTTGGTTTGGTGGGTGTGCCCGCAGGAGAAACGCTGAGCCTGGCCGCCCTGCCGGCGCGGCAAATTCGCAGAATCCTGCACCAGTGGCAACAAATCGAGCCGCACTTGCGCATCCGCGAACGGGTGCGCGTCTCTCACCAACCCTATCTGGATTTATCTCAGGTGGTGCAGGAGGAGCAAGGCGACCTTTTGATTCTGGAATATCCCACGCATTTTGAGCAAATGGGGATAACCCTCAATGAAGCCTTGACCATCTATCCCTGCGAGCTAGCGATTGTTCGCGGCCAAATCTCCTCCTCTCCCCAACGCATCCTCGTTCCAATACGCGGTTCGGTTCATGCCGAGCAAAGTCTGCGCCTGGCGTTTGCCATTGCTCAGGCAACCCAGGCAAAAGTTTCCCCCCTGCATATCCTCTCACCCAAAGTCTCCTCTCTCGAAACCCCGGCGCGCAGTCTGGTGAGTGTGTTAGAACAAATTCCAGATGTCGAGCGGTTGATCGTGCAATCTGATCAGGTGGTTGAAACCATCCTGGATCATGCATGCCAGGCTGATTTAATCATCATGGGTACGATGGCGAAACCCGGCCAACGCTCCGCCGCGGTTGGTCCGATCACAGAGCAAATCCTCAATCAAGCGCCGTGTAGCGTGATTGCCATCCGCTCCTCCCGCCCCCTGCCGCCAAACCTTGGCGAGGAAATCGCTTCTACCAGCTCAATCTCCGTCTTGGTCGATAAGTGGTTTGGCGAGAACACCTATTACGCCGATGAATTTGCCGACCTGGCTCAGCTCTTGAAGTTAAAAGAAAAACAGGGCGTCTCGATCAGTTTAGCCCTACCGGCGCTAAATGAAGAAGCTACGGTTGGCAATGTCATCCAGACCATCAAAAGCGCCTTGATGGATGATCTTCCGCTCTTAGATGAGATTATCCTGATCGACTCGAACTCCACCGACCGGACTCGCCAGATTGCCTCCGAATTGGGAATCCCGGTCTACATTCACCAGCAAGTGCTTCCCGAAGTTGGCGCCAGAACTGGCAAGGGTGAAGCATTATGGAAAAGTCTCTACTTGACGAAGGGCGACATCGTTTTGTGGATCGACACCGATATTGTCAACATACACCCCCGCTTTGTCTATGGATTGATTGGACCATTGCTGCTGCGGGAGCGCATCCAATTCGTCAAAGGCTTTTACCGCAGACCACTGAAAGTTGGCGATAAAGTTCAAGCCGGCGGTGGCGGACGGGTGACCGAATTGACTGCCCGACCTCTGATCAACCTCTTCTATCCGGCTCTCTCTGGACTCATTCAACCGTTATCAGGGGAATACGGTGGACGCCGCGCTTTGCTGGAACGCCTGCCCTTTTCGTGCGGTTATGGGGTGGAGATCGGGCTTTTGATTGACATCCTAGAAACCATCGGTTTGGAGGGCATTGCTCAGGTTGATCTGCAAGAACGCATCCATCACAATCAACCCTTGCAAGCGTTGAGCAAGATGTCCTTTGCCATCATTCAGACAGTCGTACGCAAACTGGAACGGCGCTATGGCGTCAATCTGCTCCAGGAAATCAACCGCTCGATGAAAACCATCCATTACGAAGCCGGGCGGTTATATCTCGAAGTGGAGGAGATCGCCGAGCGTGAGCGGCCACCGATCATCGAACTGGCAGCGTATCAGGAAAAGCTGGCGGCTAGAAAAACACCTTCACCAACTTAAGCGCCTTTTGCTTCCACGGTTGGCGGTGGGTGATGCCTTCTCCCTCGCTAAAGGTGTCTTTGTTCTCCAAATACCACTGATAATTGCGCAGTAACGCCTGCTGGTTGGAGTAGCGCGGCTTATAGCCCAGCTTCTGTTGCGCTTTCTCAATCGAGACAAAGGAGTCTTTGGAAGCGGTTTCGTAAATCCACGGGTAGAGCGGTGAGAGCTTCAACCGTTCGAGGATTTTGAGCGCCAAAACCACCGGGCCAGCCGGGAAAGGAATAATCCGTTTGCCAAAGCCGGCTGCATCCAAAACAGCCTGGTAATCCTGTTTCATGGTAGTAAACTCTGCCGCTCCGATGTTAAAGGTGTCGTTGACCACCCCTTCGTCCAAGGTCATACAGGCATAGATCGCCGCGCACAAATCCTCCACATCCAGCAATTGATAGCGGTTGTTCCCCCAACCGATCATCGGAAAGTTCTTGCCCTGACTCGCCCATTCGTAAAAGATGGCAAACACCCCCAGGCGTTCTGGCCCGATAAAAGATTTGGGGCGCAGGATCGGGACGCACATTCCCTTCTGGCGGTATTCCAGGCACACTTCTTCGGCTTGAATCTTGGCTTTGCCGTATGGGCCAACTCCGATCAAAGGATCATCTTCATAGATGGGATGATGGTCAGGAACGCCATAAACGGCAGTGGAGGATATGTGAATGAAGCGTTTGACGCCATATTCATAGGCTTGCTGTAAAACGATTCGCGTCCCAACTACATCGGTTGTGTAAATATCCTCTGGAGAATAGAGTGGTAGAGCGGCGGCTGTGTGAATAACGATTTCAGCTCCTTTCATGCTCTGACGCACCGCATCAACATCACGGATATCGCCCTGTAAAAACTCAATCCTGGGTCGTTCAGGGTAGGTGAAATCCACCAGATCAATGCCGGCGATCTGATCATATCCTTTTTTGAAGAGATAGCGCACCAGATTAATGCTCAAGAAGCCGCTGATTCCGGTGATATAGATTTTCATTGCCAAACCACCTTTTTGTTAAAATTTGTGCCCCCGAATCATACCAGAGTTTTCGCTCGCCGCATGGCGATGCGCAAGCGTTTTTGGAGTGCTGAAGCCGTGCTTTAACGGGTCGCAGAATATCTGTGGAAAACGTTAAGAAACCTTAGCAAAGCCTTAATTACGCTTGTTGTACAAAGATGTAGAATAAGTGCATGGAAGAATGCTCTTCTTCCAAAAAGACTATCGTAATGGACGATAGTCCCATCTTAAATCCCAAGTTTTATCTGGAGGAGAATATGTCAAAACCAATGATATTTCGGACATTGAGTCTTGTTATTGCCCTGGCGTTCGTGCTGGCTGCCTGCGCACCGGCTGCTACGCCCACGCCTGAGGCAGCAGTTGAGACCAAAGCGCCAGCCGAGCCTACCCAACCCCCGCCGCCTACCCCCACAGCCGAGCCTACCGCTACCCCTGCGCCACAAATCGGTTCAGCCGAACGGCCAATAAAAGTCTTATTCGTTCCCTCAGTTGATGCCGAGAAGATCGTTGCCAGCGGGCAACTGCTTGCCGAAGCGCTCAACAAAGCCACCGGCCTGACTTTTGAGGTGGTTGTGCCAACCTCGTATGCAGCTACCATCGAAGAGATGTGCGCCTCGCCCGATGACACGATCGGCTTTATCCCCGGCTTGGGCTATGTCTTAGCCGAACAACTGTGCGGCGTAAGGGTAGCCGGGAAAGCCGTTCGCTTTGGTTTTGACTGGTATGCCGCCATGATCGTCGTCGCTCGCGATAGCGCCTATCAAACCATTGCTGACCTGAATGGCAAGAAATGGGCCTACCCGGATGCAGCTTCGACTTCGGGCTACCTCTACCCGTTGTATATGTTCAAGGAAGCCGGCATAACGCCAGGGGAAAGCGTGGCAGCCGGCAGTCACGACGCAGCTATTAAAGCCGTTTACAACGGAGAAGCTGATTTCGGCACCGCCTTCTTCAGCCCACCGCGTGTCGATGGCAAAGCCATCGATTGGCAGCCGGGTCAAAACCCGGATGTGCCGGCCGATTTGCTGGATTCCTGTGGACCAACGCAAGATGAGAAAGCCCTGGTATGTGGAAACTTTGAAATCCGCGATGCCCGCCGCAATTTGCGCAAAGAGTTGCCCGATGTGGCTCAGAAGGTGCGCATTCTTGCTACCACCCCGAAAATCCCCAACGACACGGTTTCGTTTGGCCCAGACTTTCCCGAAGATTTGATGCAAAAGATTATGGAGGCTTTGTTTGCCTTTGCCCAGAATGACCCCGAAGGCTTTGCCAAAGCGCTTGAAGCCTATTCCTGGACAGGTATCAACCCGGCGACCGATGCAGAATACGACCCCATCCGCTTTGCCATTCAGGCCTCTGGCTTCAAGATCGAAGACCTGGGTAAGTAATCGCTTATCCGCAAAAGTCGGACAGAAGCAAACCTCTGTCCGACTTTTCGATTAAAATTCACCTGATGTTAGCGGTGCGCAATCTGACCAAAATTTACGAAGGGGGAGTGCTGGCGCTTAACCGGGTCAGCTTTCAAGTCCCTGAGGGACAATTCCTGGCTATCATTGGCTTAAGCGGCTCAGGCAAATCCACCCTGTTGCGCTGTATCAATCGCCTGATAGAACCAACGGAAGGACAAGTCATCTGGAATGGGGTTGATNTTACGGCTGCCTCCCCGCAAGAGCTGCGCCTCATCCGGCGCAAGATCGGCATGGTTTTTCAAAACTTCAACCTGGTCTATCGCTCCAAAGTGATCACCAATGTCCTGTCTGGCCGGCTGGGCTATATCAATCCGGCCTGGAGTCTGCTCAATCGTTTCTCTAAAGAGGATGTCCAGAAAGCGCTTAGGCAACTGGAGCGGGTTGGGATCGCCGATAAAGCCTATCAGCGAGCCGATGAGCTAAGCGGTGGACAGCAACAACGCGTCGGCATCGCTCGCGCCCTGATGCAAGACCCCGAAATGATCTTAGCCGACGAACCAGTTGCCAGTTTAGACCCGGTGCTCGCCCACAGTATCATGCGCTATCTGGAACAAATTAACAAAGAAGATGGCGTCACCATTCTATGTAGTTTGCACTTTTTAGACCTCGTTCATCGGTATGCCGATCGGGTAATTGCTTTGAACAACGGCAATTTGGTCTTTGAGGGATTGCCTCAGGAGATTGACGACCAGAAATTCAAAGAAATCTATGGACGCGAAGCGGAGAGAATTGGCTGATGGAAAAGAAAAGCAAAGCCTCGCTCTGGAAGTCGCTCCGTTTAGGTTTTGCCATTGTGGCCGTTTTGGTGGTTTATGCCTATGGTTTTCAAGTGACAAAAGTTGATTTAGCCGAATTTCGCAAGGAGAGCCGCCAGGACAGCCGTATCCGCGTGATGCGCGCCCTCGCCCGGCCGGAACTCTTCGAATATGATCAGGAAGAATTTACGGTTCTCGCCCCCATTTACGTTCCCTGCCCGAAACAGCCTGCGCAAATCCCCCCACCAGACCCTTCGCAACCCTATCTCGTCATTCCCGCCCATTGCGGCAAACCGAACGAGAGTATCCAGGTTGAGGGCTTTAACTTTCCGCCCAACATTAAAGGACCGATCTTCTTTGTGCCCTCATCCGACCCAAATGCTACCCTTGCCCTACAGCGTGGCAATATTGAAACCGATAGCCAGGGCAAGTTCATCACAACCATCCGTCTGCCAAATCGCCCCAGTGATGAGGTGCAATATCTTAAAGTAATTGCGCGGCGCAATGTTGGCTGGCCGCGCTTCAGCCAGACCGCCAAAGATACCTGGGATAAGATCATCGAAACCATCTTTCTGGCATTGCTGGCAACCACCATTGGCACAATCTTTTCCGTGCCACTAAGCTTCTTTGCAGCCCGCAACCTGATGAAGGACGTAAAGAGCCCGCTTACCAGCATCAGTCTGGCAGCGTTGGGTTGGCTGTTGGGCATTGGGTTGGGCTTGGGTGTTGCCCGTTTGATTCAAACTTTTCTCGCCCAATGGCGGGGTCAAAGCCTGATCTCTTCACTGCTGTTCGGAGGGTTTGCCTTGCTGGGAACGCTGCTCCTGCGATGGGCGGTGTTCGACCCGCGTCGCGAACAGGATGACCGCCGCATGAAACTCCTGCGTTCGCTGGCTCAGGTGAGCGGGCTGATCGCCCTGGTGCTGGCTTTCTTTGCCTTGAGCCAGGCGGGGGTCACGGTGGGCTTTTCCCTGGCAAGTCACCTGGGAAGCTTTGCCTTTCTGGGCAACTTTGTCGCCCAACTCTCCGATGTGATGACCGTTTTATTAACGCCGGCAGTCGCCCTTGCCGGCGGTGCGTGGGCCGGCAGTCTCGGCGGACAGATTGGGACAAAGTGGAACGACTCCCTGCCCGCTCCAGCGATCAGATTGCTCAATGGTTTGCTGAGCGCCCTGGCTGCCGCAACCCTCTCTGTCATGTTAGGTTGGGGAATTGGCTGGCTGTATGAAATCAAGAATCTGGCATACACCCTAGTTTATCCAGCCGGGGTCGGCGCCCTGTTGGGTATCCTCCTTGCTATCTTCAGCCAACCCAAACAACCTTTACCCATCGGCCTGGTGATCTATACCATCACCCGCACGATTCTCAACGCGGTGCGCTCCATTGAGGCCTTGATTATGGCCATTGTGGCTGTGATTTGGGTGGGCATCGGACCTTTTGCCGGCGTTCTGGCGTTGGGCTTACATACCATTGCTTCGCTAGCCAAGTTGTACTCGGAGCAGGTAGAGTCTATTTTACCAGGACCGATTGAAGCCATCACGGCCACCGGCGCCACTCGCCTGCAAACGATCGTTTACGCGGTGCTTCCACAGATTATCCCTCCCTACATCTCCTTCACCATGTACCGTTGGGATATTAATGTGCGCATGTCCACCATCATCGGCTTTGCCGGAGGGGGTGGGATTGGTTTCCTGCTCATTCAAAATATCAACCTGCTCAACTACCGGGCAGCCAGCACCCAGATGCTCGCCATTGCCGTGGTGGTCGCCGCCATGGATTATCTGAGCTCGGCAATGCGGGAGCGATTTGTCTGAAAGAAAGGCTATTCCTATGGATATCTGGAAGTTTCAACGTCTGGTCTTGCAGCGATTGGTCATCTGGGTTGGCATTTCCATTGTTCTTGGTCTGGCTTTTCTACTTTTCCGCAATGAATACTGGAACGGNATGGCGATCCAGTTCATTGCNTGGGCGGTTGTCAATCTAGCCATTGCCCTTTTTGGAAAACGCAGCCTCGATCGCCGCTATGCCAGCCTGAACAAAGCCGAGCGACAGGCGCAGGCAGAAACCGAACGCGCCAAACTGGTGCGTACGTTATGGGTCAACACCATCCTGGACGCGTTTTATATCATCGGCGGTCGCCTGGCGATGATTTTCCTGGGCAGGGATTCCCCGCTGTGGCAGGGAATGGGCTTAGGGATCATTTTACAGGGCAGTTTTTTGTTCTTTTTCGATCTGATTCATGCCCGCCTGGCATCGCACATTGCGGTGAAGTGAAATAGCTTGAAAGAGACGATCGTCCACCAACTGCTTGAGCTCAACCGTCAGTTCTACGAGCGCTTTGCCCAGCCTTTCTCGCAAACCCGCTCCTATTTGCAACCAGGAGTCAGAAGATGCCTGCCCCGTCTCTTACAAGCCACCTCGTTGCTCGATTTTGGCTGTGGGAATGGCGAATTGTTTTTTGCCCTGCGCCAGGCTGGTTATCCAGGCCGTTATCTGGGGTTGGATTTCAGCCATGCTCTGCTAGACATTGCCATCCAACGCTGGATAGAGCTATCGCAAGGCAATTCCCAGCAGGCGCCATTCCAGGCTGTTGACATCACTCAACCAGGCTGGCAGGAGTCCCTGCGCAAAGAGACTTTCGCAATGATCACCGCATTTGCCGTTTTGCATCACCTGCCGTCGGCTGAAGTCCGCTTACAGGTGCTCAAAACCCTGAGAACGCTCATGCCACAAACAGAGAAAGGTCTGCTCTTTCTATCAAACTGGCAATTCCTGAACAGCTCTCGTTACCGCCAGCGCATTCAAGCCTGGGAGGAGATTGGGCTGACATCCGACGCAGTCGAGAGCGGTGACTATCTGCTCGATTGGCGCGAGGGAGGCCGCGGATTGCGGTATGTCCACCATTTCAGCGAAGCTGAGCTCACTCAGCTTGCTGCCCAAAGTGGGTTTCAGGTGATTGAATCGTTTTACAGCGATGGAAGAGAGGGGAATTTAGCCATCTACCAGGTTTGGCAGAAATCTTTAACTCCCCTCTCCCCACGGGAGAGGGGCTGGGGGTGAGGGCTGCTCCCCTCTCCCCACGGGAGAGGGGCTGGGGGTGAGGGTGCTCCCCTCGATCATTTCAGGATATTAGCGCATTTCCGATTTAT
>JGI24186J35511_1000589_pt1 | contig 13058 bp, 14 predicted proteins | sample YNPBryulayer2012_FD_35511 | JGI IMG/M metagenome (IMG submission 35511) | reverse complement strand
GAGCTCCACCTGACAGGTGGCGTCGTGGGAGGCCATCAGCGTACCCGTTTTGAACGAACCTGAATCTTCGAAGAGCAGGTACATGACGGCAAACAGTTCCTGAGAAAAAGGGGAAGTTTACCTGAGCACACCGCTCTTGCGGCACCAGGTGAGGAGCGCCGGTAGCGTGGGGGGCAACTCTTCGGCGTAGCCTTGGGCAAAGTCGCGCCAAGCCGATAGCCAAGGTTCAGCAACGGCAGTGAGAACGGGCAGACCGCGCTCGATTGCCAAAGCGATTTCGTCGCGAAACCCTCTGCCTTGGGCTTCGAGTTCGCCAAACTTACTCACCAGGACCAGGTCGGGTTGGGGGTCGGCGTCGAGCGTGCAGCGGATTTGGGCCGAGGCTTCGGCAATTGCGGCAGGATTGAGCCGACAGGCGATCGCGTGGCGGCCAAGCGCTTGCGACAGCGGCAACCGGGCGCCGTTGGGTAGGAGTATGAGCTCCATTGCACAGGGGTCGTCTGAAATTGGCAGCCAGCGCTGCAGGGCGCCGGCGACACGCACCCCCTCCTTCTGCAGATGGGTGAGCAGGGCAAAGAGGAGGTCATCGGCGTAAAACCCCTTGGGATAACAGAGCGCAGCCAGCTTCATCATGGCCCTCAAGTTCTTCGGATTTGTGCCGATAATATCGCCAAAGGAGGTGATTGTGGCAATCAGAGCGTTAGGAGCTAAACGGTTCGCCCGATCTGCGCACACCAGGCTGCTTGCCGTGGTGCTGGTTGCCGTGGCGGGTGCAGCGCACGCCGAGTGGGTGACAGTGGCCAAGGATCGCGAGCGCGAGGTGCAGCTTGACCTGCAAACGGTAATTTCCGCCGAGGCTGGGGTGAAGGTGGCCTGGGGGCGGGTGCTCCTTGCCCCGGACGAGGCGGCGCGCCTTGGCTTTGCCGCGGTGCGGGCGCTCAACCGCTTCGACTGCCAGAAGCGCACCTTTACCACGGTAAAACGGGTCTATCTCGATAGCGACGGCGTCCCATTACGCGACGAGGCGATTGCCCAACCCGAACCGGCGCCTGTGGTCAAGGGCAGCGTCGATGAGCGATTGTGGCGCGCCGTCTGTCAACCCACCTCGTCGCAGGCGCTTCAGCAGCTGGCACAGGAGGCGCTTGCCTCCACCCGCAGCGCGATGGAACCGGGGGGCAACGGCAAGGCAGCGGCGCCATCTTCCCCTCCTCCTTCAGCAGCCTCGTCGGGTAAACTGCCGATCGGCGTCGATCTGGCCGATCCCAACCAGTTGCCTCCTGAACTCGCCCAACAGCCAGTACCCAACCTGTTACCGGTGAAACCCACGGTGGTCGGCAAACCGCCCACCCCCGCCCCGACCAACCCCGCTTCGGCCAGCGAGCGGGCAACGCCACCGCCAACCGCGCCGCAGCCGGCGCCAGCGCCCCGTCAAGAAGCGGCAGCTCGGCCAAAAACCGCTACCGCGACCACACCGGCTCCGACGCCGCTACCCCCTTCCGCGGCCAAACGCCCAGCGCCACCGGTATCCGGCGCCAAAACCGAAACAGCGGAAGCAAAAGCCTCAACCGAAGCGCCGTCGGTAGCCAAGAAACCGCCGCGCCAGCAGCCGCCGCGTCAGCTGGCTGCTGCGACGCGGACACCTGCTGCGACCCAGAAACCGCCAGTAGCGACGTGGCAGTTCACGGGGGCCAACGGACCGGAAAACTGGCATCGCCTTGACCCCACCTGGAAGCTATGCCGCAGCGGCAAGCGTCAATCGCCGATCACCGTGACCGATCCCGTGCCGGCGGCGCTGACTCCACCTCTGTGGCTGACCGAACCCCACCCGGTGCGGGTCGACCGCACGCCGCAGGGGGTCATTGTGCTTGAACCGCAGGTGGTGCAGCGGTTGTGGTGGCGCGAGCGCCTCTGGGAACTGGAGCGGGCCACGTGGCACCACCCGGTGCTCCATCCGGGGCGAGCCGGAAACTATCTCGGCAGTTGGGTCGTGCAGTGGTCAAGCGGAGGTGAGCGCCTCTTTATTGAGCTGCCGGTGGCTGCTTCCCCACGCACCGCCCCGGAACTGCTGCGCCTGGCCGACTACCTGATTACCGGCAGAACCGGAGCGCTGCGCTGGGATTGGCGCGCGCTCCTTCCTGGGGAGGAGCGCTTCTGGGTCTATGAGGGGTCGGAACCGTGGCCGCCGTGTCGGGAGGGGGTAACGTGGCTTCTCTACGCCGAAGGGGGGGAAGCAGACCCGGCAGCAGTAGCGCCTCTGGTACAGGGTTCGCAGACGGTTCGCCCAGTGCAGCCGGGCAACGGTCGGTTGGTTTTTGCTGGCGAACGTTAGAAAGCCAAATACCGCCTTCCCCCAGAGAGCGCTCGTTTAGCGCGTCTTCCTTCGCTGCTACCGCTGCGGCATGGCTGCCACTTCCGCTGGCAGCGGCAAGAACAACGGCTGCGTGCCGGCAAGAAGCGGGCGTGCCGCTTCGGTAAGGGCGTATCCCCCATCGGTATTTACCGTCAACGCCCCCATCAGAAGCAGCGCCTGCAGCAGCCACTGCCAGCGCGCTTCGCTCACCTGGGCCCCAACGCCGAAGGTAGGAAGGCGATGGTGGGCGGTGCGAACCAGCCGCTCGCTGGTCTTACCGCAGAGCAGGTCGATGAGGTAGTCGCTACCATACCGCTGACCTGTTCGATAAACGGCAGAAAGCGCCATCTGGGCCGCGCGGCGGGCATCCCAGAGCTGGGGCGGTTCCAAGCATTGGTCGCAGCGGCCGCAAGGCCCGATCGTCTCGCCGAAATAGGACAGAAGCGGAACGCGCCGGCAGCCAGGGGTGAGGATGACGCGAACAAGCGCCTCCAGCCGCTCCAGCGCTGCTTGGCGCTGCGCTTCGTCCAACTGCTGGTTCTGCGCGATCGCCTGTCGCCAGCGCGCCGCCTCTTCGCCGCGCCACAAAAGCATCCCGTAGGCCGGCTGACCATCACGTCCCGCCCGACCCGTCTCTTGATAGTATCCTTCAAGGGACCGAGGCAGGTCCAGATGGATGACAAAGCGCACATTGGACTTGTCGATTCCCATTCCGAAGGCAATGGTAGCGACCATGATCTGGTTGGGTCGGGTCAGGAAGTGGGACTGCCGCTCGCGTCGGGTAGTCGAATCGAGCCCCGCATGGTAGGCAAGGGCCGGAACCCCACGGGCGGTGAGCCAAGCCGCCACCCGCTCCGTTTTGGCGCGGCTTGCACAATAGACAATCCCGCTTCCTGAAAAGGGGCGACGGGCGAGCAGTTCGCAGAGCTGCCGTTTGCCATCGCCGCGCCGAAGGGTCATCGCATAAAAGAGGTTTTGCCGGTCGAAACTGGTGACGAACCAGCGCGCTTGATGAAGGTTAAGGCGTGCGGCGATCTCCTCTCGGGCCGCCAGATCGGCGGTGGCAGTAAGGGCAATGCGCGGTACCTGCGGGTAGCGGGCCGGCAGAAGCGCTAACTGCAGGTACTCAGGGCGAAAGTCGTGGCCCCACTGCCAGACGCAGTGGGCCTCGTCAATGGCAAAGAGGGCGAGCTGGCCGTTGGCGGCAAGGGCATCCAAAAGGGCCTGAAAGCGCGGCGTTGGTAGGCGTTCCGGGGCGACGTAAAGGAGTTTCAGCCGTCCGGTGAATGCGGCATCAAGCACTGCATCTTGCTGCGCGAGTTCCAGCCCAGAATGGAGTGCTGCTGCCGGAATACCGCGGGCAGTAAGCGCCTGAACCTGATCGTCCATGAGCGCAATGAGCGGCGAGAAGACGACCGTTACCCCCGGACGCAACAGTGCTGGCAACTGGTAGCAAAGCGATTTGCCGCCGCCAGTGGGCATCAATACCAACGCATCGCCCCCGGCGGCGACATGACAGACGATCGCCTCCTGGCCAGGGCGAAAGCGCGAAAAACCGAAATGGCGGACGAGCGCTTCCCGCGCCGCCGCGACCAGCGCTGCTGGCGGGGCGCTCGCCTCCTGGCCAAGGGCCATCACGGTGTCGATGACGCAGGAAGATAGAGCTCCCCACCCAGCGCCTGGAAGGTTTCGGCCTGCTTGGCCAATCCCACTGCCAAAGCCTCCTCTGCGCTCACACCTGCCTCGGCGGCAAACTGGCGCACCTCCTGAGTGATCTTCATGCTGCAGAAATGTGGCCCACACATCGAACAGAAGTGAGCCACCTTGGCCGACTCCTTAGGCAGCGTCTCGTCGTGAAATTCGCGCGCTTTGTCNGGATCAAAACCAAGGTTAAACTGNTCGACCCAGCGGAATTCAAANCGTGCCTTGGAAAGGGCATTGTCGCGAATTTGCGCCCCCGGGTGGCCTTTGGCCAGATCGGCAGCGTGGGCGGCGATCTTATAAGCGATGATCCCCTCTTTGACATCGGTTTTGTTGGGCAGCCCCAGGTGCTCCTTGGGCGTGACGTAACAAAGCATCGCTGTCCCATACCAGCCGATCTGTGCAGCGCCGATCGCGCTGGCCAGGTGGTCGTATCCTGGAGCGATGTCGGTCACAAGCGGGCCAAGGGTGTAGAAAGGGGCCTCGTGGCACCACGCTAGCTCCTTATCCACGTTCTCCTTGATCAACTGCATCGGCACATGTCCCGGNCCTTCGATCATCACCTGCACGTCGTGGCGCCAGGCAATCTGCGTCAGTTCGCCCAAAGTGGCCAGTTCAGCCATCTGCGCNTCATCGTTGGCGTCATAAAGGGACCCTGGGCGCAAGCCGTCGCCAAGACTGAAGGCCACGTCGTAGGCCTTCATGATCTCGCAGATCTCTTCAAAGTGGGTATAGAGAAAGTTCTCCTGGTGGTGNGCCAGGCACCACTTGGCCATGATCGAACCGCCGCGACTGACGATGCCTGTGAGGCGGTTGGCAGTAAGCGGAATGTAGCGCAACAGCACGCCAGCATGGATCGTGAAGTAGTCCACTCCTTGCTCGGCCTGCTCGATCAAGGTGTCGCGGAAAATTTCCCAGGTTAGCTCTTCGGCCCGGCCATCGACCTTCTCTAGCGCCTGGTAGATCGGCACTGTTCCGATCGGCACGGGGCTGTTGCGCACAATCCACTCGCGCGTCTCGTGGATGTGGCGGCCGGTTGAGAGATCCATCACGGTATCAGCGCCCCAACGGATTGCCCAGGTCATCTTGTCGACCTCGGTCTGGATGTCGGAAGCAAGCGCTGAGNTGCCGATGTTGGCATTGACCTTGACCAAGAAGTTGCGGCCGATGATCATCGGCTCNAACTCAGGGTGGTTGATATTAGCTGGGATGATCGCCCGGCCAGCAGCGACCTCCTGCCGAACAAATTCCGGGGTGATCTCCTCTGGAATGTGCGCACCAAAGCGCGCGCCTGGGTGCTGCTTGAGCAGCTGCTCGGCCAACTTCTGACCCGCTGGCCCGGCAGCGCGCAGCGACGCCAAGTAGGCCTGGCGGTTAAGGTTTTCGCGAATGGCCACGAACTCCATCTCTGGGGTGATGATGCCGCGGCGCGCATAGTGCATCTGGGTGACATTGGCCCCAGGTTTGGCGCGACGCGGGCGGCGGGTAAGCCCAGGGAAGCGCAGGGCGGCGGTGGTTGGGTCGGCAAGCCGCTCTTGGCCAAAGCGGCTAGAAGGGCCGGGAAGCTCCTCGGTGTCGCCGCGCTCCAGAATCCACGGCGCGCGCAACGGAGAAAGCCCCGTCCGGATATCGATTGTCACCGCCGGGTCGGTGTAGGGGCCGGAGGTGTCATAGACAAAGATCGGCGGGTTGGGCTCAAACCCACCGTCGGGTAGCCGAGTTGGCGACTGCTCGATTTCGCGCATCGGCACGCGGAGGTCGGGGCGTGACCCGGTGACGTAGATCTTGCGGCTGTTGGGGAAGGGTTGGGCCGCGGCTTGATCATATCTGGCGAACCGGGCGTCAAAGGGTGCATTCATCGCACTACTCCGTTGGGGGGAAAGCTACGTTAACGCAACAAAGGCCAATTTTCAAGAGGGCGAAGGTTCCTGAGCGTTACTAGAAGCGGGAGATGCCAAAGGGTCATGATCTTTCTATCCTTTTGATTCATTGGCAAANGGGGGATTCCATTCCGCAGTAATGGTACGAGACCCGTTGCACCCGACAAAGTAACTCATAGCCAATCGTTCCTGCCTGAGCCGCAACCGCATCGACCGAAACGGCAGCGCCCCACAGTTCAACTGAACTGCCAACCCCGACGGTCTCAGGAAGGTCAGTAAGATCGATGGTTAGCATATCCATAGAGACACGACCGATTGTGCGGGTGATTCTCCCCTCTACGGCAACTGGGGTGCCGGTGGGCGCCGTGCGGGGGTAACCGTCGGCGTAGCCAATTGCAACCACCCCGACGCGGGTACGCTGCTCGGCCACGAAAGCACCGCCATAGCCCACCTGTTCGCCAGCGTCGATCCAGCGGGTGGCCATGATCGGGGCGGTCAGCGTCATCACGGGGCGCAGCGGAGCCGGCAGCGAACGGTCGGCAAAGGGGGAGGCGCCGTAAAGCGCGATCCCAGGGCGCGCCCAGTGGCTGGCTGCAGCCGGTATGGCCAAGAGCGCTGCGGAGTTGGCGATGCTACAAATCGGCGGTTGAAAGGGGTCTGGAAGAGCAGCAAGTGTCTGGGCGAAACGGTTGAGCGCCAGCGCGTTGGCATCATGCTTGGGTTCGTCGGCACAAGCTAGATGAGTGATCCAGACCACCCGATTGCGGTCCACCCCAAGCTTTGACAGCGATTCAGCCACGGAACGCGCTTGGCACGGAGAGAAGCCAAGCCGGTGCATTCCGGTGTCGATCTTGACCCACAGCTGCTCGGGTAGTGGTTTGCCGCACCGGGCAAACCCCATCAGCGCGCCAAGATGGTCAGCGTGGTGGATCACTGGCCACAGACGGTGGTGGGCAAACGCCGACCACTCCTCACGGTTTAAGGCGCCTTCGAGCACGACGATCGGGGCGCGCACCCCTGCCTGACGCAGTGCTGCCCCCTCTTCGGCAAATGCCACCGCAAAACCATCGACTACTGGCGCAAGCGCCAGGGCGCAGGGGATCAGACCATGGCCGTAGGCGTTAGCTTTGACCACCGCAAGCACCTTGCCGGGACGCCCTTGTGCTTGCAGTGCCTGGTAATTGGCCAGCAAAGCGGCCAGATCGATCGTTGCTACCGATAAGCGCATCAGATAAACTCAGCGGGGCACGTGGTGGGTAGCGCTTGCGGGTGAAGGGTGTCGGGCAGGCGGTCGTGGGTGCCGCTCATGCGGGCCAAAGAGACTGGCAACGACCATCACCACCGCAGCCACTCCCATAGCGATCAGATGGGGCGGCAGCGCAAGCGGCGGGAAGAAGAGTTCGCCAAAGAGCCATACCCCCAGACCGGTGACCACCGCCATCGTAGCCCCAAAGGAGGTGGCGCGCCGCCAGAAGAGGCCAAAGGCAAGCGGCACAAAAGCCCCGGCCAGGGTTACGCGATAGGCATTTTCGACCATCTGATGGATGGTGGCGTTGCTCAATAGCGCATAGGTGAGCACAATCAACGTAAACCCAGACACTGCCCAGCGGGTGGCCGCCAGAAGCTGTCGGTCGCTCATTCCAGGCCATTGCCCCTTAACAACGTTTTCGGTAAAGGTAACCGCCGGGGCAAGTAGCGTGCCACTGGCAGTGCTCATGATTACCGAAAGAAGCGCGCCAAAAAAGAGGATCTGCAGCCAAAGGGGCATTTGGCTGGTCACAAGGGTAGGGAGTATCAACTGCGGGTCCGATTCTAGAAGCTGCGCGGTTGTCTCAGGGTCGATCATCGTCGCGGCGTAGGCGATAAAGAGCGGCACAGCGGCAAAGAGAAGGTAGCTCAGCCCTCCCAACGCCGTCCCCCAGACGGCGACGAACTCGTTTTTCGAGCTATTAACCCGCTGGAAGACGTCCTGTTGNGGGATTGATCCAAGCGCCATCGTCACTAGTCCNCCGATCCAGGTAAGTAGCGCCCTGCCATCGCTAAGCGGCGGGAGCCATTCAAGCTTGCCAGCAGCTGCCGCGTGGGCAACGACAGTACTGACCCCGCCGGCTTGCGCCCCAGCATATCCAGCGACGATCAAAAGTCCAATCACGATTAGAATCATCTGCACGAAAGTGGTCCAGGCCACCGACCACATCCCGCCAAAGACGGTATAGGTCAATACCACCGCTGCCCCCAGGATGATGCCACTTTGCTGCGTGATCAGGCCGTCGGATAAGACGTAGAAGACCACGCCAAGTGCCGTAAACTGCGCTGCCACCCAGCCAAGGTAGGAGATGACGATGCAAAGCGACAGCACCATCTCGATGCGAGCGTCAAACCGCTGGCGGAAGAAGTCCCCAAGCGTCAGAAGGTTCATCCGGTAGAGGGGTTTAGCAAAGATCAAACCGAAAAGGATGAGGCAAAGCGACGCCCCAAAGGGGTCGGAGGCCAGCCCAACCATCCCTTCACGCAAGAAGGTGGCGCTGATTCCCAGGACCGTTTCGGCGCCGAACCAGGTAGCAAAGACCATGGCGAGCACGACGATGAAAGGCAGGTTGCGCCCAGCCACAATGTAGTCGCGCGCATTATGAACGCGCTTGGCCGCCCAGAGACCAATTCCTATCGAAACCAGGAGATAGAACAGAACAAAGGCAAGCACCATGGAAGNCCTCCGGTCAGAAGTNGCGCAGGGCAAAGAAGGGGAAAACCATCTGGCGCAGAGGAGGGCGGCTTGCGCCGGCGAAGGTTTGGTTCGCCTGGCAGTCAAGNGTGTGTTGGGAAGGGGCGACAGACATCGGGGACAAACCTCCTACCAGAACAAGTTGAACAAGGACTCATCGAAGCGGTCAAGGCAGGTGATCGACTCTGCGATTGTACCCCGTTCGTCTGGCGCTTGCCATTTGCCCCGGCCCACGCTATGATGAAATAGCAGAATCTATGGATGTCACCGCCGTTGCCCCGCCTTTGACCGATCCGATCTCCTTGACTGCAAAAGGGGAAGGGCAGTTCCGCGCCACGCCTAGAGGTGCGCCGAGCAGGGAAGGAGCGGATCGCGAAACGGCGCAGAAGGTGGCCCGACTCAAAGAGATCGACCAGAAGGTGCGTGCCCACGAAGCGGCCCATATGGCGGCTGCGGCTGGACTGGTGGTGCAGGGCGCGCGCTTTCAGACGGTGCGTGGTCCAGATGGCAAGAGCTACGCAGTTGGTGGCGACGTGCGCATCGATACCTCGCCCGGGCGAACGCCGGAAGAGACGCTTCGCAAGGCCGAACAGATCCGGGCAGCCGCGCTTGCTCCCGCCGACCCCTCGCCGCAGGACATCAAAGTGGCTGCACAGGCGGCGCAGATGGCGATGGCTGCTCGGCTGGAGCTGGCCCGGCAGGGTGAGCGTGCAAACAGCGCTTCTCAGCCTGGCGAAGAGTCGGCTCTCCCGCGCTCCTGGCGTGCCAAGCAGGCGCTGGCAGCCTATCAAGAGGCAGCGTCATCTGCTGCGCCGCGCTTCTTCAGCATTCTCGGATCGGCGTGACGCGGTCAAATCGCGCGGCCGTGTGCTCTTCTGTGCCCAAACGGCCAAGAGCGCAGCGATCAGAAAAGCCGTGTAGGCCAGGAAAGACCAGTTGGCAAGTGTCAGTCCCAGGATAACCAAGCCTGGATCGGCGCAAAAGCCACTCGGCAAAAAGAGCAGAGGGGCCCAACTGGCCAGCCATTCGACGAATTGTTCAATAGGGCCAAGCGTTGCCCCAGTGCAGGCGAGGTCGGCCGGTTGCCACTGCAGCAGGCTCTGATAGGCAGCCACGCCAGCACCAAGCACAGCAATGGCGGCAAAAAGAAGCGCACTTGCTAAAGCGATGATCAGGCGGCGTTCCCAGGTGCGTGCAACCACCGCGGCCACCAGAGCGAGCACCAGAAAGAGAAAGCGCTGGAAGATACAGAGGTGGCAAGGAGTGAGGCGCAGCCAGTAAGTGAGCACGATGCTGGCGGCAGCCAGGAGCAGACTGGATGCGGCTAGAAACCACCACCACGCCGGTCGGCGGATCAGCTCCCTGAACATTGCACTTTCCACCTTTTGGCCTCTACCCGATCTTTCATGCGATTCGCGATAATAATAGCGTAACCAAGCAAACGAGGAACGGAAGCGCAAATGGTCAGAGCAAAAAGGGGTAGGTGGGGTGCAGGAGTTCTTGTCGCGTTGCTCGTGGGGGTGCTTGCTGGCTACTTCGAAGCTGCCTCGCTGCCTGCCGACTCCCCCTACGGCTGGCCGAAGGGAGGAGCGATCTTTGCTACTCGGCTGGTCAATCCCGGTTTCGTGGTTCGCTACCACGAATGGTTTGGTGCCCCCGAGTGGGTGGCCTATCGCGCCGACCCGCCAGCGCAATTTCGCTTGCAGCCCCGTCCAGAGCAGTTTGAACCCGACATGCGCACCTGGCGCTGCCGGCTGCACCTATGGTGCGTAACCCACGAGACCTACCGCAGCAGCGGCTTTGACCGCGGCCACATGGCACCGAACTTCCTGATCGGCACTCGTTACGGCCCCGCTGCGCAGAAAGCGACTTTTCTCCTTAGCAACATTGCGCCGCAACGCCCCGAACACAACCGCGGTATCTGGGAGCGGCTCGAACGGCTGGAGGCCAACCGCTTTGCTCCGGGAGCAGACAAACTGTGGGTGATCGTCGGCCCCGTCTTTGGTGCGCACCCACCGCGGATCGGCCACGAGCAGGTGGCGGTACCCGAGGCCTTCTACCGGATCCTTGTGCGCGAAGCAGCCGATGGCCGCCGGGAGGCAATCGCCTTTTTGATCCCGCAAGAGGCGCCGGCTGAAGCCGACCTGCGCCGCTACATTGTACCGATCGATGCAATTGAGGCCAAAACTGGACTAGACTTTTTCCCCGAACTGAGCCGTGAGGAGCAGATGCGTCTGCAAGCTCAACCAGCAGACCCGCTGGCGTGGGGGCTTAGCGACGAGTGGGCAACGCAGCCGCCGCGCTATACAAGCGGACACAGGCAGCACCGCAGCCGGTAGCACAATGCTTTTGGGAAACACTGAAGAATCAGCGCGCAGCAGATGGTTGTGCGCGGTTCCTTACCCGTAGCCTCCGACAAACGGGTTTGTTCGCCGCTCCTCGCCGAGTGTTCCAGTTGGGCCATGGCCGGGGATGAAGCGCACCTCATCCCCCAGCGGGAAGAGCTTAGTGCGGATGCTTCGTTCAAGCGCCGCGGCGTCGCCGCCCGGAAAGTCGGTTCGCCCAACCGAGCCGACAAAGAGCAGATCGCCAACAAGCACCAGCGCCATCTCCGGTTGGTAGAAGGCAAGATGCCCTGGTGTGTGGCCTGGCACATGGAGTACCTGGAAGATAAAGTCGCCTACCGCGACGTGCTCCCCATCGTTGAGCCAGGCTTCGGGGGTAAAAGCACGGGCCGGGGGAAACCCAAACATCTGCGCCTGTTGCGCTAACCCCTGCAGCCAGTAGGCGTCTGCAGCCTGCGGCCCAAGGATTGGAACTCCCCCCTACCGCTTTCGCCAAGTCAGGAGCGCCCGCAACATGGTCGATGTGGCCGTGGGTGAGCCAGATTGCCGTCAGCCGTGCCTTTTCCTCGGCAAGCGCAGCAAGGATACGGTCGATCTCCCCCCCTGGGTCGACGGCCACCGCCACCCCTCTGCCCCTGTCGATGAGCAGTGTGCAGTTCTGGACAAAGGGGGTGACCGGAACGATCACCACGGCAAGCGGTGATCGGTCGTCAGATAGAAGGGTCATCGCACCAGGCTCTTGACGTGGCCATCGAGCGGCAGCAGACCGTCCTGGGCGGCAAGCACCTGCCCGGAGTTCGGGTCGATGAGCCGGGCGCTCAAGTGTACGCCACGCCGCCCCACCGCATAGGTGCCCACCAGCACTGCCCGCGCAGACTGCTCCCGGGCAATCTGGCCGATCTCGCGACTCAAGAGCAGTTCGCCAGTATCTTGCTTGACAAAAAGGGAGGAGCGCAGCTTGACTTCGATCACCGGAAAGCCTAGCTGGACGAGGCGGGTAGTGACTTGCTCGGTAACCGTACGCCCCAGTGTGGTGGATTGTTCAAGCTGGTCGACATCGACAAACGTGGCGACCAGCACCGGACCGCTGCGCACCCAGGCGGGGGCCTGCTGGGCCAGACCTTCGACGAGCTGGTAGGCGGTCTCCTGGACAATGCGCGGGTTGTCAGCGCCGGCAGGGGCTTCGCTCTGGGAGGGGGTGGCGCAGGCGCTGGTAAGAAGAAGCGCGGTCAGCGCAACAAGCGGCAGAGGACGAAGTGGCATGGTATCAGCTCCCGTGCACCGGAAGATGGGCAGGCACCGGCAAAGGCGCGGGGGGCGGCAGGTAGAGGGTGACGTCGCTGTCGGCCACGAAGAAGACGTCGGTGGTTCGGGCCAGATAGACCCCTTCGCGCGTGGCGGCGGCGCTAACGATCAGTTCGACTTCCGGGGTTGGCCCCTTGGCGAATTCGCTCATCTGCCAGCGCCAGATATCATAGGCGGTCAGACCAGTAAGCACCGCAGCCCCTGGTGAGATGTTGCGCCAGATGCCGATGTTTTCGTCGTCGCTAACCACCCATAGACCAACCCCCAGCGCGGCCAGGCTGGTAAATTTGCCGTCGGCTGGGCGGTTCTGGAAGCGGTGGGCCTGAATATCCAGGCGCACGACGATTTCGGCAGGTAGCTCATTGCGCACTTTCCACCCCTTCTGGACGAGTTCAGTGGTGAGCGCGGCGGCAAGCCCCTTTTCGAAGGGGGAGGGTCGGTCGCTGGTGGCTACTGCAACCGTCGGGCAGATCATCGGCTGGGCGCGGCACCCTTGCTCCTGTTGTAGGGCTGTGGTCAACCGCGCGGCGATCGCCTGGGCAACCACCTGCCAGTGGTGGGCCGACTGCAGTTTCTCCTGTTTGGTGGTTGGGAAATTGACTGCTACTGGAACTTCGCTATAGGGGGTGGTGCAGGCTGCTGTTGCCCCTGCTGCCAAAGAGAGCAGGGCAAGCCTTAGGAAAATTGGGGTCATCGCGCTTCTCCAACTGCCATGCCATTATCCTATAGCGAAAAGGGGGACAATGGCAAGTCTT
>JGI24186J35511_1000573_pt1 | contig 13300 bp, 10 predicted proteins | sample YNPBryulayer2012_FD_35511 | JGI IMG/M metagenome (IMG submission 35511) | reverse complement strand
AAGCCGAAATCATCCAGCGGGTATGTGCTGTTTTCGACAATCCTGTTTTGCCGGTTTTTACTACATCCGAAAATGTCTCTTGAAGATGCATTAGGCAATCAAATGCGCTTCTGCTTCTCCATCAATACATGCCGATACTTCCGATCGGGCTTTTGCCGATACAGAGTCGCTTCTACCTCATTTACTTTACGAGATATCAGCAGCGTCAGAACAAAGTTACCTTACACGAATGATTGTCTCACTACAAAATAAAACCTGATTATAGCCATCTTCATATTTGGCACATATATAATAGTCACCCGGTTGAACTGTGCTAGTATCCCACAATATTGTGTTACTTGCTGACAAAAAGTCTTGATCGCTGGAATTGTTCAATATAAAGGGGAGATATAACGAATATCTGTAATCACTATTGTTGGAATTGTCCGATTGTCCCCTTATAACTAATTTCGTCAACTGGCCATTACGTTGAGGTGTATAGTAAAACTCTATTGAATAGGGTACCGTGGCCTCAATATTATATTTAATTGGAAAGTAACTACCTTGTCGAACAAAATTGTCGCTGGTTAGTCTTATCCAATCAATACAAAATCGTTGTGCTTCTGTTCCAATAGCATTGATCGTAGTTTCTAGGGGGTCAAACCGTAAATATCGAACGCCACCATTCATACTACGCCAAGGTATTTGTGCAGCAAAAGAGTTTTGTTCTTTTGGCACAAGGATGTTTTTACTATTTTGAGGATTATGTAAAGTGGCAGGTGAAAAAGATGACCATAAATCTATAGTATAAATCTGCCAGCCATCCCTGAGAAATCCGTATTTGGTCTCAGCTCCATCGGTAGATAAATCACTATTCCACCAAACTACTCGACTGCCCCAACCATTTTTGACTTTCCAATTTATACTATGAGACTGGTCCTCAACTTTCATTTTTATTGTTAGATATCTAAATTTATTCACATCGATTGGGATAATTGAGCTATATGAAGGGTACTTTCCTCCTGTATTGAGCCATATTTGTGAATCCGATTCTGTCGCATTTTTACCAACAACTGCATCTGCACAAAAAACTCCATTTTCGAACTTTTGATTTGTGATCGTCTGAGGATAAATTTCTGGTGGAGGAGTTACAATATCGGTTGAATCATTCATGTCCCACGGATTTCTAAGCACAGAAGTAGCATAATCTTCTGCACTATACAGACTTGGACTCACAAAACTAAATGTAGGTACCTCCACGATTTTCAACGGTCCAACCCAATCACTGGTTGCTTTGACTGCATTTTTTCCACATCCCTTATAAGTTGCACTACCATCCATAAGCACAACTTTTATGTAGTATTCACCTCCTGGCAATATACTCGTTTTTAGTTCATAATATCCTTGATTTGCTGGAATACCTCTGATTAGTGGAGCTACTTCCTCATCACTTAACGGACTTTTCGAAATCCATAGATCAACCACATCATAAGGACTTACATTATCAATTCGCCATCGAATGGGAATTCTTGGAGATTTATTAGGATTTGTTAAGCGAATCCAATCAACCATTACTTTCTCTGAAGGTGAGGTAGTACTAGCACTTGGATCTATTCGTACTCCACGAATTAGACCACTCCAATCCCCCATTCTAACTGCATCTTCTCCATTAGGCACTGTGAGATCAAAGAAATAGGTTCTCCAGCCAGGTTCGTAACTTATATATTGAGTTGCTGTATAGCAACCATCGTTACCCCCGAAACGTCCATCGTTGGGTAATTTGTCTTCAGGCCACGTAACAGGATATGCCTTAGTCCACCTGACATAATATTGGGTTCGCTTTGAAACATATATTCTAAATGATAGAAGACTAAAAGTATTAGCATCTATCGCATAATTATCGTTCGCACCCACTTTATTCCATGTAAGCTCCTGACTAAGCACAACTCCATTACCTGATAGGATAGGAGTGCTAAAACCTTGAAATAGTGGAAAGATATACCCTGTTGTTGAAATATTATTTGCTTCGTCAATTCCAGAAAAGTCTGCTGACAATACACCTCCATTGACCCTGACGTTCTTAAATCCAATGTAATATCCCACATCTACACTCTCACTCATATCCCATTTATTACCTATTATCGTTGTTGCAAAATCCTCCCCTTCACCAACTGTAACTTGAATTTCATTTGGATTGATTATTTCAATTGTGCTTCCAGAGTATGCCAGAACAGAACTTTTGTCATAATTCATCATAAGTATAAAAAATAGAATAATCGATAGTGTCATTAAGACATATTCATTCAGTTCTTGAACGTTGTACTTTTTATATGAATAATCATTAGAGATAAAAGTATGTTCTTGCATTTCTATCCTCAACAAAATCGTAAAGCTTTGTTGATTATTATTCCATCCGTTGTCCTTAAAAAATTTTCGCCTGTACAATTGCCAGGCTTGGGAAAGATAACTGTCGTTATTGAGATGATTCCCTTCGGCAGCCTGGCAGTCATAGTTCCTTACTTTAGACCCATGGCTTTGCGCCGCTGGCTTTCGCCAACTTTGCCTTTTCGGTTCGCTTTTAACTTAGCATAAAACGCTTTCCAGGTCAATAAGAATCGTCAATCATTTTATGTTACAAACAAAATTGTAAGGAATTGTCCTTACCTTCTCCTTATCTTAATCCATCCCTTCACCTTTTTCTGATAAGATATAATGAAGCTTGACTTAAGAGCCTATTAAGGATAGGCTCAAATTGGTTCAATTTGAAATGCTGAAAATAGCTTTTCTCCAAACAAAAATCGTAAGTTGAGGCTTCATTCCTAATTCTTGAATGAATTCCTTCCTTGCGCGCTCCTCCTTTTTCGTCAGAACATTGCTGGAAAAAACGGTCCTGATGGCGTTAGGGTACCGCTGGCGGCACTACGCTCCTGTCCTTCAACCCCATTCGGTCGAACCTTTGCCACCAAGTTCTTCTTTTCTAGACAAACTCCAGGACGTTGATGAAAACTCCACCCCTTATGTGTTTCCAGAGGTTGCGGAAAATCTGCGCCAACAAATTCCCCCCCGCTTTCTTGAACAGGATGCGCAAATCCTCTTCTTTAACCACACGCTTTCAAGCGGCAACACTCCCCCCTTTTTAAAGCCCGAATGGTCGCCTGAGTTGTGGATGAATGTGGATATTCTCTATGGAGCAGCCTATCAAACGGCCTATCTGAAGCAAATTGCTGCTCAATCTAAAGAGCGCCTGCTCGCGCGGGCTGTTTTGCAAGCCAGGAAAGTTCTTCGCGTCCCCAACGTGTACCTGCGCACCGTCGTTTACCCCTGGCAGGATGAGACTTTACGTTGTTCACACTCCCAAACTGTTCAAGATTATCTTGATCTACTCAAGGTACCACTCCCTGCGATCGAGCAGCGACCGAATGGCAGCCTCCGCTTTCGCTGGCCACCAGCGGAGAAAAAAGTATCAATCATCATTCCAAACAAAGATCACCCACAGCTCCTAAAGCAATGTGTAAATTCAATTTATGCAAATACAAATGAAGAGCAATTTGAAATATTAATTGTTGACGATCAGAGTCGGGATCCAATCTTGCTTGCTTACTATCGTCAGATGCAGGAAACAAAGCACAACTTTCGTGTTCTGGAAGGCAAATCGCCTTTCAATTTTTCTCGCGCCTGTAACTTAGGAGCAAAAGTTGCCAGGGGCGAATTGCTTTTATTCTTGAATAACGACACCGAAGTATTGGATGGCGAATGGTTAACCAATCTGATCGGGCCTTGTACTTTGCCAGGTGTCGGAGCAGTTGGCGCGAAACTCGTTTATCCCAACGGCAAAGTGCAACATGCTGGCGTGGTTATCGGGCTAGAAGGTCATGCTTCTCACGTCTTTCAAGGTGTCTCGAATGACCCCTTTACCCCTTATGGACATGTGGACTGGATGCGCAACGTTTCTGCCGTTACGGCTGCCTGTATGTTGGTGCCTAAAGAACGTTTCTGGGAAGTAGGGGGTTTTGATGAACGTTTTCAAATTGCCTTTGGTGACATTGATCTCTGTCTGCGACTCAGCGATGCGGGTTACCGCATTGTCTATACCCCCGATAGTTACCTAGTTCACCATGAGGGCAAATCGCGGGGTAAATTCATCCCAGCCCAAGATATTTGTGCTAAAGCAGTTTATTTTCTTCAGAAAGTGGCCGAGGGCGATCCTTACTATCCTCCTGAACTCTCGCGTGCCTTTCGATTTCCTACCTTACGCTGGCGATGGGAGCAAGACCCCCTGCAAAGGTTACACACCATTATTGAGATCTTAGGCAAAGCAAATCTGCGTTGAGCCATTTTTGCGATATACTCAGAGCGAGTTTCGCTATAGGGGTTGTTTTTCTTGGAAGCGCATCTGCATGATTTGATTTCGGTTTGTTTGGTGAGTTATCAAACGCGTGACTATCTCAAGGGCTGTTTGGATTCAATCCTTGCTCATCCGCCACATCGTCCAATTGAGATCATTCTGGTTGATAACGGTTCGACGGATGGCACGGTAGAGCTTGTCCGCGAGCAATTTCCGCAGGTTAAAGTCATCCAAAACGCCGCCAACCGCGGCTATACAGTTGCCATGAACCAGGCTTTACAGAACGCAAAAGGACAATTCCTGGTTCAGTTGAACCCAGATACCATCGTTTATGAGAATGCTCTCGATACGCTTGCCGACTTTCTGCAGGATCATTCCCAAGTGGGTATCTGTGGTCCCAAAGTCTTGAATCCTGATGGCACCTTACAACGCTCGTGTCGGCGCGGTGAATCGACTCCCCTGGCAGTCTTTGCCCATTTCAGCGGTCTCGACCGCCTGTTTCCCAATCACCCAAAACTGGCTCAGTACTGGATGAACTATCGGGGAGAAGATGAAATTCACGAAGTGGCTGGCGTCTCTGGTTCCTGTATGATGATTCGACAAGCAGTGGTGAACCAAATCGGCTACCTGGATGAACGCTTTTTTGCCTATCAGGAAGATGCTGACTTGTGCTTTCGTGCTCGTCAAGCGGGTTGGAAAGTCATGTACGTTCCTTCCGCAAGAATAATCCACTACGGAGGGGTAGGTGGTTCGCATGTTGAACCCTACCGCTCGATCATCGAATGGCACCGCTCGTACTGGAATTATTATCGAAAAAACTTGGCCCACAATTACCCAAGCTGGTTCAACGCTGTGTATTATCTGATGATGGGGGTGAAACTGGGCAGTTCGCTCGCCTTACAAGCGCTGAACCTCGGCCGTTTCGCTAAACGAAACCTCAAGGATCAATCATGAGGGCTTCTTTGGTAAAACCTACCCCTCATCCTGCCTGCTCTCGAATAGCAAAGAAAGTTGGGCAGTTCGGACTGAACTCTCTCTTCTCCAATCGATTACAATTAAACCAACCGACGTTTGGGAGTGTTGCATGCGCTTGAGCCATCTCAAATACTTGATCTTGACCATGCGCCCGCGCCAGTGGGTTAAGAACAGCGTCCTGTTCGCGGCCCTGGTCTTCGATCGCCAGTTAAACCCCGCCCATCTCCCCGAAATTATCCGCACCACTTTGGGTTTCATTGTGTTTTGCCTTATTTCTGGGCTGGTTTATCTGATCAACGATCTGATTGATGTCGAAGCTGACCGAAAGCATCCGCAAAAGCGCCATCGGCCGATCGCAGCCGGCATCCTCCCTCCATCAGTGGCTTTAAGCGCCGCCGTTGTGTTGCCGTTGTTGATTTTTCCTTTCTCCTATTGGCTTTCCCCCTCCTTCGCTCTGGTAGGCGTGGGGTATTTTCTCTTAAACCTGGCTTATTCTAAATGGTTGAAACACCTCCCATTGATCGATGTATTCGCTATCGCCGCCGGCTTCGTCCTGCGGGTTGCCGCCGGGGTTGTCTTGATCAAGGTGGAGCGCTTCTCGCCCTGGCTATATGTGGTCACCACCCTGGGATCATTGTATATCGGCTTCGGAAAACGGCGCGCCGAACTGGCTGTGCTTGCCGAGGATGCCTATAATCATCGTCGCGTTTTGGATGGCTATACCATTCCGTTGCTAGACCAGCTTATCACCATTGTCTCCGGAGCAACAATTATTGCCTACAGCCTGTATACCTTCTCAGCGCCCAATTTGCCCGATAATCATGTGATGATGTTGACCATTCCCTTTGTCCTCTTTGGTATTTTTCGGTATCTTTATCTGATCCAGGTCAAATTGAGCGGTGGCGCGCCGGAAGAGGTTTTGCTTTCCGATCGGCCGCTCCAATGGACGATCATCCTTTGGGGTCTGGCAGTCATCCTGATCTTTTACATTTACTGACCTATGCCAGCTTTTACCGCTACTGCTCCAGCGAAGATTATTCTGTTCGGCGAACACGCCGTGGTTTATGGGCGACCGGCTATTGCTGTGCCTGTGACCTCTTTGCAAGCGCGGGTCATCGTGCGCCCTGAGCCGCGCGCTCCCCATGGACAGGTACGCTTGCTGGCTGAGGCAATCGGTCTCGACACCTTAATGGACGAATTGAACCCTGATCATCCTTTGCGGCGGGTGGTGGAACTGACCGCTCGAGAACTCGGCGCAGCTTATTTGCCAGCCTGTCAAATCATCATCCAATCGACCATCCCGGTTGCCTCCGGTCTGGGATCGGGAGCAGCCGTCTCGGTGGCAATCATCCGCGCCTTGGCGACGTACCTGGGCAAATCTTTAGCGGATGAGGTTGTCTCAACTTTAGCCTATGAAGTGGAAAAAATCTACCATGGCACCCCTTCGGGCGTCGATAATACCGTGATTGCCCTGCGCAGAGCGGTCTATTTCGTGCGAGGGCAGGCCATTCAGCCCCTGCNTGTNGGGCGACCCTTTAGCTTGCTGATCGCCGATAGTGGTATCCCCAGCCCCACAGCAACCACCGTCACAGAGGTGCGAGCAGGCTGGCAACAAAATCCTGCCTATTACGAAGACCTCTTCGACCAGGTCGGCGACATCGTCCAACAGGCTCGCTGGCTGATCGAAAAAGGCCAACCCGAACAACTTGGCGATCTCATGAATCGCAATCAAACCCTCTTGCAGAAGCTAGGGGTCTCTTCCCCTGAACTGGAGCGCTTAATCGCAACCGCTCGCCATGCCGGTGCTTTGGGGGCAAAGCTAAGCGGTGGAGGGCGGGGTGGCAATATCATCGCTCTGGTGGATGAAAGCTCTGCTCCAGGCGTCGCCGAATCCTTAGGCGAAGCCGGGGCGCGAGGGGTCATCCTGACCACCGTGCAGTAAAATAACCTTCTTATTGGAGACTATGGAACAACCAGACTCACCTCTAATTTTTCTCAAGCTGGGTGGCTCGTTGATCACCGACAAGCAGCGTCCCTACACGCCGCGTTTAGATGTTCTGCGCCGTTTAGCGCAGGAAATTGCTGCTGCGCGAGCAGAAAACCCGACCCTGCACCTCATCCTCGGACATGGCGCCGGCTCTTTCGGGCATGTCCCGGCAAAACGCTATGGCACCCGGCAGGGGGTGCATTCACCCGAAGAATGGTTGGGTTTTGCTGAGGTGTGGAGAGAAGCTGCAACGCTCAATCGCCTGGTGGTCGATGCCCTACTGGAAGCAAAACTACCGCTGATCTCCCTGCCGCCCTGTGCTGCCGTCACAGCCGAAGATGGACGCGTGGCGGTTTGGGAGCTTTACCCCATCCGAGCTGCCCTGCATGCACGCTTGCTGCCATTGATCTTCGGCGATGTCATCTTCGACCGTCAACGGGGGGGTACCATTCTCTCCACCGAAGACCTATTCGAGCATCTCGCTCGCCACCTGCGTCCGCAGCGCATCTTACTGGCGGGCATCGAAGAAGGGGTATGGATGGATTTCCCGCAATGTACCGAATTGGTGAGCGAGATCACACCGGCCGCCATTCAGGACGGGCGCTTACAATTAGGTGGTTCGCAAGCCCCAGACGTAACTGGTGGCATGGAAAGCAAAGTACGGCAGAGCCTTGCCCTGGTACAGGAGATTCCCGAACTGGAGATCTTGATCTTTAACGGGGAAAAACCCGGCGCGATTCAACGGGCTTTAGCCGGCGAGACTCTGGGAACGCGGATACACGCCTGATCTCTCTGGATGCCTGCGTTCCAAGCTCGCACAGGGAAACCGCTCCTATCGACCAGATTTGCTAAACTCCGGTACCTGCAAACAGAATACGCCAGTCAACAGTATTTAGGCTCTCAACAACTTGCGTAGTTCAAGAGCATTCCGTGCGGCGTATCCGTTTACGGTATTGTTGAAAAAGATATACACTGCTTTTGCCTTGCGTTCAACCATTTGCTTTGCCAGGTTGGCAATCTCTGCAATCTCCTCCGCAGTGTACGGATCGGCATACCAACACCTACGACCATGCAAGCGCAGGTATCCCACGTCAGAGATCAGTCGGTCGCCAAGCGGATTGCCGGGATAATCGGGATTCACCCACACCGTCCCAAAATTGTGCAGAAGGTGAACCACATCTTCCGTCCACCAGTTCTGGCGGCGGAATTCGATGGCAACTTTGCAAGGCTGGCGAAAAACCGATAGGGCGCTGCTCAATCGCCCAAGATCGTAGGGAGTATCAGGCGCAATTTGCAGCAAGATCAGACCCAACTTTTCAGCCAGTAAATGGGCAGAGCGGTCAAAAGCCTGGATTTCCTCAGCCGCATTATGGAGATGTTTGACGTGGGTGATGGCGCGCGGCGCCTTGAGGACAAAACGAAAACCATCTGGCGTGCGTGCATACCAATTGTGGTAGGTTTGGTCTTTGAAATTGCGGTAAAACGTAGCATTGATTTCAACTGCCTTGAAGCGGGTTGCGTAATACTCCAGCCAGCGGCTTTGGGATAGATCAGATGGATAAAAACACCCCCGCCACTCGGGGTAGTTCCACCCCGAAGTGCCAATAAAATAACTTCTAGAAGGACCCATCTCGATTAGAATTATACTCGTCAGAGGTAAATCACGGGAGGAGGTATTGGGTAGCGGTTGTTTGGTTCAATAAATCAAAGGTCACATCCGCATCCTCTTTAGCACCCTCATCGAGGGTCAAGTTCAAAATACTTTTTGCGTAATACCCCACCATCACAAGTCGTGTTGATCATTTGCTAAGAAAACCGTCCACGAATTGACCACGAATAAACGAATGGAAGCGCTATTCGTGCATTCGTGAAAATTTCGTGGACGGTCTGTCCTGCCAAATAGAGCCTTTGGTAGGTAATTACCATTTAGCTGATAAACCCTTCCTCGCTTTGATTTTTTTATGGTACATTCTATAATATCGATTAGAGGAATCCCATGAACACCCGTCTGGAATTAGAGACCCTTGAAGAACGTTCTCTGGCGCCGTATGGCATGCGCAGTAAAAACAGCAAAGGGCGTCAGTATCCTGAAGCCGAAGCTGAATATCGCACCGCTTTCCAGCGCGACCGCGATCGCATTCTGCATACCACCGCCTTTCGCCGTTTGGAATACAAAACCCAGGTCTTTATCACCTACGAAGGCGATTACTATCGCACCCGCCTGACCCACACTTTGGAGGTCACCCAAATTGGGCGGACGATCGCTCGCGCCTTAGGGGTCAACGAAGATTTGGTGGAGGCGATCTGTCTGGCGCACGACCTGGGACATCCACCGTTTGGTCACTCTGGCGAAGCTGCTTTAGCAAAGCTGATGAAAGACCATGGCGGCTTTGACCATAACAAACAATCCCTGCGCATTGTGACCTTCCTCGAACGGCGTTATGCCGATTTTCCGGGCTTGAATCTGACCTGGGAAACCCGCGAAGGGATTGTCAAACACGAGTCGGAATACGATGTCGCCGACGCCCGCGATTACAACCCCGAACTGCGCGCCTCGATTGAAGCCCAAATTGCCAATGTCGCCGATGAGCTCGCTTATACGGCTCACGATTTGGATGACGGCTTGCGTTCGGGGATGATCACCCCCACCATGCTAGAGGGCATCACCTTGTGGGAAATTTTGGTCGAGAGCGTGGGCTGGAAAGGTTCTGAGCTGGATGAGCTATCTCGCCACCGCATGATTCGGCGTTTGATCGGTTTGGAAGTCAGCGATCTCGTGCATACCAGCGATCTCCTTATCAAGGAAGCGCGTCTTTCCTCCCCCGAAGACGCTCAACGCTTACCTTATAACGTAGTAACCTTTTCCGAAGAGATGGTTCGCCGCAATCGTCCGCTGAAAGACTTTTTGTTTAAGAATCTGTATCGTCATCACCGGGTCGTGCGCATGCAAACCAAAGCAGAGCGCATCATCAGCGAACTCTTTAGCGCCTACCGCAATGAGCCACAAATGCTGCCCCGCCATATTCAGGAGACCATCGAAGAACGCGGTTTAGAGCGCACCATCTGCGATTACATCGCTGGCATGACCGATCGCTTTGCGGTGGAGGAATACAATAAGCTGTTTGAGCCGCTGACCAAACCATGAATAGATTTATCTTCGCCAAATCCCTAGCGCCTCAATATGATACGTCTGCGGGAACATATCGAAAAAGGCTAAGTGTTCGAGACGATAGCCGTTTTGGGAGAAGTGGCGGGCGTCGCGGGCGAAGGTGGCTGGATCGCAGGAGACATAAGCGATCTGCCGCGGGGCAAGCTGCCAGAGCGCCTGGCGAACGATTTTGCTCAAACCGTTCCGGGGCGGATCGAGCAAGACGGTTTGGGGCTGAAGGTTCAGGGACGGCAAAACCTGTTCTGCGCTGGCTTCGTATAATTCAACATGGTCAAAGGCATCCAGATTAACTTCAAAATCGCGGCAGGCATAGGGCGAACTCTCAATGCCGATCAACCTTTTGACCTTTGGGGCGAGAAACAGGCTGTATAATCCGCCACCGCAATAGACATCCAGGAGCGTATCGTTGGGAGAGAGCGTCAGATGACTTAACAAATCATCAACGATTTGCTCTGCTACTGCGGTGTTGACTTGAAAGAATGCCCCGGCCGAGAGGCGCAACGGTTGCCCCTTAACCTCCATCCACAAGAGTTCACTTCCCGCAATCACCAGACTACCAGCCGGGCTGAGATGAACCACCGAAAGCGGCATTTCCTCGACCACCACCTCGGGAGTCATTGGACTCTGGCTCTCTAAGACCAGCAAGAGATTTTCGGCGCTATCGCAACGCAGAACCACCCGCTCAACCCCGCTGGTGGGATCCACCTCGATGTGCTTCCAGAGATCCACCAGCGGCTCGAGGGGCAAAAAACACTGCTCAATGGCAAGCGTCTCGTGGCTTTGGGCGCGCTGAAAGCCGAGCTTTCCTTCGGGTGTCAAATGAAATTGTAAGCTGTTGCGGTAGTGCCACGGCGCCGGGGAGGGGTGAATTTGAATTGGGGGCAGATCGTCAAGTCCGCCAATGCGCTGCAACTGCTCTTCAAGTAGCCTTGCCTTCAGAGAGACTTGTTCTTCGTACAGGAGGTGTTGATAATGACATCCGCCGCACTCACCGAAGTGCGGACAGCGAGCCGGGATGCGTTGAGGGGCGGGTTCCAGGATATTTATCAACTTCCCAAAAGCATGGTGCGCCTTTTGCTCAACGATCTCGATGAGAACGCGCTCGCCTGGCAGAGCATAGGGGACGAAAATGGCTCGCCCATCTGCCAGGCACCCTATAGCAGTCCCGCCAAAAGCCATCTCGGTCAGGGTTAGTTCAACTTGTGTTTCCGAAGACATGCTTTACTACACTTCAGAGAGATTTTGTAATTACTACCATAGGCTCTACTTGGCAGGGCAGACCGTCAACGAAGTTTTCACGAATGCACGAATAGTGCTGTCATTCGTTTATTCGTGAGAAATTCGTGGACGGTTTCCTCAGCAAATTACAACACTCCTTGCGATGGTAGGTTGTTACGAGATTATTTGGGTTTCGATCCGCAGCCATAGGATAAACGAGAAATCGAAAATTGTCGATAGCCGCTCGCGGTTCGACCAGCAATCAACGCAGATACCTCCGCAGCGGCCTGTCGGCGAAGTGGCTTAAATCGCTTGCGCGGTTTATTTTATCCCGTATAATTCCTGACGATGTCTCCTAAACGTCTCCTCTCTTTCCTTCTTGTCGTCACCTTGCTTGCCTGTCAGGCACCGCTGCCGACCTCGCTGCCTGCCTCAACAGAAACTACGGATGCGGGCAAGGCTTCCCGCCCAACGGAGACACCAGCCGCCCTGCCCGCAGAAGAACCCTGTTGCGAAGTGCGCTTCCACCCAGAANAGGCGCTCTATGTTGGTGATCAGGTCAGCTTTGAGATCATTGCGCCCGCAGCGCAGCCGTATCTCAACCAACCGCTGACCGTGACCCTAACCGCGCCGCCAACGCTGATCGGCAGCGCGATCTTTCAGCCATATGGCTTTGATCGGCGCATCCAGGCCACTTTGCTCTGGGCTTGGGATACGCACGCCCTGACACCGGGCGAGTATACCCTGCACTTCTCCATCCCCAATCTGCAACAGGAATGGCAGCAAACCATCACGCTCCTGCCGCAGACCGCCATGCCGCCTGCCCAACAAACCGCCCAATGGCAGGCGCTGACCACCGAGTGTTGCGAAATCCATTTCATTACTCATACGGCTGCTCATCGCGACATCGAAGAGATCGCCACAATCGTCGACCAAACAGCTCAAGCCCTCCAAGAGAACCTCCCTGTCAGGCTTACAGAGCGAATTGGGGTCGTGTTGATCCCGCGCTTGATCGGCAATGGCGGTTTCGCCAATCAGGAAATCAACGTCTCTTACCTCGACCGCAACTACTCCGCCGGTGATTTTGCCACCATCCTGCGCCATGAGATGGTGCATGTCCTCGATCAACGGGCAAATTCAGAAAGTCGCCCTTCGNTGTTTGTTGAGGGCATTGCCGTCTTCCTGAGCGGCGGGCATTACTTTCCCGAACCGCTCCTGCCGCGCGCCGCCGAACTGGTGCGTTCAGGCAAATACATTCCCCTGGAAGAGCTGAGCGAGGATTTTTACAATGAGCCGCACGAGATTGCTTATTTAGAAGCCGGGGCTTTGGTAGCCCATCTAAGCCGCAGGTTTGGCTGGCAGACAATCTGGAAAACCTACCTTGCCATGTCTCTTGGCAAGGGTGAGACTCACGCCCAAGCGATCCAACGCGCCCTCCAATCCGAGTTGGGAATTTCCCTCCAGGAACTGGAGGAGGACTTTTTAGCCGAATTGAAAACCACCCCACAAAACCGCCTCTACACCCTGGATATCCAGACCCTGGAGATGTATTACGAAACCCTGCGCGCCTATCAACAACTCCTCGATCCTTCCGCCTATTATCGAACCGCCTGGATGCTGGATGCCG
>JGI24186J35511_1000545_pt1 | contig 13641 bp, 8 predicted proteins | sample YNPBryulayer2012_FD_35511 | JGI IMG/M metagenome (IMG submission 35511) | reverse complement strand
TTGCTCCTGTACCAGGATGAGTTATAGAAATATTCCCTTGCTGTGTCCAACCACTACCCATTCTGTTGGGGTTTGGCACAGCACGATTATCGAGGAATCTGGTCAACATCCTCACGTGCGGTGGAATAGACTCATTTGGATCGAACGTAAATGGTGCATCGTAGGAAGTATAACCAATAATGAAGGCCGGATTGGATCCATAAGTCACATTGTCGAGATCTGTGATAAACACTCGTTGATAAATACCACCAACAGGAGTATTCGCGCTTGATGGTTTAGGATTGACTATTGCAATCGCACCTCCATTACTCCATTGTGCAAGATTACCTCTAAATTCGCATGCCTTAACTGTTTGTAACTCACCGTTAAGTACATAGAGCGCACCACCACCACGAATATTTGGTCTATTCGATTCGTCAACANTTTCACCAACGCGATTGTTGTCGAACAGACACCGTACATGGCGGATGTAATTGTACTCCGGTTGGTTCATCGCACTTCGGAAGTGCGCTGCAATTGCTCCACCTGAGTAACCAGCTGTGTTGCTCGTAAATTCAGTCATGTGTGCAATAGTATAGCCAGTGAGAGTGCCACTGATTACCCCACCTGCACCATAGACAAGATAGTTACGCCTTGTAAAGATTGCACCCCCATCGTAGGTTGCAACATTGTTTTGGAATTTTATATTGTACCCTAAGTTCCGGACCTGTATATTCTGCGCATCCGAACCGCCAACATGTGGTGATGGAAGTCCATCATAAGCAACGTTTTCATCAACATAGATAGCACCACCACGCGCAGATTGGTTACTTATCATATACATTGGCACCGGCTGCTGTGTACCTCCCCGCAATACAAGTCTGCCCGCTGTCGAAGACATGTAAATGGCGCCTCCTTGACTGAGGGCAGCAGCGTTATAATCTGATACGAACGGCGTCTCTGTCTTGTTTGAGCGATATCTCCCCGTGGTCACAAGACTTGTGTATCCACCAACGTAGATCGCACCACCCCGTGCACCATTTGTGCCCGTTGCTTGCTGAAGGTTCGTTACTTTGTTACCATCAAATATGATGTAATCGTAACCCTGATAGTCATTTACACCAAGTCCGATATGAATGCCCCAACGTCCAGCGATATAAACAGCCCCCCCATAAGCGTCATTCTTGTATGCTTTACCCGGATTTGTCTCGACAGGAGCAGAATTATTAAGCTCATCTCGGACAATAATGATTGTACCATTTTGAGTAACAACCGTATCTGTTCTGACTGCAGCATTCTGGATACGATTCTGAGCAAACGTCAACTGACGTACACGTCCGAGATAGATCGCAAGACGACCGTCATCGACATTTTGACGATATGTATCTTCTAGTTCATTTATCGTTGCATCGTATAAGTTATCATGTGCACGGACATAGTTTGTGCTATTTGCAGCATTGTCGCGACGTGGCGGCGGGAGGAGTGTTGATGTGTTCGAAGCATTATGTTCGAACAAGTATTGGTTGACGATATGGCTAGGGCGTGGCGGCGTCATTGCTGCTCCCACATCACTCGGCAAGTAAGATGCAGGCAAACTATTGTATTCGGTAGCGCCTTGCCCTGTCGTAATTGAAGGATAAAACACATTATTCACATCAGCAGGAGCTTGGAGAAACTGCACGGCTCCACCGTGATAACGTGCTGTATTGCGCGTGAAGTTACAATTGACAAGCCATGTCCGCGATGAGAGCACCGAAAGAGCCCCGCCTGACCCTTGGGTCATAGCAACAAGTTGCCCATTGATAGAAGTTGGATCATTAACATCTCCAGCAGCAGCCTGTTGATAGATGTTCACCCGATCGACTGTCGTGTCTTTTCGGAAATTATCAAAATCGCAGTCACGGAAAAATGCTGTACGAGCACCGGGCAGAATGATGATATGCCCCCATTCTCGTGCTAAGTTCGTCCCAACGCCGACGAATCGTATTCTATCCCGACCCGGACCCCCAATACTGGGATCTTGATTGTTATACCTTCGCCACGGTTGAGTGCGAATGAGCGGATCGAGAGAAGGATTTTCAAGCCTTGCAGTTATCCACATCACCGCATATTCGAAGGGGACAACGAATTTCGTGTTGTAATACGAGTTCGCTCCCACAATAGTTGGCAAATTGTAAATGTACAACTGACCACTTGGTGGAGGAGGACTTCCCGATGGATTTACAGCTATTGGCCATCGTACATAGACTGCTCCCTGAGCGTTGTAGGGAAGTGGCGGCAGGTTCTCAATCTGACGCGTGAGTGTGTCTAAAATCACGTTGAACGTTATGTCGTACTTTTGTGAGTGTATCGTTGGCTCAATCTGTGTTGTGCGCGAGATAACTGCTTGGAAGTATGCAGGATCAGAATAATCATAACACGTTCCACCCCCAGGGCGCGGAACAAGCTGGTAATTTGGAGGATTTTGGAATGGATAAGTCGCTCGTGCGCGACCATCTGCGATGATACGACCTCCAGTGGAATCGATGATACGCCCGTTNGGTAGAAACTCCACCCGCGTACCTGGCTCAATGATGAGCGTACCAGCAATGACGTAGTTCCCACTGATACGATACAGTGTATCACGNACGAAGATACGCACATCCTTTGCATCTACGCGACCGGAAACTTCGCGTATTGGCTGCTGCGCAAATGCAGTACCCGTCACCAATGCAACGAGCGCTACAAGAGCACTCAATCGAAACCAACGAATCATATGACCTCCGAAAGAGTAAAACGTTGTCATTTTTCTAAATTCTCAAGTAATGCGACGTTATCGATGTTTTGACTCGACAAGGTTACGCAATCGTTCGATTTACGTGCCCTTGTCAAGGGCGTGCTCAGTATTCAATAACCGTGCCAAGACGAGCAAGCCCAGCTTTGGCATCAGCGGCATATTCAGAAAATTCGAATTCTGCAAGCAATGAGCGGTACAGCCGGATGGCGTCGTCCGCCTTGCCAGCTTTTTCGTAGCAAAGTGCTGCTTGGAGCATGTACTTGTCTTTCGTACCTGTGCGCTCAGCATCATGCGATATTCGTTCGTAAAGCTGAGCAGCATCCTCGAACTGGGATCGCTGCTCATAACATGCAGCAATCCCAGCGAAGGCGCCTATCCGGACTAAAAGTGCATTCGAGCCTGACGCTTGCTCGAAATACTGCTGTGCAACATCGTACTGTTTGCGGTTCAAGAAAATTTGCCCAGCGTAAAATGCGGCAGTCTTTCCTGCACCCGTCCTTGCGTACGTATCGGCGATCGCACGAAGGCCTTGAATCGGCTCCCCGCGTACCGTTTTTTTCGGATCTCCATCGAGTGCTTGGTCATATTGCTCCGCTTCAATGTAAGGTAGAACGCGACTGAGCGCCAAACTTGCCTCCTGTTCTCGATCGTGCTGGGCTGAGTTCCACATCGTATAGCCAGCAATCGCGAGCACAAGAACCCCGACAGCAATCGCACTGTACCGTACACGCCGATCTTGCCACAGGCGATCAACCCATGACGGGAGAGCCATCGGCTGCGAAGTCTCCGAGACTTCAGCTATGGGTTCGTGCGTTGTGGTTGTGATTTCTGACATGCTCTCGTTACTACGTTCTAAACTGCCTAACCTGTGGCGGGCATGATTTGCTGTTGCCTGCAGACTCGCGCGCCCGGAGGGACTCGAACCCCCAACCTTTGGAACCGGAATCCAATGCTCTATCCATTAAGCTACGGGCGCTGCGTTCCGCGATGCAAATATACGCCATTCCTCATTGCTCATCAGACTGCACTGCGAAAATTTTCCCTACTGCGGCAAACTTTTCAACACATCCAAAGCCCATGCACCGCCCAACAAATCCGACAGTGTCAAAATTTCTTTACAGCATAATCTCAGATAAAATAACCGTTGTACTTACCAGTCAGCTCTACAGGCCAGATGCAGGCGTATTAGTATTTTCGCGCACACGTCTTCCCCCTACCGTTATGAAGCTTGAGAAAATTCTCGGCGAGGGCATTACGTTCGACGATGTCCTTCTCGTCCCAAGCTATTCGGAAGTTCTCCCCCGGGAAGTTAGTCTCCAAACGAACCTGACACGTGGAATAGCTCTGAAAATTCCGATCGTCAGTGCAGCAATGGATACCGTCACCGAATCGGCGATGGCTATCGCGCTTGCTCGGGCTGGCGGTATCGGGATCATTCACAAGAACATGAGCCTCATTCGCCAAGCCGATGAAGTGAGCAAAGTCAAGCGCAGCGAGAGCGGAATGATCAAGGACCCCATCACGCTTGAACCANACCGCACAGTCGATGAGGCCAAGCGAATTATGGCGCGATACGGTATCGCGGGGATTCCTATCGTGGACAAATCCAGACGCCTTGTTGGAATTCTCACAAATCGAGACCTCCGNTTTGTCGAGAACACATCGAGACTCATCTCAGAGGTNATGACCTNCACAAATTTGATCACCGCACCGAAAGGTACAACCCTTGAGGATGCCGAACGCATCCTTCAGCAGCACCGCATTGAAAAGTTACCCGTCGTTGATGAACACGGTGTTCTCTGTGGACTGATTACGTTCAAAGACATTCAGAAAAAACGACGATACCCAAACGCATGCAAGGACGAGCACGGACGACTCCGGGTTGGCGCAGCTGTCGGTGTTACGCCCGAGACTCTCGACCGTGTGGCTTCGCTCATCGAGGCAGGTGTTGATGTCATCATCGTCGATACTGCGCATGGACACTCCCGCGGTGTCCTCGAAATGGTCGAACGCATCAAAGCACACTACCCTGGACAGCAGCTTATCGCTGGGAACATCGCAACTGCAGAAGGAGCGCGTGCGCTCATNGACGCTGGAGCTGATGGTATCAAGGTTGGGGTNGGTCCTGGCTCAATCTGNACTACACGGATCATTGCTGGTGTTGGTGTCCCACAGCTCAGTGCTATTATGGCTGCTGCTGAAATTTGTCAGCTCGAAGGTGTTCCGTTGATTGCCGATGGTGGTATCAAGCAAACCGGCGACATTGCCAAAGCAATCGCTGGTGGTGCCGACTGTGTCATGATGGGGAATATGCTTGCCGGACACGAAGAATCTCCCGGTGAAAAAGTCCAGTACGAAGGACGCATGTTCAAAGTTTACCGAGGCATGGGGAGCGAAGGCGCCATGATGAGTGGCTCCGCTGATCGCTACTTTCAGGACGCTGAAGAGGAAATCGCTAAACTCGTTCCTGAAGGCATTGAAGGCCGTGTGCCCTTCAAGGGCACGGTTGCCGACACGCTCTACCAAATCGTTGGTGGCTTGCGTGCAGCCATGGGCTACTGCGGCTGCCGGACAATCGCTGAGCTGAAAGAACACGGGCGATTTGTCCGTATTACTCCTGCCGCATTGCGAGAATCTCATCCCCATGACGTCATCATCACCAAAGAATCTCCCAATTACTTTGGGTAACATCCAGCTCTGNCCGATTGCCTGTACTTTCTACTCACTACCACTGAATCACGTCGCGGACTGCAGCCACGATATCCTCGACACTNAGCAAAATCGCATTCTCAAGTGGTTTAGCAAATCCCACGGGGCAGTCTTTCGATGCAACACGTTTGACTGGTGCGTCGAGCCAACGGAAGCATTCATCCTGAATTGTGGAAGCGACTTCACCACCGAAGCCACCTGTTAAGTAATGCTCATGAGCAANAACGCAGCGACTTGTCGCTTTGACCGCTTCACAAATCCGATCCTGATCCCATGGACGTAGTGAGCGAAGGTCAATGACCTCAACGCTGATCCCCTCGCTTGCAAGTTGCTCGGCAGCCTTCAACGACCAATGCAATGCGTTCCCGTAGCTCACAACAGACACATCTGTGCCCTGGCGGCGCACTCGTGCCTTACCGAAGGGTATTAGATAATCGTCCGGTGGTTGAGGAGCACTGGCAGGACGGTAGTTGTAGAGAAATTTCGGCTCGATATACATCGTCACACCGTATGATCGTATCGCCGTCCGCATAAGCCCAATTGCATCATCGGCAAAGGCAGGACAAACGACACGTATCCCCGGCAGATGCGCAAAGACAGCATCGAGGCATTGCGAATGGTAGAGCCCTCCTTGGATGTAGCCACCACTGGCAAGACGGATGACCACGTTGGTGTGAACTGTCCACGTGTGCGCCACCAATCGTGTGAGCACTCGATGAGCTGTTCCATCGCTGGCCAGAAGTAGTCGGCAAATTCGGCGCCCTCGACTACGACGCGAATGTCATCCCGGTAGCGGCAAAAACCGTTCGCGGTGCCAACGATGTAGTCTTCAGCGATCGGCGCATTGAAGATGCGCTCGTTCCCAAATTCATCGAGCATGCCTTTGACCACGTTGAAGATGCCTTGTTTGTTCTTCGATGCGACATCTTGCCCCCACAGAAAGGTATGCGGATTACGGCGGAATTCTTGTTTGAGCGCAAGGTTGATACCTTCGCGGAGGGTAAGTGGGGGAGCAGTGGGGTCGAACTGAGCACTATCCTCGCTCGAGTCGTCATACTCAATGATTGCCGGTGGGAGAAGGTATTCCTGCCACGATGCTGGATCAGGATCTACAGCAGCCTCGGCTTGTTCTGCGGCAGCAGCAATTTCTGCCATGTTTTCCTCTTCAATNGCTCGGAGCTCCTCCTCACTNGCGATGCCCTCCTGNAGGATCCGCTCACGGAAGACCTTCAGCGGATCACGNGCCTTCATTGCTTCAATTTCNTCTTTGGAACGATACAGCTCCTGGTTGTCCGAGTTCGAGTGCGAACCAATGCGGTCGCAATCTGCATGNACCATNGCCGGTCCTTTGCCCGCAAGGACATACTCAGCAGCCGTTCGCATCGCCCTGTATGAATCGAAGACGTCACGCCCATCGCAGTTGATGATGAGCAAATGACGGAACCCAATGAAATTGTCCGATACCCGAGTATTTGCCGTTTGCTCCTCGACTGGGACTGAGATACCGTACTTGTTGTTCTGGATGACAAAAATGACGGGTAATTGCTCGCGTGATGCACCGTTNACTGCTTCGTAGAANAANCCTTCCGAACAGGCAGACTCTCCGCCAGAATAGATGACCAGCTCATCGCCCNTGTACTTCTTGATCGCGCGCGCCGTCCCTGCAGCATGCTGAGCATGGTTACCTGTACACGAGCTCACATTTTGGATGCGGATCGATGGCTTCGCAAAGTGGTTACTCATGTGNCGCCCACCNCCGGCGACGTCGGCGTCCTTGCTCAAACCATTGAGGATGATTTCGTANGGCGTAATCCCAGCTGAGAGTGCTGTGATCAGGTCCCGATAGTAGGGGAAGAGAAAATCTTTGCCTNGGCGAAATATCTGCCCGATTGCGATCTGGATTCCATCGTGCCCAGCACATGGTGCATGGTAGGACCACCCCTTCGCCATTTTCAAGTACGTCGCAGCTTTCTCGTCGAGCTTCCGTCCAAGATGGTTGATTTTGTACCAACGGAGTATCGTCTCGCGGTCGAAACCAGTAAAATCGAAACGGGAGCGATCGCTGCTAATGGCTTGTTCACCATTAGCGTGTGATGGTCGCGGCGCGCGTGTTTGTTTCGTCGATTTCGATGACTTCGAACGGCTTGGCATACTCAGAGATGAGAAACAATGGTACTACTTACTGTTGANCGTCTGTNTTGCAGGCGTACGTTTGGACGCACCAGGACGCGATTTGTTGACGAACGTCAACCATCCATAGGGATCGTCGCCGCGCACAGTGATGCGTGCAAACCGTTCCATGATCGTCCGTGTGATTGGACCGACAGCACCACTACCAACCTGGATGCGATCGACAGAACGAACCGGTGTAATCTCTGCAGCGGTGCCGGTCAAAAAGAGTTCATCAGCAACGTAGAGCATCGCACGCGGAAGGACCTGTTCAACGACAGGGATACCCTCCTCACGCGCCAATTGGACGACGGTTGCACGGGTAATGCCTGGGAGAATCGACGCTGCCAGCGGTGGTGTGTATAGCGTTNCTTCACGAACNAGGAAAACATTCTCTCCGCTGCCTTCACAGATATTACCGTGTTCATCGAGCACGATTCCCTCGGCATAGCCATGACGAACAGCTTCCATTTTAACAAGTTGGGAGTTGAGGTAGTTCGCAGCGGCTTTCGCCATCGCGGGTAGTGCATTGTTCGACGGACGAGTCCACGATGAAACACAGACATCCACGCCGTGCTCGGCCGAGTCATCGCCCAAGTAACGTCCCCACCGCCACGCTGCAATAGCCACCTCGATAGGACATCCAAAGGGTAAGATACCCATAGCTCCATAGCCGCGAAAGACGATGGGACGGATATAACATGCTCCAAGCCGATTGCGTCGGAGTAGCTCCAGCGTGGCATGTTCTAAGTCGTCGAGCAAGTATGGAAGCTCTACTGCGTACATTGAACACGTATCGCGCAGCCGTCGNAGGTGATCCTGCAACCGAAATACTGCCAGACCACGTCGNGTTGCATANGCTCTNATCCCTTCGAACCAACTGGATGCATAGTGCAGTGCGTGCGACAGTACATGGATTGTGGCCTTCTCCCACGGCACAAAACGCCCGTTCATCCAAATGTAGCGCGTCTTTGGGATTGGCATAGGGGATGCTCCAGCAATAAAACAAGCTCCGTCCTACCGGGCCAGNGTATCCGTACTGCCGAGCCGCTCAAGCAAGAGCACCCGAACACGTTCGGGATTTGCTTTGCCCTGCGAGTACTTCATCACTTGACCGACGAGGAACCCGAGAACTGCGGTCTTGCCAGCCCGGTACTTTTCGAGTGTGTCGGGGTTTTCGTCGATAGCACGTTCGACCAGTTGCACCAAGTAATCAGTATCAGATACCTGAACCATTCCTCGCTCAGCAACGAGTGTGGACGGACGTACGGACGTCGTCAACAATTCAGCGAATAGTTCTTTGGCGATACGGCTCGAAATGGTACCCTCGGCTTGTAGCTCGACAAGTTCAGCAAGTCGTTCTGGATCGAGAGGAAATTCTGCGATACCGATTTTCCGTTCGCCCAGTATGCGCAGCACTTCCGTCATGATCCAATTGCTCACCAGTTTATAGCGCTCTGGACTTTCGATGCGGAGTGAGCGGCACGTTTGCTCGAAATAATCTGCAAGCGCTTGCTCTGCAACGAGGATCCCAGCATCGTATGCGGGGATGCCATAGTCTTGCTGTAAGCGCCGCTTCCGTGCAAGTGGCAATTCGGGTAAGTCAGCGCGGACACGGTCGATCCATTCCTGGCTGACCACAACGGGGACTAAGTCCGGCTCAGGGAAGTATCGGTAGTCGTGCGCAAATTCTTTTGAACGCATTGGGCGGGTTACTCCGTTCGATGCATCCCACATGCGCGTTTCTTGCTCAATCGTTCCGCCCGCTGCATAGATGCTGATCTGCCGTTCGATCTCGTATGCGAGCGCTCGTTCGACGTTACGGAACGAGTTGAGGTTTTTCACCTCCGATTTTGTCCCAAACGTACTACTACCACGCGGGCGGACGGACACGTTCGCATCGCAGCGAAGGGAGCCTTCTTCCATGTTTCCGTCGCAGATGCCGAGGTACATCACCAATTGCCGTATTGTCTGCAAGTAGAGCACAGCCTCGCGTGGCGAGCGGATATCCGGCTCCGAGACGATCTCGATGAGCGGNACGCCACAGCGGTTGAGATCAACGAGCGTATCAACATCGATATCGTGGATGGATTTGCCTGCATCTTCTTCCATGTGAATGCGTGTGATACCAATGTGCTTCGTCGTCCCGTCGTCGAGTTCGATTTCGACTGAACCACCGTAGCAAATGGGGTCATCATACTGCGATATTTGGTAGCCCTTCGGTAAATCGGGATAGAAGTAGTTTTTCCGTGCAAAGCGAGATCGGCTGCGGATAGTGCATCCGGTGGCAATCCCCATGCGGAGTGTAAACTCGACAACATTCCGATTGAGGACAGGCAATGTACCAGGATGCCCTAAGCACACTGGGCATACATTCGTGTTGGGTGCAGCGCCATACTGCGTCGAACATCGGCAGAAGGCTTTCGTCTCTGTCAGGAGTTGGGCATGTACTTCCAACCCAATGACTGCCTCAAAGTCAGGGAATTGCACGCTCTTCATTCGTAGGGAAATGGTTAGAAGCCAAGAGCTGTCGCTTGTCGCAACGTGTGCAAATGTACGAAGCAATCGTTGCTTAATTGCTCTTGCGCAGTGCAATGCACTTTATCTTTGGCGAGCGTGTCCACTCTATCTTGAAACCATTCCATATGCAACGCACCGTATTGCCGTGGGTGTTCGTGCTCTTTGGTTTAATCGGGTGTGCTGGCGTTCGGGAGCCCGCAGCTGGTCCCGATGTTCCTCCGCCCCCTGGATATGCTCCCATCTTTGTGAACAAAATCCAGCGTTATCACCCGAGTGTAACAGCTCCGTTACTTCGCATCTCAAGGGTGCAACTGCTCGATTTCCAAACCGTGCGCCTGAGCCTCCACGTGCTTGATTCGTCGGGTGTTCTCTATACTGGAATCGCAACCAAGGACTGGCAACGTCTCATTTGCGAGGTACGTGCAGAAATCGGAGGGCGTTCGGTCTCACTACCGTACCGGTTAGGGGAAATGACCTCAGCGACAACACCACGCATCGCCGTTGCACTCGCATTAGATCACAGTGGCTCCATGGGTGAATGGCGGGCTCGCATCCTTCAACAGACAGCCGCTCGATTCATCGAGCAAAAACGATCCCTCGATGAAGTTGCAATCGTCAAATTCGATCACCATGTCGTCACTGAGGCACCGCTTTCTCAATCGCCCGAGCAGCTCAAATCCCAGCTTCAACAGAATGGATTACTCGGTTTTGGAGGCTACACTGCAATCATTGATGGAGCGATGGCTGCTATCGATGCGATAGCCCAAAGTTCTGCTCCAGGAAAAGTCATCATTCTCTTCACTGATGGTTACGATAATCGTTCTCGGACATCTGTTGATTCGCTCANCACTCGAGCAAAACGCTTTGGGAATTTCCATCTGGACGATCGGATTTGGGTACAACATAGATGAGGATTTCCTCCAACATATCGCCGCCCAGACAGGTGGTAGCTATCAACGCATCTATCGAACAAACGAACTGAACCTGATCTTCTCATCGTATTACTCCTTGCTCACCAACTATCTCACCCTTGATGTGAATCTAAAAGAGTATGGTCGTCACCGTCTCACAGTAAAAATCTGTCCACCTGCTCCCGCCACTGAAACCATCGGTGAAGCCGTGATTGACAACACTCCGAACGTTGGGAGTAGTGCAATACTCAACGTGTACTTCGATGTTGACAAAGCAGAACTCAAACCAGAGTCAAAACCAGCGCTCGATAACATTGAAGCAATGATGCGTATGTTCCCCTCGATGGTTATCGAAGTTCGGGGTCACACCGACAGTACCGGGAATTCGCAGTACAACCTGCGCTTATCAGAACGACGTGCCGCCGCAGTACGCACAGAGCTCATCAAACGTGGTATTGCCGCAGAGCGTATTCGTGCAGTTGGATTTGGAGATACTCAACCAATCGCGGATATCCGCACACCAGAAGGTCGTGCACAAAACCGCCGAACGGAGTTTATCATCTTCCACAAGTGATGCTTAGCGATAGGGAAGATGAGGCGATACTCACAAGCGTCGAACACGCTTCGTGGAGCTTTACACAGTTGCTAATTAAACCGCACGCAGAATTTACCGTTGGTAACATTCCGCTGCAGTTTGGTTGTCGTATTGATACCGCTAAAGGTAAAGGTCCCTTCCGCCTTCGTAGCCGTCAGTGTGGATACCGTAATAGTACCCGTACCAGAGACACCCGTTGCAGAGTAAACAGCACCATTTTCGTACAATAACGCACTGTGCGGTTGACCTGCAGCAATTTGAACCGTACCTGGCTGGGTAAGATTCACTATACGGAGCTGTATCAGAACTGTACTGGATGCATCCATCCCCCCGACAGCGAGAATGCCATTGGTATTGGTTGCTTGAATCATCGTCGGATTCGCTGTCCATTCCTGAGTACCAATGACTGCACTCATTGTACTACCATTGCTCGTTGAGTCACTCGATGATGAGCATCCTTTGAATGCCCCCATACAGCACACTATCACAAACAATACCACCCACATATCGCATTGATGAAAGTGTGAGACACAGTGCAAACATAGGGCTACGACCGAATCATATAAGAAAATTCTCGGACATGTTATTGCGCAGTATTCAACGTGCGGATCATCCTTGTGTTGGTTTATCGGACATCACCTCTTAAAGAGTCGCTCTGTATTGATTTTGACTTTTACATTGATACGGGGAGAGTTTTTACTCCATTTGATCTTGCGTGTAAACAATTGCTCTATCATCATGTTTCACTTGAGATAGGTTTAGCCATGCGTTGGTGGAGCGTTTCTGTTGCGGTGGTTCTTGCAACGGTGAGTGCGTGGACGCAAGTGCCGCGCGTGTTGTCGTACCAAGGGATTCTGACCGACCGGGATGGTCGGATTCTCCCCGATGGGGACTATGAGCTCCAGATACGGCTCTACGATCGGCTCGATGCGACCGAGCCGCTCTTCGGTGAGCGGCAGCGGGTGACATCGCAGTACGGTGTGGTCAACGTGCCCATCGGGACGGTGGAACCGCTGCCGGAGCGACTGACCTTTGACCGGGTGTACTACGTTGGGGTGAGTGTGAACGGGTCTGAAGAGCTCCAGCCGCGGACGATGCTGACGGCGGTGCCGTATGCATTGCGTGCCGAAAGTGCGGCGACGGCCGATGTGGCGCGGACGCTTGCTCCGGAGGCGCTCAAAGGGGTCACGGTGCAGACGACCCCGAGCGGCCCTGCCGGTGGGGACTTGAGCGGGACGTACCCGAATCCCACCATCGGCGGGGGCAAGGTGACGACAACCAAGCTTGCGTATGCGGCGGTGACGACCGAGAAAATTGCCGCGCGTGCAGTGACGGGGAACAAGATCCACCAGATGGGCGCTACGCACGGGCAGGTGCTCACGTGGGTGACAGGTTCGACCAACGACTGGAAGCCGACAAGCGTGTCGGCGTGGGCGTGGGCACTGACGGGCAACAGCATCACTTCGGCATGGAACGGTTCGAGTAGGAGCTTCCTTGGGACGACAAACACAACGCCACTGCAGCCGATACAGGTGTTGTGGGTTGGCAACCAGGAGACCTTCCGCTTCAATCCGCCTGCGTCGAGTACACTGGCGTGGAGCATTCAGCAAGGGGGAGGGAACAAGCATGGATTGCACGCAGTGGATTTGCAGTCTACGCGCTCGAAAGCCACGGAGGTTGCCAGTGGTGACTACAGTGTCATCGGTGGTGGCTGGGGCAACACCGCCAGCGGCAAGGGTGCCACCGTCGGCGGGGGCTGGGGCAACACCGCCAGCGACAGTGCTGCCACCGTTGGCGGGGGCGGGTTCAACACCGCCAGCGGCTATAGTGCCACCGTCGGCGGGGGCGTGAACAACACCGCCAGCGACGCTGCTGCCACCGTCGGCGGGGGCACGCTGAACACCGCCAGCGACACGAATGCCACCGTTGGCGGGGGCACGCTGAACACCGCCAGCGGCGCTGCTGCCACCGTCGGCGGGGGC
>JGI24186J35511_1000534_pt1 | contig 13844 bp, 14 predicted proteins | sample YNPBryulayer2012_FD_35511 | JGI IMG/M metagenome (IMG submission 35511) | reverse complement strand
CAGTATGAGGAGGGGCCCGAGGCGACCGCCTATGTGGAGGAAGGGGAGCTGCTATGGGGTGATTTGCTGGTGCAGGTGCGCCATCTGCCGGGACATTCCCCAGGCTCGGTGGCCTATTACTTTCCAAAAGCGGGGCAGGTATTTAGCGGTGATGTGCTCTTTGCCGCTGGGATTGGGAATTATCACTTACCTTTGGCCGACTACGAGACCCTTATGCGTAGCATCGTGGAAAAGCTCCTTCCCTTAGGAGAGGTCGTCGAAGTATGGCCTGGCCACGGCCCCAGTACAACCATTGGAACCGAAAAGGTCTCCAACCCCTTCCTGAAAGATGCAATCTGAAATAGAAAAGCGCGATACCCTGGTCGTCTATCGCCCCATGGAATCCGTGCTAAATGCCTCTCATACTGTGCAGCTCAAGTCTGATTTTGCGGTGCTGACCCACACCACAGAGTCTAAACCGGTCGTAGTTGACCTAAGCCAGGTGCGTTCCGTAGATAGTTCGGTTTTGAGTGCGCTGCTGATGCTGCGGCGCCTCTTAGAAGGTCAGGGGCGCTCCCTGGCTATAGTAAGCGACCAGGATGCCGTCAAAAGTGTATTCCGATTATCAAAAATGGATATGATTATGCCGCTCCTACCTACATTAGAGGAAGCGTTGGCATACTTTAGCCAACAGGAGTTAGCGTTGATGCCCAAAAAGGTAGAGGACGANCCAGAGACAGAGGAAGACTTCGAAGAAGGGGATGAGGAAGAGTGGGATGAGGANGAGTGGGAAGATGAGGAAGAGTGGGAAGATGAGGATTGGGAGGATGAAGACTGGGAGGATGAAGAGTGGGAAGATGAGGACTGGGAGGATGAAGAGGCGGAAGAGGACGAGGAAGATTGAGTAAGGCGGTCTTTTCGGTGACGGTCCTGGGGACGGCGAGTGCGATGCCGCTTCATGGCCGTCACCATGCCGCCCAGTGGGTGCAATATGGCACCCAACACTTCCTGATAGATTGCGGGGAAGCGACGCAGTATCAGATCCTGAAGTATGATTTGCCCTGGTCCCGGCTCGTGGGGATATGTGTCTCACACCTTCATGCAGACCACATAGGGGGGCTTCCGGCTCTTCTCACCACGTTGCACTTGCAGGGCCGGACGCGTCCAATCTATGTGTTTGGGCCGCTGGGACTCAAAGCCTACCTGGAAGCTACCCTCATGGGCACCTACCAGGTATTACGTTACTCGCTTTATGTGGTGGAGGTTTGGCCCGGTAAAGAAGCGATATGTCTGTGGGACGCGTCGGGCCTCCGAATCTGGGGGTTTGCTTTGCGGCACGGGGTTCCAACGGTTGGATTTCGCTTTGCGGAATTGCAGGCCGAGCGCCGGGTAGATGGTGCCCGGGTGCAAAGCTTAGGCCTTTCCGGTGCGGACCTATCCCAGCTGCGGGAAAAAGGCGCCATCGACTGGCAAGGCTCCCGCCTCACCTGGGATGATATTACCCTTCCACCCCCGCCGCCCCGTTCCTACGCCTATTGTAGCGATACGGTCTATGATAAGCGCCTGGTGGAATATGTTAATGGCACAACCATGCTGTATCATGAGGCGACATTTCTTTCCAGTCAGCAGGAGCGGGCACGGCAAACTTTTCACGCAACGGCACAGGAGGCCGCTCGCATAGCCGAAGCCGCCGGCGTACAAACGCTCCTGATTGGGCACTTCTCCGCCCGCTACAAAGACCCCCTCCCCCTCCTCCGAGAAGCCCAGGCTACCTTCCCGGCGACCCTATTAGCCGAAGAGGGGAAAACCTACATAATAGACCATGCATAGCCGAGAACAGACGCTTTTCGTCATACTTACGGCGTTTTTTCTCGGAAATGCTCTGATAGCTGAGTTTATCGGCGTGAAGATATTTTCGTTGGAGCGGATATTTGGCTTAGAGCCGGTGCCGATTAGCCTTTTGGGGCAGCAGGGGCTGACGCTCTCGTTGTCGTCGGGGGTGATTTTGTGGCCGTGGGTGTTTATTGCTACGGACTTGATTAATGAGTACTTTGGGCTGCGGGCGGTGCGGCGGATTTCGTTTATTGCGGCAGGCGTGATTGCTTATGCGTTTTTGATGGTGTATATCGCGATGATGCTTCCGCCGGCGGATTTCTGGGTATGGCGGGAAGTGGCTGGCGAAAAGCTTCATATGCCGACGGCTTTCTCGGCTATATTCGGGCAGAGTTTGTGGATTGTTGCAGGTTCCCTGACGGCTTTTCTGATTGGGCAGCTTGTAGATGTGGCGAGTTTTCACTGGCTACGACGACTGACTAAGGGGCGCTGGCTGGCTGTGCGAGCGACAGGGTCTACCCTTATTTCGCAGTTCGTGGATAGCTTTGTGGTGCTGTATATTGCGTTTTATTGGGGTGCAGGGTGGAGTTTCGCACAGGTAACGGTCATAGGGCTATTGAACTATGCCTATAAAGCGCTGGTAGCGCTACTCTTGACGCCGGTTTTGTATGGGGTGCATGAGCTGATAGACAGGTATTTGGGGCCAGAGCGCGCCCGGGCCATGATAGAAAAAGCCGCCCGGGAAAGTGCCTGGCGCCTGAGTATCCCCCAGGCCAAAGTCTCCTGAGGGGTGAAGAAACCCCGGTCAAGTGATGGGGCCTATCTTATAGGCGGGGGAGTTGAGGAGCTTGGCTTTATTGAGGAGGTGCTGTATGCTGACCCGGAGAACGCCCAAGCCATATCGCACACTACGCGGAAAGTTTATCGAAGAGGCCTCGGGGAAGTAACGCGTGGGGCAGCTCACCTCACCGATGCGAAAGCCAGCATAAATCACCTGCGAGAGGAACTCGTTATCAAAGATGAAGTCGTCGCTATTATACTGCCAGGGGATGGCGAGGAGGACGCGTTTGTGATAGGCGCGGTAGCCCGTATGGTATTCGGAGAGTTTGGCGCCGAGGAGCAGGTTTTGGAAGAANGTGAGGGCGCGGTTGGCGATGTACTTGTAGAGGGGCATGCCGCCTTTGAGGGCGGTGCCGCCCANAATACGTGAGCCGAGCACCACNTCATACAGCCCNGAGGCAATCATGTGCGCCATGACCGGGAGAAGTTTGGGGGTGTACTGGTAATCGGGATGGAGCATGATGATGATATCGGCATTCATGTCCAGGGCGGCGCGGTAACAGGTTTTTTGGTTGGCGCCGTAGCCGCGGTTCTCGGGATGGACGATGATGTGACTTAGGCCGAGTTGGCGGGCAATAGCGACCGTCTCATCCCGGCTGGCGTCGTCCACCAAGATGATTTCGTCGACGATGCTTCGGTCTATTTCCTGGACGGTTTGCGTGAGGGTAGCGGCGGCGTTATAGGCGGGGAGGACGACGACGACCTTGTGGTTGTAGATCACACTTCAAAGCGGATGCCCTGGGCCAGGGGGAGGGAGTCGCCGTAATTGATAGTGACGGTTTGACGGCGCATGTAGGCTTTCCAGGCGTCGGAGCCCGCTTCGCGGCCGCCGCCAGTTTCTTTTTCGCCGCCGAAAGCTCCACCGATCTCTGCGCCGGAGGGACCAATATTGACATTGGCGATACCGCAATCAGACCCAGTCGGCCCTAAAAACCGCTCGGCTTCTTGGAGGCTGTCGGTGAAAATACTGGACGAGAGCCCTTGCGGCACATTGTTTTGCATGGCGATGGCCTCGTCCAGGGTTTTGTAACGCAGCACATAGAGGATCGGGGCGAAGGTTTCTTGCTGGACGATGGGCCAGTGGTTTTGGGCTTCTACGATGGCGGGGACGACGTAGGTGTCACTTTCGTAGGAGGGGCCACTTAGCACCTCACCGCCGTAGAGAATGCGGCCCCCTTCGGCTTTGACGGTCTGCAGGGCCTCCTGCATCATCGCTACGGCAGCCTTGTCAATCAGCGGGCCAATCAGCGTGTCAGGATTGAGCGGATGACCGATTCGCTGGCGAGCCTGCTCGTACACCCCGATGAGGCGCTGGATAAACTGGTCGTAAATGCTCTCATGGAGAATCAGCCGACGTAAAGAGGTACACCGTTGGCCGGTAGTGCCCAGCGCAGCAAAAGTTACGGCCCGGATAGCCAGGTCCAGGTTAGCCTTCGGGGAGACGATGATAGCGTTATTGCCCCCGAGTTCGAGGAGGGTGCGGCCTAAGCGTTTGGCGACGGTTTGGGCGACGGAGCGGCCCATGCGGATAGAACCTGTGGCCGAGATAAGGGGCAGGCGGGAATCCGCAGCCATCTGCTGACCCAGGGTAGCATCCCCGACGACCAGACTAAATGTGCCTTCCGGGACCTGGTATGCTTCCATGACTTGCCGTAAAAGCGAAAAGATAGATAGGGCACTAAGAGGGGCTTTTTCACTGGGCTTCCACAGGACAGCATCGCCGCATACGGCGGCAATCAGCGCATTCCAGCTCCAGACCGCTACCGGGAAGTTGAAGCTCGTGATGACCCCTACCACGCCTAAGGGGTGCCACTGTTCGTAGAGACGGTGATGCGGCCGTTCCGACGCGATAGTAAGCCCATAAAGCTGCCGAGAGAGCCCCACTGCAAAGTCCGCCATGTCAATCACCTCCTGCACTTCACCCAGAGCCTCCTGGTAGGTTTTGCCCATTTCGTAACTGATGACTTTGGCGAGGGCTTCCTTATGCTGGCGCACCAAGTCCCCAAAAGCCCGAACTACCTCCCCCCGCTTAGGCGCGGGAATCGTCCGCCAGACTTTGAAGGCTTCTACAGCTTTTTCTGCGACTTTTTCATAGGTCGCGGGGGATATGTGCTGCACGGTGGGGAGGGCTGTACCATCTGCGGGGGAATAGCGCNCAGGGTAGGTCCCTTCCGCATCGGTGTAAANTTCACGACCGGTGGTNGCGCCGGGANTCTTATCCCCGAGGCCGAAAGGTTTCAGNAAGTCGAGCATGCTGACGCTTGCTGTAAAGGCGCTCATGGCGCTACAAAGGTAAGGGGATTTTGGGGTGGGGGCGTGTGGGGTTTATAGGTGCCAGTAGGCTTTGAGCCATTCCAGGAAAGCCGGCACGCCTTCGCCGGTTTTCGCCGAGACCCAGCCCCAGTATAATGGCTCAGGAAATGCCTGGGTTAAGAGCTTTTGCTGATGATAGCGCTCCTTCTGCGAAAGGGAATCTACTTTATTGGCGAGTATGACGAAGGGGAGGTTATGACTACCCAGCCAGGCTACCCATATCTGGTCAAGCTTCTGAGGAGGGATGCGGCTGTCTATGAGGACGCAGGTGAGGGGCGCCTCCTCTTTGAGGAAGTGCTCTGTGTTTTTCAGCCAGAGGAGGCGTTTTTTTTGGTCTACTTGGGCGTAGCCGTAGCCGGGCAGGTCTGCCCATAGCCACCCCTCCTGGGCAGGGTAGAGCTGAATCTGGCGCGTGCAGCCGGGTTTTTGGCTGACGCGGGCTACAGGCCTCCCCAGCAGGCGATTGAGTAAAGAGGACTTGCCTACGTTGGACCGGCCTGAGAGGGCGACGATGGGCTTTTTTTCAAGGATGGGTCGCATGGCTGCTATACCGCTCCCCCGCCCGAATGTACAGACAAAACCGATTAGCCGGCGGATAAGGGAGGCAAATGAATTTGGGATTGTAAGCGCAGTAGGGGAAGTACGCCCGGTTGAAGTCAATAATTGCGGAGTCGCCTTTCACGAGAAGGGGCACATAGCGGCCCCCCTGCGTAGGTTTCACCGGCAGCGGCGGTAGAGTCCCAGAAGGCCACATAGGGGTTTTCGCCCCGGCTATCGCCATAGACGGTGAGGATAGCGGGGCCTTGGCAGCTATCTAAGGTGGGGAGGTTCAGGTATAGCCTTCCGACTACTGGCAGGAGGGAATTAGGGTCACGTTCGTAGCGGCCCCGCCTGCACCATTCTGCTTGGGATGGATAGTAGGCCAGCCCCGAAAACATCTCTCGCCGCTCCGGGGGGATGGGCGAGTTAGGCGCTATCCGAAAAAGGCTGTCCTTAATCTGGCGCTCTCGTTGCAGGTTGGCTAAGTACAGACTTTCTGCTTCACAGGAGACCGGTTGAGTCTGATGCGGGCGCTCTCTGCTCGGCCACCATAAGACCCCAATCAGCACCACGGCGATGAGCACGGCCAGCCATTGCCATGAGAGAAAAGGCCGCATACTTAGTCTAATCGCAGCTTTTCCATCAGGCGCAAAAGCGGCTTTGTATAGAGCATGGTGTAAAAGTGGAGATTTTTCACACCGTGATTGAGAAGGTCCATCGCCTGGTGGTAAGCCCACTCTATGCCGATGGCTTGGACTTCGGTATCGTTTTTGGCCTGCAAAACGGCTTCAGCAAGAGGCTCCGGGATGGTGATATGAAAAACCTTCGGGAGGTTGTAGAGATGGTCGCGTTTCGTGAGGATTTTGAGGCCGGGGATAATCGGGATAGTGATACCCAGCTCGCGCGCTTTGGCTAAGAATTCGTAGTAGTAGCGGTTGTCGAAGAAGAGTTGGGTAATAGCGTAGCCGGCGCCCGCATCCTGTTTCCGTTTGAGGTTGAGGAGGTCAAAGTGGAGATTGGGCGCTTGGTAATGCTTTTCCGGATAAGCGGCTACCCCCACGCAGAAGTTGGTCGGTTCGGCATCGGTGAGTTCGTCCAGGTAAATGCCCCGGTTCATGCCCATGATTTGTTCCACGAGCTCTACGGCGTAGAGGTTGACGGTGCGGTCGGGACGGGGGGGGCGGGCGTATTTTTCTTCGCCTTGGAGGGCGAGGACGTTTTCCACGCCGAGGTAGTGCAGTTCTATGAGGGCGTCTTCGGTCTCTTCCCGGGTGAAGCCATGGCAGAGGAGATGCGGTACGGGTTCAATGCCGTATTTGTACTTGATGATGGCCGCTAAGCCGAACGTTCCTGGGCTGCGACGGCGCACCCGCCGCCGATACGTCCCGTCAGGTTGCTCCTGCCAGATGGCCTCTGCGGCATGGGAAGTGATGTTGATGTAGCGTGGCCGATAGGGTAATAGGCTCTCCACCGCCTGGTGGAAGGCTTCGACCCGCCCGCCACGGCGGGGGGGAATAATCTCCACGCTTATAAAAGGTCCCGCTTCCCGTTCAATGATCTCTCGGACGTGCACGCTCCAAATTTCGCCAGATTTCCGCAAAGTAGGCCCTGGCCGTCCGCTCCAAAAAGTCGGTTTCCTCTTCCGAGTCCTGATAGGGCAGGGGCTGGATAAGCTCATACTGGGGCCACCCTTCCGCATCCGTACCTTGCCGCACGGCATAACTCCGCCATTCCAAGAGTCGCCACACCCCCAGCATAATCAGGTCCTGTTTAATGACTTTCTCCGCTCCCTCGGGCCAGTATCCCAGGACATCCACGCCGATCATGAGGAGCATGCCGTCCAGTTTTGGCGCTACGCCATACCGCTGGCGAAAAGCTTCTTCAAAGTCAACCTCTCCCATGGGGGGTAGGGGCATTTAGAAAACCCGTTTCGCGGGGGCGATAGGCTATTTAGGCTTTTTCGTAGGTGCCGAATACACGGTCCCAGAGCGTGGTAGTTACGCCGAAGCGCTTTTCGGGTGTGCGGTAGTGGTGGAGGTAGTGGTTTTGCCAGAGGCTTTTGAGAAGCGGGTGCGGCGGCTGCGGGTACTTATGGATGGCGTAATGGGTGTACTCATACAGCAGATACCCCAGCCCAAAGCCTGCGAAGAAAGGCCATACCAGACTCCACCCCCAGACGAGATAAAAGAGCGCCCACAGCACTACGGCGATGGGGAAGGTCACGAAAGGCGAGGCGGTTACGAAGCGCAGGTCATTCGGGATGTCGTGGTGAGCGCCATGAATGAAGTTATGCCATCGCTGGATCCAGGGCGAGTCTTCTACATAGTGCAGGATAAATCGGTGCAGCACATACTCTGCCAGCGTCCAGGTGAAAGCCCCGCCTACAAAGAGCAGGGCCGCTTGCCAGAGAGGTACCTGCAGCCTAATGAGGGCATACCAGAGTCCTGCCACGATGATCGCCCCATAAAAGGCCCATGCGATATGGGTATTGGTTGCTCGGTACCGGCTTAGCCACTCCCACGGCTGCCGGAAAAATAGTTGTGGATAGGTGAAAACGTTGCGACGCGGTTTGCCAGCCATGAAGCAAATATACAACTTTCTCCGGATAGACGACTCCCCCGGTGTAAGGGTGGAAGGAGGGGGCAGAGAAAAGGGAGCCCTCAACTCGTTGAAAATTGTTACTTTTGCCAGATGGCAAGCGTCCAAGTCGTAACCCGGGGTGGGGCCTTCCTCATTCAGGAGACCCCGATCGAAGCCATATTCATCCCGGAAGAGTGGAATGACGAGCAAAAGCAGCTGGCTAAGGCATGCGAAGACTTCTTGGAAAAAGAGATTTATCCCCGCCTGGATGAGATAGACTATGGGGATCCGACGAAAGTGATGCCAGAGATTCTCCGGAAAGCTGCGGAGCTGGGCTTTCTCGGGCTTACCGTGCCTGAAGCGTACGGCGGGCTCGGAATGGACTTTTTGACGGGGATGCTCTTTACGGAGAAAATGGGGCCTTCGCACTCCTTTGCTGTGGCGTTACTCGCCCATACGGGGATTGGGACGCTCCCGCTATTGTACTTTGGGACGCCGGAGCAGAAGCAAAAGTACCTGCCTAAGCTCGTCACGGGTGAGCTTTTCTCGGCATACTGTCTGACGGAGCCGGGATCGGGTTCGGATGCCTTAGGGGCTCGCAGCAAGGCCGTACTCTCCCCCGATGGCAAGCATTACATACTCAATGGCCAGAAGATGTGGATAACNAACGGCGGCTTCGCCGATCTTTTTACGGTTTTTGCAAAGATTGACGGAGAAAAGTTTACGGCATTNNTAGTAGAGCGAAACTTCCCGGGCGTTTCTGTCGGTGCCGAAGAAAAGAAAATGGGCATCAAAGGTTCATCTACCCGGCAGGTCTTTTTCCAAGACACACCCGTGCCAGTAGAAAATGTCCTGGGCGAAATCGGCAAAGGCCACGTGATAGCATTCAACATTCTCAATATCGGCCGGATAAAGCTGGCGGGGGCGACGCTCGGCTCGGCTAAGCGGCTGGTGACGATCTCGGTGCAGTATGCTAACGGGCGGCACCAGTTTGGGCGGCCGATATCCAGCTTTGGGGCTATTCAGCACAAGCTGGCGGATATGGCGATTCAGACCTGGGCGCTCGAATCGGCCACCTACCGGGCCAGTGCCGATATTCAAAATTATGAGTCCTACCTCCTCTCGCAAGGTCAGCCCTACGAAAAAGCCCTCCTCGGCGCCGCCCAAGAATATGCGGCAGAATGTGCCCTGCTGAAAGTCTTCGGCTCGGAAGTGCTGGATTATGTCGTGGATGAAGCCGTCCAAATCCACGGCGGCTACGGCTACTCAGCGGAATATCCCGTAGAACGCGCTTACCGGGATAGCCGTATCAACCGCATTTACGAGGGCACCAACGAAATCAACCGCATGCTGAGCGTAGAGTACATCCTCCGTAAGGCCCTCAAAGGAGAGCTCGACCTCCTCTCGGCGGCGATGAAGGTGCAGGGTGAGCTGATGAGTATTCCGGAGTTTGGTACTGAAAATGGGGAATTTTTAGCGGCGGAGAAGAAGGCTATCAAAAACCTCAAGAAAGCTATACTCATGGTGGCAGGGTATGCCGCACAAAAGTACATGCAGGCGCTGGCCGAAGAGCAGGAGATTTTGATGGCGGCGGCCGACATGCTGCTGGTCACCTATGTGGCGGAGTCTATGCTTCTTCGGGTAGAGAAGCTGGCTAAGCAGCAGGGAGAGGAGGCTGTAGCTGATCCGCTGGCTATGCTACGGGTGTATCTCCTGCAGGCGCAGGAGCAGGCGGCGGCAGCGGGTCGGGGCGCTATCCTGCACATGAGTAGTGGGGATGAGCAGCGGGTGCTTCTCATGGGCCTTAAGCGTTTTACCAAGCCCATCGAAGTAGATGCTATCGCCCTGCGCCGCCAGATCGCTAAAACCATCATTGAGGCAAATCAGTATCCTTATAGCGTCTGCTAAGAGGGTGCGCCGCTAATACGAATAGGGGGGCCTGGTGGCCCCCCTTGTTTTTCTTAGTAACGTCCGTGCATGCGTAGGCCCCGAACCACCCGCTCAACGGCGATAAGGTAGGCGGCTTCCCGGAGGGAGACCTTTTGGGAAGCGGCCCGGGCAAATACCTCATCAAAGGCCTGCCGGATAGTGTTGTCGGCTCGGTCTTGCACTTCCACTTCTGTATAATAGTGACCGCGCCGGTTTTGCACCCACTCATAATAGGATACGATCACGCCACCGGCATTGGCCAGGATGTCCGGGATGACGGTGATGCCGCGTTCGTTGAGGATGGGGTCAGCGTCAGCGGTGGTGGGGCCGTTAGCGCCCTCTACGATGAGCCAGGCTTTGATGTGGGGGGCGTTAGCCGGGGTGATCTGGTCTTCGGTAGCAGCAGGGACGAGAATGTCTACGGGCAGCGTGAGGAGTTCCTCATTGGAGATGCGTTCGCCGCCCTTGAAGCCCTCCAGGAGGCCACCGTTTTTATCGCGGTGCTGGATAGCCTGGTGGATAAGGATGCCGTTTTCGTTGTAGTAGCCGCCGCTTGTATCGGAGATGGCCACGACACGGATGCCGTGCTGGGAGAGGAAGCGGGCGGTGATAGAGCCGACATTACCGAAGCCTTGCACAGCGGCGGAGAGGCCCTCGGGGCGCTTGCCCATACGCTGCAAAGCCTGCAGGGTAACCATCGTTACGCCACGGCCGGTGGCTTCTACACGGCCTTTGGAGCCGCCCAGTTCTAAGGGCTTGCCGGTAACCACAGCCGGAATGAAGTTGCCTTTATTGAGGCGGGAGTATTCATCCACGATCCAGGCCATTTCGCGGGCGCTGGTGCCCATGTCCGGGGCGGGAATATCCTTATCGGGGCCGAAGACCTCGGCCATGGCACGCGTGTAGGCCCGCGTAAGCCGTTCCACCTCTCCCACACTCATCTTTTTGGGGTCGCAGGTGATGCCGCCTTTGGCGCCGCCGTAGGGGATATTGACCACAGCGCACTTCCACGTCATCCAGGCCGCCAGAGCCATGACCTCCCGCATATTGACCTCGGGGGCATACCGGATGCCGCCTTTACCGGGCCCCAAAACACGCGAATGGATGATCCGATAACTCTCAAAGACNCGCACACTGCCATCATCCATCGCCACCGGNAGATGTGCAATGTGAATTTCTGNCGGCTTACTCAAGATCTCCCGTTCATCCGAACTGATTCCCAGTGCGTCTGCCGCCTTGTGAAAGCGGTTTAGCATGGAAGCGTAGGGGTCCAGTTTTGGCGANGTGGCCTGCTTGCCGTCTATCTGCCTCCCTCCCGAAGCGGTCCCTTCCGAATGAGGCATCTCTGCCTGTGCTTTGTCTTTCCCACGGCTCATCTGGCAAAGGTACCAAAGTTTTGTTNTANNCTTTGTGCGCATTGCCATTGTCTGTTATCCCACGGTAGGTGGGAGTGGCGTGGTAGCGACCGAACTGGCCAANGCGCTCGCCTGTCGGGGGCACGAGGTCCATCTGGTCTCCTACGAGCGGCCCGTAAGGGCCATCCATTGCCACCCCAACCTGCACCTCCATCAAGTAGAGCCGCCCGCTTATCCGCTTTTCAGGTATCTACCCTATGAAAGTGCGTTAGCGGGGCGCCTCGTGGCTTTGGCTGAGAGCGGTGTAGAAATCATCCATGCCCATTATGCGATTCCGCATGCCGTGAGTGCCCTTCTGGCTAACCGCTATGTAGGGCTGAATGGGCAATGCTTGCCTTTTGTTACGACGCTGCACGGGACAGATACGACCTTGGCGCGGGAAGCCCCAGACCTCTGGCCCATTATTCGCCTGGCCCTCCATAAGAGCGATGTGGTTACGGCTGTTTCACACGCCTTAGCCCGAACTACCCAGGAGGCTTTTACCTTACCTGAGCCGCCTCTGGTCATTCCCAACTTTGTAGATACGCAGGTCTTTGCATCCCGCCCTATGCCGGAGCTGCGGGCCCTTTATGCCCACCCGCAGGAGTACATCTTAGTTCATGCCTCAAACTTCCGTCCCGTGAAGCAGGTGCCTTGGCTCATTCAGCTCTTTCATCGGGTGCGCCAGGCTGGTCTTCCTGCTAAACTCCTCCTTATAGGGGATGGGCCAGAGCGCCCAAACGTTGAAAAGCTTGTGCGAGAAATAGGCCTGGAACGAGCAGTGATTTTCACTGGTATTGTAACTGAGGTACAGGAATATCTATCGCTGGGAGATGTGTTTTTGCTTTCCTCGCGGGAAGAGAGTTTCGGTCTTGCGGTCCTGGAAGCCATGGCCTGTGGCGTGCCTGTTTTGGCTCCTCGGACAGGCGGCCTCCCCGAAGTGGTCCAGGAAGGCGGCCTTCTGTACGAGCCGGGCGATCTGGATGCCGCCGAAAAAGCCCTTTTCCAGATACTAAGAGACCTGCCGACCTACCGCCAGGCCGCCCGCCAAAATGCACTCCGCTTCGATATCCACCGCATCGTCCCCCTCTACGAAAAGCTTTATCAGACCATCCTGACGAAAGCTTCTATTCTGTCATAGCCCCTGCCCATGGGCCGGTTAGCAGAGCACGGGGACAGCGGCGCGGCATCGGCCTTTACCGCTGATGGAGGTAGCCCACCTTGCGTTTATCGGGAAATGCGTACCTTTGCANGCACCAAGCACCCGTAGCTCAATTGGATAGAGCACCAGACTACGGATCTGGCGGTTGGGGGTTCGAATCCTCCCGGGTGCGCNAGGTCATTTGCCTAAGAGTGGCGCGAGGCGCTGGGCGAGTTTGGGATTNTATTTCAGAAGGGCGTTGTAGTGGGNTTCGGCNTCGGCGTTTTTCTTTTCTTGGAGGTAAAGCAGGGCGAGTTCATAATGGGAGCGGGCGTGTGTAGAGTCAATAGACAAGGCTTTCTGAAAGCTGGCTTTGGCTTCCGTAGGTTTACTTAGGGATTTATAGCTCAGCGCCAGGTAATAATGGGCATGTATGCTGTTGGGAAGCTGGTCGGCGGCTTTTTGGAGGTGCGGGAGGGCTTCGTCGGGCTTGAGGAGGGCCAGGAGGCTTTTACCGAGGCCGAGGTGCGCTGCGGGGGAGGTAGGGTTGCGGCGAAGCGCTTCCTCATAAGCGGCTCGGGCCTGCACGAAGCTATCTACAGCGAAGTAAATATCTCCTAACAGAAGGGGAGGGGTTTCCGTATTATCCAGAGAGATAGCTTTCTGGGCGTAGGGAAGCGCTTCGTGGGGCTTGTTAGCTGAGAAAAGCGCGTAAGCTGCGAGCAGCTGTGCATCAGCCCAATCCGGGCGCGCTTCAGCAGTTCTCTGGAGGGCTGTGGTTGCCTCGGGAAGTTCCCCTCGCCCCAGCGCTAAAAGTCCTACCCGGAAATATACCTCGGGCTGCGGGTTCTTTTTGAGGAAAGCCTCATAGGCGCTGATAGCTCCCGCTGTATCCCGTAGGTTTTCCCGGGTATACCCTAAGTAAAATAGCGCTGCTAGGTCGTCTGGCGCCTTCTTGAGCAGGTGTTCAAGAATGGAAAGGGCTTTTTGGAACTCCCCCTTCTCTATCAGGACTTTGGCCTTTGAGAGTTCTTCTTCGCTGGAGGCGTTGTTTGTTTTCAAGGTGGATAGGTCGGGCGGTCGCAGGTCAGTGGTCTTAGTTTCCGCAGAGAGGCTTACCTGGCCCATAAGAAGGCTAAACAGAGGCCAGAAAACGAGTCCTTTCCTGCTCATGCAGACAAATGTAAACAAAATAATAAACGCCCCGTAAAAGCCGGGGCGCGGTCTGCGTTTTAGCGTGGGATGATGCTTTTAGGGGTTGCTCTTGTGCGGGGCGTGTTGGTGATGCTCAGGGT
>JGI24186J35511_1000533_pt1 | contig 13847 bp, 10 predicted proteins | sample YNPBryulayer2012_FD_35511 | JGI IMG/M metagenome (IMG submission 35511) | reverse complement strand
AAGTCGCGCAACAGCTTTGGGATCATTCCCTCCTCCCGAACGGGTCCCTTTGGGTAGCCGAGCAGGTCAGCTGGGCTAACATCCGCGCTGATTTGCGCCCAGAATCCCGGTCCATGCCCGATGATGATGGTGTCAGGAGCCTGTTTCAGCAGGTTCAGCAGGTGTGGGGAGCCCGGCTCGTCGATCAGTCCGTACTGACCCTCAGCGACGCCTGTAGCGTGGATGGTCACAGGGAACTGCCACTCTCCGCACTGACGGAACAGATTCACCACGCGGGGGTCATCGTAGAACAGGTTCGCGCCGATTTCGCCGATGCCCGCGCAGCCCATCTCCACAAACCGCTCAAAAAGCCAGGAAAAGTCTGTTTTGGCGCTGTTTCCCCCCCACCGGGGGTCTACGTTGCCAAAGGGAATGATTCGGTCGGGATAGCGACGGGCTGCTCGGACTTGAGATATGACATCGGGCTGGGGCTGGAAAAGCCCAGGGAACTGCACATCATCGGGTGAGGCTGGCCATGGGAGCAGAACCGCTTTATCGATGCCTTCGTCNTNNAGGCGGGCTATCAGGTCTTCGACGGTAATCGGCTTGCGATGCAGATTGCTCAGAGAGCGCAGGTCACCAATGTGGGTGTGCACGTCGATAATCACTCGTTGGGTACCTCCATACCGAGATGGTACATGGCAAATGCGAGCACGTCTGCCTCCTCCTCAATCGCCAGCGAGGTCGGTTTTCCAGCGCCGTGTCCGGCACGAGTCTGGATTCGGATAAGCACGGGAGCGTCTCCTGCCTGCACCTCCTGCAGTCTCGCCGCGAACTTGAAGGAGTGGGCAGGCATCACGCGGTCATCATGGTCGCCAGTAGTGATGAGCGTAGCGGGATAACGCACACCTGGTTTCAGGTTATGCAGAGGCGAGTAGGCGTACAGCGCCCTGAACATCTGCGGGTCGTCGCTGGTACCGTAATCCTCTTTCCACGCCGAGCCAATCGTAAATTTGTGGTAGCGCAGCATGTCCATCACACCGACAGCGGGCAGGGCGACTGCGAACAGGTCGGGTCGCTGGCACATGACCGCGCCCACCAGCAAGCCGCCGTTAGATCCCCCACGAATCGCCAGTTTGCGTGGGCTGGTATACCGACAGTCTATGAGGTATTCCGCCGCGGCGATGAAATCGTCAAAAACGTTCTGCTTGCGCTCTTTCGTACCCGCCTGGTGCCACTCCTCACCGAATTCACCGCCCCCGCGCAGGTTGGGCACTGCCAGAACGCCTCCCTGTTCCAACCACANGAGGTTACTCACAGAAAAATGGGGAGTAATCGAGATATTGAACCCCCCATATCCAGTGAGCAGAACCGGGTTCTCGCCGTTGAGCTGCAAGCCTTTGCGATAAGTGATAAACATCGGCACACGCGTACCATCTTTGCTGCGGTACCACACCTGTTTCGTCTCGTACTGTGTTGGCTCCAGTCCCTCTATGTGAGGTGCGTGAAAGACGGTGCTTTCGCCAGTGCGGGCATCGTACCGGTAGATAGTGTAAGGATACACAAACGAGGTAAATCCGTAGAAGAACTCGTCCTGATTGCGTCTGCCGACAAAGCCGCTGCACGTTCCCAGTGTGGGCAGAGGGATTTCCTTCACGAACTCGCCCTTCAGGGTGTAGATTTGCACTCTGCTGGTCGCGTGGTGCAGGGTAACCACCGCCATCTGTTTGCCCATAAGCGTCACTGCCTGCAAAGTGTCTTCGCCTTCAGGCAGGATTTGCTTCCAGTGTGTCCTGTCGGGCTGACGCAACTCAATGGCGATAACTCGGCCACGCGGCGCATCGAGGTCAGTGCGGAAGTAGAAGAGCGTGCCATCGTTGCCTAAAAACTGATAGGATGCTTCAAAACGGTCTATCAAAGGTTGCGCCGGAGCCTGCACCTGGGGCTGGTTCGGACGCTGCAGGTCGATCACATAGACCAGGTTTTTAGGTCCGGCTTCGGTAACCCCCACCACGGCGTATCGTCCATCCTCACTCACCACGATGGAGAACCGCCACTCAGGCTGGTCCGGTCGTTCCAGGATGAGCAGGTCTTGCGATTGCGGCGTGCCGAGCCGGTGATAGTAGACCTTCTGATTCAGGTTGGGATGCCACATCGGGTTAGAATCCTTGGGTGGTTCTGGGTACCGGCAGTAAAAAAAGCCCTTACCATCCTTTGTCCATGCGATGCTGGAGAACTTCACCCAGCGCAGCTCGTCAGGCAGGTCCTCTCCCGTTTCCACCGACCGCACGCGGATTGTTTGCCAATCGGAGCCAGCATCGGACAATCCGTAGGCGAGCCAACGTCCATTGTCCGAGACGGATACGCTAAAGACCGATACCGTGCCATCGGGTGAGAGCAGGTTTGGGTCGAGCAACACACGCGGTTTGCCCTTCAGTGTCGGCTGCCAGTAGAGCACTGACTGATTCTGTAGCCCTTCGTTCTTAAAATAGAAGTAGCGCCTGCCCCGTTTGAACGGGATGCCATACCGCGCGTAGTTCCATCGTCGGGTGAGGATGCGTTGTAGCGGTTCGCGATGAGGCAGGTTGCGCAAGTAGGGCAGTGTCAGAGCGTTTTGTGCGTCGATCCACGCCTTTGTTTCGGAAGAGTCGGTATCTTCCAGCCAGCGGTATGGGTCAGGCACGAGAGTGCCGTGATAGTCGTCTACCACATCGACCTTCTTCGTCTCCGGGTAGCGCATAGATTGTGCTGTTGCCTCTACCGCCAGCAGCGCCAGCAAAAGAATACACAGGACTTCTATCGTCACGTACATACTCTCCGAAACTCCTTGCATCGTCTTTGACGTTATTATACGAATACCAAGTCGAATTGGCAACAGGTATGGTACAATCAAAGAGAGGTGGTGCGAGTGATGTGGACGATCCGCGGTATTTTTGACGGCAAGACCATCCGACCTCTGCCCGGCGAGCCTTTGCCTGAAGTAGAGGGTGAGGTGATGGTGGAGGTTGTTTTGCGCCTCGAACCGCAGTCTTCCTCCCTTGGTTGGAAGTCTGCGCTATCCGAGCTGCGCCAGAAGCGTGTTCAAATTCCTCGTTTGCAGGAGAGCATCAAAGACNTAATCGATGACCAGCGTGAACGTTGAGAAAACAATCGTGGTGGATACGCTGGATTGGCGATTACCACTGGGACAACCTCACTGCGCCCTCCGTGGGGTAAAATGCTGATACTATCTGGCGGGGGTTTAAAAGGTTGACATGGTCGCTCACACTACCGATTTTATCGTGATTGGCAGCGGAATCGCAGGGCTAACCTTCGCCCTGCGTGTGGCGGAGCAGGCGGAAGTGCTGGTCATCACTAAGAAGGAGCGCAGCGAGTCCAACACCAACTACGCGCAGGGTGGCATCGCGGGGGTGCTGTCGCCGGAAGATACGTTTGAACTGCACGTTCAGGACACGTTGAACGCGGGGGCTGGGCTGTGCCATGAGGATGCGGTGCGCGTGCTGGTGCAGGAGGGTCCTTCTCAAATCCGTCGGCTGATAGCACTGGGCGCGCGCTTCGACATGGAGCGAGACGCGCACGGCAACCCCGTGCTGGCTCTGGGACGCGAGGGAGGACACTCGCGCAATCGCATCGTGCACTATGCCGACCAGACGGGCTGGGAGATCGAGCGCACCCTGCTGGAAGCCACTCGCCACCATCCGCGCATCACTATCTATGAACACTTCTTCGCATTAGACCTCATCATCCGTGACGGAGAGTGCGTGGGGGTGTGGGTGCTCAATACGCACTCCGACGAGCCAGAAGCGTTTTTCGCGCGGGCGGTGCTACTGGCAACAGGTGGTTGCGGACAGGTGTATTTGCATACCACGAATCCACCTATCGCTACGGGTGACGGCATCGGCATGGCATGGCGAGCGGGGGCGTGCATCGCCAACATGGAATTCATGCAGTTTCATCCCACCACCCTGTACCACTCAGGTGCGCGCAGCTTCCTTGTCTCCGAAGCCGTGCGCGGCGAGGGAGCGGTGTTGCGTTTGCCCGATGGCACACCTTTCATGGAAAGGTATCATCCGATGAAAGACCTTGCCCCGCGCGACGTGGTGGCGCGTGCCATTGACGCCGAGATGAAGCGGCTGGGCATTCCGTGTGTGTATCTGGACATCACCCACCGCCCAGAGGAGTTCTTGCGCCAGCGGTTTCCGGTTATCTACAGCCGGCTGCAGAGCGTGGGCATCGATATGGCAAGGGAGTGGATACCCGTCGTGCCTGCGGCACATTACATGTGCGGCGGCGTGCTAACCGACCTGCACGGCAGGACGTCAATCCCTCGCCTTTATGCAGCAGGCGAAGTCGCCTGTACGGGTGTACACGGTGCAAACCGCCTTGCCAGCAACAGCCTGCTGGAAGCTCTGGTCTTCGCGGATCGCGCCGCCTTCCATGCATTGCAGGCGGGTTGGAGCGTGCCCCAAGCCGACCATGTGCCCACGCTGGAAGCCCTCTCTTTGGCGAGCGGTGTTTCGGACGAGGTGGAACAAGAAGGTATCCGCCACCGGTTGCACCTGGTCATGCACGAAAAGGTAGGCATCGTGCGCAGATTGGCATCTCTGGAAGAGGCAGCTCGGATGTTGCAACGTATCGAACGCCAGGCTTTAGCTGCGATGCAAAAGGCTCCTCAGCGGGTGGAAGCATGGGAGGACTGGAACCTCGCTATGGTCGGCAACTTGATTGTGGAATGTGCACTGCGCAGGCGTGAGAGTCGCGGCTTGCATACCCTGGTGGACTTTCCTGAGCGGGATGACGTGAACTTCAGGCGAGATACAATAGTGTGTAGAACCCGTAGTGGATAACCCGTCAGTGCCGCGCATACACAAGAGGCGCTGGCTACTGGCTCGGCGGGAGCTTCGCCCTACCAGTTTCAGCCTCTCCAGTCAGGGATGAGCTCGCGCAAATCGGTATGTCGGCTCGGCAGGATGTCCACTCAGCCTATCTCTTCGAGGTTCCACACAAACATTTTGAGGGGTAAATGGCGTGCGCTGCGCTGTTTGCGCAGAACATCCAGCCCTTCGCGAATCCTCGGCACGCAGTTCGAAGGAACGGCACACAAAACGACGCTGTTCAAACCGGGCCAGATGGGTGTGTTCTCGCGCGGACCGCTTTCACCTTTTCCTGTGGCGTCTTCCAGTACCGTATAACCCGGCGCGCCCGCCTGGTCAACGATTTCCTTCACCCGGTTTGTTACACCCGCATCACACACAATCAGCACCATCTGCATTTNCGTCATCCCTGCGCCTCCTGGGAGGTGATATACAGAACCGGAGGGACAAGCCCCGCCGTCACTAATTTCCGTCGCGCACTGACACGCCTCCGTGCTGCATGGACAGCGGAGCGTTGCCCTCCAGAAACACGCACGCTATACGTCCTGCAATGAGCCGGACAGGTATGCCTCGTAAGCGGTGAGGTCCAGCATCCCGTGACCGGAAAGGTTGAAAAGGATGACCTTCTTTTCGCCCGCTTCACGCGCCTGGATGGCTTCATCTATTGCTGCGCGGACGGCGTGTGACGATTCCGGTGCGGGAATGATACCCTCTGTGCGGGCAAAGGTTACCGCTGCCTCGAACACCTTCGTCTGGGGATAGGCAACCGCCTCGATCAGCCCGAGATGGTACAGATGGCTCACCAGCGGCGCCATGCCGTGATAGCGCAAGCCTCCGGCGTGAATCTTGGGCGGCATGAAGTCGTGTCCGAGCGTGTACATCCACATCAAGGGGGTGGTCATTGCCGTGTCCCCGAAATCGTAGCGCAGTTCGCCCTTCGTCATCGAGGGGCATGCGCTTGGTTCCACCGCCACCACGCGGTAATGTTTGCCTTCCGTGATTTTCTGGCGGAGGAAGGGAAACGCCAGGCCGGCGAAGTTGCTTCCGCCGCCGACGCAGCCGATAATCACATCCGGCTCCTCGCCTGCCATCTCCATCTGCTTCAGAGCCTCCAGCCCTATTACCGTTTGATGCAGGCAGACGTGGTTCAACACGCTACCCAGTGAGTACCGGGTGTTCTTCGACCGCACCGTGTCCTCTATCGCCTCGCTGATCGCGATTCCCAAGCTACCGGGGCAATCGGGGTCCTCTTTCAGCAGCTTGCGACCGAACTCGGTTTGGTCGCTGGGGCTGGGGTAAACCGTCGCGCCCCATGTTTCCATCATCATCTTGCGATAAGGCTTCTGGTAGTAACTGACCTTTACCATGTACACGGTGCATTGCAGACCAAACAAACGGCAAGCAAAAGCCAGCGCGGAACCCCATTGTCCTGCACCCGTTTCGGTTGCCAGGCGATCCATTCCCGCTACCTTGTTGTAATACGCCTGAGGAACAGCGGTATTGGGCTTGTGGCTGCCAGCGGGGCTGACGCCTTCATACTTGTAGTAGATATGTGCAGGAGTTTGCAGAGCCTTTTCCAGCCGGACAGCACGCAGCAGGGGAGTAGGTCGCCACAGCGCGTATACTTCCCGAACCGGCTCAGGAATCTCCACCCATCGCTCCGGGCTGAACTCTTGCATCACCAGATTCTCCGGAAAGATGGGAAACATGTCATCCGGTTTGATGGGCTGGTGAGTAGCCGGATGCAGAGGTGGTGGCAGCGGCTCCGGCAGGTCGGTGAGAATGTTATACCAGTGCGTCGGAATATCCGCCTGGGTCAATGTGAAATGAGTCGTCATACCCACTGACAATCCTCCTTGTAGTTACTGGACATCATTATAAGTTGCTTGCGTGATTTCGTCAAATGGCGCCGCGTCTATGGTGACGGCTTCTGCTCCTCGTTGGAGGGCGTTGTCGGTTTTGCCGCCTCGCCCTGAAGGATTTGCCGGAGCTGTTGCTGTTGCTCCGCCGTCAGGATTTTATTCACCTTCTCATCTATTTGTTTGCGCAACTCCGCGAGCTTTTGCTTTTTCTGTTGTTCGCTCCAGCCTTCCTCCCGCGCCTGCTTTTCAATAGCACGGATGCTCGCGCTCTGCTCACGCATCACTTGCAGCAGCTGGTCGCTCTGNGCCTCGGTGAGTTTCAAAGCAACAGTGAGCCTGTCCACCAGCATCGACTCGGGGTCTATCTGGCGCAACTTCTGTAACTGCTGAGGCGTCAGCACAGATTCCAGCTTCTTCTGAAGGTTCCTGCGCAGGTCCCGCAGCTTCTCCTGTCGCGCCTTCGCAGAGAGTTTCTGTTGAAGCACTTCTGCATAGCTCGCGTTATGCTCTGCATAGACCTGTCGAAGTTTCTGCTCCTGCTCGGGGGTCAGCGACAGCAGCCTCAGGAGCATCGACACAGGTGGGAGCGCAGGGTCCGGGGATGCCGTACGGGTAAAGGATTGTGGCGCTTTGCTATCCGATGACTGTTTTGTGGCCTCCTGTGCGGATGACGCTAACGTGCAGAGAAGCGTTATGACGACGATAACCAGCCGCGTCCACTGCAAGCCTTTCATGGGTGACCTCCTTCCGAAAAGGGAAAACTGCCTCCTGTCGCTAAGTGTATCATACAACAAGCGCTCGGACAACGGCAAGATTCGCGGGTGAGGGGATGAAAATCGCTTATTTCGATTGCTTTTCGGGTATCTCGGGCGATATGGCGCTGGGGGCGCTGCTGGACGCAGGCGCGCCGGAGGACAAGTTGCAGGAGGTATGGAATAGTCTGCCCCTGACGGGGTGGAGTTACCGTATCGAAAAAACAACCGTTAACGGAATAGAGGCGACGGACGTTTCCATCCTCTGCGATGGGCAGCAACCTCATCGCCATCTATGCGACGTGCTGGAGGTTATCGGGCAAAGCACGGCATCGGTGCGTGCGAAAGAGTGGGCAGGTGCAGTGTTTCGTCGGCTGGCGGAGGCGGAAGCACGCGTGCACGGTACGACCGCAGAACGGGTGCATTTCCACGAGGTCGGGGCAATAGATGCCATTGCCGACATTCTGGGCGTGTGTGTGTTGCTGGATGCGGTCGGCGTGGATGCGGTGGAATGTTCCCCTCTGCCGATGTCGCGCGGGTTTGTCAAGGCAGCACACGGGGTGATACCGGTACCTCCGCCCGCGGTGATGGAACTGACTCAGGGAGTAGAGGTGGTTCCCGATGACGCTGTGCAGGGTGAGACGGTAACCCCAACGGGAGCCGCCCTGATGGTGACTCTGGCGCGAAGATTCGGTGGGTTTCCTCGCATGAGGGTAGAGCAGGTGGGTTACGGCGCGGGCAAGANGCGATTCGAATCGCGACCGAACCTGCTGAGGGTGGTCGTCGGAGAGTCAGTACCAGAACTACCCGTTCAGGATACGGTGCTGATTGAGGTCAACATAGACGATATGAATCCGGAGTGGTATTCCGCAGTGCAGCAGAAGCTGTTCGCAGCGGGAGCGATGGATGTATATTACCTTCCCATAGTGATGAAGCATGGACGTCCAGCCACGCAGCTGAGCGTGTTGTGTGAGCCGGGCAGAGAAACAGGCTTGTTCGATATTCTTTTCCGTGAGACCACTACCTTTGGNGCGCGTTTCAGCCGATGGCAGAGGTTGTGTCTGGAACGGCGGTGGGAAACGGTGCAAACCCGTTATGGAGAGGTGCGGATGAAAATCGGCATATGGAACGGCAGGGAAGTGACCGCCTCGCCGGAGTACGCGGACTGTGCGGCGCGCGCTGCAGAGTGTGGTGTGACGCTGAAAGAGGTATACACGGAGGCGGTGCGACGGTATCGCGAAGGGCGTACCGATGACAACGACAACGCATAGGCTGAAGGGTATCGTCATCCGCGCCAGCGCGGGCAACTATACCGTCTTTCATGAGGGGCATGAGGTGCTTTGTAGCCTGCGGGGCAACCTGAAGAAAGAGCTGGTGATGACCGAAAGCGCCAGCCGCGCCCCGCGCGTGATTCTGGCAAAGCGCAAACGACTGACCAACCCCGTCGCCGTAGGGGACACGGTGCGGTTCCATTACACCACCTCGCATCAGGGCGTCATTACCGAAGTGGAACCGCGTCGCTCGGCAGTAGTGCGTTTCATCCCCCGCACCAAAGAGGTGCAGGTCATCGTGGCGAACATCGACCTGCTGTTGGTTGTGTTCTCGGTGCTNGAGCCCCGCTTAGACCCCTGGCAGTTAGACCGGTTTCTGGTAGCGGCATACGCGAACGGATTAAAACCCCTTATCGTGGCGAACAAGTGCGACCTGCCCATCGAGCCGCAGACAGAGTATCACCTGCAGGTATATGCCCGCAGCGGTTATGAAGTGTGGCGGGTGAGCGCGACACGGGGCGACGGCATCGCCAACCTGCGCNAACGGCTGCGAGGACAAATCGCGGCGGTGTGCGGACCGTCGGGGGTGGGGAAGAGCAGTCTCCTGAACGCTTTACATCCGGGGCTGGGGCTGAAGGTCGGGCAGGTTGGCGAGACCACGCACAAAGGCAGACATACCACCACCCTGGCGCAGCTCATCCGGCTGGGGGAAGACAGCTGGATTGCGGACACTCCGGGGATGCGCAACTTTGAGCTGTGGGCAGTAGACGCCGAAACCATCTGGCAAGCCTTCCCNGAGCTACGCCCGTATCTGAGCGAGTGTTACTTCCCCGACTGTCAGCACGACACCGAGCCTGATTGCGCGGTGAAAGAGGCGGTCGAGCAGGGGAAGATAGACCAGCGGCGGTACGAGAGCGCGCTTCTGCTGGCGAAGGAGGCGCAGGAACGCCAGCAAACTGTGGGGGACAGGTAGCATCGCCCGTTACTTCAGACCAAGTGAACGGAACATTTCGCGTATCTGCTGGTCTCCGGTAATCTGGACGAGCGCGTCCACAACACGCCTGTGTTTTTCGTTTTCGGGGAGGTCTTTCAAGTTGAGCTTTCCCGTGCGGTTTTGGCGGAACAGCTCTGCCCACACGCGCACGCCATAGCGCTGGGCGATGGTATGCAGTATCTCATGCATCATCGCTTCGCCCAACATGCGTTCCTCCGCAGAACGCTCTCGGAACTCCTTCTCCGGCAGCCAGATGGGATTTGTCTGACCGGAATATCGCTTGCGAAACTGCTGCGCTCCGGGACGCAGCGAGCGGCGATACCATATATCCGGATACGCCGTATCGCCCGCCACCTTGCCCTGCTCTTCGATCCAGATAATCGCGCCCATGAGTAGCCAGTAGGGGAGATTCTCTCCGACACCGCTCAGGAAGACCCATTTCAGCTCGTGCGCTTCCACGCCATCTCCTCCCGCTTCGTAGCGCAGGTTGTAGGGTCCTACACGTCCCGTGCAGGCAATCCACGTCTCGGATTGAGGTCCACCCCACGTGGCTCCACCATAACCTGACAGCTGCGCCGGCGCGGTAAGCGAGACAAACAGCGCATCCTCTGGTTCGTAGCCACCGACCACCTGCCGCTCGCGGTCGTAAATACCCATCAGTAGCGCGAGATACTCCGGAAGCCAGCGGCGGTACAACGGCGTGTCCGGGATATAAACTGTCATGCGTCGGTAGGAGGCTGTAAGCCAGCGCGTGTCCAGCTGCGAGTGTTTGGCAGTAACGATGACCACCCTGTCGGAAGGCACACGGAAGTTCAAAGTGGATGCATCCCGCGACTGCGGTTCGGGCATGACCTGCTGGATGTCGGCTGTGCCCTCTGGCAGCTGCACCGTGACATCTATCTCTCCTGTCGCCTTGCCCAGCCCTGCCAACGAGCGGAAGTAGAAATGGTCTTTGCGTTCGCCACCGTAGCGGGTCATCGGCACGTTGTAAGCGGCGTCCAGCCAGCGGAAGCGCACCGTCGCCCGGTCAGCGGTTGGGTGCAGCAACAATACCTGCGCGTGGCGCAACTCCAGCCGCGAGAGGTACTCATACACCGGAGGCAGTAGCGAATACTTTGCTCCTTCGACGACTAACTCCTCCGCTGTCAGGGGCATAGGCAACGCGACAACGCCTGAGGCAACCACCGCCACCTCCGCAGAACCATCGGTGCGCAGACGATATGTCCACTGCTGGCTCGGCGCGTCTGGCTTCTGGGGCAGGTGGCGCAAGCTCAGCGCAAGGTGGAACGCGCCTTCGACGCTGTCGCGAGTCGAGTCGTGCTGAACCAGCAGNCGGTACCGCCCCGCCGCCGTCTGGTACTCGATCAGCGGGAACTCTTGTGGGTCGCCGTCGGGCGTGCTCCACACAGTTTGCCACCCATTGCCCCTTTGCCTTTGCAGCTGCACCGAAACCGCCAGCCCTCGCGAGTCGACGCGCCCCTGCAGCCACCATCCATNGCGTTCGCGCGGCACAGTAAAGTGCAACTCACCCATCTGAACATCGTCTTCGGGCTTTGGTGGCCGCAGCGGCAGCCGCACNATGCCCTGTGTCAGCGAGGCGATGTCGGCGTTGGGTGGGGCCGGGGGTGGCAGGCGAAACTCAATCTCAGGGCGGTTGCCGTCCAGCTGGCGATACAGTTCCGCGATGCGCTGCTTAGCCTGTCGGCGCAAGGGCAGGTCGGCGCGGGAGATTTCGACCAGCCGCTTCCACGCTTTGAGTTCGATGTCGGCTCTACCTGCTATCTTCGCCATTTGTGCCCGCAGGCGATAGATGTGCGGGTTCTCGTCGTCCAGCCGCCACGCGATGGCAAGACGTTCAGCCGCTTCGGCGGTCTTGCCCGCTTTCAGCAGGGTTTCCGCCTCACGCACGAGTCGCTCGGCGCGGGCGATACTTGCCAGAGTTGCCCCGTAATTGTCAAAAATCAGCTCGGCGGGAGCCTGCACCCGGAAGGCTGCACGCGCCGACGGCAGTTCCTTCGTGCTCGCTCTCATGTCGGAGGTCGGGAAGTGGTAGACCTGCACTGCGTCATGTCCCGCTCTGTCCAGCAGGTAGGGAAGGTTGGTCACGCGCAATGCATAAGAACCGTTGCGCTCCGCCACCGTTCCGCCCACATACACCTCATCACCGAGATTGCCATCGCCTGCCACTTCAATGACAACCCGCAGTGGCGCGCTGCTATCCAGCGCCACCGCCGACAGGTGAACGACGCGGTTGGCAGCCAGCAGTGGAGTGCGCGCGCGCAGATGCTCGCCCTCGTAGACCGCCACATAGCTGGTCGCCCGCGCCGCGCTCGGCGATTTCCTCACCGCGCACCACAGGTTCAGGGTATACCGTGCAGCAGGCGGACGCGAGCCGAGAGCTCGTGCGGTGTTGCTGAACGGATGGCGATACGTCACCTGCACCTCGCCTCGCGCTGCGGAGATGCCTGCATAGATTGTGCCGTCCAGGATAGGCAGGTCGACGGAAGCGTCCGACAGGCTCCAGCGGATGCTGTCGGGAACCCACTGGCTTAACGGCACGGCACCCTGTGCGGTGTGCGCCCGCACGCCCTGCCACACGGGATGCGAAAACAGCGGCTTGTTGTTCACACTGGTCAGCCGAACTTGTATGTTGTCATTGGGCGAGACGGCGACCGGCAGGCGTTCCACCATCTTGCCGTTCAGCAGAAGCTGCGCACCATGCAGGTTGCCATCGATGCGCAGCCACTGTAACCGCCGTTGTGCCGCCAGCTCCTCCAACGCTAACTGTCGCTCTCGCTGTTGCCACTGTGCGTACCAGTCTGCATAGCGCATTCTGGATCCGGAAATAGTGCCCAGCCCCCGCACGTAGACGCGCCCGCGCAGCTTCATCGGTTGTCCCACGATGTTGCGGTCTTTGCGCGTGGTAATCCACTCCTGCAGCACCTGCTCTTTCAGGTCGCTGAGCCAGATGGTGGTCTGCCCCGAATCGTCCTGAATACGCGCGTCGCACCAGTTGCCCCAGTCGCCCCGTGGCCGTCGCCCGTGTCCGCGACCTCCAGCGTTAGCACATCCTCGCGTTTCAAGGGAACATGCAGCGTGATGGGATTGTCACCCGGTTTCATCACGGGGCTTTCGTATACCTTCTCCTCGCCCACGAACACGCGGAAGATTGCCGCGCCGGGTCTGCCCAAGACGCCGTCATCCACGCCGATGGTGGCGCGGAAATACCAGGGCCCTTGCGCGAACGCCGACGCCGCTGATAGCAGCAACAGCAAACCAATGAACGCTCCCATGCCATTACTCCAGAAAGACTGGTTGTGTCCACGCGCGAGATCCTGCCTCGCCAATTGCTTCCACGCGGGCATACTTTCTGGCTTTGTGTAGCGAGAAAGAAGCCATGTTACCGACAACATGTTCCACTACCTCTCCGTGCAGAGAAATCAATCGCATCTCCTTCGCGTTTGTCGCGCGTACCCGATAATAACTGTCCTCTACGGTTATCTCCTCCAGCACGACGCCTGTGGAGGCGTAGAAGCGCCCCTCTTTCAGTGCCTCCAGCACCGCTTCCTTACTCCGCTCGCGCACGTTCACCGCGTTCCATGCGCTTCCCATTTGAAGGACGCGGTGAGTGTCTTCGTTAGCGTATCCCCACACCCGCTTGCCTTCCGAAAGCAGAAGGTCCCAGCGGTTCAGAGCATAGGGACTGCCTTCCAAGTACTCGATGACGTTGTTGTAGATTTCGATGCCGTGATAGCGTTCCAGATGGAGCAGTTGCGAGTTGTGCCAGTGGTCGTGGTTTTCGCCCCANTTGGGATGATTCAGGATGACTAGACCGCCTTCTCGAAGGGTGAGGTCTATCACCGACTGATAGCTGAGGTCGTGGGGTAGGGTAGAGGTCACGTTCACCCGCAGGATGTGCTGTTGTGCGCTGTGTTCTACGCCGGGCAAGAAAAGAATGTGTGGATGAAGCCCGTTTGGAAAGGCTACTACATCGTGGTCGGTGAGTGCCACAAAGTCGTATCCTCGCCGGGCGCAGGCGTCCAGTGTATCATCGGGGGGTAGTTCTCCGTCGCTGACGGTTGTGTGCGCGTGCAGGTTGCCCCTCAGCCAAAGCG
>JGI24186J35511_1000523_pt1 | contig 14045 bp, 12 predicted proteins | sample YNPBryulayer2012_FD_35511 | JGI IMG/M metagenome (IMG submission 35511) | reverse complement strand
CGCCCTGGTAGGCAAATATATAGAACTGCAGGACGCCTATAAGTCTATTCACGAAGCGCTCATTCATGCCAGTGGGTGGCAGGGACTAAGGCTCGAGCTGGGATGGATTCACTCAGCAGACCTGACGCCAGAGAGCCTTTCCCGGCATTTACGCGGCTATCAGGGGATCTTAATTGCGCCGGGCTTCGGGGAAAGGGCTATCGCAGGCAAGCTCCTCGCTATTCAGTATGCCCGGGAAGAAGGCATCCCCCTCTTCGGCATCTGCTTAGGCATGCAAATGATGGTGGTAGAGTTTGCCCGACACGTGCTGGGGCTATCCGAGGCGCATTCTACGGAAATGGCCCCCCACACCCCCCACCCCGTCATAGACCTCATGCCTGAGCAGCAGGGCCTTCATCAGCTGGGCGGAACCATGCGCTTAGGTGCCTACCCCTGCGAAATCCGCAAGGGCACCCTCGCCTACCGCGCCTATCAGAAAACCCTCGTCTACGAACGCCACCGCCACCGCTACGAGCTCAATAATACCTACCGCCCCGCCCTCGAAGAAGCCGGCCTCCTCGTAAGTGGTACCTACCCTGACAAAAAACTCGTGGAAATCGTGGAGCTTCCCCAGCATCCGTTCTTTGTCGGGGTGCAGTTTCATCCGGAGTTTCAAAGCCGGGTCGAGCAGCCCCATCCGCTCTTCATGGCGTTTATAGAAGCGGCGAGGCGAATGGGGAATGGCAAGTAAAATACCACAGGCATAGGCGTTTGTGCCTACTCGAGGCACAAACTTCCCAAGCTCGGCCAAGAGCATACCTTCACCTTCCGTTAATATGCCTGGCACATCGAGAAGGCGCGTATGGATGGCCTACCCCCCTCCTACCTACTCAAAAAGCCTTTATGAGCGTAGGCGTTCTTTATACTTGACGAGGCCCCGCCGTATCCGTTCCAGCGCCGCATCAAACGCCTCCTGGAAGTTCTCTCCGCGCTCGGAGACGTGCAGTACCTCCCCGGGTATGCGTACATGCAGGCGTATTTCGCGATTGGGTTTGACACCGCCAACCTCTTCCAGGTACACCTCCCCCTCCGTAATAAAAGCGAAGTCGTTGTACAGCCGGCCCAGGCGGTCTTCCATGTAACTGGTCAAGTGCTCAGACAGTGGCACCCCATGAGGGTGAAAGCGGAAGCGCATACAGACAAAGATACGGCATTGGCGCATCATTCCGCCAAAAGCGCGTATCTTCGTGGCATGACATTAGTGGCCGAGCAGGTTCAGGCGCCCACTACCTTTAAGCGTCGTATCCGAAAAGTGGCCGTTTTAGGCGCAGGCGTCATGGGATCGCAGATTGCCATGCATTTAGCGGGCACCGGTTTCTCCGTGCTGCTGCTGGACATAGTCCCCAAGGAGCTCACCCCAGAAGAAACGCAAAAAGGTCTCTCGCTGCAAAGTCCCGAAGTACGCAACCGCCTTGTCCGGGAGCTCTTTGAGCGGGCCAAAAAACTCTCCCCTTCCCCCTTCTATCACGAGAGCGTTTTAGACCGCATCACCTTAGGCAATCTGGAAGATGACCTCCCCAAAATCGCCGATGTCGACTGGATCATCGAGGTCGTCGCCGAAGACCTACAAATCAAACGCGCCCTCTACGAAAGGTAGAAAAATACCGCAAGCCCGGCACGCTCATCACCAGCAATACTTCGGGTATTCCCATTCGCTTCTTAGCCGAGGGACGGAGCGAAGATTTTCGTCGGCACTTGGCTGGGACGCACTTCTTTAATCCCCCTCGCTATCTACCTCTCTTGGAGATCATCCCCGGCCCCGACACCGACCCAGAAGTTATTCAGTTTCTCATGGCGTTTGGAAGCCGGGAGCTGGGGAAAGAGACGGTCTTGTGCAAAGACACCCCGGCTTTTATTGCCAATCGGGTGGGGGTATTTGCTATCATGCACCTTTTGCATGCCCTGCCTAAGTATGGGCTTTCTGTCGAGGAGGTGGACAAGCTGACGGGGCCAGCGATCGGCCATCCCAAGTCGGCGACCTTCCGCACAGCGGATGTGGTGGGGCTGGATACCCTCGCCAAAGTAGCTCGCGGGCTTTACGAAAACTGCCCCCATGATGAAGCGCGGGAATACTTCCGCCTACCCGACTACCTGGAAAAAATGCTCGCTGCCGGCCTCCTGGGCGAAAAAGCTGGCAAAGGCTTCTACACCAAGCAGCGCCTCAATGGCCAGAGCGAGATCCTCAGCTTAGACCTGCAAACCCTCACCTATCGCCCGCAGAAAAAAGTCAAATCCGCCCTTTTAGAACGTCTCAAAGTCGAAGAAAACTTAGAAAAGCGCCTGCAGCTCATCGCGCAGTCGGACGAACCCTATGCCCAGCTCTTGCAAGAAAACATGGCAGCNCTTTTCAGCTATGTGTCACACCGCATTCCGGAAATNTCGGACGACATTTACCCNNTAGACCANGCGGTGCGGGCGGGCTTTGCCTGGAAGTTAGGGCCGTTTGAAAAGTGGGATGCTGTCGGCTTGGAGGCAGGCCTCGCCGCTANCCAGAAATACGGCTTCACCGTCGCCCCCTGGGTGAAACGCATGCAGGAAAAAGGCTTCACCCGCTTCTACCGCATTGAAAAAGGCCGCCGCTACGTCTACAGCCCCCAGCACGAAACCTACATTGAAATCCCTGGTCAGGATCGCTTCATCTCCCTGGATACCCTGCGGGCTGAAAGAGTCGTCTGGAAAAACGCCGGTGCTTCGCTCTTTTATTTAGGCGATGGCGTCCTGTGCCTGGAATTCCATACCAAAATGAACACCATGGGCGCTGAGGTGCTCGATGCCATCAACCGCGCTATTGACATCGCCGAAAAGCAGTACGAGGCCCTCGTGATTGGCAACCAGGGAGAAAACTTTTCGGCTGGAGCCAATCTGGCCATGATATTCATGATGGCGGCGGAGCAGGAGTGGGATGAGCTGGACTTTGCGGTGCGGGCGTTTCAGCGGACGGTGCTAAGGGCCCGGTACAGTGCCATCCCGGTGATCGTGGCACCGCATGGGCTGACACTGGGAGGCGGCTGCGAACTAACCCTCCATGCCGATGGCGTGCAGGCCGCAGCTGAAACTTACATCGGCCTCGTAGAAGTAGGCGTCGGGCTCCTACCCGCCGGCGGCGGCACCAAAGAGATGGCCGCCCGCATCAGCCAACGTTACATAGAGGGCGATGTGGAAATCAACTACTTCCGGGATATGCTTACCCTCATTGCTACCGGGAAGGTCGCTACCTCCGCCCTGGAAGCGATGCAGGTCGGGCTTCTCCGGCCCCACCAGACCCGTATCACCTATAATAAAGCGCGTCAGCTGCGGGATGCGAAGGCCTATGCGCTCCTGCTGGCGGAGAGTGGCTATACCCAGCCTATTCCGCAGCCCATTCGGGTGCTGGGCCGCACCGGCCTCGGCGGCGTCGAAGCCTCCCTCTATCAGATGGAAGCCGCCGGCTACATCACCGCTTACGACCGCCACATCGCCCGCAAAATCGGCTACGTCCTTTGCGGCGGCGACCTCACCGGCACCCAGTACGTGAGCGAAACCTACCTTCTGGACCTCGAACGCGAGGCCTTCCTCTCGCTCTGCGGAGAACGCCGCACCTTAGAGCGCATCCAACACATGCTCCAAACCGGCAAACCCCTGCGCAATTAGCCGAAAACTCCCCTTCCAGGCCCTGCTACTCATGAGTAGCGCCTGGACCCAAACCCTCACAATAGGTTCCTGTACCGTGGAAGTGCGGGAGCCTACGGTGCCAGTGCGGCGCGTCTTAGTGCTCCTACCAGGCTGGAACTACACCCGGCGCTGCTGGTGCGACTCCAGCCGAATCTGCTCTCTGGCCCTCGCCAAAGGCTACCGACTCATCCTCCTGGAAATGGGCAAAAGCATCTACGCCTCTGCTACCTTCCCGGAAACNCGGCGTGACTGGCGCNCCTATCCCACTTTGCGCACGCTGCTGGATACCGTCTTCACAGCCCTCCAAGAAAANNGCTACCTCTGGCCGGGGCGGTCTTTCCTGATGGGTCTTTCTACCGGGGGACGGGGCGTGGTGATGATCTTGTCGCATACGGGGCAATTATTTCGGGCGGGGGCGGCGCTATCGGGCGACTTTGATCCGCATTTAGACCCGCGAGATGCGCTTCTTACTGGCTGGTACGGCCCCTACGGCCCCCGCTGGGAAAGCACCGATAACCCCCTTCGTCTGAGCGAGCGCATCCAGGTGCCCCTTTTCCTCGCACACGGCCAGAAAGACCGCATCGTCCCCTACCAGCATTCCCGACGACTCTACGAGCACCTGAAAGCCANGCGCCCNGACCTTCTGCTCGTTTACNGGGAAGTACCGGATGCCGGACACGACTTCTCCTTCTGGGAAAGGGCTGGCGAGTGGGCCCTGACTTTCTTTGACGAACTATGACTGGATTGGACTGGTTAGCGCTTCTCATTGTCGCCCTAAGCGGGATCGTCTCGGTGGGCGTAGTGCTTCTCTTTTTCTGGCGGCGGGAAATGGCCGAGCGGGAAAAGCTCCTCTCCCATCAAGTGCTGCAAACTACCCTGTCCCTACGGCTCCAAGCGCTGGAGCGCGCCGCCCTCTTCTTAGAGCGCAACGACCCTAATCACCTCCTCCCCCGCCTCCAACCGCATCAGTTCCGCTCCACCAGCGACCTTATTCAGGTGATCGCCCAGGTCATACAGGAAGAGTACCTGCACAATGCCGCCCAGCAGATTTATACCGGGCCGCGAGTCTGGTGGGCCCTCCGCCAAGCGCGGCAACAGCTTCTATCTACCTTGCAGGAAACCCTCTCTGAACATCCGCCACAGCATACGCCCCCCCTCGTCTGGGTGGAAAAATTCAAAGAAAAATGGCGTGCCATCAGTCCCGACCCCTTCCAGACAGCCCTGATGCAAGTCCATGCCGAAATGCAACGCCCCTCCGGCTGGAAAGCTAAATCTTCGTACTTTTGAATGATGGCGCTCTGGAGAAGAACCGGCACAACTGAAAGGGGACACGCCGATCACTCCCTATCAATAATCGGCGAAAGCGCCCAAGTGGAGGGAACCTTGGATATTCCAGGTAACCTCCGGATTGAAGGCACATTTTGCGGGCGGGCGAGCGTGGGGCACCGGCTGGTAGTCGCCGAGTCCGCCCAGGTAAAAGGTACCTTAGAAGCCCGGGAAGTCCTGATTGCTGGGACGTTTGAGGGAGAAATAAAAGGCAGCCAGCATGTGGAAATCGCCTCCACCGCCTACCTCAAAGGCACTATCCACAGCCAGAAGCTGGAAGTGCATAGCGGAGCCACGCTCCTCCTCACCTGCCAGGTCGGCGACATCCAAGATACCCCATCCTCCCCTGACCACAATGGCACCTCTCCTAAGCCCGAACCGCTGACTGAAGACGCTACCCCCCCCACACTCCCCAAGGGCAAACACAAATAAGCCTGCTTTTCCGCCCGCTCCCCACCAGTTCGTACCTTCGTGCGGATTGGAGATGCGCTTACGCTCCCGACGCCAGCTTAGTTTACTCCTCGTTTTATTCCTGGCTCTGGCAGGCTGCAGAAACGAGAAGCCTCCCCTTCCGCCGGGGTGGGAAGCGCTCCGTAAGGCTTTTCCTTTGCAGGAGGCGTACCGATATCGGCTTACCTGGGTGGGGGCAGATAGCGCACAGGGAACTATTGAGGCGGATACCCTTCGCCAGGTCCTCCTCGCGGATACCCTCTGGTGGGTACTCAAAGGCCATGTCCGAGCAGAATGGGCCTCGCTTAGTCAACCTACCCCCAATCGCCTCACTTGCGAAGAGGCCTACCTCCTCCCCCAGACCGGCCTAATCAAAGCCTATCGCACAGTCCGCGTAACCACAGCCACCGGCGAAATCTTAGAAACCGATGAGCTCTGGTGGGACCGCACCTTCGGCCGCCTTCAGGCCCCTGGCTGGGTACGCCTCCAAACCCCCAAAGAAGAAGTGCGCGGCTATACGCTGGAATCCACCAACAACCTCCGCTCTTACAAGCTGCGCCGTATCCAAGGCCGCATTCAGAACCCTACCCTATGATCTGGGGCGTCGTCCTTTGCGCAGCTCTGGCGCTGAGTGCATTCTTTTCAGGCAGTGAAATAGCTTTTTTCAGCACTTCGGCTATTGAGTGGTCTATCTTTCGGCGGAGGCACCCCCGCCTCTGGCGCTTCTCAGCTTCCCTCCATCATGCTCCCCGTCGGCTCCTTCTGACCCTCCTCACTGGCAATAATCTCGCGCTGGTACTCTTCGGGTGGGCTTTCAGTACGCTGCTACAAAAGCTCCTCGGTTTAGACGAGACCGCCCGCCTCTGGGTAGATACCGGTCTCGGCACCCTGATCCTCTTTTTAGCAGGCGAGTACCTCCCGAAAATCTTCGCCTATCGGTGGCATAGAACGCTTTTGCCTGGTCTCCTGCCGCTGCTCACCGCTACGTACTGGCTACTCTTCCCGATTATAGAGCCGCTCTATCAGCTCCTGGAAAGCTCCTTTCGTCGCCTGGGCATTTCGGCCGCCGCAGCAGAAAAAATTACCGGCCGTGCCACCCTACTCTCAACTATCGCTCAGGCCAGCGAACCGGAGTTTCGTGAGATTCTCGCTAATGCCCTCCATCTTCGCGAAACCCCCGTACGAGAAATCATGGTCCCCCGGCACGAGATCGCCATGATAGAAATCAGTACTTCCCCCGCTCAGGCCGTAGAAATGCTTAGAAAAACAGGCTTTTCTCGCCTCCTGGTCTACGAAAAAACCCCGGATCAGGTGCGTGGATATGTGTACATCCGGTCGCTTTTGCAATCGCCACCGGATTTGCGTGCCATCTTGCAGGACGTGATAGCCGTCCCCGAATCCATGCCCGCTTCCAAGCTCCTGGAGCTTCTGGTGCAACAGAAGCGCAGCCTGGCTATCGTCGTAGATGCTCGGGGGGGGCTGGCCGGGCTTGTCACGACCGAAGACCTGGTAGAAGAGGTTTTCGGCGAAATCCAGGATGAACATGACCGAGCTGAGCCCTTCCTCAAAGAGGAAGCTCCGGGAACCTACCTCGTAGAGGGCCGGTGGGAAATAGAGGCCATCAATAAAAAGTTAGGCCTGGCCCTCCCCAGCGAGAATGCCGTGACCCTATCCGGCCTCATCGTAGAAACCTTAGGCCGCATCCCGCGCCCGGGCGAAACGTGGGAGGCCTTCGGCTTAGCGTGGACTATCCTCCAAGCGACCCGCCAGCGCATCCAAACCGTAAAAATCCGTGTACTATGAGTACCTACCGCACCTTTGACCCAGAGGCACTTGACCTGCGACAGTGGCATCCCTACATGATTGGGAGTTTTTTTCCCCGGCCCATCGCCTGGGTAAGCACCCTCGATGAAAAGGGCACTCGCAATCTGGCGCCTTTCAGCTACTTTGGTGTTTTTAGCAGTAAGCCGCCAGTGGTGGGGTTTAGTCCCAGCACCAGCGCCCGCACAGGCGGCGCTAAAGACACCCTGCGCAATGTCCAAGTTATCCCCGAGGCGGTCATCCACCTTGTCCCTTACAACCTCGCTCACAAAATGAACATCACCACGGGCGAGTACGCCCCTGAGGCGGATGAGATAGCCCTTGCCGGCCTGGAAACGCTCCCTTCTTTGCGGGTGCGGCCGCCACGGATCGCTGGCACGCCCGTCCAGGCTGAATGCCGGATTCGGGAGATCATCCCCTTAGGCAATAACCCCGGCGCAGGTCAGCTGGTCCTGGCAGAAGTCCTCCTACTTCATATTGATGAGGCGGTTCTGGATGCCAATGGTCTACCCGACCCGCAGAAGATGGACATTATCGCCCGGCTGGGGGGTTTTTGGTACGCCCGTATCCGCGCCGAAAACCTCTTCTGGATGAAACAGCCCCGTAATCCCGAGGAGGTCGTTACTTGGCAGGAGCTGCCGCAGGACCTACGGGAGTCTACCATTCTTTCCGCAGCGGAAATCGGCCATCTTTTGGCCTTTCGGCCAGCGTGGATTCACGAAGCGGCTTCTTGGCCTCTCCCCAAAGACCCCGTCACCCTGCACACCCAGATGAAAGCCCTCCTCCCCCACGATGCGCCCGCCGCCTGGGTGCTCTACAAAAACGCCGAGCGCTAAGCCCAAAACACTTTCTATCCGGATTTACTCGTAACTTTGTTTCATGCGATGGGGGTTGGGGGGAGCTTTACTGATTGCCTGGGTCGCCGCGCAGGAAGCCGATAGCCTACCCACTCATGAGGCTCCCCCTGTGGAAATCCGCGCCCACAGTCCAGTTATACCGCCCTCTCATGAGGGCATAGGCCAACGTATCCAGATGACCGGGCTAACCAACCTCGTCTATCGGTCGGTGCCCTTTGCGCAGGAAGTGGTGTATCAGGGGCTTTTACCCCAGCAGACGCAGGTAACCATAGACGGGATGCGGGTCGTGCCAGCCTGTGTGGACCGTATGGATCCTGTTCTGACCTTCGTAGAGCAGGCCGCCTGGGAGGGGGCAGCCTGGTCTGCTACGCAGAGCTGGGGCGCCACCCCCACCCTGAACCTATCCCTGCTCTCCCCCGGCACCACCGCCGACAACTACCTCACGCTCCAGACCGCTGACAATTACCACCGCTTCGTCGGAGCCCTCCGCCTTGGCGGCAGCCGCAAACGCTGGCATTACGCGGCGGCCTTCACTACGCGCTTGGGCGGACCCTACCGCAGTGGTCAATGGTATAGCTTCCCCCTCCCGGAAAACACCCCCACCTACGGCAGAGACAGCTCCTGGAGCCTCCCCACCTTCCAGAAATACAACCTCTACCTGGCCCTGCGCTACGACCTCGCCGAAGCCCACCAGATAGAAATCCGCTACCTAAGCGACGTCTTCTACGATGTGGCCTATCCCGCCCTCATCATGGATGCCCGGCACAGCACCTTCCACTTGCCGAGTCTGTCCTACTCCTGGAAAAACCGGCTCTCCCTTCGCCTGTATGCCAATACGATCTTCCACGACATGACGGATGAAACTCGCCCGCAAACCGAAATCCGCACCCGCATCGTCATGCCCGGCATGTACATGCCCATGAAGGGCCTAACCCAAAGCCTCGGCGCCGTCGCAGAGGTTAGCTACCTCCAAGCGAGCCGCTGGAAACTCACCCAGCACAGCGAGTATTCTCAGCACTTTGCCCGGGCCACCATGGACATGTACCTCATAAATAGCCCCACTAACCGCATGCAGCTCTACAATCTCGCTGACATCCGCTTCCAACAAACTACCCACCGCCTCACCCTCACCTTCGCGGGGACGCACACAGAGCTTCAAACCTACGCAGCCGGAAGCTATTTCACCTACAAAGTACAGGATACACTATCCTTTGCCCCGCTACGGCTGTACCAGGAAAACTACGCAGGCAAAAGCCAAGCAAATCGCCAGTTTTTCACCTACCAGGTAGGCACCGAAGGAACCTTCCGGATGACGCCTGACCTCAAGGCCGCGGCTACTTTGAGCTATGGCACCCGGCCTCCCACCCACACCGAACTCTACGCCTACTATCTCTACGTCCCCCAGGACAATAGCATTCAGATGGGGAACTCTACGCTCCGCCCCGAAAACCTCCTACACACTGAGCTCCGCCTCATCTACCAGAGAGCCCCCTGGGGCCTGGAAGGAACCGCCTATCTCAACTACCTGCGGGATTACATTACCCCCGTGACTTTCCTCCAGCCCTACTCAGCAGGCAATGGGACAGCGCAGTTCTGGCGAATCTTACAGAATAGTGGCCGGGCCTACACCACGGGTGGGCAGATGCTCATCACATACGAGCAAGAGAGACTTACCTTGCGCCTGCTCGGGGGCTACACATACGGATGGCATGTGGACTATCGGGAACCTCTGCCCTGGATATATCCCCTCCACGGACGCCTCCAAGTGGGCATCCCCTATCGNCGGCACCGCCTCGTNAGNGAGATTTTCGCTGCTGCTACCCAAAAGCACCTCTCCCGAACTATCTACCCNGAGGACATCACCCCTGGNTACTGGCTCCTGCACCTGCGATACAACTACACGCTCCCCTTCCCCCGACATGCAATAAACAGCCGCCTAACCCTCCAGGTCTCCGTAGAAAACCTGCTGAACACCTATGGCTGGGACCATCTAAGTGTAGGGAATATGCCCTTCTTGGGGCGTGTGGTCTCAGGCGGCGTGTATTATAGCTGGTGAAAAAGGGACTTTGAAACTCCGGGCGTGGCCTTCACGCCGTGAGAAGGATCAGAAGCTGGTCGTTTTCTACCCGGAGGAAGCCCTGTGTAACTGAGCGTTCTTTGAGGCCGGAGGGGGTCTGGAGGGTGAGCATGCCCTGTGTCAGACTTGCCAGAAGGGGGGCATGGCCCGGCCATACCTCAAAAGACCCTTCTGGGCTGACTGCCCGCACCCACTCGGCAGCGCCCTCATACCAGATACCATCCTTTGCGCGCACCGACACCGAAAGCGTACCTTTCATGCCTTCACCTCAGCTAAGATACGTTGCCCTTTTTCAATCGCCTGGTCGATCGTCCCCACCATGTAGAAAGCCTGTTCGGGCAGGTGGTCCAGCTCCCCATCCAGGATCATCCGGAAGCCCCGCACCGTCTCCTCAATCGGCACAAATACCCCTTGCAATCCCGTGAAGGCTTCCGCCACATGGAAAGGCTGGCTGAGGAAGCGCTGGATTTTGCGTGCCCGGCTCTCCACGAGCTTGTCTTCTTCGGAGAGCTCCTCCCGCCCTAAGATGTTGATAATGTCCTGCAGCTCCTTGTAGCGCTGGAGGATAGCTTTTACCCGCTGGGCAGTTTCGTAGTGCGCCGGGACTGTCTGCTGGTCTATGTCAGGCGTCAGCATCCGGGACGTGGAGGTAAGCGGGTCNATCGCCGGATAGATCCCCAGCTCGGCAATCGCCCGGGAAAGTTCTGTCGTGGCATCGAGGTGCGCNAAGGTCGTCGCCGGCGCCGGATCGGTATAGTCNTCCGCCGGCACATATATCGCCTGGATAGACGTGATGGAGCCTCGTTTCGTAGAGGTGATTCGCTCTTGGAGGGCGCCCATCTCTGTGGCGAGGGTGGGTTGATAGCCTACTGCTGACGGCATTCGCCCCAGTAGCGCCGAGACCTCCGACCCCGCCTGCACAAAGCGAAAGATGTTATCTATGAAGAACAGCACATCCCGTCCTGTTGGTTCATGCGGCTCCCCATCCCGGAAGTATTCCGCGATGGTCAGGCCCGTCAGCGCTACCCGCGCCCGTACGCCCGGCGGTTCATTCATCTGCCCGAAAACCAATGTCACCTGGGACTTTTTCAGCTCTTCAAGTTCCACCTGCGATAGGTCCCACCCCCCCTTCTCCATGGCGTGTTTGAATTTGTCTCCATAGCGCGCCACGCCTGACTCAATCATCTCCCGCAAGAGGTCATTGCCTTCCCGCGTGCGCTCGCCTACCCCCGCAAACACCGACAAACCCGAGTGTGCCTTTGCGATGTTATTGATTAGCTCCATGATCAGCACCGTCTTCCCCACACCAGCCCCACCGAAGAGGCCGATCTTTCCACCCTTCTTGTAGGGGGTAAGGAGGTCTATGCACTTGATTCCCGTGAGGAGCACCTTCGGCTCGGTGGAAAGCTCTTCAAACTTCGGAGCGGGCCGGTGAATGGGGTATTTTTTATCGGTCTGGATTGGCGGCAAGCCATCGATAGGTTCGCCCACGACGTTGATGAGCCGCCCCCGAATCCCCTCACCTACGGGGATTTCTATGGGACGTCCCAGCGCCACCACTTCGTCCCCCCGCTTGAAGCCATCCGTACTATCCATGGCGATGGTGCGCACCCGATATTCGCCCAGGTGCTGCTGCACCTCCAGGTACACCTTTTGCCCTCGCGCCTCGAGAATGAGCGCCTCATATATCTGCGGAAGGTACCCGTCCTTCGAGTCAAACTCCACATCTACGACGGCCCCGATGATTTGAACGACTTTTCCCTTGGGCTGCTGACTCATAATCGCCAGCAAAGGTAGAGAATCCCCCGCAATGGCAGCAAAACCGATACGCACGCCATGCCTCCTGAGAAATAAGAAGGGCCCCCTTTCTGGGAGGGGGCCCAAAGGACTTTGATTCCTCTTGCTTATCGGCTTAGCGTGATCGTACCGGTGAAAGTTTCCCGCTCGCCATTGTCTTTGATGCCCTTGAAGACGTAGACATACACACCCTCGGGGGCTGGGCGACGGGGACCGGCGCCCTCTTCATTCCCATCCCAGTAGCGGGTTTCACCAAGGCGCTTCTGGAAGACAAGCTGACCCCAGCGATTGTAGATGAAGAACTCATAGTCCTGATAGCCCAGTGCGGGGAAGTAGAGCTGATCGTTGATGCCGTCGCCATTCGGGGTGAAGCCTGTGGGGATGAACGACCCATCTACCGGGGCGATCACAATCGGCCCGCGCCGGATGGAATCCACGCATTGGCCGTTGTACATATAGAGCGTGACGTAGTAGGTACCGGCGCCGGGGAAGCGGTGCGTAGGGTTGGGGTCGGTGCTGGTGGTGCTATCGCCAAAGTCCCACCGGAAGAAGGTATAAGGCGTAACGCCCTGCGAGCGGTTGATGAAGCGCACGACNGGGTTNGAGGCGGCTANACGAGCGGGGATGGGCGGCTCNGTCTCAAAGTCCGGCCGAGGGTTTTGGATAGCCTCAGCAAAGGTANCGGCCGTTCCNCTGCACCCGCTGGCCGTAGTGATGGTTACGCGCCACACTCCTCCCCGGGTATCCAGAAGCCGATATAGCCCTACCCCCCGCGCTACGGATACTCCATTGAGGGTCCACTCGTAGGTAGCTCCCGGATAGTAGGGGGCCTCCAGCTGGNCAAGNGGATTGGACTGGCAGAAGCGAATCGTATCAGGTAATGTCACCTGCACCGTCGGCGAGATGGTAACCTGCACCGTATCCGTCCCAATGCAGGAGCCAGCCAAAACCACCACGACATAGGTTCCGCTCCCAGACGGAGTCAGAGAGGGGCCGTTTGCACCGGGGACGGTGAGGTTATTGCGATACCAGACATAGGTGGCACCGCCGACGACGGGCGCTTGCAGCGGCTGAATGGGGTCTGTGGTGCAGTAGAAGACATCTGGCCCGAGATTGACCGTGATGGCCGTGTCAAACCGCACGGTTACGAAGTCCTGGCCAATGCAGGAGGAGCCCGCCGGCTGCACGGTCACGCCGTAGGTGCCGGGCTGCGTTACGACTAAGCTATCGGCCGTAGCGCCCGGGATGACCTGGCCATTTTGAGTCCAGGTGTGAGTAGCCCCGGGATAACCGCTATATAAAGTGACGGAGGTGCCTCCCGACGCACACAGCGTGATATCTGGTCCGAGGTCCACGGGGATTTGGCTGGAAACCTGAATGCTAACGGCATCTTGTCCGACGCAGCCGGTGGCCGTCGTCACCCGGACAGCATAGATGCCGCCCTGCGTTACACTAAGGGTTTGGGTATTGCCGCCGATAGGCTGGCCATTGAGGGTCCATTCGTAGGTAGTCCCACCCGGACCTGCATCCAGCGTGATGGGCAGATCGGCTTGACAAACCACCCGGTCAGGCCCAAGGTCTACCCGCAGCGTGCTATCCACGACGAAGTTGACTTGGGCCGTGTCGGCACACCCATCCACGATCACGATGAGCTGGGCAGTTTTCGGCCCTGGCGTCGGGAAAGTAATGCCCACGGGGTTAGGCGAGGTGGAGACGTTGGGCTGCCCATCAGGCAGAAACTGCCAGAGGAAGATAGCCGTCGGGTCTGTAGTCCCCACCTGCTGGAAGGAGTAAGGCAGACCAAGGCACAAGTTAGGTACAGCACCGATAGCCGCCGTAGGTTGGGGCTTCACATAAACGGTCTTCGTAACGGCGTGAGAGCAGCCCGTGGCAGGGTCGGTAATGGTGAAGGTCACGCTCTTCGGCCCTGGCGTGGCGAAGAGGATACCAGTCGGGTTTTCCAGGTTGGAGGTAGAGGGCGTAGCCGAGGTGCCGAAGTTCCAGAAGTAGAGCAGACCTGCGCCCGT
>JGI24186J35511_1000510_pt1 | contig 14270 bp, 10 predicted proteins | sample YNPBryulayer2012_FD_35511 | JGI IMG/M metagenome (IMG submission 35511) | reverse complement strand
TGCATCAAGAATTGGTCAATTGCGTAGCGCGCCTTCTCGTCCAGGTTGCGCGGGCCGATGATGACCAGCGTGTTCACGTCTGGTGGGACACGGCCGGTGGATAAGTCCACGTCGCGGACGGTATATTCGCGGCTGAGCTGCTCGCGGATCAGCCGCCAGGTGTTGGGCGNAGGNNCGCCGAACATGCTCGGCGGCGCGGGCGGCGTCCACAGGCCAACCACGTTGAGGAAGCCGCCGACGTTGCGCTTGAGCGCCGATTCAACTGCGGTACGGATGGAGATCTCGGTGAAGTCGCTCTCCGGATACACCGCCTGCGCCTTGCCATCCACCTCCAGCAGCAAGTTGAGGTAGAAGGTCTCGGCGCTGAAGAGGCTGACCGGCGTCGGGGGGATGGCGTAGCGTTCGGCCAGCACCTTGCGGCTGAGCGCGGCGTTGGGCTGGTCGGGGTCAATGACCTGATACTCGAACTTGCCGCCGGCCTTTTGCTGGATCTCCTTGGCCACCTTCTCCATCAGCTCCGGCACGTCCTTGAGCGGCTCGGGCAGGGTTTGCTTGGTGACGATGATGCTCAGGCGAGCCGGCTGCTGAAGCGCGGCGAAGACCGACTCGATGCCGCGGAAGCCGCTGGTCACCCGCTTGATCGAGCGGGTGAGGTCGTATTCCAGGTTTCGCAGGCGCACGTCAATGCTGCCATCGCGGCGTTGCTCGACCTCGATCAAGTCGCGGAAGTTGAGCACCGTGTTCTGGTCGCCGTAGCGCACGAGAATGTCAAAGTACGTGTTGATGACGGACGCCTCGTAGCGGCCGGCGACCTGGACCGGCGTCGGCTGGATGCCGTAGGTGCGCGCGGCCTCGGTCTCCAGCTCCGGGTTGGTGATCGGGTCAATCACCTCCGCCGTCACCCGCCCGCGGCCGGCGATCTGATACTCGCGCAACAGGTCGCGCACGCGCGGGGTGAGCGGCGCCAGCAGCGGATGGGTCTTCTCGCTAATGTAGGCGCGGATCAGCAGCGGCTCCTGGAGGTTGTTCAGCAGGTTCAGCGTGGCCGGCGAGAGGCTGAACTCGCGCTGGGCGGTCAGGTCGGCGCGCAGCATCTGCAAAGGCGCCATCCACAGGTTGGCCACGGCCAGGTTGAGCGCCAGCAGGGCGCTGGTCAGGTTGGCTGTCCGGCGATAGGCCGCCGTGCGCGGGCCGAAGCTCCAGCGCTTGCGGTCCAGCGCCCAGGCGTTGAGCACGAGGAACACGCCGGCCAGCGAAGCGTAGTAAACCAGGTCGCGCAGGTCAATNACCCCNCGCTCGATGCTCTCAAAGCGGCTGCCCGTCCCCAGCGAGCGGAGGAACTCGCCGGTGACGCCGCCGACNAAATCCACGAAGCTGGGGTTGCCGATCAGGTAGAACACGCCGCACACCAGGACGGTGAGGATGAGCGCGACGATCTGATTGTCGGTGCGAGAGGAGATGAACAGGCCGATCGCTGCGTAGGCCGCGGCCAGCAGGAGCGCAGCCAGGTAGCCGCCGATCACCGGCCCCCAGTCCAAGTTGCCCAACAGCGCCACGCTCAGGGTGAGTGGCAGGGTGAGCGCCAGCGCGACGGCCACTAGGCCCATCACCGCCAGGAACTTGCCCAGCACCAGCTTCCAGGTCGGCACGGGCAGGGTGAGCAGCATCTCGATTGCCCCGCTGCGCTGTTCCTCGCTCCACTGGCGCATGGTCAGCGCGGCCACCAGGAAGATCAACAGCGCCGGCATCCAGCGAAAGAGCGGGCGCATCTCGGCCACGCCACGGGCGAAGAAAGTCTCGACCCAGAAGAAGATGAACAGGCTGGCGGCCAGGAAGACGCCGATGAAGATCAACGCTTGAGGTGAACTAAAGTAGTTATTCCACTCTTTGCGTGCAGTCGCCAGGATGGTTTTCATGTGCGATCCCTCCTCGTCAGGCGCGGGTGGCTAGCTCGTTGAAGACGCTCTCCAGCGTGCGCGTGTCGGCGCGCAGCTCGCGCACCGGCCAGCCCATCTGGGCGGCGGCGGCGAACAGCGCCGGGCAGAGGTCGGCGTTGCCTTCGCCATAGATGCGATAGCTCGGCCCATCGGTTGAGGGCAGCCGCTCGGCCCGCTTGACCCCGCGCACCTGTCGCACGGCCGACTCGAAGCCCTCCACCGGACGCTGAAGGGTGAGGATAGCGTTCTGGGTGGCGGCCAGGTCGGCCAGCCGCGCGTCGGCCTTGATCTGGCCATTCATGATAATGATGGCGCGATGGCAGACCGCCTCCACCTCCGGCAGAATGTGGCTGGAGAACAACACGGTGCTATGCTGGGCCAGCCGGCGGATGAGCTGGCGAATCTCCACGAGTTGGGTCGGATCCAGGCCAATCGTGGGTTCGTCCAAGATCAGCAAGCGCGGCTTGTGCAAGATGGCCTGGGCCAGCCCCACGCGCTGACGCATGCCTTTGCTGAGCTTGCCAATTGGCCGGTTGAGGAAGCCGGCGATGTCGGTGGCGTACACCGCCTCGGAGATGTATTCTGTCTGCTTCTCGGGTGGGATCTGGCGCAGGTCGGCCATCATCTTCAGGTAGGCCTGTACGGTCATGTCCGGATACAGCGGTGTGTTCTCCGGCAGATAGCCGATGCGCGCCTGAACCTCTAGGCGATGGGTGAGCACATCCAGCCCATCCACCTCGACGATGCCCTCATCCGGCTGCAAGTAGCCGGTGAGGATCTTGATGATCGTGGACTTGCCAGCGCCATTTGGGCCGAGCAGGCCGACGATCTCGCCGGCCTGAACCTGAAAGCTCACCCCGCGCAGCGCTTGGATCGGGCCGTATGCCTTGGTCAATCCCTCGACGCGGATCATGGAGCGCCTCCTTGGACGATTTGCTATGCGAGTATCTCAGATGGGACGGTGCGCGCAGCATACGCGCGCGATCAAAATATCAAAACACCAAGGGCAGAGAATGCCCGTATTGTGTTAGAAAGGAATTAACACCGCCCAGCGATGCCACACCGAGTTGATCTGCGCCTTATGGTGCCCATCCTGCTGCTGGCGGCGGCGTTGCGTTGGGCGGCGCTGCCGGAGATGGCGGACATGCTGGGCTTCGACGAGAGCGCCTATGCAGCGGACGCCGCGGCATGGCTGGCTTCGCCGCGCCCGACGCCGTTCTTCCCCGCCAACAACGGCCGCGAGGGTGGTTGGATCTATCTGCTGGCCGCCTTTATGGCCGGCGCGGGCTACTCGCCTTTCATCGCGCGCCTGGCCGCCGGCTTTCTCGGCGTCCTGGCGGTGGCAGCGACGTATCGGCTGGGCCGAGAGATGTTCGGCCGGCGGGCCGGCTTGGGCGCCGCGGCGGGCATGGCAGTCCTTTACTGGCCGGTTCACCTAAGCCACATCGCCATGCGGGCCAACCTGTTGCCTGCCTTGGGCGCGCTGAGCCTGGCCTTTCTGTTGGCCGCGATCCGCACGCGCCAGCGCAAGCTGTGGCTCGCTGCCGGTCTCTGCGGTGGGGTGTTGGCCTATACCTACACCTCGGCCCAGGCATGGGCAGTGCTGGTTGGGCTGTTGCTGGCGGCCTGCGCGCTGCGCGGACGGCGCGGTGCGCTGATCGCCCTGTTGCTGGCGCTCGGCGTCGCTGCGCCGATGGCCATATATGCTTGGCGGCATCCCGACCAGGTGCTGTTGCGGGTGGGCCAATCCGCGACGTTGAGCGGCGCCGCCCTGGTCGGCGCGCTAGAAGCCTGGCTGCGGGCCTGGCTCATCCGCGGCGACATCCTGCTGAACCACAACATCCCTGGCCGGCCCATCCTCGATCCGGCCGCTGCCGTCCTGTTCGGGCTTGGCGTGCTGAGCCTGATCCGCCGGCGCGCCTGGCAGATTGGGCTGGTGGGCGCGTTGGCTGGCCTCTCGATCTTGCCCTCGCTGCTGAGCGAGTTCCCGCCGCACTTCCTGCGCAGCGTTGGGTTGACTGTGCCGATCGCGCTGCTGATCGGCCTGGGCGCGGCGAATCTGGCGAGGCTGGCCGGCGCACTGGGGCGCTCGACCCCCAAAGCGCGCCTCGTCGCAGAGCGCCTGGGCGGTTTGGCCGCCGGCGGGCTGCTGGTCATCACGGCAGGGACGACCTATCACGACTTTCACCGGGTTTGGCTCAGGCTGCCGGCGATCGAGGGGCAGTTCGAGCGGCCAATTCACCGCGCCGTTCAGGCGCTATTGGTTGATGAAGAGCATGCCTCTGGCGCGCCGGTCTACTTCGCCCCTTACGAGCTGACCCATCCGGTCATCCAGTTCAGCCGCCATCGTCTGGCCGGGCGGCGAGTGGGTGCGTTCGATAGCCGGGCTTGCCTGGTCGTCCCGCGCCGGCCGGCGACGTATGTCGTCGCGCAGGACGGGGCGGCGTTGCTCGCTGCGCTCGAACCCTGGGGGCGCGCCGAGGCGCGCACGCGCCCTCTCGGCGCGACGATGATCCGGCTGTGGCCGGCAGACGATCAGTTGATCCGAGCGGCGGATTGGGTCGCGCAATTCGGCGCAGCGCTCGAGGTGCGCGCGCCGGCCGCCGGTGCGCAGGCCGTCGCGCGTGGGGAGACGCTGACCTGGCAATGGCGCTTCCGCGCCCTGCGCCCGCTGCCCAGGCCATACAGCCTGTTCGTCCACCTCTACCGAATCGCAGAAGATGGCAGCGTGGATGTAGGACGCAAGTGGGCGCAGGGCGATCAGCAGCTATGCGCCTCGTATCCAACCACCCTCTGGCAGGCCGATGAGGTGATCGTCCAGGCGTATGCTTTGAGCGTGCCCGAGGATGCACCCCCTGGGCGCTATGGGGTGGCCATCGGCGTCTATGACAGCGACTCAGGCGAGCGGCTGGCCGACGAGGAGGGGCGGGACTATCGAATCATCGCCGAGCTTTCGCTTCCCGACGCGCAGGCGACCTCTCACAGCCTTCTCAGCCAGCCATAGACAATGTGCGCCCATCTACGTGCGCAGCAGCGGCGAGGCAGGGTGATGGCGGAGCGAGATCAGGACAATTCCACATCCCACCCCTCTAGGCGAAGAGCAGCACAGATGCCGCGCGAGCTGCTGACGTTCGCTGCCGGCATCCTGGCCGCCTTGACCGCGCTGGCGGTCTACAGCGCGCTGATGCCCGCCTCGCAAGCGGTGACGCTGCGCGACGTCAACGAGGCGGTCGTCAGAGCGATGGCCTCGGCCACCCCACGCCCGCCGTTCTCAGTGAGCGTGTATGAGGCCATCGCGCCGTCGCTTGTGCTCATTCAAACGAAAGGCGACGAGCCACGCGGCGGGGTGAGCCTGAGCCAAGATGAGGCGCGCGGGTTGGGCAGCGGCGTGATCGTCAACGAACGTGGCTTGATCCTCACCAGCCTGCACGTCGTGGAGCGTGCGAAGGAGATACAGGTGACCTTCGCCGACGGCACCGAAGCGCCTGCCGTGATCATCGCCGAACAGCCGGAGAACGACATCGCCGTCCTGCGCCCGCTGCGGCTGCCCGCGGCGGTCGTGCCGGCCACGTTGGGCAACCCAAGCGCCCTGCGCGTGGGCGACGAAGCATACGTCGTCGGCAATCCGCTCGGCCTGCGCGGCTCGCTGAGCGCCGGCGTGATCTCCGGCCTGCGGCGCTCGTTCAAGCCGGAGAACCGCAGCCGCAGGCTGGAGAACTTGATCCAGTTTGACGCAGCGATCAACCCCGGCAGCTCCGGCGGCCCGCTGCTCAACCGTTATGGACAAGTGGTGGGCATCGTGACGGCGCTGGCCAACCCCGCCGGCCACGACGCCTTCAGCGGCATCGGCTTCGCCGTGCCGATAGACATCGCCGGCGGCGCAGCAGGCGCGCCACTCTATTAACGAACGGGAGAAACATGGAGAAGATCGAACCGCGAAGCACAATCGAACGGCTGATCTACGAAGTGAAGAAGGTGATCGTCGGCCAGGACCACCTGTTGGAGCGGCTGGCCGTGGCCTTGCTGGCCCGTGGCCACATCCTGGTCGAGGGCGTGCCCGGCCTGGCCAAGACGATGACGATCAAGACGCTGGCCGAGGCGATCGGCGGGAGCTTTAAGCGCATCCAGTTCACCCCCGATCTGGTGCCGGCAGACCTGGTCGGCACGCGCATTTACAACCAAAAGACCGGCGAGTTCAACGTGGCGCTGGGTCCGGTCTTCACTAACCTGCTGTTGGCCGACGAGATCAACCGCGCGCCGGCCAAGGTGCAGAGCGCCCTGTTGGAGGTGATGCAGGAGCGCCAAGTGACCATCGGCGGCGAGACCTACAAAGTGCCCAACCCCTTCCTGGTGATGGCCACCCAGAATCCCATCGAGTCCGAGGGCACCTACGACCTGCCCGAAGCGCAGGTGGATCGCTTCATGCTCAAAGTCCTGGTGGATTACCCCACTCCCACCGAGGAGTTTGTGATCGTCGAGCGCATGACCGGTCGGCTGGAGCCGGTGCAGAAGGTGCTGACCACCGACCAGCTCCTGGACTTACAGCAGCGCACCCAGCAGGTCTACGTAGATCCGGCGCTGATCGAATATGCCATCCGATTGGTGAGCGCCACGCGCCGGCCCGAAGAGGTGGGCCTGAAGGACCTCAAGCGCTATATCACGTTTGGCGCCAGCCCCCGCGCGTCCATCAACCTCATCCTGGCGGCCAAGGCGCTGGCCTTCGTGCGCGGGCGAACATACGCACTGCCGGAGGACGTGGCCGACATGACGCTCGACGTGCTGCGCCATCGCATTGTGCTCTCCTACGAGGCGCTCTCCGAGCAAGTCACCAGCGATGCGCTGATCAAGAAGATCTGCGAGCGCATCCCCCTGCCCGTTGTGCCGTTGCATGAGCACGCCAACCATCGCGTCCCCGCTTGAGCAGACGCCGGAGCGCATCCTGCGGCATCTGGAGTGGCACGTGGTGCGCCGGCTGGATGGGCTGCTTCAGGGCAACTACCGCAGCCTGTTCCACGGCCACGGGCTGGACTTCGCCGAGCTGCGCGAATACCAGCACGGCGACGACATCCGCTACATTGATTGGAACGTCACCGCTCGCCTGGACGCCCCCTACATCCGCAGCTACCTGGAGGAGCGGGACGTGCCGGCCTGGTTTCTGGTGGACCTCAGCCCCTCGGTGGACTTCGGCGGCAAGCGCCAGCGGACAATCGAGCTGGTCGCCGTGCTGGCCCGCCTGCTTAACCGGTTGGGCAACCGGACGGGCGCGATGTTCTACGACGGGCGCGCCCTGCGCGTCACCCCGCTGGGGAGCGGTCGTGCGCACATCCTGCGGTTGATCAACGATCTGTTGAGCTATCCGCGGCCAGCCCGCGCGCCGTTCACCGACCTGACCCCATTGTTCACGACGGCGCTGGCGGCCTTCAAGCGCCGCTCGCTGGCCTTTGTGATCTCGGACTTCATCAGCGCCCCTGGCTGGGAGCAGGCGCTCAGCCGGCTCAACCAACGTCACGAGGTGCTGGTCATCCGCCTATGGGATCCGCAGGAGGTCGAGCTGCCTGAGCTAGGGTTGGTGGTGATGGAGGACGCCGAGACCGGCGAGCAGATCGTGGTGGACACCAGCGACCGCGGCCTGCGCCGCCGCTTTGAGGAGGCCGCCCGCCAGCGCGAGGCGGCGCTGAACGTGGCCTTCAAGCGCGCCGCTGTGGACGTGCTGGCGATCTCGACGACGGAAGATCTGGTCGGCGCATTGGCCGGCTTTGCCGCCCGCCGCCAATATCGTCGGAGGTGAGCTGTTGCCGTGACATTTCTCTGGCCCTGGATGTTGCCGGCGCTGTTGGCGCTGCCGATGCTCGCCTGGCTCTACGCGCGCGCCCAGGCGCGCCGCCGGCGCTTGCTCGCTCGCTATGGCCTGGCTGTTGCTAATCAGGCCGGCTCGTGGCAGCGCCACGTGCCGGCGGCGCTGCTGATGGCCGGCCTGGCCGTCCTCGTCATCGCCATGGCCCGCCCGCAGGCGACGTTGAGCTTGCCGCGCGCCCAGGGCACGGTGATCCTAGCCTTCGACGTCTCCGGCAGCATGGCCGCCGAAGACATCCCGCCGACGCGCCTGGAGGCGGCCAAGGCCACGGCGCGCGCGTTTGTGCTGCGCCAGCCGCCCAGCGTGCAGATCGGCATGGTGGCGTTTAGCGAGAGCGGCCTGGCCATCCAGCCGCCGACCTCCGACCAGCAGGCTGTCTTGGCCGCGATCAACCGGCTGTCGCCCGCGCGCGGCACCTCGCTGGCCAGCGGGGTCTTTGCCGCGCTGAAGATGATTGAGGAGCTAGACAAAAAGGAGGCGACCAATTACTACAGCAACCGCCCGGCCCAGCCCACGCCCTACCCCAACGCCGATGCCGCCNGGCGTCTACCAGCCGGCNGTNGTGGTGCTGATCTCCGACGGCGAGAACACCGTCAATCCCGACCCGGCCTTGGCCGCGGAGGCCGCCGCCGAGCGCGGGGTGCGCGTGCATGCCATTGGCGTGGGCAGCCCGGAAGGCGCTCGGCTCACCATTGACGGCTTCGTCGTCCAGACCAGCTTGGACGAGGCGATGCTGCGCTACATCGCCCAGCGCACCGGCGGGACATACTACAACGCGCAGAGCGAGGACGACCTGCGCACGATATACGATCAAATCGGGCTAACGCTGGTGACGACGCCCGAACCGACCGAGGTCACCGCGCTGCTGGCTGGCCTGGGGCTGATGATTTTGCTGGTCGGCGGGGGGTGGTCGCTGTTCCGCCTCAACCGCTTGCCATAACGCGAAGAGGAGGGTTGTGATGAGCTTGCTTTGGCCGATCTCTCTGGTGCTGTTCGCCGCGGTCGCGGTGTTGGCCCTTGCCTACGTCGTGGCCCAGCGCCGGCGGCGGCGCTTCGCCCTGCGCTATGCCAGCCTGGCGCTGATCCGCCCAGCGCAGCCGGGGGCAGCGCGCTGGCTGCGACACGTCCCCCCGGCCCTGTTCCTGCTGGCGCTGGCCAGCTTGGCCTTTGCGCTGGCGCGGCCGGTGAGCGTCTTCGCTGTGCCAACCAACAAGACCACCATCATCATGGCGATGGATGTCTCGCGCAGCATGTGCTCCACTGACATCCCGCCCAACCGCCTGGTGGCGGCGCAGAACGCGGCGCTGGCGTTCATCGAGAACCAGCGCCCCGACGTGCCGATTGGGATCGTGGCCTTCGCCGGCTTTGCCGAGCTGATTCAACCGCCCACCACCGACCGCGCCGTCCTGCGCGAGGCGATCCTCGGCCTGGTCACCGGCCGGCGCACGGCGATCGGCAGCGCGATCCTCAAGTCCATCGAGGCGATCGCGGAGGTGGATCCAGAGGTAGCGCCGCTCGGCGATGTCTTCACCCTGCCTGACACGCCTGTTGCGCCGGGCCAGTTCGCGCCGCATATCATCGTGTTGCTCACCGACGGCGCCAGCAACACCGGCCCCTCGCCCCAACTGGCTGCCCAGCAGGCGGCTGCGCGCGGCATTCGCGTCTATACAATTGGCTTCGGCACCGAGCAAGGCGGCGAGATGCCCAACTGCAATCCAGGCTACGTCGGCCGCGAGCCGCCGGGCGGCTTTGGCATGGGAGGCGGCATGGCTTGGGGGCAGTTCCGACGCGGGATTGACGAGGAGACGCTCAAGCAAGTGGCGGCCATGACCTCGGCGCAGTATTACCCCGCCGAAAGCCTAGAGGAATTGCTCCAGGCTTTCCGCGACGTGCCCACCCAGCTCATCGCCAAATACGAGACGATGGAGATCAGCGCGGTCTTCGTCGCGCTGGCGGCGCTGCTGGCCGGGCTGGCCTTCGTCCTCGCCCTGCGCTGGCAGCCGCTGCTCTAGCGCGGGCCGGCGAGCGCCGGCTGAACATCCTGCCCTGCGCCGGCTTCCTCCAGCACGCGCCTGAGGAAGCGACCGGTGTGGCTCTCGGCGACCTGGGCGACCAGCTCCGGCGTCCCCTGAGCGACGATCCGCCCGCCACCCTCACCGCCCTCCGGCCCCAAGTCAATCACCCAGTCGGCGACCTTGATGATGTCGAGGTGATGCTCGATCACCACGACGGTGTTGCCGTCGTCCACCAGCCGGTTGAGCACTTGGATCAGCTTGTTGACGTCTTCGTGATGCAAACCGACCGAGGGTTCGTCCAGGACGTAGATGGTGCGGCCGGTGGCGCGCTTGCTCAGCTCGCGGCTGAGCTTGACGCGCTGGGCCTCGCCGCCGCTGAGCGTGGTGGCCGGCTGGCCCAACCGAATATAGCCCAGCCCCACCTCCTCCAGCGTCTGGAGCTTGCGCGCGATGGCCGGGATGTCCTTGAAGAAGTCCATCGCCTCGCTCACTGTCATGTCCAGCACCTCCGCGATGTTCTTGCCCTTGTAGCGCACCTGGAGCGTCTCGCGGTTGAAGCGCGTGCCGTGGCACACGTCGCAGGTGACGTAAATATCGGGCATGAACTGCATCTGGATCAACAGCACGCCCTGTCCCTCGCAGGCTTCGCAGCGACCGCCCTTGACATTGAACGAGAAGCGGCCGCTCTTGTAGCCGCGTAGCTTGCTCTCCGGCAGGCTAGCGAAGAGGTCGCGCAGCGGCGTCCAAAGGCCGGTGTAAGTGGCTGGGTTGCTGCGCGGCGTGCGTCCAATTGGCTGCTGGTCAATGTTGATGATCTTGTCCAGATGTTCCCAGCCGAGGATGTCGTCGAAGTCGCCGGCCTGCTCCAGCGCGCCGTTCAGGCGGTTGGCCAGCCCTTTATATAGACACTCGACGATCAGCGATGACTTGCCGCTGCCGCTGACGCCGGTGACGACCACGAATTTGCCGAGCGGGATGCGCACGTCAATGTTCTTCAGGTTGTTCTCCCGCGCGCCCTTGATGACCAGCCATTTGCCGTTGCCGGGACGGCGCTGGGCGGGCACCGGAATGCGCTTGCGGCCGCTGAGATAGGCGCCGGTGAGCGAAGTCGGATGTTGCATGATCTGCTCCGGCGTGCCGGCGGCCACCACCTGCCCGCCGTGCTCGCCGGCGCCTGGCCCCATGTCAATGATCCAATCGGCTGCCCGCATGGTGTCGTCGTCGTGCTCCACGACCAGCACGGTGTTGCCCAGGTCGCGCATCTTCAGCAGCGTGTTGATCAGCCGTTGCTGGTCGCGCTGGTGCAGGCCGATGCTCGGCTCGTCCAGCACGTAGAGCACNCCGGTGAGCTGTGACCCGACCTGAGTCGCCAGGCGGATGCGCTGGGCCTCTCCGCCGCTCAGCGTATTGGCGCTGCGGCTGAGCGTCAGATAGTCCAGGCCAACATCCACCAGGAATTGCAGGCGCGCGCGAATCTCCTTGACGATCTGGCGGGCGATCTGCTTCTCCCGCGCGCTGAGTGGCGAGGCCGGCGCGTGGCCGTTTTGGCGCGGGTCGGCGGGCTTCGCTTCGTCCAGGACGCCCAGCGAGTCCACCCACGCCAGCGCTTGGGTGATGCTCATGTCGGTGACCTCGGCGATGTTCTTGCCGGCCACCTTCACGCACAGCACCTCTTCCTTCAGTCGCTTGCCGCCGCAGGCTTCGCAAGTGCGAAAGCTCATCACCGCCTCGATGCTTTGCTTGACGTAGTCGCTCGTGCTCTCGCGGTAGCGGCGGGCCAGGTTGGGGATCACGCCCTCAAAAGTCACGTCATACTGCCGGCGCTCGCCCAGCCGGTTGACATAGTGCAGGCGCAGGCGGTGGCCGTCGCCGCTCCCGTAGAGGATCAAATCGCGCTGCGCCTTGCTGAGCGTGCGCCAGGGCTTATCCATTGGGATGCCGTAGGCTTTACAGGCAGCGCGCAGTATTTGCCACCCCCATGCCTCGTCATTGTCGCTATTCCAGCCGATCGCGTTGATCGCGCCCTCTTCCAGCGAGAGATCAGGGTTGGGCACGACCAGCGCGGGGTCAATTTCGCGCTTGCTGCCCAGCCCCTGGCACTCCGGACAAGCGCCCTGTGGCGAGTTGAAGGAGAACAGCTTAGGCTCCAGGTCGGGGTAGCTCTTGCCGGTGGCGGGATCCACCCGCTTCTCGCTGAACAGGACATCGCGCCAGCCGGCTTCGCCTGGCTCTTGGATCATGGCGGTGAGGAACCCATCGCCCAGCTTGAGCGCGGTCTCGACCGAATCGTTGAGACGAGAGAGGAACGCGCGACGCTCGTCCTCTGATTCATCGGCGGGCGGCACAACCAAGCGGTCAACCACCGCCTCAATGGTGTGGAGCTTGTAGCGGTCNAGCGTGATCTCCTCATCTACCGCGCGGATTTCGCCATCCACGCGGACGCGGGCGAAGCCCTGCTTGCGCACATCGGCGAGGACCTGCTGATGATGGCCCTTGCGGTCTTTGATCAGCGGGGCGAGGAGCTGTAGGCGCGTCCCCGCCGGCAGCGCAGCGAGCTGATCCACGATCTGCTGCGGGGTCTGCGAGGTGAGCGGCAGGCCGGTGACCGGCGAATGTGGCACGCCAATCCGCGCGAATAACAGGCGCAGGTAGTCGTAGATTTCGGTCACCGTGCCGACCGTGGAGCGCGGGTTGTGGCTGCTGCCCTTCTGGTCAATTGAGACGGCCGGCGATAGACCCTCGATTTGATCTACGTCGGGTTTCTCCATTTGGCCGAGGAACTGGCGGGCGTAGGCGCTCAAGCTCTCCACGTAGCGGCGCTGGCCCTCGGCGAAGATCGTGTCAAAAGCCAGCGAGGATTTGCCACTGCCGCTCAGGCCGGTAATCACCACCAGCTTGTCGCGCGGGATCTCGACGTTGATATTCTTGAGGTTATGGACGCGCGCGCCGCGCACGATGATCTTGTCCTGGGCCATGGTGGGTACGGCGGGACTATAGCACGCGCGCGGTGAGCGGACGATGAGAGGGGCGCGCTCGCAATTAGAGGTGTCCCGACCCCTGTAAGCCAAGCCAATCGAGTGCGCGGATAACCCTATACGCTTGGCGCGGCCAGTGGTAAGCGCGTAGACCCTGCCTCACCTATACGCGCCGGCGCGCCGAACTGGGATAACATAGACGACGTATGAGCAGACCGTTGGCCTTGGTGGTGGGTGCATCGGGACGGACAGGACAGCGAGTTGTGCGGGCGCTGCGCCGGCATGGCTTCCCGGTGCGGGCGCTGGTGCGTGATGCGTCTAAAGCCAACCTGGTAGCCGGCGAGGGTGTAGAAGTGTTGATCGGCGACGTCACCGACGAAGCAGACATCCGCCGCGCGCTAACAGGTGTGGCCTACCTGGTAAGCGCGCTGGGCAGCAAAGGGCCGACCAACGCGGCGCATATCGAGTTAATAGAGTTCACGACCATCGCCGAGCTGGCTCAGCTTGCCAAAGAGATGGGGGTGCAACACTTTGTGCTGTGCTCCTCGATGGGGGTCGAGATACCGGAGATGATCCCACCTTTGGCCGAGATCTTGCGCCAAAAGCGGCGCGGTGAGCTGGCACTGGAGCACAGCGGCGTGCCGTTCACGATCGTCCGCCCCGGTGGGCTGACCGATGAGCCTGGCGGTGGGGGCGTGGCAATTGCGCGCACGCTGCCCAGCTTCGGGATGATCGCGCGCGACGACGTGGCCGAGGTGATGGTCCAAGCGCTGCTGCAGCCGGAGGCCAAGAACAAGATCGCCGAGATCATTAACGCGCCCGACGCTGGGCCGGCTGACCGACCGGGGTTGTTTGCTGAGGTCGCATCGGGGTGAGCGAGAAGCGGACTGATAACGATTGACAGCCCAGCTTAACCGGATATACTCTGAGGCACAATGCGCTACCGAATTGCGCCTGTGGCTCACCTGAGTGACATTTCGATTATTCGGTTTGTCATTCCTGTGCGCCGGGCGCGGTAGGCCAGCGTGCGAAGTTCAGCAGACAGCTAGAGCCTTCCGGCTGCCGGAAGGCTCTTTTATTTGTGAGGTAGACCATGGCGACACAACTGTACGACACAACGCTACGCGACGGCACACAAGGGGAGGGCGTGAATCTCTCCGTGGAGGACAAGCTGCGCATCGCGCAGCGGCTGGATGAATTCGGCATGCACTACATCGAGGGCGGGTGGCCGGGCAGCAATCCGAAGGACGCTGAGTTTTTCGCCCGCGCGCGGACGATGCCGCTGAAGCAGGCGCGGCTGGCCGCCTTCGGCAGCACGCGCAAGGCCAATCTCGCCGTGGAGGCCGATCCGCAGATCAGGATGCTCCTGGAAGCCAGCACGCCTGTAGTGACCTTAGTGGCCAAGACCAGCACGCTGCACGTCCGCCATGTGCTGGAGACGAGCTTGGACGAGAACCTAAGGATGATCGCCGACAGCGTGGCCTTCTTC
>JGI24186J35511_1000497_pt1:7500-14424 | contig 14424 bp, 10 predicted proteins | sample YNPBryulayer2012_FD_35511 | JGI IMG/M metagenome (IMG submission 35511) | reverse complement strand
ACCGGGCTCTTGATGGGCATGTCCAAGTATTGCCGGCCGCAGGAGATCGACTACCTCTTTGCCTCACACGCCGACCCGGACATCATCGCCTCGGTCAATAANTGGATGATNGCCTCCCACGCCAANGTCTATATTTCGCAGCTCTGGACACGCTTTGTGCCGCACTTCACCACTGGGAAAGACTACTCCGACCGGATCATCGGCATTCCCGACCGCGGGATTCGGATTCCTTTGGGAAAAAGCGAAATCATCGCGCTTCCGGCCCACTTTATGCACGCTGAAGGTAATTTCCAGTTCTATGACCCGGTAGCGAAGATTCTCTTTTCGGGGGACCTAGGGGTGTCGATCGTCGACCACCACGAAGCGGCCCGTCCAGTGACCGATTTCGATGCTCACATTCCCAAGATGATGGGGTTTCACCGCCGCTACATGGTGTCCCAGAAGATCCTACGCTTCTGGGCCAATATGGCCCGGTCGCTCGATATCGAGATGATCGTGCCGCAGCATGGGCAGCGCTTCGAAGGCAAGGCGATGGTCAAGCGCTTCATCGACTGGGTAGAAACCTTCCCCTGTGGGATCGACCTCATAACCCAGGAGGACTATCGCGTCCCCTCCTAATCAGCGCAAGCGACGGATCGCCTCCAGATAGCGCTCGTTATCGGGCGGGCGGCCGGAACGCTGCGCTTCAAAAAGGGTCACCCCTAGCGCTTCAACCAGATCGTGGAGCGCCGCGTGGTGATCTCCCCGATGGCGGCAGCGCAGCGCAAAGAGGGCGCGGATCCCAGCGGGCTGGTCGATCGAAAGCTGCTCAGCCACCGCCAGGTGAAGGCTAAGGTGAAGGAAAGGGTTGATCCCACCATCCTCTGGTGTGTAGTCGCGGGTTAACGCATCCTGATCGGTCAGCAGCGGAAAGTACTCCGGGTGCAACGCGATGACTTCAGCCGCTTTGGCCTGCATCGGTTCAAGGGGGAGCCCGGCTTGCCAGCGGTAGTAGCTTTCGGCAAAAAATTGACGAACTTGATCCCGTGTAGGTGAAAAGAGCATTTAGGCCCTCCGTAGCGCGGTAGGAGACGCAACGTTACCTTTCTTGGGGTAGCCACAAAGGTCATTAACCAAACACTGAGCGCACTTGGGGGCGCGAGCGGTGCACACATACCGGCCATGGAGAATCAACCAGTGGTGGGCATGACGGCGAAAGGGGGNAGGGACGCGGGCAAGGAGTGCCACTTCAACCGCGCGCACGGTTCTCCCCGGGGCTAGCCCCATCCGGTTGGCCACCCGGAAGATGTGGGTATCAACCGCAATCGTCTCTTCGCCAAAGAGGGTGTTGAGGATAACGTTGGCCGTTTTGCGCCCCACCCCAGGCAGCTGCTCCAGATAGGCGCGGTCGTTGGGTACTGCTCCACCGTGGTCACGGCAGAGCCGTTCAGCAAGCGCCTTGAGGTAACGCGCCTTGGTACGAAAGAGGCCGATGCGGTTAATTGCCTGCGCAATCTCCTCTTCCCGAAGTTGAGCAAGTGAGCAGGCGTCCGGGGCTAAAGCAAAGAGGCGCGGTGTCACCTCATTGACCTGCTTGTCGGTTGTTTGGGCCGAAAGGACGACGGCAACCAGGAGCTGAAAGGCAGTGGCATACCTAAGCTCGGTGGTCGGGTGGGGATTGGCTGCCTGCCAGCGGGCAAATGCGGCGGCTACATCGGCCTCACTCATCAACCGGCTTGGCTGGTCAGCCATGCGCCACCTCGGTGCGAGGAGCGACATGCGACTCGGGAGCGTGCAACCGCCGCTGCCGCATCCGTTCGCGCTGCCAAGCGGTAATCGCCTGATGGAGAGCGACCAAAAAGCCCAACACGATGAAGGCCCCAGGGGGAAGGATGGCGAGCAGCAACCCATGGCCCGATTCGCTCAGGGTTAGTGCTGACCAGCCGGGCACAAACCACTCGATCCCGGAAAAAAGGGTTCCTTGCCCAACCAGCTCGCGGATCGCGCCGATTAGCCCGAGTACCCAAACCAACCCTAGCCCCATCATCAACCCATCCCATAAGGAGAGCGCTACAGGATGCTTGGCTGCAAAAGCCTCAACGCGGGCAAGTACGATGCAGTTGGTCACAATGAGGGGCACAAAGATCCCCAACGCCTCGTAGAGCGCATGTAGGTAGGCGTTCATTAATAGATCAACCACGGTAACCAGGCTCGCGATGATCAGGATAAATAGGGGGATCCGTACCTCGTGCGGAATAAGCGGGCGCAGGAGGGCAACCGCGCCGTTAGCGATCATCATCACCAGGATTGTGGCCAACCCAAGGCTGATGCCGTTTAATGCGGTAGTGGTCACGGCAAGCGTCGGGCAAAGACCAAGTAGTTGGATCAGCGCCGGGTTCTGCTTCCATAGGCCATTGGTGCTGATCTCGCGAAGGCGTGCACGATCCAGTGCCATCGTTACCCTCCTTTTTTCTGCGATGGGGAGGCGGCAAGGTTGATGATCGCCGCAAAAGATTGCGCTGCAACNGAAGCTGCACGGGCAATNGCCTCGGTGGTGGCACGGGCGCTGATTGTAGCCCCGGCATGGGCATCGATTGCGCCGCCATCTTTTCTGACCCGCCACTGGGGCGCCTCTGCAACCAGGCGGCCGACGAACTGGTCGATCCACGGGGCGGCGCGGTTTCGGTCTTTATGGGGATCGATATAGTCGCCAAGACCGGGCGTTTCGCGGTGCTGACTGACCCGGGCGCCAAGGAGCGCTCCGTGGGCGTCGACAGCTACCCAAACCAGAATGTCGCCACCGTAGCCTCGACGGCTGCGTGCAGGCAGCACGACCGCCATGGGAGTCTCCTTGACCAAGGCCACATACGCTTTGGCTGGCGGTGAAAGATCGAGTTCTGCGGCAACAGAATTGGGGAGGACAACCTCGACGAGCGGCGCCTGTTGCCAAGCGCCAGGGAGGGTTTCGCGAATCAGCCGCAGCGCCGTTTCGCGCTGCGCCGCGGAGATAGCCTCTTGGGTAAGCTGCTGCGTTGCGCTCAAAAGGGCTGTGAAGACAAGGGCCATCCCAAGGAGAAGAAGCGTTGACCGAGTGAGCGCCTGGGAAAGCGTCGGGGCAACGGGCGTGTCGGTCATGGCCGATCTCCCTCCCCAAAGACGTGGGGTTGGGTGCGCGTTTCAAGCCACGGTGCGCTCAGGTTCATGATCAGGGTGGCAAACGCCACCCCGTCGGGGTATTGGCCAAACTGGCGGATGAAAAAGACGATGAGCGCCGCACCTGCAGCAAAGAGCCACTGACCGCGTGGGGTGACGATGCCGCTTACCGGATCGGTAATGATAAAAAAGGCAGCCAACATCGTGCTGTAGGCAAAAAGGTGCACCCACGGCGGGGCAAAGCGCTCGGGAGCAATGGTCCAGGCGATCGTCGCCAGAAGGGTCAAGGTCATCAAAAAGACGAGCGGCAGCCGCCACGGGATGATTCGCCGGATCCCGAGGACGATCCCACCAGCGAAGAAAGCAACAGCAACCCACTCGTACCCTGCGCCAGCAAAGAACCCGAACGCCGGGTGCTGGCCCAACACCGCCGAGAGGGGCTCACCCTGGCGACTGGCCGTGCGCAGCAGATCAAGCACAGTAGCCCCGGCTAGCCCNTCGACGGGAGGTTGGCCAAGAAAACTCGACCATTGCAGGGCAGTTGGGGTNAAGNGTGTCGGCCAACGGGNGAGTTCCGCAGGAAACGAGACGATCAACGCCGCAAAGGCGACCATCGCCGGGTTNAAGGGGTTCTGGCCAATGCCGCCGTAGAGGTGTTTAGCCACGCCAATNGCAATCACCACCCCGATCACTGTCACCCACCACGGGACTGCGGGCGGCAGCGAAAGCACCAGAAGCCAGGCGGTGACCAACGCCGAGAGGTCGGTGAGCGCTGGGCGAAGTGGCTGTCGGCGCAGCCATAAGATCAACGCCTCTAGCCCAACGGCGGCAGCCGATGCAAGCAGCAGCTGGGCAAGAAGCACTGGACCAAAGAGAGACACCAAGGTGAGGATGGCGGGAAAAAGGGCCAAGAGGACCCACCCCATTACCTGGGTGACGCTCACGGGAGCACGCCAGTAGGGGGCTGTGATCACACCTTTGCTCCTATCGATGGTGGCGCTTCAGGGGCGTCAACGGACAACGATTCTTGGGAAGAGGCCGCAGCGCGCCGCGCTTTGGCTTTGGCCAGGGCCGCCTCGACTAACGCCTTTTTGCGCTCTTCTTCACTCTCCTGCTGCGGTACATCACGACAAGTAGCCTCCTCTGCCTGCGCCAACCGCTGGCGAGTTTCGGCAGCCTTGGCCGCGGCCCGTGCCGCCTTTTCAGCCTTTTCGCGCTCCAGCCGATAGGTACGGAAGGTGAACCGCTCGCGAGACTGTTGCGCTTTGCGCTGTTCGGCTTCGCGGGCGGCGATTTCGCTTTTGGCGTACCGGAAGTAGTCGACGAGTGGGATGTGGGCTGGGCAAACGTAGGCGCAGCAGCTACACTCGATACAGTCAAAGAGGTGGTAGGCTCTGGCCTTGTCAAACTGATCNGCGTGGGCNAACCAGTAGAGGGTCATCGGCTCCAGACGGGCTGGGCAGACCNGTGCGCAGGCACCACAGCGAATGCACGGCTGCTCGGGTTCGGGTGGCGGAAAGAGGGCAGGGCTAGCGGCGATCAGGCAGTTGCTCCCCTTTAGGAGTGGGACGTCAAGGTCGGTGAGCGCAAAGCCGGTCATCGGGCCGCCCAGGAGGTAGTGATCGACCTCTGGCGCCGGTTCCATCAGATCCACCAGCTCCGCGATCGGGTGGCCGATGCGCACCCAGCGGTTGCCACAATGGGCAGCAGCACCAGTTAGCGTCACCACCCGCTCAATCAGCGGCTCGCCCAGAACCATTGCCCGATAGACGGCCCGGGCCGTGCCGACGTTCACGACAACCAGGCCAAATTCAGCCGGCAACCGGCCATAGGGTACCTCGCGCCCGGTTAGTCGCTGGATCAACTGCTTCTCGCCGCCAGCCGGGTAGCGGGTGGGAATTGCGACGATGGTGATCGCCGATTCTTGCGCTGCAGCAGTCCGCATTGCGGCGATTGCCTCCGGTTTGTTGTCCTCGATGGCAACAAGTACCTCACGGGCCGCCACGGCGGTAGCGAGCAGGCGGGCCCCAGCGATGATCTCGTTGGCCCGTTCGCGCATCAAGCGGTCGTCGCAGGTGATCCACGGTTCGCACTCGGCGCCGTTGAGGATGAGCGTGGTCACTGGTTGAGTCACCTTGGCATGGGTGGGGAAGGCCGCGCCGCCTAGCCCAACGAGACCCATCTGCTCAAGAAAGGTGCTAACCGCGGATCGATCCTCGGGGTCACCACCAAATGGCGTTGGTTCACTCGGTTCATCGGCGCCGTCGGGTTCAAGGAGATAGCTAAGGCTTGTCAAACCCGACGGGTGGGGGAGCGGAAACGGTTCGAGCGCTCGGATCCAACCCGAAGTCGGGGCATGAACCGCCACCCCTAGTGGACCTTCACCCACGCCCAAAAGCTCTCCCTTTCGCACCCACGTACCCACTGTGACGATCGGTTTTGCACTCGTACGGGCGGTGATCCTGAGCGGCACCACGTAGTGGGAGGCGAGCGGCGCAGGCACGATGGGGGTGGCGTTGCTCTCCCTTTTATGGTAATCGGCAAAGGCGATGCCGCCATCGATCGGGTAGAGCCGCCGCCCGCTGACCGGATCAGATCGGCCAGAGAAAACCCAGAAATCAAACCGTCTCATAGGCGCTCCTAGACCGCGGGCACCTCATGGGGGTGCCGATCGACCTCCGCTTGCGCGCTGGGGCGGCACGCATCATGTTGGCGGGCTGCCTGAGTCCAACTGTGGTTGGCAACCACGGGTTTTGGCCATCGCCAGTTCTCCCAGGAGAGGGGTACCGGTTCCATGACGATACAAGAGACCGGGCAAGGGGGAAGGCAGAGTTCGCACCCCGTACACAACGCATCAACCACCGTATGCATCTGCTTGGGGGCACCGACGATGGCATCGACCGGGCAGGACTGGATGCACAATGTGCACCCGATACACTTAGACTCATCGATGACGGCAACCGCTTTGGGCTTAGCAGCCTGTTCCCCTTCCAGCGGTTGATATTCGCGTCCCAGCAGATCGGCCAAGCGGCGGACCCCTTCCTCGCCGCCGGGCGGGCAGCGGTTGATTGCCGCCTCACCTTTGGCAATCGCTTCGGCATAAGGGCGGCAACCGGGGTAGCCGCATTGGCCACACTGGGTTTGCGGCAAGAGCGCGTCGATCTGATCGACCAAGGGGTCCCCCTCGACGCGCAACCGCACGCTTGCCCAACCCAAGATGCCCCCAAGCACCAGGGCAATTCCGCCAATTACCAGCAGTGCCGAAACCATTCCGTTATCCTTCAGCGATCCAGACCGGCAAAGCCCATGAAAGCCAAACTCATAATCCCGGCGGTGATCAGGGCAATCGGTGAGCCACGAAACGGTGCAGGAACATTGGCGCCGTCAAGCCGTTCGCGAATCCCAGCAAAGAGCACCATCGCCAGCGTAAACCCCGCGGCCGAGGAGGCCCCAAAGAGCAAAGACTCGATTAGTCCGTATTGGTTTCCTACGGCCAGGAGCGGTACGCCGAGCACGGCGCAGTTGGTGGTGATAAGGGGTAAATAGATCCCCAGCACCCGGTGAAGCAGNGGACTGGTCTTTTGGATCACCGCTTCGGTGACCTGGACGATCCCAGCGATGACCACGATAAACGCAAGCGTGCGCAAGTACAAGAGGCCATTAGGCGCCAGCAGGTAGTGCTCGATCAAGAAACTGCACCCAGAAGCTAGCGTCAGGACAAAAAGGGTGGCTAGACCCATCCCAACCGAGGTGTCGAGTTTTTTCGAGACCCCCATGAAGGGGCAGAGTCCC
>JGI24186J35511_1000497_pt1:0-2500 | contig 14424 bp, 10 predicted proteins | sample YNPBryulayer2012_FD_35511 | JGI IMG/M metagenome (IMG submission 35511) | reverse complement strand
AATGGGTCAGCGACTTACGTTGCGTGGCAAGCTTAACCGAATAGGGGAGGCGAAGCGAAAGCGAGTCCGAATAGGGCGCTGAGTCGCGCGACGTAGACCCGAAACCGGGTGATCTATCCATGGCCAGGGTGAAGGTGGGGTAACACCCACTGGAGGCCCGAACCCACTACTGTTGCAAAAGTAGGGGATGAGCTGTGGATAGGGGTGAAAGGCCAAACAAACCCGGAAATAGCTGGTTCTCCCCGAAAGCTATTGAGGTAGCGCCTTGCCTGGACACTTCCGGGGGTAGAGCACTGTCATCGTTGGGGGGGTCACTGCGATCTACCCCGCGATAGCAAACTCCGAATACCGGAAAGTGATAGGCAGGAGACAGACACCGGGTGCTAACGTCCGGTGTCAAGAGGGAAACAACCCAGACCGCCAGCTAAGGCCCCCAATGCGTGGCTAAGTGGGAAACGAAGTGGGAAGGCTAAGACAGCTAGGAGGTTGGCTTAGAAGCAGCCACCCTTTAAAGAAAGCGTAATAGCTCACTAGTCGAGTCGTCCTGCGCGGAAGATGTAACGGGGCTCAAGCCACGAGCCGAAGCTGCGGACTTAGGAGCNATCCTAAGTGGTAGGGGAGCGTTCGGTAAGCCTGCGAAGGCGGATCGAGAGATCCGCTGGAGGTATCCGAAGTGCGAATGCTGACATGAGTAGCGATAAAAGGGGTGAAAAGCCCCTTCGCCGAAAGCCCAAGGTTTCCGACGCAACGTTCATCGGCGTCGGGTTAGTCGGCCCCTAAGGCGAGGCCGAAAGGCGTAGTCGATGGGAAACGGGTCAATATTCCCGTACCAGTGACCCATGCGATGGGGGGACGAAGAAGGGTAGCGCCGCCAGGTGTTGGACGCCCTGGTCTAAGCCCGTAGTCAGGCCGGGTAGGCAAATCCGCCCGGCATCGACAAGAGGTGATGGGGCNGCGGTGCTCGCACCGCNGCTAGGCGTAATCCCAAGCTTCCAGGAAAAGCCTCTAAGCTAGAGTGGGTCATTGACCGTACCGCAAACCGACACAGGTGGGCTGGTGTCAAAGCACCAAGGCGCTTGAGAGAACCCAGCAGAAGGAACTCGGCAAATTGACACCGTAACTTCGGGAGAAGGTGTGCCCTACTAGCGTGTAGTGGCTTGCCCACCAAGCGCGAAAGGGCCGCAGAGAATCGGGGGCTGCGACTGTTTACTAAAAACACAGCACTCTGCAAAGACGAAAGTCGAGGTATAGGGTGTGACGCCTGCCCGGTGCCGGAAGGTTAAGTGATGGGGTGCAAGCTCCTGATCGAAGCCCCGGTAAACGGCGGCCGTAACTATAACGGTCCTAAGGTAGCGAAATTCCTTGTCGGGTAAGTTCCGACCTGCACGAATGGCGTAACGGTGGCCCCACTGTCTCCTGCTGGGACTCAGCGAAATTGAAATGGTTGTGATGATGCAATCTCCCCGCGGCTAGACGGAAAGACCCCATGAACCTTTACTGCAGCTTTGCATTGGACTTTGATGTGGTCTGTGTAGGATAGGTGGGAGGCTAAGAAGGGCAGACGCCAGTTTGCCTGGAGCCGGCGTTGAAATACCACCCTGACCCCATCGAGGTTCTAACCGCGGCTGGTCACCCCAGCCCGGGACCGTGCATGGCAGGCAGTTTGACTGGGGCGGTCTCCTCCTAAAAGGTAACGGAGGAGCACGAAGGTACGCTTGGCGCGGTCGGAAATCGCGCTGTANGTGCAAGGGCATAAGCGTGCTTGACTGCAAGGCCNACAAGCCAAGCAGGTGCGAAAGCAGGTCCTAGTGATCCGGTGGTCCCGCATGGAAGGGCCATCGCTCAACGGATAAAAGGTACTCTGGGGATAACAGGCTGATACCGCCCAAGAGTTCACATCGACGGCGGTGTTTGGCACCTCGATGTCGGCTCATCTCATCCTGGGGCTGTAGTCGGTCCCAAGGGTATGGCTGTTCGCCATTTAAAGAGGTACGTGAGCTGGGTTTAAAACGTCGTGAGACAGTTTGGTCCCTATCTGCCGTGGGCGTAGGAAGTTTGCGAGGAGCTGCTCCTAGTACGAGAGGACCGGAGCGGACGCACCTCTGGTGTACCGGTTGTCACGCCAGTGGCACCGCCGGGTAGCTAAGTGCGGAAGAGATAAGCGCTGAAAGCATCTAAGCGCGAAACTCGCCTCAAGATCAGACTTCCCCATCAGGGCCGTGGAAGACCACCACGTCAATAGGCGGCATGTGTAAGCGGGGTAACCCGTTGAGCTGAGCCGTACTAATCGCCCGATCGGCTTGATCCTATGGCTATAACGCCAACGACACCACCACTTCCACCAACCCACCGCAAGCTTCGAGTCTGACGACCATAGCGCCTTGGCACCACCCCTTCCCATCCCGAACAGGACCGTGAAACAGGGCAGCGCCAATGATACTGAGCTACCCAGCTCGGGAAAGTAGGTCATCGTCAGACTCATCCCAATATCTCACTCCCC
>JGI24186J35511_1000486_pt1 | contig 14774 bp, 14 predicted proteins | sample YNPBryulayer2012_FD_35511 | JGI IMG/M metagenome (IMG submission 35511) | reverse complement strand
TCCTTTATCTCGCCCCGATAGTAAAGCCCTGGCTGGTAAGGCACCACTTTTCCATCGCTGGTCACTACGGAAAAGTCCGGCGTTAAAATTTGAGTCCGGCTCAGACTCAGAACAACCTGCCGAGTAGAGGAGAGCGGAATAGCTAATTCCAGAGTGGGAGGAGCAGTCTTTAAAATGACTTCCAAAAGCGGCCGATTGAGTTCCAAGAAGACCGCTTCCTTTACAGGGGCCGCCTGCGGATTGTCTGGCCGCTGAGAGAGCACCCGAAATAAAGGTTCTTTGAAACCTTGCGCCCATAACAAGCCGAGGCTAAGTAAGGAAAGGGCGGATAGAAACCCTCTCATGATCTCTCTTATAGGGCTAGACACTCGCACGCTACAAAAGTACGACTTTTTGACTTTCGCCAATAGCCCCGTGTTTTGTAATGCCATTTCCTGTGAGACGTATTCTTACCCCACCCAAAGCCAAGTAGGTATAGCACGGCCATTGAAGATAGCTTGGAAGCATCCAGCAGAAGTGTTTTACCAGCTTTACAAGCAGGAGGTAGAGGCTCGGATAGCCAAGAGATGGCAGGCGCTGTGGGTGCTGCGGCGAGGGAAAGAGGCGCTGTTTGCAGATGAGATGCGGCTGGGGCTGCTGGGACAGATGAGACGGGTGTGGGGGAGACGGGGAGAGAAGTTGAGACGGCGTGTAAAACTTAGGTACGAGTGGGTGTATCCGGTATTAGGGGTGGATCCGATAAAGGCGCGGCTGTGGTGGGACTGGATGAAGCGGGTGCGGCCCTATATCCGTCAAGCTTTGCATGCCCTGCCTTCATGAGTAAGAAAATGGTATAAAATACCCGTGCGCTTATTTCTTCTTGCTGCCCTTTTTAGGTTTGCTTGGCGCAGTCGGGGTGGGGGGACTGGGCGTGGGTAGGGAGTCCAGCAGCATTTGGGCAGCGGCTTTGATATCAGGGGTCGGGGCCGTCTCGCGAAGGTTTTCTAAGAGCTTGCGGGCGGCGGTAAATTTTTCTTCGGCGATGAGGATTCGGGCTAAAATCAAGTAAGAGCTGGCCCGGGGGATAGGATAGCCCGCATAGTCGTCGCGCAAGCGATAGATGGCTTCCCGGGCACGCAGGTAGTCGCCAAGCTGGTAGTTTAGACGAGCCAGGTGGTACAGGGCTTCGGCAGCCCATTTGTTTTTGTCCAGGGCGGGAACGAGATTCAGGTAGGGTAGGGCTGAGTCGGGACGACCGGCCTTCTCCTGTGCCAGGGCGAGCTGGATCAGCGCCTGCTGGCGAGAAAGTGTCGGTAGAAGGGTATCGCGGAGTAGGTTTTGCAGGAGCGTGATAGCCGTATCTGCCCGGCCCACTTGGGTGGCAAGCGCACTCCAGCTTAGGAGGGCCTGGTAGTAAGCGAAGCCCGTAGCCGGCATGCGCACGAGGAGGGTCTCCTGATAGGCGAGGGCTTTTTCGGTCTCCCCGCGGGCCTGCATAAGGAGGACAAGCTGGCTGAGGGCCTTCGAGCCGAAACTGGGGTCTTCTTTGAGGGTTTCGTAGCGGCTAATGGCGGCGGCAGTGTCGCCGGTCATTTCCAGGGCGAGCGCCTCCCACCAGCGGGCGTCGGTGAGGAAGGGCAGCTCCTGCAGGATGCGGCGGGCTTCCTCCAGGAGGGTACGCCAACGTTTTTCGGCGGCGAGGGCTACCAGCCTCTCCCGTTCAAAGGCAATGCGGGTAGGTCCCTCCTTCGGCAGCCGCCGGAGGAAGTCCCGATAAATCTGATCGTACTGCTCGGCGGAGAGGGCCTGCTGCAGGCCATCCAGGGCGAGACGGGCTGCCTCCGGATGGTCGGGATGCTCCTCCAGGACTGCGCGCAGGTACTGCGTGCCCTGGGTTTTATCGCCCTCTTCCAGCAGGGCCAGACCTAAGCGGGCCTTTGCCAGAGGGACCAGTGGCGAGCTCGGGAAGGTTCGCAAGAGCTTTTCTGCGGCGGTGCGAGTGCAGGCGGGCTTATTCAGCCATTCGGCGCAGAGTTCGGCCCGCAAGAGGAGCAGCTTATCTGCGCCGGGAGCCTCTGTTGGCCCCGCCGATAAAAGGTCTTCCGCTTCCCGGTACGTTTCCAGGCGTATCAGGGATAGCGCCGCATAATACCGCGCCTGTACTTCCTGCGGATCCACACTCAGGACCTTCTGGAAAAGGTCCAGCGCCTGGCGATACTGCTTTTGCAAAAAGTAGGCACTGGCGGCGATGAAAGTAGCGGTTTTTCCGATTTCTTGGCGGGGGGTGTAGCGGGTGCGTAGGGTTTCGGTCAGGCGCAGGGCTTCGGAGGCGTTGCCACGCTGGAGGAGGGTCCAAGCCAGGTACAGGGTAGCGAGGTCTTTCTGGGGATGTTTATCGGCGGCGGGGTGGCGGAGGAAGTCCCGATAGGCTTTCTCGGCCCTGGCGAAGTCGGACTGGCGGTAGGCGGTTTCGGCCATCCAAAGGAGGGCGGTGGGCGTGTGGGGGCCAGAACCGCCCGCCGCCGCCGAAAAGGCTTCCATCGCAGCAGAAAGGTCCCCCTGCTGCCAGTGTGAGAGCCCCTGGAGGATCAACGCCCGCTGCCGTGCCTCTTCAAAGCGGCTGTCTTTTTCCCCGCCCAGCACGCGCAGGGCCTCTGAGTAGTTACCCTTCAGGATATAGCTATTCGCCAGCATCAGGCGGGCTTCGGTGGTCTTTTCGGGGGGGAGGGGGAGCTGGAGGTAGCGGACGAGGGCGGCTGCACAGGTTTCGTAGTCCCGGGCATGCCAGGCGGCCTGCGCTAAAAGCCAGAGGGTTTCCTCCTGGGGGGGGCCGAAGCGGCCGGCAGCAGCTTTCGCCCAGAGGAGGGCTTCCTCCCAGCGGTTTTGTGCAGCAAAGACATGCGCCAATCCATAGGCGACCCATCCCCCCAGCGTATCTTCCCGATCTGTCAGGGCTTCCCAGGCCGCTACGGCTTTATCCCAGGCTTTCTGGCGGGCATAACAGACGCCTATCCACCAGCGGGCGAGCGGGTGGGTTTCGGCGGGCTTAATCTCAGTAGCCTTATCGCAGAGGCCGCCCTGAGCCAGGGTAACCGCCACATAGGGCCAGAGCGTATCGCGGTACCAGGGCTCCGGATCCATCGTGAGCCACCGTTCTACCTGGGCGGCGAGGCGGTCATAGGCTTTTGCCTGGCCAAGGCTATACGCCAGCCATAAGGGCACCGCCAGCCGATAGGGGTTTTTGGTCTGAACAGCCTCAAAGAACCTCGCCGCTTGCATAAAGTCCCCCTGTTCATAAGCCATGACCCCCAGATAATAGTTCGCTGCATCATGGTAAGGCCCCAAGCGCTCTGTGAGCGGACGAAGGCGCGCCGCTGATAGCGTCCGGTTTTTCTCCTTGTAGGCGGCGTAGCCAATCAAGAAACTGGCTTCTTCTTGCAGGGGTCGGGGAAGGGTGGAGAGGGTGAGGTCTTTTTCCAGCTCCAGCACCTGCGCATAGTGGCCCCGGAGGAAGGCGTATTTGAGGGCATGGTACCGAGCCAGGTCGCTTTTATAGGAGGGGTCATGGGTGCGCGCATAGGCTTCAAGGAAGCCTTCACTCCCTTCCCGGAGGAGGTCGTAGCGGCTGTAGTTTTCCCACCAGGCAGGCAGGTCGGAAGGGGGTAGCGCAGGCGTGAAAGTCGGATAATACGTCTCATACTGGCTGGAAAAAACACGCGCCGCACTAAATGCCCCCTCGTTGATGGCTTGATCCGCCTGATAGAGGGCGTTTTCGCTTCCCCAGCGCGGGGGGAGGTGCTGACTAAGCAGCCAGACTGTGCCCAGTAAGAAAAAGAGGGGCCACCGGTGCATGTTACATTCCCGGTTTCAAGCTGTGTCCTGAGCGCGTGACAGGGATAATCGCCAATCCATGATAGGAGGCCTGGTGACCTTGCTTCGCTCTGCTGAGAGAGGGACCGCTTCGAGTAGGCGTTCTCCAGAGCACAGGTGTAAAGCTACGTAGTGGGGCTTTGCGGGGGCGGGGTCTCACTAATGTCCTTGGCTAAGGTCTGGACGGCTTTTACAAAAGCTTCGCCGCGCTCCTCGTAGCTGCGATACCAGTCAAAGCTTGCGCACGCCGGCGAAAGAAGCACCACATCCCCCGGCTGCGCCACCTCATGGGCCAGCCGCACAGCTTCTTCCATAGAGTGCGCCCGATGCATCTGAGGAACTACATTCTGAAAAGCTTCCTCCAGCCGGTACACGTTGTCGCCAATCAGGATGATGGCTTTTACGCGGGCCTGGGCCAGCCCCCGCAGAGACCCGTAGTCATTGCCCTTGTCCTTTCCGCCCGCTATCCACACAATGGGCACTTGAAAGCTATCCAGGGCATACCAGGCCGACTCTACGCTCGTGCTTTTGGAGTCATTGATGTAGGTGACCCCCTGGATGGTCGCTACCGGCTCCAAGCGGTGCGGAAGCTTCTGCAGGGTCTGAAGGCCCCGCTGCAGGTCTTTGCGCCGAATGCTAAATAAGTTTGCTGCGATTGCCGCGGCGAGACTGTTCTTTCGCTCAGGCGTCGCATCCAGCGGTGTCCCTTCGTAGGACACCTCATACCGATGGTAATCTTCTGGCGTCTTCATATCACAGATGAGTTTGTTGTTTTCAATCCAGGCGTGGCAGGGAGGCGTGTAGGCGAGGCGATAGATCCAGGTCTGGGCCTGAATCCGGCGTTGTTTTAGCGCCTCGTGCAGGAGCCAGCTGTCGCCATCGTAAATGAGATGGTCTGCCGGTGTCAGGCGCTCTACAAAGCTGAGTTTGGCGGCTATGTAGGCCTCCAGCGAACCGTGCCAGTCCAGATGATTGGGCGAGAGGTTGGTCAGAATAGCGACATGGGGCTTTATGGTGGGGGCATCCCAGAGCTGAAACGAACTGGCTTCCACGACAAAGTGGGTGGTGTCGGGATTTTCCAGGAGGGCTAAGCAAAAGCTGTAGCCGATATTGCCCGTGGCAGTCGCCTCAAGCCCCCCTGTTCGCAATATATGCGTGAGAAAAGCCGTAGTCGTGCTTTTCCCCACCGTGCCCGTGATGAGGATGAGTGTCTTTTCTGGGGGAAAGTGGCGCCATCCCCATTCAAGGTCGGAGATGATGACCTTGCCCGCCCGGAGGAGGGCTTGGAGGGTGGGGTTGGCAGGTGGGATGCCCGGACTGCGAATAACCACATCACAGGCCAGCAGGTGCGGAAGCGGGTCCGGCGTAACTATCCAGGAGAGGTCGGCTTTCCGCAGCATCCCCGCATAATCCCGCGGTGGAGGTACACCCAGGGCTTTCAGGCTCGCCGAAGCAGCGTGCAGGACGGTGCCTGAGCCAGGCCCAGTAGGGGGCTTATCCCCTACCAGCACGACCTCATAGCCCTTGGCTGCACTGAGTAGCGCTGCCCCGACCCCACTTTCGCCCAGACCCCAGATGCCTACTCGCATACTCATCGCAGTTTGAGGGTAATGAAAGCCAAAGCGTTCAGTAGCAGGGCTACGATCCAAAAGCGAATCACAACTTTTACCTCGTGCCAGCCCAGAAGCTCATAATGATGATGCAGGGGCGCCATGCGAAAGATTCGGCGTCCTTCGCCGTATCGCCGTCGCGTGTACCGGAAATACGCCACCTGGATCATCACCGACACCGTCTCCGCAAAGGAAATCCCCGCAATTAGGGGTAGCAGGAGCTCCTTCTTGATCATGAGGCTGACAGCGCCAAGGAGCCCCCCTACCATCAGGCTACCCGTATCGCCCATGAAGATTTGCGCTGGGTAGGCATTGTACCAGAGAAAAGCTACCAGGCCCCCTACTAAGGCCGCACAGACGATCGTTACCTCACTGGCATGGGGGAGGTAGAGGATCTGAAAGTAGTCGGCCCAGCGCTTATTGCTGGAAAAGTAAGCGAAGGCGCCTAAACTGACGAAGCTAATCGCGCCCACGCCGGCCGCCAGCCCATCCAGTCCATCGGTGAGATTGTAGGCGTTGCTGGTAGCCGTAACGATAAAAAGGATCACTAAGCCATAGAAGAGGGTTTGGAGCCAGAGAGGAGCCTGGTCTGTGCCGAGGCGAGCATATTCTAAGAGCTGGTTTTTGTAGAAGGGGAGGTTGGTTTGGGTAAGGGTGTGGGGGCGGCTTTCGCCGAAGAGGGCTTGCGCTACGGCAAGCCTTTCGGTAGGAGGTATGTAGAGCCGGAGCGTGTCCTTGCCCCGCCCAATCACATAATAGGTGGGAGCGGAAGCCTCGGTAAAAGGGCGGTACTTGAAGGCTTTGAGGGAGAAAGGGGTACTTTCTACGGCGAGGAGGTGGTCGCCCCGTCTGAGTCCAGCTTCGCGGAGGGTGGCGCTAAGCCGAACCCGGCCCTTCTCATCCACCCGCGGCGCCGTGCTGTAAAAGTCCGGCACGCTAATCATCAGCACCCACAGCAGGAAGGCCCCCCCAACCTGCCCGAGGAGCTTGACGCGAGCGAGAGGCCCTTCTTAGAACGGCGTAGCTTGAGATAGTCATCCACCCAGCCAATCAGCCCCAGCCATAGTGCCAGCGCTACCAGCGCCAGGAGATAGGCATTATGCCACTCACCCCACAGGAGGAGCGCCCCCAGAAAAGCCAAGAGAATGAGTAGCCCACCCATCGTGGGCGTGCCTTTTTTAGCGGCATGGGAAGCGGGACCNTCTGTCCGAATGACCTCTCCAAAGGCCTTTCGCCGCAAGAGCCCAATCAGCCNAGGGCCAACCAGCCACCCCAAAAAGCCCGCCGTCAGCGCNGCCGCAATACTGCGAAAACTCAAATAATATCCCAGCCGCGCCCCAGGAAAGTNATACACCGCATCCAGATACTTNANAAGCTCGGTAATCATAGGCTCTCCTGTCGAAGCTGGTGAAGTACCTCCTGGTCGCTAAATGGGTATTTCACGCCCTGAATCTCCTGGTAGGTTTCATGGCCTTTGCCGAGGATGGCGATGAGGCTGTGTGGGGTGGCAGTGGTGACGGCGCGCCGGATGGCCTCTCGCCGGTCAACCTCCCTGAGGATTTTTCGTCGGAGGGTAGGGGGGAGGGGCTGGTGCATGTTCTCTAAGATGGCATGGGGGTCTTCGTAGCGGGGGTTATCGCTGGTGAGCCACACGACGTCGGCGTGAAGTGCGGCGGCTTTGGCCATGAGGGGCCGTTTGGAGGCATCGCGGTTGCCGCCTGCCCCCAGCACAGCGACGAGCTGCCCGCCGGCCGGTACGAGCGGACGCAGCACGCGTAAAACCTTCTCCACCGCATCCGGCGTATGCGCATAATCCACAATCCCTACGCGCCCCTCCGGCAGCGGTATGGTTTCCATGCGGCCAGGGAGCCCTCGTACCTCGGAAAGGGCCTGCGCATAAAAACGCCCAAGTTCTACCCACTGGCTTGGGGCGTCGCCGGGGGCCTCTACCAGGATAGCTGCCCCCCAAGCTGCAAGGAGGTTCTCGAGCTGAAAGTCTCCCAATATCGCCACATGTACCGGGGGAAACTCCTCGGCCACCGGTACGCCCCGCAGGGGCGATAGCCGCAGCCGAAGGCTCAAACCCCACACGTCCCCTTCTATGAGCGTACCATGAAAGTCCGCCGGCTGCCGCCGACTATAACCATATCGGCTTGCACGCGTGTTTTGCAGCATAAAAATGCCGTTCCGATCGTCTATGTTAGTGAGGGCGAAGCTTTTTTCGGGAAGGTCGTCAAAAAGGCGCTTTTTAGCATCGCGGTAGGCGGTAAAGGTGCCGTGGTAATCCAGGTGGTCGTGGGTGAGGTTGGTGAAGATGCCCCCCGTGAAAGGCACACCGGCCGTGCGATGCTGGTCTAAGGCGATGGAGCTTACTTCCATGGCCAGATGGGTGATGCCCCGGGAGACAAAATCAGCGAAAAGCTGGTGGAGGACATAGCTATCCGGCGTGGTGAGAGTAGCGGGGAGGGTTTCATCGGCGGCTTTACAGAAGACGGTGCCAATAAGGCCAGTCCGATATCCGGCCTTCTGCCAGAGCTGGTAAAGATAGTAGGCGGTGGAGCTTTTGCCGTTGGTGCCGGTTATGCCGACGATGGTGAGCCGGCGGGCTGGGTGTCCAAACCACGCGCTACTGAGATAACTATAAGCCAGGCGGGCATTTGGAACGGTAATAACAGGTACTGGGACAGGGTCTGGCAGGGGCTTTTCGGTGAGGAGGGCGGCGGCGCCTCGGGCCAGCGCATCGGGGATGTATGTGTGTCCGTCTGCGGCTTTTCCTTGCCAGGCAATGAAGAGATAGCCCGGTTGTACGGTGCGGCTGTCTGCTGAGAGGCCCGTAATCTGGATATTTTCCGCAGGCAGGTGCGCCGGCGTTATCCCCGGCACCTGTAAAAGGAGCTCATGAAGGGAGCGCATACCCTAAGCGGAGTCGTAGTTGTTTTCGGTCGATGGGCGTGTAATCAATGACCATGGGGCCGTGGCCTTCCCAAGTGGCGGTGTAGCCCTTTTCGTGGAGGTGGGCCAGTGCCATCCGAAGGGGCATACCGAGAATAGCCCTGATAGACGTATCCGGCTGCGGCAGAAGCTGCACATAGTAGGTGGTGGGGACGGCCTTGGCGAGGGGGGTGGTAGGCCGTTCGGGGGTAGAGATGCTAAGGGCGTTATAGAGGGGGATAGCGTCTTTGAGGCGGAGGGTTGGAAGGGCTGGTTGGCGCCGCTCCGCCAGGAGAGGCGGTTCTTGGGGGGCTGTTCGCGCATCCCGAAAGACCACCGCATCCGCTATTTCCCGAAAGACTGGTGCCGCGACTTCCCCGCCATGTATCCCACCCGTCTGTGGGTCATCTATCACGACGATGCAGCTGTAGAGAGGTTTCTCAGCCGGGAAAAAGCCTACAAAGCTGGCCCGATAGCGGTTGACGTACTGGCCTTTCTCTACTTTTTTGGCGGTGCCGGTTTTGCCGGCGATGGCGTAGAGGGGCGTGGCGATGCTTTGCGCGGTGCCTTCTGCTACCACGGCCTGCATCATCTGACGGAGGAAGAGAGCAGTTTCGGGGCTTAGGATGCGCTGAGGGGGGCGCAGGGGGGGTACTTCTCGCTCACCGCTTGGGTAGCTGACTCTATCCACGAGGCGAGGGGGTACCCAGATGCCGTTATTGGCGATAGCGTTGTAAAAGGTAAGCAGCTGAAGGGGGGTAAGCTGGATGTTGTAGCCGATGGCAAGCCAGGGGAGGGTAGTGGGATTGTAGGTACGGGTACCCGGCGCAATATAGCGGGGAGCCGGCTCCCCTGGCAGGGTGATACCGGTGGGTTCCAGCAGGCGAAACTGCTTGAGGTAGGCGTAAAATACCTGCGGCTGGTGGCCAAAGTGGTGATAGGCCAGCGTGGCGAAGGCGAGGTTATTGGACTGCGCTAAGGCTTCGGTGAGGGTGGTTTGGATGCCGCCGCCGGGCCCACCCAGTACCCGGTCCGCTACGCGTAGCTCCACCGGCACCCGAATGCGCGTCCGAGGCTGAAGCTGCCGGCTCTCCAAAAGTATCGCCGCCGTCGCCACCTTGAAGGTAGAACCCGGCTCCCACAGCGTCTTCACGGCGTCATTGTAGGTCTCCCGGTAGTTTGCCAGGGCCAGAATCCGCCCCGTCTGCACTTCCATCAGAATCAGGACGCCGCCTGCTGCACGGTGAGTTTCCACGGCCCGACTCAGCGCCTGGTAAGCAATATCCTGCAGATGCGGGTCCAGCGAAATCACAATATCCGCCCCCGGGGCCGGCTCAAAGTCAGATAGATTTTCCAGTGGAACCTCTACGCCACCCGTAAGCCGCTTGACGAGAACGGCGCGGGTTTCCCCCTGGAGTTTGTCGTGGAAAGCACTTTCGAGGCCCCGCCAGGCGACGGAGTCGTTGACAAGGTAGCCCAACGTGATGCGAGCGAGATTGCCATACGGATAGGAACGTTTATGCGTGATTTTTTCCACAATGAGGGGATTTCCGGTGCTACGGGGCCTCAGGAGCGGTAACGTATCCAGGGCTTTTCGCTCTGTGTGGGTGAGGAGAACCTTATAGGGAAAAAGATACACATGGCGGTCGCCTTTCTGGCGGCGCTCGCGCAAAAGCCTGGAAAAAGCAAGCGGATCGTTATGGTATTCGGGGAAAAGCTTATGCAGGGCTTTTGACAGGAGGAAAAGCGAGTCAGCTACCTCTGGTCAGTCCAGAGGGTGGGGTCTACGGCCACCCGGAAAAGCGGCAGGCTGGTGGCCCATACCGTCCCATCTGCCGATAGAATGCTTCCCCGCTCACCCCGCACGACCTTGAGGTAAGGACGAACCTCCTGCGCCTCATACGGCGAAGTGCCGCGATACTTGAAGATCAAATAGCTCAGCCGCCCCACCAGAAAAACCCAGAAGGCCCCCACTAAGAAAAGCACGAAATACAGCCGTTTGAGGACCTTATCGGGCGCTTTCCCGGATGGGGAGGACATACGGCGGGTTTTTTGGAAGGTGGAGGCCGAGACTGTCCAGAATCGGCTTGAGCGTAGAGTACCGACGGCGCTGACTGACAGTAGCATTAAGCTCCAAGTAGGTGGCGCGCTTTTCAGAAAGAGCCCGCTTTAGCTGATAAAAGCGCCGAACCTTGATTTCTGCTCGGTACTGCGTCGCTACATACACCAGCAGCCAAAACGCCACATACCCCAGAAGCGCAATCTGTCGGGGAAGCCAGTAGAAGGGATTGGCTTTACGCAGGAGGGTTTTCATACGGGTAATTTTTCCAGGGTCCACAGGGTGGCGCTACGGCTGCGCGGGTTTTCCGCTATTTCCTGCTGGGTAGGGTGGATTTTGTCAAGGAGCTTCCAGGCGTAGCGGTAGTGGCCGTAAATGTGGTCGTGTGCTAAGGGAGTTTGGTAAAGGCTTTTGATGCGGCGGGCTTCGCCGGAGTGGTAGGTGAGCACCACGAGCCGGCCCTGCGGGCGAATGACCTTCGTGGCCGCCCGCAGAAGCTCTTCCAGCGCGCCCAGCTCGTCGTTGATAGCGATGCGCAGGGCCTGAAAGATCTGCGATAGGTAAGCGGGGGCCTTATAGCCGTAAATGGCCTGGGCGAGGTTTCGCAGGTCGGTGGTGGTGTAGGGCCGATGTAGGCGAATGGCCCGCGCCAGCCGATGAGCCTGAGGCAGGTCGCCGTATTCCCGAAAAAGGGCGGTGAGGGTCTCTTCGGACTGCCCTGCCAGCCAGGCATAGGCCGGCAGGCCTGTGGTGGGGTCCATCCGGAGGTCTAACGGCGCCTCCACCCTATAACTGAACCCCCGCTCCGCCGTATCTAACTGGTGCGACGACACCCCCAGGTCCGCCAAAAGCCCATTAATTTCCTGCACTCCCCTTTCAGCCAAGAGCTGCAGGAGCTGGCAGAAGTTTGCTCGCACGGGGATAAAGCGGGGGTCCGCCAGCTCAAAGAGGGGCGCTTCGGGGTCTTGGTCGATGCCCAGGAGGCGCCCTTCTGGGGCGAGCCGCTCCAGGATAAGCCGGCTATGCCCCCCACCGCCAAAGGTGGCATCAACATAGGTGCCGCCCGGTCGGTAACGAGCGCCTCCACCGCCGCCTGCGCCAAAACCGGCCGGTGATAGGTCATTGCCCTAAAAACTGCTGGAGCCATTCTACCCGGTTGGTTTCGTTCGTGGTGAGCCACTGCTGGTAGGTGGCGCTATCCCAGACTTCTATGCGGTCTTTCATGCCGATGAGGATGACATCGCCGTTAAGTCCAGCGTACTCGCACAGGGCTTTGGGAAGAAGGAGGCGGTTGGCGCTATCCAGCGAGAGGGGCTGCGCACCACTCTGAAAGAGCCTTACAAAGGATCGCCCCTCCGGCGTGAAAAGATTCACTTTTTCGTGGAGTTTTTGCAGTTCCTCTTTCCATACGGGGAGGGGGTATAGCCACAGGCAGGGGTCCGGTGCCCGCTGTAAGACAAAGTGGGTGCGGTGCTCCTCCGGCAGCATGGAGAGCAGGGGATTCGGAATGACAAGGCGCCGCTTCGGATCCAGCCGGGCGCTGTACTCCCCAAATAGAAACACCGCCTGACAAAAGTAGGGAAGTTTTCCCACCTGCTACCACTGGGTGGGAAAGCGCGGGTACCCCCTATGCTGCCAAACTCTTTGTACCTTAGGCCCATGACGAACATCCTGATTACGACCACGCCTACCGTAGAGAACCGTCCGGTTCGGGAGTACCTCGGGATTGTGAGCGGGGAGGCAGTTATGGACGAGAGGCGAATACGGTTTAGATCAGTTTATTACAGACTTTTCGATAGAAGAATTCTAGAATTAGAATATATAATTGATGTCATCGATAGAAGAATTCTATTAGAATATTTCATTGATAAATTTGGTAGGCATCCTTACAAACTTTTATTGAAAAGGGACTATCCTGATCCATGGTTCATATCATGGCAGATAGACATATTACGGCCGATAGTCTTTAAACTACGGCAAATGTCCGAAGACTTTTGGAAATTAAAGGCAGAGTTTCACAAGGCACAGAAGCAGGCTATTCGGGAGATGGCAGAAGAAGCGGCGAAATTAGGGGCGAATGCCGTGATTGGGGTGAAGATTGATTACAAAACTCCAGGTGGTTTCTCCGGTGATTATGACCGAAGTAGTTTCAGTATGTATGCAGAAAGTGTGTGGGTGATTGCGACTGGGACGGCAGTGCGGTTGTAGGTAGGGCTGGTGGTGGCCAGCCATAGCCCCTGATCCGCTTATTTCCCCCAGCAAGAGAGGAAAAACTACGCGCCCCTTCTCCTCTGGGCGAAAGGAATGGGGGCCAAAGGTGTGGAACCCCTTTTCTGGACGTGTCTCGTTGTCTTAGTACTTTCCCAGCGCGATCCGAATAGCCTTCTGCCAGAATCGTCTGGAAGTAAAGGTTTGCCACAGCGTCCCATAAGCCAGATCGGCTTTGATGCGGAGATAGGCCCGATAATAGAAGGGAGGATTCCAGTAGGCGCTGGTGAGGTAGGCCTCCGCCAGCAGATTAGGATAAATGAAGGGCGGTGGGGGAAGTTCGAGAGGGAAGGGGCGTGGCGCCGGCAAGAGGCGGGAGGCCCCCGTATTCACTGCTGCGGCGTGTCCTAAACCCAGGTTGCCAACGAGATTGGTATGGGGAAAGGCCGTGAGCAGGCCCTTCTTGAGGAAGTGGTAGGTAAGGGGAAAGTCCCAGACGTCCAAATAAGTAGGCCCGAGGCCTGCCGAGCGGTCAAACAGATTTTGTAGGTACGTTTTGAGGCGCCGGTTGCCCCTCGTGATGCGCGCTAAAAAGTCTGTTTTGCGTAGGTGGGCCCAGTCTTTCATGTCGGGGTCGTACCCCTCCCAAGTGCGGCGCCAGCTCGCCCAGCCCCCCCATGAGCGGCAGCCGAATGAAATCATGTTGGTAGGGAATATACCGGGAAGAGATGCCATTGAAGCCGCTTATCATGCCCACGCGCGGTTCATCCCGATACTTCTCTAATAGCGCCTCACAAAATGAAAAAAATCCGGAATGGGGAGCGTGTCGTCTTCCAGGACAGTGCCTTCAGAAACCTGGGCGAAAAACCAGAAAATCCCTTTCAGTACGCCCTGCTTATGGCCGTGGTTAGTGGGTAGCCACTGAAAATGGGCTTCACAGGGCCAGTCAATGCTTGTCTCGCAGAAGCGGCGCACGGCTGCTACCGCCTCCTGGCTNTCTTTAGGGCCATCTCCACTGATGAAAAGATATTTTAGTTGGGCTAACCGGATAGCCTCCCATACTTTTTGCAAGGTATCCAGGCGGTTGTAGACAAGCAGGGGCAGTGGGGTTCTTACCACGGGTCAAAAGTAAGCGGCGTTATGCCTCGGCGAGCCACTGGCGCCAGCGGCGCAGACGCCGCCCCCACACAATCCCCCCCACATGATTGAGATAATACAGCGTAGGCACCACCACCAGCGTAATCACCGTTGCAAAGCTTAGCCCGAAAATAATCGCACTCGCCAGCGGCAGCCAGAAAAACGTCGTGTCCCCTCCAAAAAATATCTGCGGGTCCAAGTCCGTGAAAAGCGTAACGAAGTTGATATTGAACCCGACCGCCAGCGGAATCAGCCCCAAAATCGTAGAGAAAGCTGTAAGCAGCACCGGCTTTAGCCGGAGGGACGCCCCCTGCACAATCGCCTCCCGGGTGCGGTAACCCCGCCCTTTCAGCTCGTCAATGAACTCCATCAAGAGAATGCCATTTTTGACCACCACGCCAATCAGGGCTACTATCCCAATCCCCGCCAGCACGACCGAAAATTCTATCCGACTTAGCGCAAAGCCCCAGAAAACCCCCACCAGACTGAAAAGCACCTGCGACAGGATGATGAGCACTTTGCCCAGATTACCAAACTGCGCCACTAAAATCAGAAACACCAGCCCAACCGAGATAAGGAAAGCCACCTGGAGGAAGCGAGCGGCCTTCGCTTGCTCTTCCTGTTCGCCGCCGATCTTGATTGTCACGCCGGTGGGCGTAGGGAAAGCTCTCAGCACTTGGCGTAGCTGATTATTGACTTCGGTAGCGTTGTAGCCGGGTATAACATCCGAGGAGAGGGTGATAGTGCGCTTGAGATTTTTTCGGCGGATCAGGCCAGAGCCAGAAGTATATTCCAGAGAAACGAAGTTGGCTAAGGGAAGCTGTTTGAGCCGACCATCGCTCATGTCCCGGAAGGTGATTTTGTGCGCCAGAAGCTGGGGCGGATAGCCCTGGTAGCTTTCGTCATAGCGGATTTGAATGGGATATTCGTCTTCCAGCTCGCGGTATTTGGAGGCTTCTTTGCCGAAGAGGGCGGTACGT
>JGI24186J35511_1000485_pt1 | contig 14788 bp, 14 predicted proteins | sample YNPBryulayer2012_FD_35511 | JGI IMG/M metagenome (IMG submission 35511) | reverse complement strand
TTGCGCACGGCGATCATGGTCACCTCGGTGCGCGATTGGGCCTCTAGCTTGGCAAAGATGTTGCGCAGATGCACCCGAACGGTGTTCGTGCTGATGTGCAGTCGGGCAGCGATCTCCTTATTGCTAATGCCGGTTGCCAGCAACCGCACGACCTCCAACTCACGCTCAGTAAGCGGCTCCCCTGGTTCGACCATTGCTGCAATTATAGAAAGGCAGTTATAACGGTTTGCGGATGATAAAAATATCTTTCTCCACGGCGATCCGCACGTTGCGCGCAAGTGCGATCTCGCCGCTGGCGGCTTCGCTGTTTAACACAGCGCGCGCCTCCTCTACCGCGGCATAGGGTAACTCACTGAACTCGCCGCGCAAGCGCTGAGCAGCCCAGCGCAGCGTGGCCCGTTGTAAGCCGGCTGAGAGCGACTGCCAGGCGCGCCGGTCCACGACGAAGCCATCGTCCACAGCCCGCGCCAGGCGAGCGAACGCCTCTTGCGTGGCCTGCGTGATGATGTCTAGATCGGCGGCAATTGTATCGGCCAGCCGGACGAGGACGGCGCGGATGTTTGGGTTATAGCGTTCGAGCAGCGGCAACAGCTCGTGGCGAATCCGGTTACGGGTATAGTCCAGCGCCTCGTTGGTGGCATCATGACGTGGCGAGAGGTGCTGCTCATGGCAATATCGCTCAATGTCCGCGCGCGTCACGCGCAGCAGCGGTCGCACGACAGTCAGATGTGGCGCTGTGGGCAGTGGGCTATGCGGGCGCATCCCCCGCAGGCCCAGGAGTCCCGTGCCGCGAATCAATCGCAATAACACCGTCTCAGCCTGATCGTCGGCGTGGTGCGCCAGTGCAACCCAGGGCGCTTGATGGGCCTCTGCCACATCTGCCAGGAAGCGATAGCGGACTTGGCGGGCAGCCACTTCGATAGAGCATTTGTGCGCTTGTGCATNGGCGCGCACGTCAGCGCGCTCGACCACGCACGGCACGCCGCGCGCCTCGGCAAAGGCGCGAACGAAGTCCGCATCGGCTGCCGAGGCAGCGCCGCGCAGGCCATGGTCGAGATGCGCGATGATCGGGCGCAGCATCCGGCGCGGCGCGATGGCCAGCACGGCGTCGGCCAGGCATAGCGAATCCGGCCCACCAGAGACGGCCAGCACCAAGTGCGGCGACGGAAGGGCAGCGAGTTGGCCGGCCACCTCCTCGCGAATGCGCGAGACCAGGTTGGAGATCACCGGCTCATCACCTGCTTGAGCAGCGCTGCGGCTCGGCGCCCGGCGATCCCACGATGGCTGATCGCGTGTTTCTCGCTTGCTGAGAGTTCAGCCATCGTGCGCCCATCGGCCACCACGAATATCGGGTCGAAGCCAAAACCGCCCGCGCCGCGCCGCTCGTGCGCGATCCGGCCCTCGCACGTGCCTTCAAAGTGGTGTGTTTCGCCTGCGGGGCTGATGAGGACCATGGCACATCGAAAGCGTGCACTGCGCTGCGCATCGGGCAGGCCGGCCATCTCGGCCAACAATGCCGCACAGCCATCCCCGCCCGGCGCGCTCCGGGAGTAGCGGGCCGAATGCACGCCCGGCCGCCCGCCTAGCGCATCCACCTCTAGGCCGGAGTCATCGGCTAACACCCAGACTGCTTCCCNGTTGCTGTGGTCTCGATAGGCGTCGGCCAAAGCCTGCGCTTTGATCAGCGCATTGGCCAGGTAGCTCTCGCCGGTCTCTTCCGGCTCGCAGCGCACGCCCAGCTCGTCCGGCGTGATGAGCCTCAGCTCGCGCAGGCCGGCCAGGGCGAAGATCTCGCTCAGCTCACGGCGCTTGTGCGCGTTGTTCGACGCCAGCAACACAGTGACTGCTGCCATGCCGATATACTACCCTTGATATGCGCTACCTGACCACCATTGGCGACAAAACCTACGTCATAGAAATCAACCAAGACGACGAAGTCATCATTGACGGGGAGCGCCGCGCACTGGACATGCGCCCAATTGACGACGAGTTGTATTCCTTGTTGTTGGACAATCGCTCGTTCGAGGTCCTGGTGGAAGAGGCCGGCGACGGCGAGTATCGCGTGCTGATCAACGGCGTCGCCTACTACGTGCAGGTCGCGGACGAGCGAGCCAGGCGCCTGGCCCAGGCTGCCGGCGCGTTCGCGCCCACCAGCGGCGAGATTGTTATTAAGTCCCCCATGCCTGGCCTAATCGTGGCCGTGCCGGTGACCGAGGGCCAGAGAGTGAGCAAGGGCCAGGTGGTGGTCGTGCTTGAATCCATGAAGATGGAGAACGAGCTAAAGGCGCCCCGCGAGGGAGTCGTGAGCGCGGTCAAGGTGCAGCCGCGGCAGGCTGTGGAGCAAAATCAGGTCCTGATTGTGCTGAGCTGAGTGCGGCAGCGAGCCGAGGCAACTTGAGCATTAATACATCCAGCGCCAGGCGGGTGTTGGCGTTGCGTTCTAGATAGCGGAGTGTATCGCTGATGTCGCGCACGACCTGCGCAGTTTGCGCCGGCGCGAGCGCTTCGGCCAAGGCAGCGACCCAGGCGCGCCGATCGAGGTTGACCAAGTAATTGATCCCACCGGCGGCCCGCACAACATCGCGCCACAGCAGCAACCAGTCCTCTAGGACTTCAGTAATCTGCGCATACTCGGCCTGAGACAGCCTTTCCGCGAACGCGAAGCGTTCCGTGCGGTTGGCTGCCAGCAGCGCGCGCAGATCGTCCAGGTGAGCTGCCCGTGACGCCAAGACAGCCTCATCTTCTATCGCCCGCAGCGCCCAGCCTATCCGCCCCCGTGATAGTCGTGCGATCAGCGTGGCTCGTTCAGGTGCGCCGCCGCGCGCAAGGAGTGCCTGCTCAACGTCCTGGATCGCCAGCGGCCTGAGGTTCAACACCTGACAACGCGAGACGATNGTGGGCAGCATGGCCTCGCTGCTGGGCGCGATCAGTATGATGACCACGGCGGGATTTGGCTCCTCGAGGGTCTTGAGCAGAGCGTTCTTGCTGCTCTCGGTCATGCGATGGGCATCATCAACGATCGCCACACGATATGCGCCTTCCACAGGAGCCAGCGCAAGACCATGTAATAACTCGCGCACTTGCTCCACTTTAATTGTCTCCCCCTCAGCCGGCGGAGCGACCCAGAACAGATCGGGATGGCGGCGCTGCTCAACTAGCGCGCGGGTGCGCGCGTCGTGCCCCAGCAGCGCGCGCGCCGTCGCCAGGGCCAGCGTGGCTTTGCCGATGTTGGGTGGGCCGACGAACAGATGGGACTGCGCAAGCTGTGCGTGCGCGATTGCGCTTTGCAACCGGCGCACCGCCCATCTGTGGCCGATGATGCCCCAGTCGCTCATCTGGCGTGCGGGATTTAAGAGGCCGCAGCGCGCAGCCGACGAGCGCGGCGGATCAACCGGTAGGCCAGGTAAACCAGCCCGGCTGCGAACAGCACGAAGAGGATCGGCACGAAGATGGCCAACAACGACCCGACCAGCGCCACGACGTCCTCGGCCAGACTAACGAACGGCGCGCCGATCCCCATCGTCGCGCCGTTGATCACCGGTCTGGCAGCAGCCTTCGTCGCGTGCACGCCGGAAGCCAGCACCAGGCCGCAGATCAGCGCCAGGGTCGTATCCAGCCCAGTCACCACACCTGTGTTCGCGGCAAATAAGATTGCGCCGGCAGCCGGTCGCACAAAGGTCTGGAGGGCGTCGTTGATATGGTCAACCCCTGGCAGCTTATCGGCGACGAACTCGATCAGCCCCAACACCACCAGGGCGACGATCGCCGGCCAGCTCGCCAACGCATCGAACGGTGGGCTGAGCTGTAGCAGGTTGAGGCGGGCCAGGACAGCCACGATTAGAAGGGGGATATAGGCATTCAATCCCGCCGCCCCTGCCAGACCAAAAGCCGCCACGATGTTGGCCAGCGCCATCTGGCCGCCATTGTACCCATTCTTGCGCTTTGGGTGTGTTTTCTTCCCAGCCTCATCACGCTTGCTGGCTATCATCATGGGGCATGTCGCTAGAGCAGGTCTGGGCCTATGCTGCTGCCGCGCTCCAAGTCTTGGTGACCTTTCGGACGCTGGCGGCGATCGGCCTGGGCGCGCTGGCCTACTGGATCACGCCGCACCGTTACCGCCGGCTGGCGCTGGTCGCCATCAGCGTTGCAATCGTCCTNCTGGGCTACCAGCGCCCATTCTTGCTGGTCGTGATCGCGGCGGTTGTCTGCGGCCTGGTCTATGCCGCCGTGCGGGCTGGCTGTCCTCGCNCCGCTATTTTGACCGCCTTGGTGGTGCTCTATGTCGTCCTGCACGGCTTGTTCGGCTTGCTCACCTTCACCCCGTGGTTGGACTGGTCTGGCCTGACGCCGGCGTACGTGCTGCCCACGATTGGCCTGACGACGGCCTTCACCTTCCTGCGCCTGGTGCACTTCAGCGCCGACTACGCCCGACCAAACGAGTTGCGGCAGCGGCGCCCCGATCCGCTGACGTTCGGCGCGTGGTGCCTGTTCTTCCCCACGTTTGTGCATCTGCCGCTGATTCGATACCAGGCATGGGAGATACAGTTCGCTGACCTGCCGCGCCGGCCCACCTTGCGCGATTTGGGCACGGGATGCTATCGCATCGGTCAGGGCTTATTCAAGGGCGTCGTGATCGCGCTGGCGTTCGTCACGCTCAACCCGAACGCGATCCTGCTGGCTCCCGCTGGTCGAGGCGCGGGTGAGCTATTCGCCGCCGCGATCGCCTCGGCCGTGCTCTACTACGTCGGCTTCTCGGCGTTTATGGACGTGGGCATCGGCGCAGCGCAGCTGTTCGGGATCGCCCTGCCGGAGAACTTCGCGCCGGTCAGCCAGATGATTCGGATCAACCGGATGCGCGACTTTTGGCGCAACTGGAACATCACCACCACGCGCTGGCTGAATGATTACGTGTATCAGCCGCTGGGCGGACACCGCCGCCATCCTGTGCGCAACGTCATGTTGACGATGACCGCTTGCGGGCTGTGGCACTCGGTCAGCCTGCTGGGCGCGGCGTGGGGGGCGGGCCTGGGCTTGTTGCTGGTCCTGGAGCACGCCTGGAATCGCCAGCGCATCCGGCGCGGCTGGCCCGACCTGCCGCCGGCGCTGCGCAGCGTCCTGCTGCTGTGCGCGCTCTCGCTGGTCAACCTGGCTCTCACCCCCTATGCCTACGCTGCTCAGTCGGCGCAGTATTTCTATCCGCTCTACTGGCTGGGAATTGCGCCCGGCCGCTGATCGAGGAATGCCACAGACGTTTGCTGTTGACCTCGTTCTATAATCCNCNCCTGACATCTCCAGAATCGCAGCGATACCGATGAAACTCTCCTGTCTGCAAGAACACCTCGCACGTGGGTTAAGCATCGTCAACCGCGCGGTGGCCTCGCGCGCCTCGACCCTGCCCGTGCTCACGCACGTCTTGCTGGCCACCGACAACGGCCGGCTACGGATATGCGCCACCAACCTAGACTTGGGCATCAATTGCTGGATCGGGGCGAAAGTGGAGAGCGAAGGCGCGATCGCCGTGCCAGCCCGCACCTTTGGCGACCTGGTGGCCCTGCTCTCCGAGGAACTCGTACACCTGGAGCTGAACATCCGCACACAGACGTTGCGCGTGCAATGCGGGCGCACCGACGCCAACATCAAAGGTATTGACGCGCAGGAGTTCCCGATCGTGCCAACCTTCCAGAGCGACGGCGCAGCCTACGTCGAGGCGGGCGTGTTGAAGAAGCTGATCGCACAGGTGACGTTTGCNGCGGCGACCGACGAGAGCCGGCCCACGCTCACCGGCGCGCTGATCAAGCTGGAAGGCGAGACGATCACCATGGCCGCTACCGACGGCTTTCGGTTGAGCGTGCGCAGCGATCAACTCCAATCGCTGTTAGACGAGCCGCGCGTGTTCATTGTGCCGGCTAAGGCGCTGAACGAGGTGGCGCGTGTCCTGGGCGACCAAGAGGATCCCGTCGCCATCGTCCTCACNCCCTCGCATGGCCAGGTGCTCTTTCACCTCAAGGACGTGGACGTGGTCGCGCAGCTCATTGATCAAAAGTTTCCCGACTACGAGCCGATCATCCCCAAGCGCCACGACACGCGCACCGTGGTAAACACCGCCGAGCTATTGAAAGCCTGCCGTCAGGCCAGCATCTTCGCCCGCGATGCGCAGGATACTGTGCGATTCCAGATCATCCCTGGCGAGGAATTGGAGCCGGGCAAGCTGACCGTCACCGCCCAAGCCGGCGAGACCGGTGACAACCGCAGCGAGCTGGAGGCGGCGATCAGCGGCGATGGGTTGGAGATCGGCTTCAACGTGCGCTTCCTAATAGACGCGCTCTCTGCAATAGACACAGCGCAGACNATCATCGAGACCACTCAGCCGCGCAGCCCAGCCGTGTTGCGCGCTGCCGGCGACGACAAGTTCTTTCACCTGATCATGCCGATGCACCTGCCGCGCGCATAACATAAAGGCGCGGAGGTTTGAGGTCCTCCGCGCCTTTATTTGCTAGCGTGGGCGCTCGCCCAGCGTCACGCGCAGGTCCACGAGCCGACCATCGCGCCACACGGTCAGCGTCACGCGGTCGCCTGGCTTGTACTTCTTCACCAGCAACGCGATCATCTCTTCGTAGCTGCGCATCGGTTGGCCATCGAAGGCGACAATCACATCACCCAGGCGAGTGACTGCGCCGGTGCGGTTGCTGATCGTTGCGCCGCGCAGGCCGGCGCGCGCGGCTGGGCCGCCCTCCACCACGCCGGCGACCACTACCCCGCGCTCTAGGGGCACATCAAACTCCTCGCTCAACTCGGCCAGGCTAAACGCACCCTGGATGCCCAAGTATGGATAGCGCACTCGCCCTTCCGTCAAGAGCGCTTCCACCACCCGCTTGACGGTGTTCGAGGGCACGGCGAAGCCAACGCCGCTGTTGGCCGGCTGGCCAAAACCAGTCTGGCTATCGGTGCGGATGGCGGTGTTCACGCCGATCACGCGCCCGCGCGTGTCCAGCAATGGTCCTCCGGAGTTGCCCGGGTTGATCGCGGCGTCGGTTTGGATAATGTCGGGGTTAGAGAACGTCGCGCCGCCCTGCGAGGAAGATTCGGGCAGCACGCGCCCGCGGGCGCTGACGATGCCGAGCGTCATCGTGCCGGCCAGCCCGAATGGATTGCCGATCGCCACCACCCGCTGGCCAACCTTTACCTCGTCTGAGTCACCCAGCTCCACCGTCACCAGGCGTTCGGCTGGCCGATCTACCTTTAGCAGAGCCAAGTCGCTGTAGCCATCGGTGCCCACCACCTGGGCGCGCGCGCGCGTGCCGTCGGCGAACAGCACGGTGATCCGTGTCGCCCCGTCCACCACGTGATTATTGGTGACGATATGGCCCTGCTTGTCAATGACGAAACCTGACCCAGAGCCGCTCACGCCAAACCCGCGGCCGCTGCGCTGGACCGAGATGGCCACCACCGCCATGTTGACGCGCTCGTATAGGTTAACGAGCACCGCTTCCTCTTCGTCGAACCTGGCGCGAGCGGCGGGTGGGATAGCTGTTGGCGTGGGCTGGAGTTCAACCGATAGACGAACCAGGTTTCCTCGTTCCTGCTGTGCCGGCGCTTCCGCGCGTGGCGCGTCGGCCTCGCGCGCTTCGATGGTCGCAATTGCGCGCTGCGCCGCCTCTTCGGCCAGCGAGAACAGCGCGACCGCCTCGCTACACCCGGCTAACAGCAAGCTAGCCGCAGCCATCATCGCAACAAGCTTCATTCTCATCTCTTCTTAACCTCCCGGTTGACTTGCATGTGCCTGCGCTGAGGAAGCCAGCAAGCCACAGCGGTCACATCCGCTATCCATATTGGCGTCCTCAGAACGAGGCAAGCACCGCTTCTTCATATAATGTCTTGAGCCACTTCTATGCTGATCATCTCTTGAGACGTTTAGCTCAGGCTGAGGCAGGTGTGAAGGGGTTGTGCAGATCATGCAAGCCACGACATCGTTCGACGCACGCGAAGGGCGCGACTACTGGTGGACGCTGTGGCGCGCGTTGACCAGTGATGCGCTGCTGGGGGCGCTGTGCGCCTTGGCGCTGTTCGGATTGCTGGCCAAGCTCATCCTACCGCAGCAGCCGGCCAACGGCACCGCCGCGCCGGTGGCCTACAGCCGCTGGGAAGCCGAGGCCCGCAGCCGTCAGGGCGCGCTCTTCTCGCCGCTCAATAGCCTGGGGCTGAACAGCATTGCCCAAAGCCCCTGGTGGCGACTTGCCTTGGCTGCCCTGATTCCGCTGGCCGGTTTGCGCCTGGCCGACCGTCTGATGGGCTGGCGCACGGCCCAGCGCCAAGACGAGCCGCGCCTGCGCGTGATGTTGAACGGGCCGCCGCTTTCGCAGTTTGCCGAGCGCCTTCGTGCGCAGGGCTATCGAGTAGCGCAGCCGGCGGCTGACCTGTTGGTGGCCCAAGACGGGCCGCGCGCGCTTGCTTTTGCCTGTGCCTTCCATGGCGGCCTGATCCTGGCCGCAGGCGGCCTTTTGTTGAACCTCACGCTCGGCTGGGAGCTTCCTTCGCAGACGGTCACCGCAAACGGGCCGGTCAACCTGGCCGGCGGCGTGTCGCTCGCCCTGCGCGAGGGTGACGACCCCGCCGGCGTGGTCGTCGCCTTCCAGCCTGGCGATCAACGCCTCGTTATCGGCCCAGGGCAGACCGCGCGGGCGGCGAACGGTGTCGCGCTGACGCTGGAGCAGAAGCTGCCCGGCTACCGCGTGCGCGCAATTGACAGCAGTGGAGCTGCGCTGCCGATCCAGGCATCAACCTTTCTTTCCCCTAGCGCCGAGCTGCTGTTGACGCTCAGCCCGGATGAACCAGAGCGCTACTTGGCCATCCCCAAGGCGCGTTTGGCGCTGGCCTTGAGCGCCGGGGGCGGAAACAGCCGACTGCGCGCCTACGCCATCCCCAGCGGCCAGTTGCTGTATGACGGCGAGGTCGCAGCCGAGATCACGATCGAGAAGACAACGCTGCGCTTTCAGCCAGCGACCGGCACGGTGATCAGCGCGCGCTACAGCCCTGGCGATTGGCTATGGTGGCTTGGCGGTGCGCTGCTCATCGTTGGTTTGGTTGGCGGTGTGCTCTTCCCACACCAGCGCATTGTTATTCATCGCCAGGGGGAGTGGACCGAGTTCTACGCCACTGGCCGGCGCGTTCGCCAGGTGATCGCTGGACTAGTGACGGACGCGCAGAAGGCATGAACCTGACCCGCGACCTGACCTTCGCCCGCGTCGCTGCCGAGCAGATGAGCGACTACCTCTATGCCGAGGTGCTCTTCTACCCGGTGGGCAATGTGGACGGCCTGCCAATGCCGCAACTCACGATCGGGGCCTGGCTGGAGACCGAGTGGCGATTGAGCGCCCTGCGCCCGCGCTATCCGGAAGCCATCGCGCCGGTCCTCAGCGCTGCCCAGGCCGAGATTCGCAAAGTCCGCCATCGGCTGGCCGAGCAGTATCAGCACAAGGCCCGCCGTGAGTTCAGGAGCCGGCTGGATAGCTGGGAGATCTTCCTGGACGACCGCCGCGAAGCAGCCGCCCACGGCGAGCCTTACAACGCGCCGCGCTCTGGCTATGCCGAGCGCGTCCGCATGCGCTTCTGCCTGGAGTTGCTCAAGGACGACGTGTCGCAGCTCAGCGCACAGCTCGACCGTCTGCGGACGCTGGACGCCCGGCTGCGGGCGCGCTTTCGCCCCGGCGCGTTTCTCTGGGAGCCGGAACTGGCCGAGGCTGCGCCGGTAGATAAGTTCTGGTTTTTGTATGCGAAGCTTTGATCGCAGGCACGTCCACGCAAGCCCCGCGAGGCCGCCAAACGCCCCGCCTCAGCCCCCGCAGCGCCTTAGCCGGCCGCGCGTAGGGGCGGTTCGCAAACCGCCCCTGCTTCGCTCAGAATGACAGGGTGAGGCAGAGCCTCGGTGACCCCAGCAATGACCACTGGTCACGTCAGGAACACCCACTCCAAATCGTGGATTCGCCCTGAGTAGCCATGTTTCACCGTTTTTGGATGAGTTCAGAGTTGCTCGGAGTGACGGGGTAGGGCTGCGATCACCAATGGCCGCGCTGAGTATGCGGGTTCACTTACCTGCTCAATGGGGACTGCTTGGCTCACGAGGAATGGGCTGCCCCAAATCATGAACGCACCCACGCACCCTCTTCTTAATTGGGGTACGGGTAAGATTCGCTTCTGGCGGATGAGACGCCAAGTTCGCATGATTTGCGAGAGTGATGGCTGCTTTTAAGTTGCTTGCCCTCGATCTGGATGGCACGATCGTGTATCCTGACCTGAGCATCTCGCCGCGCGTCTTGCAGGCGGTGCAGCGCGCGAAAGCGCATGGCCTGTGGGTGACNGTGGCGACCGGCAGAAACGTGACCAGCACGCGCAGCTTCGCCGAGCGGCTGGGGATCAACGCGCCGGCCATCTGCCTGCAGGGCGGCGTGATCTACGACTACCAAACCGAGCGTTACTTGCGTCATATCCCGCTGCCGCGCGATCTGGCCTGCGAGTTGGCTGCGGTCGAGCGCACGCATCCGAGCTGGCGCGCAGCGCTGTATCAGGGCGACCGCATCTACGTCACCGACGGGGTGTTTTTTGGCCGGCTCGACGACCTGGTGGGGCGTGGGTTCTCGGTTGTGCCGGATCTGTGCGCTGTGCTGGCGAATGAGGATGCCGATAAGATCCTCTTCACCGTTGACCCGTCGCAGGCGTCGTCAGCGATAGCGTATTTGCGCGCGCTGGTTGGCGATCGCGCCACGGTCGTGCAGTCGCATGCGCGCTTCGTCGAAGTGAACCCGCTGGGGGCCGACAAAGGCGCAGCGCTACAGGCGCTGGCGGCACACCTGGGGGTGGCGCGCGAGGCGGTCATGGCGATTGGCGACCAAGGCAACGACGCCACGATGATCGCCTGGGCCGGCCTCGGCGTGGCGATGGCCAACGGCCACGCGGACATCCGCGCGATCGCCGATTGGGTCGCGCCGGGGATCGAGGAAGACGGGGCAGCGCTCGCCATCGAGCGTTTTGTGCTCAGCGCTGCCTTATGATGCTGGTAAGCGCGAGCGCGCATAAGCAGCGCACTCACGCAAAGGACAAATGCGATGAACACGCTGGCGAACAAACGCATCATCGTCACCGGCGGGACGATGGGGATTGGCCAGGCTGTCGCCATCCGCGCGGCGCAGGAAGGCGCCGACGTGGCGTTCTGCGGGCTGAGCGACGCAGGCGCCGAGGCCACGATTCAGGCGATTGAGGCGGCCGGCAGGCGGGCGTTCTTCCGCGCCCTCGACCTGCGCGACCTGGACGCGACGCGCCGCTTCGCGCGCGAGGCGATCGCCTTCCTCGGCGGCTTGGATGGGCTGGTGAATAACGCCGGCGCCAACACCTGGCACGGCGTGTTGAACGCGACGTTCGAGGACCTGGACAACTGTTTTCGAGTGAACTTCTACCATGCCTGGGCATTGAGCCAAGAGGCCTATCCAGCGCTCAAGGCCGCCGGCGGCGGCGTGATCGTGAATCTCTCTTCAATCAATGCCGAGCGCACCATGCCCGGCGTGTTCCCCTATAACGTGGCCAAGGCCATGCTGGTCGCCCTCACCAAGTCAATCGCCATCGAGTGGGGCAAGGACAACATCCGCGCTGTGGCGATTCAACCTGGCTTGATCCTCACCTCGCTGGCCTTCGAGTATTTCGACAAAGCAGCCGATCCACAGGCTGAACGCCGGCGGGCAGAGGGCATCTACCCGCTCAAGCGCGCCGGTCGGCCCGAAGAAGTAGCCGCCACAATTGTGCACATCCTCAGCGGCGAGAACGGCTTCCTCAACGGCGCAGCGATCTTGATAGACGGGGGCATTAGCGCGCTCTACGAGACAACCCTGGACGATTAAGGCGTGACCGAGCACACACCCTGCAAACCGGTCGTGCGGGCCGTCGCCTGCGATTGGCAAGCCGACGACGAGACCGTGTATCAAGCGCTGGAGCGGGCGACCCGCCCGCTGTCACGGGCCTGGGAACGACTGCGCCGTGCGCGCCGGATCGGCATCAAGTTCAACCAAGACAAGGAGGAGCACGCGGTGGTGAAATTTCACCACCACCGCGTTCAGCTCGTCAGCGACTGCGTGGCGCGCGCGGTGCTGCGCCTGCTGCGTGAGAACACAACTGCCGAGCTGTTCTGCGCTGGCCGGCCACGGACTTATTACCATCATCTCGTGCGCTTACCATACGTCCTGGCCGACCTGGGCAAGCTCTACGATCCAGCGCTCAACGTTATTGATGGGCTGGTGGGCCAGGCAGGCGAAGAGTGGGGTGCGGGAGAGGAAATGCGAATCGCCAACGTGCTCGTCGCCGGCGATCACGTCGTTGCCACCGACGCGGTAGGGGCCTATTTAATGGGACATGACCCTGAACGCGATGACTGGCCGGCAGCGCCCTTTCACCGCGACCGCAACGCGCTGCGGGTGGCCGCCGAGAACGGCTTTGGGACGGTGCACCTGGCCGAGATGGACTTCATAAGTGAGGTGCGCGCACCCGTCGGCGATAAGCCCTTCTTCGCCAAGCTCACCGACTCACCCGCGCGCGTTGCGCAATGGCGCGAGACGACGGCTGAACAAGCGCTGTATTATCGCGACCATCGTCAGGCGATGTTGGCTCGCTACGCAGGCGAATACATCCTGCTCCAGATGGGCGAGGTCAAGTGGCACAGCCCCCAGGGTGTGCTCGAGGTCTCGCGCCGCTCGCTCAGCGGTGATCACCCTGACCAAGCGATGTGGATGAAGTATGTGGACCCCGCTGAAGCGGAAGGCGAGCACTTCGAGGTGTATGAAGACGTCTTGCGCAGGATGGGCAGAGGCGACGACCCCCCGGCGCATCACTCTGGATAGGCGAAGGCTTGCCTTCGCCTACCCTTTTATCGCGGCCGGCGCATCTTCCGTCGTGTAGCTGCTTACCGAGATGGCAACGCCAACTTCGGCACTACGTCGCGCATGATTGACCCGTCGGGGTTCAGCACGCGCGCTTTGAACTGCCAATCCCCCTCGTTGGTGTCTATCTTCAACAGCAGCGCGTTGTAGCCCTTCTTTAACTGGATGGGCGGCAGGTCAATGTCGCGCAGGTCGTCCGGCATGAAGCGGCTGACCTTGTTGAACCAGATTCGCTCGCCGTTCAGCCAGGCCGCCAGGCCGTCGTCGGAGTTCATGCCCAGCAGCCCTTTGCGGTCTTCAGGCGAGGCGATCCACACAAAGGCATAGACCATGCCCTTGCGGGCCGGCGTGACGTAGTCCAGCAGGTTGATGTTGTGCGATGGGCTGCGGATGGTCCAGACCGTTTTGTCCTCGGGTCGGGGGATGAAGCTGGCCTCGCCGCCCGGAAGCGGATCGTCATCCAGCGAGAGGTCGCGGAATCCGCTGGTCAGCCACCAGGCGCGGATGTAGCCGTCGCTGTGGGTAGGATATACCCGCACCTTGGCCGAAGACGAGCCGCCCTTGGGGTCGGCGACGGTCAGCACGGCCTCGACGAAGCTCTCGTCGCCCATGTCGTTAGGCATGATGAACGCTGTGTTGAGGCCGAGGGTCGTTGTGATCGGCGTCGCGCGCTGGCCATCGTAGCGGGTGACGCGCCACTCAGCCCGTCCCGCCTTGCTCGTCGCCCCGCGCAGCTCCACGCGCTGGCCAGGCAGATAGGTCTCCCCGTCGAGGGGCGAGAGGATCACCACCGGCGGGTTGTGCGCTTGGCGGTCCGAACGAGTGAGCCGGGCGGATTATCCTGGTAGACGATGCGGCGCAGGCCGCCGGAGTAGATTGAAAGGTACCACAGCGCGCCGTCCGGGCCGAACTGGATGTCCACCGGCTCGCCCATGCGCGTGCCGAACGGGATCGTCTCCTTGAATCGCCCATTCTCGTCCAGCGCCGTGCGGTTGATCACCTGGGTGGAATAGTCGCCCCAGAAGAACTGTCCCTTCATCTCAGCGGGGAAGTGGTCGCCGGTGTTGAAGTCGCCGACGGTGACTGAGGCGTTGTTGCCGGCGTGCGGATAACTCAGCTCCTTGGGCGTCGTTGTGCGGATGTTTATGCCTCGGCATTCCGGCTCGTTCTGAAACTCCGGCCGGTCCATGCTGCCCTCCACGCACGGCCAGCCGAAGTTCGCCCCTTTCGTGGCGATCATCAACATCTCGTAGGTATTCCAGCCCACATCGCCGACGTAGGGGAGCTGAGTCTCCGGATGCAGGGCGAAGCGGAAGGGGTTGCGAAAGCCATAGGCCCACACCCGCGAGCGGGCGCGCTTGGGGAAGCGTGGGTCGTAGAACGGGTTGCCAGGGACGCCTTCGCCGGTGAGCGGGTCAATCCGCAGGACTTTGCCCTGCAGGTTATCTATTGAGCGCCTTGAGCGCCAGCCGGCCCGGCATGGCCGAGAGCGCGCCCTCACCGAGAGAGACCCACAGCTTGCCCTCGCGGTCGAACTTGAGCGTGCCCACCGAGTGGTTCTGGGTGTAGCTCCAGTGATCGTCGAGCACGACGTGGGCGCTCTCTGGTCTGGCCACATCGCCTTCAACCGTGTAGCGCACCACGCGCCCTCGCCGCGGGCCATCGGCATCTTTGGCCTCGCCGGGCGCGTCCCAGGCGTACGCCAGGTAAATCCAGCCGTTCTGGGCGAAGTTCGGGTCGAGCGCCATCCCGATCAGGCCGCGATCAACGAAGTTATTGACCTCGTCGCGGATGTCAATCAGGGGGCGGGCGTAGAGCAGGCCATCCTTCCATATCTTGACCCGGCCGGCCTTCTCCGCGATGAACACGCG
>JGI24186J35511_1000484_pt1 | contig 14811 bp, 15 predicted proteins | sample YNPBryulayer2012_FD_35511 | JGI IMG/M metagenome (IMG submission 35511) | reverse complement strand
AGGTGGATGGGGGCATTTCTTTGGAGACGGTGGAGCAGGTACCATGGGCGGATGTGCTGGTAGCAGGGCAGGCTTTTTTCCGAGCGCCCGACCGAGCGGTTTTCGCAGAGCAGCTCCGGAGGTCACCCGCAGGTTTCACCTAAATGGTGTATATTTGTGGCATGCGTTACCTGTGGATACTTGCGGGGCTTCTCGTGATGGGATGGGCCCAGGATACACCCGAGGAAGCCGAAGAGGCGCTTTCCCCCGCGCCTACTCCTTCGAGGCGGATTCGCTGGAAAAGCAACTTTTATCTGGAAGCGGGTTACAATCGCTTCATGGGGCTTCCTGCCGATCTCGCCACGAGCGTTCAAGGCCTGGGCTCTATCAAGCTCAACTTTCAGCCTATGGAGATGCTACGTATTGGAAAGTTTTACGTGGGAGCTGGGCCGGGAATCGTCATTCGGGAGGTGCGCTTTGAAAAGAATGCTGTTCTTTACCGGGATACTACGGGTTTTCTCACGTATACGTTTGATACGCTCGTCACTATCCAAGGCTATTCTGCCAAAAGTAAGTTCCAGCTCGGCTATTTGCGTATTCCGCTTGAGCTGGGCATTCTGCACAAAGGTTTTCAGCTGGCTGTCTTTGGATATGGAGATCTTCTGGTTTGGGTTCGGCAAAAGCGCAAATATAGCACCAATGATGAATCTATCAAGCAAATCCAGTCTGGTAACAAAAACTTCGGCACAGAAAGCCTACAGTACGGGATGGGGGGTAGAATTGGTTATCGGGGGATAGGTGCGTTTTTCAACTACAATCTCTCGCCCCTCTGGCGCAGCACCAAGGGCCCGGATAACGTTCGGCCCATTCAGGTGGGTATCTACTTCTACAATAGCTTCTACAAGAAGTCCAAATCTTCTACCAAGCGGAGCGGTTACTCGTCATAGGGGTGGGAGGTTTTTTAGTGGATCCGCCGCGGTATCAGGGTCTGCGGCGAAAGCTGGTGGCTCACTTGCGAGCGCAGGGGATCACAGATGAGCGGGTTTTGGCGGCGATAGAGAAGGTACCTCGCCATGTATTTTTAGAGAGTGGGCTGTGGGAGCATGCGTATGAGGATCGGGCTTTACCCATAGCGGGGGGGCAGACGATTAGCCAGCCTTACACGGTGGCGTTTCAGACGCAGCTTTTACAGGTGGAGCCGGGATGCAAAGTGCTGGAGATAGGCACNGGTTCTGGCTATCAGGCAGCGATTTTGGCTGAGCTGGGGGTGGAGGTGTATTCGATTGAGCGGGTGCGGGAGCTGTATGAGCGGNNTCGGCGGATTTTGCAGGCACTGGGGTATAAAGTGCATCTGCGGTGGGGAGATGGTCGGCTGGGATGGCCTACGTATGCGCCGTATGAGCGGATTCTGCTGACGGCGGCGGCGCCTGAGGTGCCCCCAGCGCTTATTAACCAGCTTGCAGAAGGGGGTAGGCTCGTCGCTCCCCGCGGCGCTCCCCATTCCACGCAGGAGATGATTTGCCTAAGCAAACAAGCCGGCCAGCTCCAAGAAACCCGCCATGGGCACTTCCGATTTGTGCCCCTGGAGTAGGGAATAGCAGGAAGTGCTTTCTCTATGGCATAAAAAGGTATAGTTACGGCCCGCTCTTCCCCTTGTTCCTTCGGCGTGATGCGTGCTTCGTGGCAGTATTCTTCACAGAATGCGCCTTGCAGAAAAGCGGCTCAGCCCCTTTACCACTCAGGAGTTATACTTGACCGGTCGGGGCAGTGTAGGTGCAGGTCAGGCCTAAAATTGCTTTTTCGTGGAAAAGTTGTGCCTATTTCTGCCCAGCATGTCCGAAGAATGCCTTACCTTTGTCATAGCCCAGCAGAGAGGCCCCCAGGTTGAGCTCCCTTCGGGTTGAGTTCCCTGGGGGTTCTTGTTTTTGCGCCTTGGCGTGTCCTGGTAGATTTTGTGCATATTTGCTTAGGCCATGGATCAGGCGCGCATTCGCAACTTTTGTATCATAGCCCACATTGACCACGGCAAGAGCACGTTGGCAGACCGGCTTTTGGAGATTACGGGTACGCTTTCGCAGCGGGAGATGATGGCGCAGGTGCTGGACAGCATGGACTTAGAGCGGGAGAAGGGCATTACTATCAAGAGCCACCCGGTTCAGATGCGCTACCAGGACTATGTACTCAATCTCATTGATACGCCGGGGCATGTGGACTTTTCTTATGAGGTGTCGCGGGCGATTGCCGCGTGTGAAGGGGCCCTTCTGGTGGTAGATGCGAGTCAGGGTATCCAAGCGCAGACGCTGGCGAACCTCTATTTGGCGTTGGAACACGATTTAGAAATCATCCCGGTCATCAACAAGATAGACCTTCCGGCGGCCCGGCCCGATGAAGTGCGGGACCAGGTGGTAGAGCTTTTGGGCTGTAAGCCGGAGGAGGTGATTTACGCCAGTGCGAAGGAGGGGATTGGGATAGAAGAGATTCTTCGGGCAATCATTGAGCGGGTGCCGCCGCCCTCCGGTGATCCCCAGCTGCCTCTACAAGCGCTGATTTTTGATTCACAGTTTGACTCGTACCGGGGAGCGATTGCGTATGTTCGGGTGGTGAATGGGGAGATTCGGCCGGGGGCGCGCATCCGGCTCATGGCTACTGGTGCTGAGTACACCGTAGAAGAAGTGGGTATTTTCCAGCCGAAGCGCTACGCCGAAAACCTCATCCCGTGCGGTTCGGTCGGCTACGTCATCGCTGGCATCAAAAATATCCAGGAAGTTCAGGTCGGGGATACCATCACAGAGGCGGCGCGACCCGCAGCTGAGCCTTTGAAGGGCTTTCGCGAAATGAAGCCTATGGTCTTTGCGGGTTTTTATCCTATGCAGTCGGACCGGTTTGAGGACCTGCGGGAAGCGCTGGAAAAGCTACGGCTGAATGATGCGGCGATTCAGTTTGAGCCGGAGACGAGTGCGGCGCTCGGCTTTGGCTTTCGGGTGGGCTTTTTGGGGCTGTTACACATGGAGATTGTGCAGGAGCGCTTAGAGCGGGAGTTTGGTGTGGAGGTGCTGGCNACGGTGCCCAANGTGCCCTATCATGCNTATCTGCGCACGGGCGAAANGGTCGTCGTCACCAATCCCGCCCAGATGCCCGANCCGGCTAAAATAGATTACTTGGAAGAGCCTTTCGTCCGGATGCAGATTATCACGGAGGCGTCGTATATTGGCTCGCTTATGGAGCTTTGTCAGAGCCGGCGGGGCATTTTTAAGAACCAGGTTTATCTTTCGCCTACGCGGGTAGAGCTGACGTATGAGATTCCGCTGGCGGAGGTGCTGTTTGATTTTTATGACCGGCTCAAGTCGCTTTCCCGGGGTTATGCGTCGCTGGATTATGAGCTGATTGGTTATCGCAAGAGCGATCTGGTGCGGATGGATATTTTACTAAATGGGGAACGGGTAGATGCGCTGAGCTGTATCATTCACCGGGATAAGGCGTATGATTGGGGGCGGCGCCTCTGCCAGAAACTGAAAGAAATCATTCCCCGGCAGCAATTTGAGGTGGCGATTCAGGCGGCGATATATGGGCGGGTGATTGCGCGAGAGACTATCAAGGCCTTGCGTAAGGATGTTACGGCCAAGTGCTATGGGGGGGATATTACCCGCAAGCGTAAGCTCATAGAGCGGCAAAAGGAGGGGAAGAAGCGGATGCGCCAGCTTGGTCGGGTGGAGGTGCCCCAAGAAGCCTTTATTGCGGTGCTTAAGCTGGATTAGCCATGAGCCGTCCTACTTGGGAGAGTCTGTGGGAGAATTATCAGCGGGAGCGCCGAAAGGTGATCGATAAAGCGGCGTTTGAGGTACTCTTGCAGATATTTCCGGCGATTTTGGTGGCGCAGGCGGATGGTTTTACGGATACGAGTGAGGTCCAGCGGCTGGAAGAGGTGGTGCAGTTTTTNTGNCGGGAACGGCCTGAGGTGCTATCTGNGCTGGACTGGCGCGCCGAAATACGGTACTTGTCTGTGGATACGGACTTTTGGCGGCGGCCTTTTTTGGAAGCGCTTCGGGAGTACTTAGCNAGCGCACCGGAAAAGTACTTTCAGCAGGCGGAGTTTCTATATGCGACAGCTGCAGCGAGTACGGGGGATATTTTGAAGAATATTCTGGTTCGTTCGGGTCGTATCTCGGATGATATTCAACGTGAGCTTATTTCTGAGCGGGAAAGGGCCGAGATAGAGCGGCTGTTAGGGGAGCTGGGTTTTGAGACGTATCCGGAGGCGGCTTCGTACCTTCGTGGGCTGATTAGTGCACCCCATGGCTAAGAAGGTAGCTGTTCTGGACCTTGGGACGAACTCGTTTCACTTGCTACTCGCCCGCATTGATACGGAGTGGGAACGGGTGGAGATAGACCGGCAGGCCCGGGCGTTTGTTTTTCTGGGGGAGGGGATGGAGGAGACGCAGCCGCCGGCATTTTCGGAGGCGAAGATGGAGCAGGCGCTGANTGTCCTGCGCAGCTTCTGGAAGGAGGGACAGGATTATGGGGCAGAGGTGTGGCTGGCCTGCGGGACCGAAGCATTTCGTCGGGCTGCCAANGGCCCACTCNTGCTTTCGCTNATTCGGCAGACGCTTGGCTTGGAAGTGCGTATCCTCACCGGCGCCGAGGAGGCCCACCTCATCTATGAAGGCGTACGNCACGGCCTTCTTCTCCCCAGAGACAAACACCTCGTGGTGGATATTGGCGGCGGCTCGGTGGAGTTTATTTTAGGAGAGGACAATCAAATTCTTCACTTGACGAGCCTGCCGTTAGGCGTTACCCGGCTAAAAAACCAGTTTGTGCAGGAGGATCCGCTCTCTCCCGCCACGGTAGCGGCAATTCAAGCGCATGTGGATCAGACACTGGCGCCTTTTCTGGATAGCATCCGGGGGATGACGGTGTCTTACTTGATTGGCAGTTCGGGCACGTTTAAGACGCTGGGGAGGCTCGTGGCCCATCATGTGGATGATACGGCCGGTGCGCAATCTATTCATGGGTACCGATTTGCGCCCGCTCTCTTTACGCCTATTTATCAGAAGCTTCTGACCCTGCCTCTGGCGGAGCGTCTGCGTCTCAAAGGCATGCAAGCCGAACGGGCCCCCCTTATCCCCTATGGCGCTATCGTAGTGGGTAGGATTCTATCGCACTTGCCGATTCAGACCATTATGATCAGTGGGTATGCGCTGCGGGAAGGGATCTTGTACGATTATGCGAGAAAGCTCTTTCAGGGGCACGATCCGGCTGTACTTCCCCAGCGGGAGGCCGCTGTACAGGCCTTGGCCCACCGTTACCACCTTCCACTTCGTCATGCGGAAATCACCCGTCAGTGGGCTGAAGNNCTCTTTGACCAGCTGGTTTCCCTCCACCGCCTTTCTNCNACAGAGAAAGAATGGCTCTCTTATGCGGCTTTNCTTCACGATATTGGCCATTACATCAACCCCAGCGGGCACCACAAGCATGGCCAGTATATCATCCTGCACAGCCCCATGCCGGGCTTTTCCTCCGAAGAGCTGTTGATTATTTCCAATCTTGTACGTTATCACCGCAAAAGTCTGCCTTCTTCTGAGCACTTTCACTATGCGGTCCTTTCCAAGGGCCAAAAGAAGGTGATAGGCTATTTAGCGCCCCTCCTTCGGTTATCTGACCAGCTGGCGAAATACCTGCAAGAGCCGCCTATGCATGTTGAGGTCAGCTGGACGGATGAGAAAGTGGCGCTTGTGCTGTCTACGACGCAGGCGCGGGCGGCGCTGCATTTGACGGCTATTCGGGCCGAGGTGCAGGACTTTTTTGAGCGGAGCTATAATCGCCGTCTTGAGATTAGTTTCCGATGGGTGCCGCGGCCTGTCTCGTAGGGATATGGCTTCAGGTGGTAGAGGGATGGCCTTCGGGTATGCGCCTCGTGACCTATTCCGAGTTAGAGCGGCAGGGGCCTATGGCCGGTGCCTTCGTGGCGTGGTCGCATACGCCGGACAAGTGGGAAACCGGCGACTTTTTTCTTCGGCTGGCGTATGATCCGGCGTATCCGTCGGACCGCACTCGGCGTCTCAAAAGGTGGGGAGATAGCCTGGGCCTGATAGTTTCTACCTGGAGCGGCCCTGAAGGCGCTGCGCTCCTTGTAGAGGCCCCCTGGCCTCACAAGAAAGAAGCCCTGCAATGGCTTCATGCAGCCATAACCTCTTTGGAGCTGGGGGATGAGCGGCTTTATCAGTGGGCTGTTTATCGGTATCGTCGCCAGCAGGAGGGGCTTCGGTTAGGGCAGGAGATTGCGCGGCGTCGACGCGGCTGGCGGGGCTTTCCGCCGTCTTACGAGGTTGTAAAAACTTACTTCTACACGGCGCTGCGTCCGGAGAACGTATGGGTGGGGGTTTTTGGCCGGCTCAGCCTCCGGGAGAAGGCCGACCTGCGTCGTCTCTGGGCCCACTGGAATACCCCCGTGCCGGATAGCTCCTCTTCTTACACGACATCCTCTTCCCCCTTACCGCCAGACACCGTGGAAGAAAACCTCTGGGCCTATCCGATTTATGGGGCGGCGTGCATACGGACGCCTACTACCTGGCCTGAACGGTTAGCGTTTGTAGAAGCTTTTTTGAGCTGGTGGCAGGAGTCGGCTCCGCCCCTGCAGTTTCGTGGTGCTTTTGAAGGGCCAGATCGGTACTGTTTTGATGTGCGTCTGGATGGAAAAAGCTATCAGGCTCTTCAGCGTTTGACTTACCTCGCTGTGCGGGATAGTGTGCAAATGTCGGCTTGGATGGAGGCCTATGCTCGTCGTCGCCTCAAACTTCGCGGCGAACCGGTGCATTATCCAGATGTATGGATTGCGGCGCTGCTGAGAGGTGATAGCGTAAGCTTACCGGACACGGTGCCTTCCTTAGTGTGGCTACGGGGATGGCCTATTACGTTACGGGGAATCTGGCTGGTGCAGGAGCTGTATGCGCTGGATACCCTTTTAGAGGCGCGCGCTATTNCCGAGAAGAGGTTGGCACCGGATACGGCAGCTGGGCTGGTGCCGTTTGAGACGCTTTGGGTTCCNCCGCGTAGGCGGGCGGAGCCGCCCCTTTCTACCTGGGCGGCTGCTATGCAGGCCAATCTGGCNTCGCAATCTCGGCTTCGGTGGGTGCTTGTAGGCTANTANCGGCATCGTCGGGAGGAAGGGGCGGTTTTGCGGCGCTTACATNNCTGGCGACGGGTGCTCATCAAGCAGTATTTGATCCCGCCGGGGGCCTTGCAGGTACAGGTACGGCNAGCGCCTCCGGACGTCTCCCCCNATGCAATTCGGGTCGTATGCGTGGGNTTCTCTTAGGTAGTGTAGGGGCGCTTGTGTGGGCGCAGAGCTGGTGCTTTCAGCCGCCTACTATCAAGGGGCTTGCGCAGTGGCGTCTGTATCACCTTTTGCCTGGTGGTACGGGTGAAGCCACCGCTCGCAATGTGCTCCGGCTTCTTTTAGGGGACTCTGTTGTTCGCTATGTGTGCTATGTCTATCATGTTCAGCTCCGCTATGGTCGTCAGGGGGCCTGGATGGTTCTGGACGGCGAAGCCACTGAGGAGGGGGCCTATGCATTTTTTCATGCGCTGCGTGGGGCGATGGATCGGTTTCCGCAGCTTTTGCAGAGTTATGTAGGGCTGCCGGTTGGGGAGGGTGAAGACTGGTCTCAGGTAGCCGCCCGACTTCTGTGGCGGGACACCTTAGAAAGTCCTACGGCGCTTCGGCTCAGTCAGTTTTTTTACGAGGTGTGGTTAGGGGGGAAGGTTCAGGGGGTGTATTGGGGGCGACAGGGGGGGCATTTGCGGCGGTTTTTGCCATTTGTAGGGCAGGACTCTCTTGCGGTGTGGGAATCTTATCCGTGGCCGGAGGCGCCGCTTAGTGCCCAGCCTCTGCCTGCACAGGGGGCTATGGTGTTTTATACCCGTTGGGGCGTGCCGACGCGGTCGTGGGCTTCGCTTTTAGCTTTATGGGCGCACCTTAAGGNGCTTGAGGCCTATCTTTGCGANGAGAAGCNGTTAGTCTGTCAGTTTTTTTGGAGTCCGACGCCGCGGGGGATGGAAGTGTGGATTTACACGAGTTTGCCGTATGCGACGGCGCAGGCGCTATCGGGTTTTTTGGGGCGCAGTGGGGGGGAGGATATGTGGGCGGTTACGGGGCGGTTTCAGACGTGGCAGCGGGAAAGGGATGCGCAGCTGCTGCTGGGTCAGTGGCTTTGTCTCTGGCGCTTAGGCAAGTATGAGGCACCGTCCCCGCGTCAGCTGCGTCAGGCCCAGCGGAAGATTCAGGGGGTATTTTTTCCGGTGGCCCTATAAGGGGGCAGTTTTGGGCAGGGTTTTTTTGATTTTGCGCTTTGGATTGTACTGGGGGCGTGGCGGGCTGCTGTGGTTTTCAGCGGCTGCCGTATTTACGCAGTTGGCGCAGGGCGATCTGGAAGTGGGGTGGGGCGGCGGCTTCGAGGGTGAGGGGTTTACCTGCGGCGGGGTGGAGGAAGCGCAGGTAGCCGGCATGGAGGAAGATCACGTCTGGGGGGTGGAGGGGTTTTTCCGGGTAGCGGGGGTCGGGCTTATAGCGGGGGTGGAAGGCAGAGAGGTAGAGCGGCTGCCCCTGGTAGAGAGCGTCATTGACGATGGGGTGCTGGTAATAAGCGAGGTGGATCCGCACTTGGTGGGGGCGGCCGGTTATGGGGATGCATAGGACAAGGGTATGTTTTCGGAAGCGCTCCAGCGTGTGGGCGATGGTGAGGGCGGGCTTTCCGGTGAAGGGGTCGGCTCTTCGCTTTTCTGGGGAGATGGGCACATTGAGTTCTGCCTGATCAAACTCCGCCTGGCCTTCCACGATAGCCCAATATTTTTTTTCTACTTGATGGTTAGCAAACTGGGCGAAGACGGCGTCGAAGGTCTTTTTATCCCACGAGGCTAAGAGGATTCCGCTGGTGGGCTTATCTAAGCGATGGAGGAGGTGGGCTTGGGGGTGGACGTGCTGACGGATCCAGGCTAAGGCATCGTCTCCCTTTGGACCTGAGCGCTCGGGTAGGGCTGGTACGCCGGCTGGCTTGTAGATGGCTACCAGATGGTCGTCTTTATACAGAATTTCCATCTCGCTGGCGGCGCTGCCAGGTGCTCACGATTTTGGCGATTCGTTCGCGTTCTGGGCTGGTGAGGAGGGGGACTGCCAGCGCCACGATATTGCTCAGAAGGGTTACTACTGTCTGGATTTCGGCCATGCTTTGCCGGAAATGGGGGTCTGTCTCCACGGCAGGGTCCTGCGCAAACTCATCCAGGAGCTTCTGGATAGGGGCGATTTCTCGCGAGAAGCGCACCCGGATGATATTTGCTGCGATTGTCCAGATGTCTCGCTCGGCTGTGTAGAGGGACTTTCGGCTACTGGGAAGGTCTATTTTTCGGATGAGTCCCCATTCTTGGAGTTTGCGAAGGTTTATGCTGACGTTTCCCCGGCTAATCTGAAGCGTTGCTAAAATAGTATCGCTATCCAGCGGCTCTGGCCAGACGTAGAGCAGGGCAAATATCTGGGCCATGGTAGGACCCACGCCCCATGCATAAGCTAACCGCCCCCAGTGGTCAATAAGCTTCTGCTGGGCGGGTGAAAGGGGTATCGGCTTCGCCTCGTACATTTGCTTCTAATGCTTCGGCAAAATTACATCATTTTCACATTGATTTGGATGGTGGCGGGGTGTCGGACTGATGTGGATCTGATTGCCCCGGAGGCGCGCGAGCGGATAGTGGTTTATGCCATTCTCAAAGCCCACGATAGCGTCCAGTACGTGCGTTTAGGGCGGCTTTTTGTGACGCGGGAGGATGCAGCGGCGTATGCAGCCCGGACGGACCTTAATGTGGCTGCCCGCGTAACGATCATAGACCTGCGGGATACGAGTCGACAGTGGGTGGGCGTTCCTGAGACAGTGCTCAAAGTACCGGACCAGCCTTTTTATCCTGTGCAGGTGGTGTATCGGTTGGCATTCCGTCCGGAAGCCGGTCGCGTCTACCGCCTAATAGCTGATGTACCAGACCGGCCCGACCTCCGTGTGGAAGCCCAATGCCGCGTCCCCCCTGCCCCATACATCGCCAAACCCGAAACCCTTCTCCCCCAGGCTGGCAATCAGTACACCTACCCTACCTGGGACCTCACCAAAAAGTATAACGTGGAGTTCTACTCCCAGTTTAATACCACCCTGCCGCCGCAGACGCCCGCCTACGAGCTGCGGGTGCTTTTTCGGTATGCCCAAGTGCGAGCCGCTGGCGACACCGTCTACAAAACCCTCCAAATAGGCCCCCGCCGCCTCGTCCACCAGGGTACAAACCCCTATCAGCGCTACCAGGTCGCCGAAAAAGAAATCCTCCTTACCGCCTATGCCAATCTCCAAGAACCGGCCCAGGCCTACCTCTATGACAGCACAGCCCTCAGCCAGGCCTGGCAGTTAGAACTCACTGCCTTGGATACCATTCTCTACAACTACCTCCGCATCAATGACCCCGCCACGACAGACTTTACTACCGTCAAGCCCGAATACACCAATGTCCAGAATGGCCTGGGCATTTTCGGGGCGACGAATAGCAGCCGGCGGTACTTTCGCATCGATGCCTGCTCGCAGTACCTTCTCCGGCTCAATAACGCCCCGCCGCCGTCGTTTACCTGCACCTTAGAGTGATGCGGCTGCGCTGGCTGATTGCGCTGCTCTTAGGGGTGAGCCTGATTAGTGGGGGGTTTTTTGCGTATGCGGAGTGGCTCTCCCGGCAGCTTTTGCAGCAGCAGCGGCAGCTTGTCCGCCTCTACGCCGAAGCCATCGGCTACATGGCCACCGCCCCAGAGGAGACCATCCCGCCCTTTTTCTGGAACTACTTCCTCCCCGACCCTAAAACGGGCAAACGCCTGACCCTTCCCCCCATGGTGGTCGTAGACCCTGCCGGGCGCCTCCTGATGCACAACCTGGACGAGGCTTACCACATCCCCAAGTCTCGCATCAAAGACCTGCCCACGGCTATGGCTATCCTGAAACCCGATACCGTCGCTTTCCCCCCACTGGACATACAAGCGGCCCCTGCACTTCCGCGTATGCGTATCTACTATGGGGAGCCGCTGGTGCTGCGGCGCCTGCGCTGGATGCCCATCTTTAGCGCGCTGATGGTGGCGCTGATTGGCCTCGGGTGGGTTATCGCTGTGTATGCTATCGCCCGGTATCGCCAAAACCGTCTCTGGGTCGGCCTCACCCGCGAAGCCGCGCACCAGATTGGCACACCCCTCTCGGGTCTCATGGGCGCCATAGAGCTGCTGCGCGAAAACCCCCACGACGCCCCCACTATCCTCCCCATGCTGGAAAAAGATGTAGAACGTATCCAGGCCGTCGTAGACCGTTTCTCTAAAATCGGCGCCCCGCCCCAGCTCGCGCCGGCACCCCTCCAGCCCCTCCTCCGGGGCGTTGTCGCCTACTTCCAGGCCCGAATTCCCCAAAATATCCACCTTCACTTAGAGATGCCCGAAACGCCCGTTGTCATCCCGCACAACTCCACCACCCTCCGTTGGGTGCTGGAAAACCTCATTCGCAATGCGCTGGACGCGATGCCCAAGGAGGGGGGACATATCCGTCTAAGCCTCATCAATCAGCCGCATGAGGCGATTATTCGGGTTCAGGATACGGGCAAGGGCATTCCGCCTTCGCAATGGGAGGCTATCTTTCGGCCGGGCTTCACCACGAAGCGCAGCGGCTGGGGCATCGGCCTCACCCTCGCTCGCCGCATCGTGGAAGAGTATCACCACGGCCTTATATTCGTGCGTAGGAGCGGCCCCCAAGGAACCACCTTCGAAATCCGCCTCCCTAAAAAACAAGGCGGCCCCTTCGAGTGGCTCAGAAAACTCTGGCGTCAGGAGGTCCTGCGCCGCTGGCTCAAGCTGCGCCGCATCCAGCTTGCGCCTAAACAGGCGAAAGCAGCAGCGCCCGCCTAATCCAGGGCAGACTCTGCACATACTGCAAGCTCTCCGGCCGGGGCGCCTCATCCAGCTCGTACACCTGCAGCGCTAAGTCTTCCTTCGCACGTCGGCTCACAGTGAGCGTGCCAATATTGACCTGGTCATACGCCAGGATCGCCGACAGAAACGCTATGCTTCCCTTCACATCCAGCGCCCACACACATAAAGTCGGCAGCTGCCCCGTGAAGTTCGTATGCAGCCCGTCCATACTCACGATGCTAATCAGCCCACCCCCCCGGGAGATGCCCTCTATCTCATGCACAAGCTCGCCCCGCTGCGCCCAGATACGGAGGGTATTGGGGTGGGCCTTGGCCGAACTGACAACCGGATCAAACGCATACCGCAAGCCCAGGCGATCGGCTTCCGCTAAGGCCTCCCGGATGCGAACATCATCCGGTGCCCACCCCATCAGCCCTCCAATCACCGCTCTATCACTCCCATGCCCCCGAAAAGTGGTGGCAAACGAATTGTAAAAAGTCACCTTCACCACCTCGGGCGCCCCCCCTAATAGCCCATGCATCACCCGCCCGATCCGAACCACCCCCGCCGTGTGCGAACTGCTCGGCCCAATCATGATCGGCCCGAGCATGTCAAAGATACCACTCGCTTCTTGCGTGCTCATTAGAAACGGCTTTTAGCATTTCGGTCTGCCTCCGGAAAGTAAAACAGCAGCTCGCCCATAATGGCCTCAATGCGGTCTTTTCGGGGGCCAGCAAGCCCATCCAGGAGATTCGTCTGCGGCCGAAACCGCTGATACAATAGGCTAAACGTAACGCCCTCGGTGATAAGCAGGCGCACGCCTGCCGCCCAGCTCAGACCTACCACGCCAATGCTGGAAGGCGTGCCATGAGGCGGTTTGCCGTTCTGGTCCCGCACACTAATAGCGAAGCGGTGGGCACCGACCTGGAAAAAGGGCGACCACAGGCCTTTTCGCAAGTGGGCGCGCAGGCCCAGCCCAATCGCATTCCAGCTCGTGCGGGCATACTGGCCCAGCTCCCGATTCTGACTGATGAAACTCCCCCCTTGCCAGCCTATGAGGGGCTGTACCCGCCGCTCCGGCAAAAACCGCACCCCTACGCTATACACGGCATAAAACCGATTCCACACCTCCCCCGCCGCCGTGAGGTCATTCACGCTCGTATGGCCGCCCCAGCCCCCCCATACCCCTACCTGGCCATAGACCAGCAGTATCCCTAAGGTAGTCAGGCTAAAGGCCCGAAGCATTCAACAAACTTACAAAAAGTTTTTGAGGAAGTAGGTGTGGAGCTGGGTCAGGTAGCGCCGGATAGGGGCGGGTAGGCCATAGCGGTGAAGCTCTGCCCAGGGGATAGGCTGGGTATGCGGTGGCGGCTCCGACAGCCGCTCGGCAAAAGCGAGCATCCGGAAGTGGGTAAACTCATGCCGCAGGTCGGCCGGTCGGAAGGGCGGCTCGGGGAGCTCTTCTAAGGGCGGCGTCCAGAGACCACCCCAGAGGCCTTTTGCTGGCCGCTCTACAAGCCATACGGCTTCCGCTGTGTAGTACACAAGCAGCCGGAAAAACCGCGTAGGCCGGGGCGCACGGGCCGCCTTTACCGGGAAGGCCTCGGACTGCCCCTGCTGATAGGCCTGGCAGGCGCTGCGCAAGGGACAGGCTGGACAAGTGGGCCGGCGGGGCTTGCAAACGAGCTGCGCAAGGTCCATGAGCGCAAACCCCACCGCCCGCCCCGTAAAAGCCGGAGGCAGGGCATCCGCTTTCGCTTGATAAGCTTTGCGCTCGGTGGCGGGCGTCGCATCCCCCCATAGCCGGCTTAGGACCCGCACGAGGTTGCCATCCACCGGAAGAAGGGGCGCCTCCCCCGCAAAAGCTAAAATCGCCCGGGCCGTGTATGGGCCAATGCCGGGGACTTTTTGCAGGGTCGCCAGCGCCTCCGGCCAGGGGGAAAGCGGAATCCCCCCCATATCCAGAAATACCTGCGCCGCCCGGTGGAGATTGTGCGCCCGCTGATAGTAGCCGAGGCCCTGCCAGAGAGCGAGGACAGCCTCGCGGGGGGCTCTCGCCAGCGCCTCCAACGTTGGAAACGCCCCCCAAAAGCGCCCTAAATACCCCTCTGCCTGCGCTATCTGCGTCTGCTGGAGGATCACCTCGGCCGTCCAGACGCGATACGGATCGCGCGTTTCCCGCCAAGGGAGCTGCCGCCCCGCCTGGGCAAACCACGAGAGAAGCGCCGCCCGGAGCCGCTCGTAAGGTAGCCTCACACCCCGATGACCTTCACGATCACCCGTTTTTTGCGCTGCCCGTCAAACTCTAAGTAAAATAGCTCCTGCCAGGGGCCTAAGTCCAGGTCGCCTTTCGTGACGGGGAGGACGACCTGCAGGTGGGTAAGGAGGTTTTTCAGGTGGGCATCGCCATTGTCCTCGCCGGTGCGGTGGTGCTGGTAGTCGGGCCGAGCGGGCGCCAGCTTTTCCAGCCATTCCCAGATGTCTTCGTGCAGGCCCCGCTCATTGTCCTGGATGATGACCGAAGCCGTCAGGTGCATGGACGAGACAAGGCAGAGCCCTTCCTGGATGCCAGATTTTTTCACCTCGGCTCGCACCAGCGGCGTCAGGTACACAATGTCCCGCCGCCTCGCCGTCTCCATCCACAGATAAGCCGTATGCGCACGCATTGGACAAAGATGCGAGAAGGTTTGGCTAAGCGCGACTCCTTAAGAAGGCTGGCGGGCTTTGTATCAGCGCTTTCCCCGCCGTGAAAGAAGCAGCACCATTACATTGAAAAGACTTGATGCGTATGAGGACTTGCCCAATAAGAAATGTTGGCGGCCTTGGTAGGCCGCCAACGTCTGCGGTGTGAGAGGAAATTTGTGTTATTCCTTAGA
>JGI24186J35511_1000451_pt1 | contig 15463 bp, 14 predicted proteins | sample YNPBryulayer2012_FD_35511 | JGI IMG/M metagenome (IMG submission 35511) | reverse complement strand
AGAGTAGACGACGATCGCGTTAAGTATTTCGAAGCAGTCTGGAGTATTCCCGAAGGTATAAGTTACAACGCCTACCTCGTCAAATTGAACGGCGCAAACATCTTGATAGACGGTTGGAAGAAGAACTACACAGATGAGTTTCTCAAAGCTCTGTCCAGTTTGATAGACCCAAAGCAGATCACGCACATCGTCGTCAACCACACCGAACCAGACCACAGTGGAACGTTGCCTGAGACTTTGAAAGTTAACGAGAACAAGGCAAAAATCATCGTTTCAAACTTCGGTAAGCGTCTGCTCGAAGCCTTTTACGACATAAAGAACGTTGAAGTAGTCTCAGACAATCAAGAACTCAAGATAGCTGGCAAGAAGTTCAAATTCGTCATGACACCTTGGCTCCATTGGCCAGACGCGATGGTCACTTGTGTGGATGGCATTCTCTTCGGTTGCGACGTAGGGGGCGGTTATTCTCTTCCGCGAGCGATCGATGATTCGAACGAAAAGATCGTTGAGGAATACTTACCCCACGTCACGAAGTACATCGTCAACGTGATAGGACACTACAAGAACTACATCGTCGAAGGTGCGAAAAAGTTGTCCACGCTCGAGATAAAGGCTATACTCCCCGGGCACGGATTGATATGGAAAACACAGCCTCAAAAACTCNTNCANCANTATCTGAACGTGGCCAACGGTGTGGCAGAAGCGAAAAAGATCTGCATCATCTACGATTCAATGTATGGTTTTGTCGATAACATAATGAAAAAAGTGATCGAGGTCCTGCAGAATAAAGGTTTCAACACGATCGTCTACAGATTTTCGGACGAAGATCAGCCTTCCGAGAGCGAGATTTTGAAAGACATTCCAAGCAGCGTTGCACTGGTCTTCGGTGTCTCAACGTACGAGGCAGACGTTCATCCAAAGATGAGGTACGTCCTGTACGAGATCTTGGACAAGGCCAACTACGAAAAACCTGCTCTCTTCTTCGGTGTCCATGGCTGGGCAGCTTCCGTCGAACTCACAGTCAAGAAACTCCTGAAGGAAAGCAAGCTTAAGTTCATCTCCTTCGTCGAAACGAAAGGTGGCAAGATCGAAGAAGCAAAGATCGAACAGGCCATCGAGCAACTTCTCAAAGAGTTGGGATGATGCAAGTCAGATCGCGAATAGAAAAAGACAAAGGCATTTAGACTGTATGGTTTCCACTGAACCTCGATCGTTCCGCCGAAGATTTATTCGAAAAACAAATGGCGAGGCGAATGTGAAGGCCACATCCTCGCAAGACACACACCTTTACACTCTCGCAGATCGGTGACTATGACAGAGCACTCACACAAACATTTGAAATAGCCGAAAATGGTCGAGAGTGAACTGAACGAACTTTTATAAACTCCCTCAATTATCGCATCGTCCTCGAGGCCGTGGCCCACAAGATAGACACCTATACCAAGATCAAGAAATGATCTCTATGAACGATACAACGTCGCCAAAGCTGGTCAAATCACTCGTGAAGTATTCGTACCTCGAGGAACGCTTCGAAAACGGTTTAAAACGCTACGTGATTCCCGACCCGATCGTTGAAAGAGCTATGTTGAAATGACGACGAAGCGTCGAAGTAGTCAAATCATCCAAATCTTCAGTCTTTCCAATCCAGCAATCTCTTCTCACCTTCGAGTTTCTTTATACCTGTCACATCCTGAACGACTTCGATCGTTCCAAGGTACTCTCCTTTCTCATTTCGAACCGGGAAATACCTGATGTGTATTAACCTGTCAGCCAAGTTGATCCAAAATTCAGCGACGTCTTTTCTTCCCTCTTTGAACGATTGGAGGATCTTGTTCACTATATGCACGCTCCTTGGAGGATGGCAAAACTGGACCGGCCTTCCAATGACGGTGGGAGCCCTGTGGAATATCCTGAGACCGTGTGAGAAGAACTTGACTCTGTCGTTTCTGTCGATAAAAGTAACGTCCAGAGGCAGTGTTTTGAAGAGTGCCATCAACTCTTCTTTACTCAGAAAACCGGTTTGAAGATCGTAGTCTTCCTCTTTCCGAATTTGGTAGGTCTCTGGTTTGAGCTGACCGACGACCCTCTTCACTTCCTCGGGCATCTTTTCAAAGGTCTCTCCGCTCACCCTTGGATCTATCTCGAAGGGGAGTAACGGTTTTTCCGAAGTTTTCCACTCGTCTTTAGGATCTATCTTGTAATAACCTATTTCCTTTTCAAACATCTTTATCGCAGCCCACTCGCCATCAGACAGCAGAACTTTCAACGTCGGATACAGGATGTTGTTCTCTCTGAACACCATGTCGGCAACCATTCGCGCCAACTCGAACAGCTCACCTTTCAGGTTCCTATTGGTCTCTTGACTTTCTAAAAGATCCAGCACCATTTTCACCTTGAGCCTTATCTCATCGTGTTTGGACCAAAGAACGGTAGGAACTGCCGTTATTCCTCTCCTTTCGAGGTAGGGAAAGATCAGCATCTCCTCGCGTGTGTAATGCGTGAAACCTATATTTCTCATCTGCTTTAAAAGCTCTTTCAACTCTCTCAAGAATTCACCTTTTCCCTCGTTCGATTCAGAAGAAAAAACACTTGAAGCCAACAGGGAAAGTACCTCCGAATCTTTCAAGATTTGCTTGTTTTCTTCATAAAGGTTTCTCAAAGGATGGCCCAAAGGGAGTTTCTCGATCTCTCTACCAGCTCCGCTCACCGTTCCTCTGAACAGTTCAACATGAAGATCGCACATCTTGATTATGTCCCTAACCGTTATTTCTCCTTCCTTCAAAAGTTCCTGCTCGATCGCGGGTATCTCAAAAGGTGGTTAACTCGCTATGATCTCACCAAATTCCTTCTTGAGCGTTTCGATGCTTTCTCCTTGGTGCAACCTCTTTAAGATCGTCTTGAAGATTTCGATCTTTTCCCGCTGATTCATCAACTCACCACCTCCAAAAAACCCCCCTTGCGGGGGGTTCATTCTTCAAACGAGAGTTCCATGTAATTCGCTTTCACTCCGGGTAGTTTGTTCAGCTTATCGCACAGTTCTTTGTGTTGCTCTGGACTTCCCACCAACTCTAAAACTATCAATCCAGCCTCGGAACAGTTGTCCAAAACTCCATCGTGAAGACCGAGCCTCGTTTTGATCAAGCACCCCCAAGCCGTGAGGATCTTCTGCACTTTGTCCGCCGTTTCTTTTCTGTTCTTCACCAGTATCGCCATCACTGTTTTAACGGGAATTTGCGCCATTCGATCACCCCCCAGCCTTCAAAGACCATTCATTCGATCGGTTCAAAATCCTGTTTTGAAGCTCCGCACATCGGACAGGTCCAATCATCTGGTAAAGCTTCGAAAGGTGTTCCTGGGGCTATTCCGCTGTCTGGATCGCCCTTTTCAGGATCGTAAACATATCCACAAAGAATGCACCTATACTTTTTCACGTTGCTCACCCTTCAACAACGATCTTCTTGCTGCTCTCCCATAAACCGTGTATGTTGCAATAAGAGAGAGCCAATAGCGTTCCGGACTTGTTCAACTTGACCTTGCTCGTCACCGTTGGTTCTGTATAGACTGCGCCCGTGTTTGGACCTTGAACTGATTCTCCGTGCGCGTTGAACTCGTACTTTCCAATTTCGTACACGTAAGGATCTCCATCCGGTTGGAAGAAGATTTGTATCCAACGTATGTGGTGCTCTGTGGTGTTTGGATGTGGAATTTCCTTGCCGACAGTGACGGTGATGTGGAACGGCTCATTCTTTTTGACGGTCTCTGGTGCTTCAATCACGGGAACATGCTTTTCCTTCTTGAAATCCTCGCTCTTGATGAAATCAGCCAGTTTCATACTATCCCTCCTCACACAGAAAATTCTCTGTACGAATTCTTAGGTGAACCGCAAACTGGGCATTTTTCCGGTGGTTCACCTTCCACAGTGTGACCACAAACGGAACATATGTAGATTTTTTCAGCCGTGTAGTCTTCCTTTTTCTCAGCAAGTTGCTTCGCCTTCTTGTACATTTCTGCATGGATCTTCTCAGCTTCCCATGCGAACTTTGTGCTTCTCTCTGCGCCGTTTTCTTGCTGGAACTGTGCGACGGTGTTGTACACAGGATACATCTCGTTGATCTCGAACGTTTCACCGTCGATGCACTGTTGAACGTTCTCTGGCATTTCTCTGTAGATCTTTCCAAGTTCCCTGTAGTGGTTTCGAGCATGTACGAACTCGGCATAGGCAATGGCTCTGAACAAGTTTGCCAATTTCTTCAAACCTTGTCGCTCAGCTTCATCTGCGAAGATCAAATACCTCATGTGTGCCATGCTCTCTCCCGCGAAGGCGTCTTCAAGGAACTTCTTTGTCATCTCCCTCACACGATCACCCCCAAATGAGAGTCATTTCAACTTAATTCTACCATGACCTTGCCGAATGAAAGCGTTTCAATGAAAGATCCGATTCAGATTAGACTCTACACCGAGCGAAGCATCATCTTGGAGAGTCGAATTTGTCGTTTACAAGCGCTGAACGCACACGGATGGTTGAACTACCGTCTGATCAGCGAAGTCTTTGCGCGGGTTTATATCAAAAATTTCTGATCTGTCTGAACACAGATCATAAGTTTTTTCAGTACGGTGTGAGTGGAAACTCAACCTCAGGAGGTGAAGGCTGTGAGGTTCAAACTGTTCTTGACACTCGCTTTGGTTGTTACACTGAACTTGCTGGTTCTTGCAGTGAACGTGATCTTCTTGGTCGGTGACGGTATGAGTGCTAACCACTTGGTACTGGCAAGCATACTCGAAAACAAACTCCTCACGACGATGACGCTTCCCTACACAGGTCTGAACGTCACATTCTCAATGGACTCCTGGGTTACAGATTCGGCTCCCGCTGGAACGGCACTCTTTGCAGGTTTCAAAACCCTTAACAGAGCGATAGGTGTTCTCCCCAACGGTGAAGCAGTGCCATCGCTCTTTGAGCTTGCAAAGAAGTCAGGCTACAGGATCGGGATCGTCGTGACGTGCCAGATAACCCACGCCACACCTGCAGCGGTCTACGGACACGTTCCCAATCGAAACGACGAACTGACATTAGCCAAGCAGTTTGCTGAGTCAGGAACCGTCGACGTTGCGTTCGGTGGAGGTTGGCAGTGGTTCCTGTCCGAGAACAAGGGAGGAGTTAGAAAGGACGGTCTCGATTTGATCGAAATGCTCAAGTCGAAGGGCTATCAGTACATAACTGACGCAAGCCAGATTCACAACGTGTCCGGAGAAAAGGTTCTCGGTCTCTTCGCGAAGAACTACCTCGAACCCGTTTCCGACAGACCAGCCAATCAACCCACGCTCGACGTGATGACCGCAAAGGCGATAGAATTACTCTCCAAAAGCGGTCAGCCGTTCATGTTGATGGTCGAAGGTTCACAGATCGACTGGGAATCTCACGCGAACGATTCTTACGGCGTTTGGAAAGAGGTCATCGAGTTCGACAAGGCCGTCAAGGTCGCCCTCGATTTTGCGAAGAAGGATGGAAACACTCTCGTCATAGTCACGGGCGACCACGAAACTGGAGGGCTTTCCCTGTCCGCGGGGGGTTACACTATAAATGTTGAGCAAGCCAGAAAAGCCAAAGGTACGACAGCGATGTTCTTGAAACAGTACAGCGTGGCAGACAAAGAGAAATTCATCGCTGGACTGAAAGAATGGTACGGCGTAGAGCTGAAGGATTCAGAGTACGAATACTTCACGAAGGTTCCCGCCAACAACTTGAGAAGAGAACTTGCCAGGTTCATCAGTCAGAGGGTGGGGTTCGGTTGGACCACGTACGATCATACCGCGGGAGTCACGGTGGTGTACGCGTTCGGACCCGGGGCAGAAATGTTCACAGGATTCATGGACAACACCGACGTGGCGAAGCTGATAATGAAAATCACCGGTCTGAGCAGCTTAAGTTTCCCAAAGGTCGGCGCGTCTGCGGGGTATTGATCCAACTGGCCACGCTCACTTCGAGCGTGGCTTCCTTTGCTTATCCCCTCATCAAAATGAATCCTCGTTGATTCCTACTGATCTCAAAATACCTTGTTCGTCCGTCTAACATGTGACTGAGTTGACAGAAGCACGAAAACTAAGCCTCCATGTTGGTCTGGACATCTTCAAACGAGAGCAACGGTGTGTAAAGGTTGTGGTAATATATGTTCGGGGGGTACGTCTTTGCGATTGAGGTTGGATTTCAAACTCGAAAGGCTTCCAATACTCTACAGACACCGTGTCATGTCGTTGGTGAAAGAAGCCCTCTGTGCCTCGAACTCGGAGTACAAATTCTTCCTCTATCCAGAAGGGCTCAAGCGAACTAAGCCTTTCACGTTCAGCCTTTATATACCACCGAATTCTAAAACGAAAAAGGAGAAATTCTTGGTGGATCAAGATCTCGTCGTGGAAGACACAGTCTTTCATCCAAAAAGAGAAGTCTCGCTGTTTTTGAGCTCGTCGGATCAGCAGTTCATCGCCAACTTTTACAACGGTTTATTGAATTTGAAGGAGTTTGCGTTCGTAGAGTTTTTGAATGAAGCAGGTGAAAGAGAAACAGAGTACATTCGATTGGTCAGGGCGATCGTTTTGAACGAAAGGAAGATAAACAGAGAAGAAGTCGTCTTCAAAACCATGTCTCCCATCTCCATTGAGGACGAGAACGACGAACCTTTGGACATTTTGAAAAGCGATCAGATTGATCAAAGAGAACTCGAAAAGTTCGCTCACCATTTGAACGCTGTGCAAGACAAAAGGTTCAAAGATCTGAGGGGATACGGGTTGAAAAAACCACTCCAGTTCGTCACAAGGCGGATAACAAAAACGGTGGTCAAACACACGTTGAAGGGATTCCGCGAAGAAACGGGAAAACCGTACATGTTTTTAACCACGTACCACGGTGAGTTCACACTCAAGGGTGATCTGGAAGATCTGAGACTCACCTATCAAGTGGGACTTGGGCTCAGGACTGGACAAGGATTTGGAATGCTCGAGGTGGTGTGAGGTGGAACATATTATTCTCTATCCGAGAGACTGGCTTTTCAATTCCTCTGTGATGGGTTTTCTTATCGTTTTTTTCCATGAAAACGAAGAAGAAGCACCGCAGTGGATAAGGGACGACGAGAACGCAAATTTATACACATACTATAGACTCCGCGAAGAAGTACCGCGGTGGATAAGGGACGACGGAACGGTCGTTCTAAACCTTGATATTTTCAAGGAGAAAAAGTTGTTTGCCGGGAAGGAAATTCCAAAACCCTTGTTACGTTATATGAATTATCTTAATAGGAATACAAAAAAGAAAGGGGAAAAGCAAGATGTACAAAGGGAACATGCGGAGAAAGAAGTTTACAAAGATTTTTTCACTAGTCTTTTCTCTAAACAATCTCGTTACAAGAACTTGGTGAACTTAGGTAACAAATCAGAAGAAAGGAAAGAAGGGTTTATCGAATTCGTGGGGGATTTGCCACAGTTATTGAACGGTGAAAAGCTTGGACGCTGTGGGCTATGCGGAGGAGAGACACTGGTCCGAGTTGATTCGCAAACGTACAAGTTGACAGAAAGGTTTTTCGAATTCGATCTTATGCACCATTCGGATCTCGGGGCTTCCCGTGGAGAATTTCCTAATTCCATGTGGAATACGGGCAAGACCTTTCCAATATGTCCACTCTGCGTTTATTTGATCATCCACAGTCACGTGGCTTGGACAAAGCTGAGCGATTCGACGAGCATCTTCATAAACGCCCCCTCTTTCAAGGTGATGTGGCATTTGAACAAATACGCGAAGGAATTGTACGGTGCAGGAAAAGTTGAAGGTGTTAAAGAGCTCTTCGGAATGTCTTTGATCGAGCTTGCGCTGAAACTCAATTTGCAACTTGGAAAATGGACGATGATGAACATAGAAGTGGTTATCAAGCACAAAGACAAGAAAGACAAATTAGAATTCTTTTTCATCCCACACGAAATCGTCGTGTTACTGCTCGACAAAAGTGTGGCATCTCTTCTCTTCGACATCGGAAGAACAGAAGTTCTAAGCTGGTTTTTGGATGGTGAATTCGACAAAATACTGAAAGAGGGGGAAAAGCTTTTTCGAAAGGCTTTGATGAGTTCCGATTCAAACACACTTTCGTACTCTCAAAAACTCTTCGAGCTATATGCGCTCGTGAATGAAAAGCGAAAGGGGGGAGCGTTGTGAGCGACGCGCTCGATCTGGAGCCTGTTAAAGAAGAACTCAAGAGAGGCGACATCAAACTCGAAACAGTCAGGGATGCCGTGAAGAAGTACAAGGATATGGGGTTCGAACTGCTGAAACTACTGGAATACGCTTCGAAGATCGCGAAAGGTGATGAAAGGAAGGAGATCGAGAGGCTGTACAAAGAGTTCGCACACAAGAGTTCGAGCGATTTGTGCGAAAGCTTGAGAAGAAAGGCCAGACGGCTAAGAGAAATCTCCGAAGACGGTGTTTATCAGAGGTTCTTCAAGGACAATGCTCCAACCGGCACAACCTTCAGATTGCTCGAGCTAACAAGGATGGGTAGGAGAGACGAGGTTTTCCATTTGATTTTGAGAGAGTTTCTCAGCTCGGGCGAAGAGGTCCCGTACGAGTTGATGAAAGCCTTCGATCCCATCTTTCCCATCGAGATCTTCAAAGTCTTCGTTTATTCGTTCGTGGGTGGTTTGTCAAAACCTGCTGAAAAACCCACAGCGAGCGGTCAAGGAGGGGATCAAGATGAACAGTCAGAATGATCGAAAACTCAAGCATGTTACCGTTACAATCTTGTTCGAGGGATTCGCGTTGAACAGGGACGAAAAGATCGGTGGAAACATTCAGTCCATCAAAAAGTTGAAACAGGCGGATAGAACCGTGAGCTTCATAAGTAAACCAGCCATGAGGCATTATCTCTTCGAAACGTTGGTGAAATCGTGCGGCTGGAAACCGAGTGAGATAAGGTCAGAAGGTGACGTTCTTCAGTTCGATCTCTGCAAGGACAACATACTCACTTCTCCTGAACTGGACGCGTTTGGATATATGTACACCATCGGTGGTGAAAACGCGATCACGAGAAAATCTCCCATTGGTATCACGAAAGCCATCGGTCTAGACCCGTACGACGGCGATATGGCTTTCTACGCAAACCACGACCTTGTGAGAAGGGCGATCAAACAAGGGCAAGACGTCCAACCTAACCCTTACAACAAAGAAGAACACCTTTCTATCTACAAGGCCAGTTTCACGATAGACGTGGACGTACTCGGCAGAGACGAGTGGATAGTCGAGCAAGAACCTAAATTTGAGAACAATAATTTAAGGAAGAAAAACAACAACGAGAACGAGTACGAATACACGATTGGTTGCGAGTCGGTAGGGACAATAAGAATACAGAATATACAGAAACAGAATAAGAAGGTGATCTCCGAACTTGACGAAAAAAAGAAAAAAGAGCGAATCAAGGTGATCTTCGAACTTGACGAAGAAAAGAAAAAAGAGCGAATCAGGCAGATCCTGGAGGCCATAAAGGATGGACTGTACGCCCAATCGAGTGGCGAAGCGAACACGATCGTTCCAATGTTCATGATCGCCGCATCCGTTAAGATACCCTGCCCCATATTCCACCCGTTCATCGATGTAGAAAGGTCAGAAGATGGAAAACTCAGTGTCATAGGTGTTAGAGATTGCCTGGAAAACAGTTGGATTGAAAGATGCGATAACAAAGCGTATGTTTTCCTGAAATCGTGTGAGAGATTGAGAGTAAAAGATTTCGAGAGTGTTGAAGGAGCGATCATCACGGACTGGAACGAATTTCTCCAAAAGCTGAACTTGCAAAAGGTTGGGGCAAAGTCATGAACAAGTTGAGGGTTTTGAAGATCAAAATCTATCAACCACAGGCCCAGTATAGAATTCCATTCACTTATAAGAGACGGCTGACTTATCCTGTGCCACCGTACTCAACTGTGCTTGGTTTGATCGCCAACATGCTTGGTGTGAAAAATGTCCCTGGACAGGAGGAACCGTGCGTTCGTGAGAACTGCGAGTGCNTCTATCACAAATACAAAGAACTCAAGATATCGATTTGTGGCAAATTCAAAGTCAAAACAACTGAGTATGTTTGGCTAAGAAACTTGAAGAAAGGTTGGCACACAAAAAGATTTGGAAGCACGACCAACAGATGTGTGGGAGGACACATCGAACACATCGGATGTCAAATGCCCTGCTACATGGATGTTTTGAACGACGTCGAAATCTTGATTCACCTTTATCACAGAGACAGAGGTTTCCTTGAACTGATCGAAAAGAGCTTTTTGGAGCCAAAGAACAGAACGTCGACGCTTCATTTGGGAAGGGCTGAAGACATCTTGGTACTGGAAAGGATCTGGTTTGAAGAACTCGAATTCAAACCCATCAACGGGCAGTTCGACTATTTCTTCTGGGTCCCACAGAAGATGTTTAGCTCAGGCGAAGACGTGTTCGATTCGATTCAAGGTTTGACTTACGATCTTCCCACCTTCTACAGAATAAAGAACGGTGCGAGAGAGTTCGATTACATCAAGGTGAAGCTGAGCGAAGGAGATTTCGGGGGGATCAAAGCCCACTACGATAACACCGAAGAAGTCCCCGTTTTTTTGGCGGATCCAAGGGGTGGTTGAAATGAACGCAAACGCCACGGAAAAGGTTAAGATCTTGGCAAAAACGACCGATCCACGCGTTGGTGAGGTGACTCTTTCAAGGCATGTCAAAGACGTGCTGAAAGTCTTCGAAGCTTTGAAAGAAACCTTGAAGATAGAAGAAGACCTGAGCGAGGCTTTGAGGATCGCGATCTTTCTTCACGACCTTGGAAAGGTCCTACCTGCATTTCAGATAAAACAGCTTCGAAACAGGGACTACGAACCTTGGGATGTGGTGTACGAAATACCCCATTCACTGTTCTCCATATTCCTGTTGAACACGGATGAACTGAAGAAGAAACTCGAAGAGAAGTTTAAAGAAAGGGCTGAAGATCTCTTCAACTTCTTGATCTCCTCGATCGCTTATCACCACTGGAGGGAAGGGTACGAAGCTTTTCTCATTTCGAACAAACGCGAACTCGTCGCGGTCTGTCAAAAGCTCAAAGGGGAATGGGAAGAACCCCTTTTGAGAAATCTTCGACAAGAACTCCAAGACTTTGAAGATTACTACCTTGATCTTGTTAGAACTAACAACGAGCTCGTCGAAGCCATTTTGAATGGAAGGAAACTTGTGAAACTCGTCGTACCACCGTACAAGTTCGACTACGAACCTTTGAGGAAGCAAATGAAAAAAGAGTGGATCCTCATCTCTGGAATTCTACAAAGATGTGATCACTTTGCTTCGTGGTGTGAAAAGGAGGGATTTGACGAGCTCGGGAAGATCGAGCAAAAGGTGGAAGTGAACGTGAGGGAAAACGTCGAAAAGAAGATAGGATCGAACGCCTGGCAGTTTTCAAAGATCAACGATCTGACCGACAAAAACGTGGTTCTCATCGCTCCAACTGGTTATGGCAAGACCGAGTTCGCCTTCCTGTGGTCTAACTCGGAAAAGCTCTTGTACACACTTCCCTTACGCGTCGCGGTGAACCAGATACACGACAGAGCCGAAGAGATCTTCGGGAAAGACAAAGTCGGTTTGTTGCACTCCGACGCAGACTTGTTCCTCTTGGAGAAGGGTGATGAGATGGTTGATCCAATGAAGGTTTACGAGCTTTCCAGGCAACTTTCGTACCCCGTGATAGTTTCAACTGGAGACCAGTTCTTCCCCTACGCCTTGAGACCGCCCGGCTACGAAAAGATATTCGCAACGCTTTCTCACTCTCGTCTCGTGATAGACGAAATCCAAGCCTACGATCCAAAAGCTTGTGCGATAATCGTGAAGCTCATCAAATGGGTGCAGAAGATGGGTGGAAATTTCCTGCTGATGACGGCAACCTTGCCAGAATTTGTGGAGAAGGAACTTAAACGAACCCTGGAAAAACAGCACGAGCTAACCGAAACCTCACCAGAATTTGTGGAGGAGGAACAGCCGAAAAACTTCGAGAAGATAAACATCTACGAAGAGAAGAAGCAAGATTTCGAAAAGATCATCAAACACAAGGTGCAGATCGAAGAGATAGAAAACAAAGATTCGAACTTTGATCTCAGGGAAAAGGACATCGACGAGATTCTCCGTCAAGCTCGAAAGGGAAAGAGAGTTCTTGTGATCCTAAATACGATAAAACTGGCGAAGAAAGTCTTCGAAAGGTTGAAATCAAAACTGAAGGACCAGGGTGACGATTGCAAGATCTTCCTCCTCCATTCCGAGTTCACGTTCGGGGATAGAAGAAGGAAAGAAGCGGAGATCTTGAAGCACTTCGGCAATCCAAAACCGAAGGATGAAAAAGAGGCCAAGATACTGGTCACAACACAAGTTGTGGAAGCATCTTTGGACATAGATGCGGACTGCCTATTCACGGAAATCTGTCCGTTGGATGCCTTGATCCAACGAATGGGAAGGGTGATAAGAAGATGCATTTACGTGAACGGAAAGGTTTTGAACAAAAGTGATGCGAAAGAGTACCAACTGGATCAAGAAAAAATAATAAAACTCTACGACGGATCAGAACCGAACGTCTTCGTGTGGGTATTCAAAGAAGGATATCAATCCGGTGGAGGTGCTGTTTATTCGAAAGATCAAATCGAGCAGACAAAAGAGACCATCGAAGAGGAGGTCCACGTGAAGCAGGCGGAAGCGCCTATAGAGCAACCGAAGACAAAAGAGACCATCGAAGAGGAGGTCCGTCGAACAGCGGAAATGTCCGAATTTCGCAAGTACGAGATCGTCAGCGATTATTACAGCTCCTTGAGAAACTCTAAAAAGTATCTGGACGAGTTCTACAAGACCATCGAGATACTGAACGCTGGTTTCATGTCCGAGAGAAAAAGCGAAGCTTTTCAAATATTCAGAGAGATTTACTCGATACCAGTGATACCGGAAAGCTCAGAGAAGCATTTCGTCAGAGAAATCGAAAAATACTCTCAAAAGGATAGTCTCAGTTACTCCGATTTCAAGCTGAAAGTCTTGTCTCACTTCGTTGTGAACGTAGATGCACGAAAGTACGTCACCAATAAAGCGATCTCTCTGCGTCCAACTAAAGATTTGGTGTACGAAGCGAACATTGAAGCTGAGAAGAGATCGAGGATTGAAAGATGGCTCGATGGGATATACCTCTGCTCTGGGGAATACGACCTCGAAAAAGGTTTCACACCCAGAGAAACCCGAGAAGCTCGTATCATTGACTGATGGCTGGGGGGCGAACTGAATTTTCGACAGAGTCGATTTGCAGAGGTTGAAGATCAACGGGGTGAAGATCAATTATCTGTACGTCTGTGAAAGGAAACTGTGGTTGTTCGACAGAGGAATTCAGTTGGAAGAAAACTCTGAGAAGGTCTTGCTGGGAAAGCTTCTCAGTGAATATTCTTACCCAAGCGAAATGATGAGAGAAGTCCTCATAGACGACTTGATAAAAATAGACGTGATGGGCGAGGAAGAAATTAGAGAAATCAAGTACAGCAACAGCTTAGCGAGTGCGAATAGAATTCAAATACTCTACTACCTTTATTATCTAAAAGTGCTCGGAATCGAGAGAAAGGGGATCATAAATTATCCGAAAATGAGAAGAATGGAAGAAGTTTTGCTGACACCTGAGGCCGAAAGAGAGGTTGAACGAGCCATAAAGAGGGTTGAAGAGGTCCTGGGTTTACCCAAGCCACCGGAGGTCAAGAAGAAGTCCTATTGTCCAAAATGCGCTTACTATGAATTTTGCTTTGGATAGGGGTGAATGACTTTGAGACCCTACTATATATTCTCGAGTGGGCGAATCATGAGGAGAGAGAACACGATCTATGTGGAAAACGAAAAAGGGGAAAAGAAGGCTTTACCAATCGAAGAGGTAGAGTCCTTGCACATCTTCGGTGAAGTGGAGATGAACACAAAATTTTTGAATTTCTTATCTCAGCACGGAAAACCTATTCACTTCTACAATTACTACGGTTTTTACTCCGGCAGCTTTGTGCCGAGGTCCAAAAATATCTCCGGCGAGCTTTTGGTGAAGCAGGCTGAGTATTATCTCGATAACGAGAAAAGGCTTTACCTGGCCAAAGCTTTTGTGGAAGGCGCGACTTTTCACATGCTGAGAAACCTCAGAAATTACGACGGGACAGAAGAATTTGTGAGAGTCATCAGCGAAGAGCAAGTTAAGTCGTTCGAAGCCAAAACCGTGCCGGAGTTGATGGGCTGTGAGGGAAGAGCAAGAGAGGCTTATTATCAAGCGTTCAACACCATTACGTGTGGCAGAGTGACAATGAACAAGCGAGAGAAAAGGCCACCAAAAGATCCCATCAACGCTTTGATTTCCTTTGGTAACTCCGTTATGTACTCGGTTGTACTCTCGGAAATATACAAAACCGAGCTCAACCCAACGATAAGTTACCTGCACGAGCCAAGGGAAAGGAGATTTTCACTGAGCTTAGACATTTCTGAGATATTCAAGCCTTTGATAGTCGATCCGACCATTTTCAAGCTAATAAACAATAGCATGCTCAAAGAAGAGGATTTCGAAGATGAACTCGATCTTTGTTACCTAACATCGTCTGGAAAAAAGAAATTTTTGAAGGAATTCGAGGAAAAACTTGAAACCACCATTAAGCACAGAAAGCTCAAAAGGAGTGTCTCCTATAGGACCCTTGTTCGTCTCGAGTGTTACAAACTTATAAGACATTTACTACAAGACGAATTATACAAACCTCTGAAGGCGTGGTGGTGATGTCTTATTACGTGATCACCTACGATGTTTCAGAACAAAGAGTGAACAAAGTTAGAAAGATCTTGAAGAAGTACTTCGTATGGGTTCAAAATTCTGTTTTTGAGGGAGAAGCTAGCCTTGGCAAGTTTGAGAAATGCAAGCAAGAGCTTTTGCGAGTCATAGATCAAAGGGAGGATTCGATATATATCTACAGGATCGAGCGTTTCAAAGATCTCGACAAGCAAGTGATTGGTGTAGAAAGGGAGTTTACCGAAAACTTCTTGTGAGTTTGCAGCGAAGCTGTTTTCCCATTGAAGGTACAAAGCTTATGGATTTCATCGAAGCAAATCGCTGTTTTTCGTAATCCTGGTTTTATGTAACTTGAGGTTTGCGGCGGGGAGGCGAAAAAATCAAGGCCAAGATTTCTCGTCCGATTATATTGGAAATTTCTTTGACAATCAATGCCCCTTTTGTTCGGTTCTCTACGTATGAATTAAGGGGGGGGTTTGATCTGAACTATGTGGGATGTGAACTGTTGTTCGCTATGACCTCGACACAAGCGAGGTCGAGAGTTTGATCTGAACTATGTGGGATGTGAACGACGCGGTTGTGAGTGTAGCTTTGAACATGTAATAAGTTTGATCTGAACTATGTGGGATGTGAACAGATGA
>JGI24186J35511_1000448_pt1 | contig 15503 bp, 11 predicted proteins | sample YNPBryulayer2012_FD_35511 | JGI IMG/M metagenome (IMG submission 35511) | reverse complement strand
GGGGGATGATAAGAGGGACATTTTGAGCGCCCCCGCCCCACAGAGCGGATGCGCTGAGGGCTGGTACCGCCTAAAAAGAAAGTCTGTGTCAGGAAATGGTATAAGGTCACGAGGAGAGCGCCGAAGGGGCACGGCACATGGGTCTACGCTCCCCCCTCACCCCGACCCTCTCCCCCCTTGAAAAGGGGAGAGAGGGTGTAGGGAGTGGGGGGGTATAATCTAAGTCGTCGTGACGTTTAGCAGGGGGGCTGCGTTATGCTGCGCCTACCCGAAGGTACAACGAAAGCTGCCGGCTTATGGAGCGGCGGTGGGGAGGGGTTTTGCAGGTCTTTTGGGGGGCGGAGCTATTGGCGGATTTTTGCTACCTTTGCGCCGGCGAAAAGCCATTGTAGCTCAGTGGTAGAGCACTTCCTTGGTAAGGAAGAGGTCGCCGGTTCGATCCCGGCCAATGGCTCTGGGGGGAGGTTTCGGGGCGTAGCGCAGCCCGGTAGCGCGCTTCGTTCGGGACGAAGAGGTCCCCGGTTCAAATCCGGGCGCCCCGACGGGTAGGCGGGAGCCGCCGCCACTTGCGGTGCATTATTTTGTACTTTTGCGCCGCTCGGCTACTGCCAGGTGGGTCCTTTTCTTTCTTGGGAAAGAGAAGGGTGCTGGTTCGAGTCCAGCCAGGAGCGCTGTATGTCCAAGGAAGTTTTTGTTCGCGACCGCGAGCATGTGAACGTCGGGACCATTGGTCACGTAGACCATGGCAAAACTACCCTTACTGCCGCTATTACGAAGGTTTTGGCGAAAAAGGGGCTTGCGCAGGAACGTACTTATGACTCCATTGACAATGCGCCGGAAGAGCGGGAACGGGGGATTACGATCAATACGGCGCACGTGGAGTATCAGACGGATAAGCGCCATTATGCGCATATTGACTGTCCGGGGCACGCCGACTACGTGAAAAACATGGTGACGGGGGCGGCCCAGATGGATGGCGCTATCCTCGTTGTGGCTGCTACGGACGGCCCTAAGGCGCAAACCCGCGAACATATCCTTCTCGCCCGTCAGGTAGGCGTGCCGTACATCGTCGTCTTCCTCAATAAGGTAGACATGGTAGATGACGAAGAGCTTCTGGAGCTGGCCGAAATGGAAATTCGGGACCTGCTCAACTTTTACGGCTATCCGGGGGATACGACGCCTATCATTCGGGGTTCGGCCTTGGGCGCNCTNAATGGCGATCCCAATTGGGAAGCCAAAGTCCTCGAGCTGNTGGANGTGCTGGATACCTACATTCCGACGCCGCAGCGNATTGTGGATAAGCCCTTCCTCATGCCGGTTGAAGATGTGGTTTCTATCACNGGGCGGGGGACGGTCGTAACGGGGCGGATTGAGCGGGGCAAAATCAAACTCAACGAACCCGTGGATATCGTAGGCCTGCGTGAGGATAAAATGACTTCCGTCGTTACAGGTATTGAGATGTTCCGCAAGCTCCTTGATGAAGGGGTGGCTGGCGACAATGTCGGGCTTCTTTTGCGGGGGATTGATAAAGATCAAGTTCGTCGGGGGATGGTTGTTTGTGCGCCGAATAGCATAACGCCGCACAAGCACTTCAAGGCCGAGGTTTATATCCTCACCAAAGAAGAAGGCGGTCGCCACACGCCGTTCACGACTAACTATCGGCCGCAGTTTTTCTTCCGTACTGCGGATGTGACGGGGACGATTAAGCTGCCGGAAAATGTCCCGATGGTCATGCCTGGGGATAATGTCACCATAGAGGTGGAGCTGATTTATCCCATTGCTATGGAGAAGGGGCTGCGCTTCGCGATTCGGGAAGGGGGCCGGACCATCGGCGCTGGTCAGGTGACCGAGATCTTAGACTGAAAACTTCTTCGTATATTTGCGCCCTGCCGTTTGGCGGTGCGGACACGGGTGTAGCTCAACTGGTAGAGCAGCGGTCTCCAAAACCGCAGGTTGCGGGTTCGAGTCCTGCCACCCGTGCGATGTTAGAGAAGCTACGTTCGTGGTGGAAGGCCTCGGCGGCGGAGTGGCAGGAGAAGGTGGATTGGCCTACGCTGCCTCAGCTTTTCAATACCACGGTGGCGGTGTTGGTGGGGAGTCTCCTCCTGGCGGTGGTAATCGGGGTGATAGACCTCATCTTTAGCACTTTATTGCGCTTTCTATACTCGTTATTCTAAAGATGCCCTGGTATGTGCTGAAAGTTCGGGCCTCGCAGGAAAAGAAAGTGGCCCATCGCATTCAAAACGAAATAGAACGCCTGGGGCTTAGCCATCAGGTGACGGATGTGGTGGTGCCTATGGAGCGGGTTCTGCAAAATAGCAAAACCGGCAAAAAGCGAGAAAAAGAAAAGGTCTTTATGCCAGGGTATCTTTTTGTGGAAATTGCTTCGGAGAGCTATATTCCCGAGCTGATTCCGGTCATGCGGTCTATTCCGGATGTGCTGTACTTTGTATCGCCTTCCCGGGGTCAGCCCCCCCAGCCGCTTACGGAAGCCGAGATTACGCCGATTCTTTCGCGTGCCCGCTCCAAGGACGCTATTCCAGAGTCCTGGCACGAGCTGAATGTGGGGGATGTAGTGCGGATTACCGACGGGCCCTTTGCGGGGTTTGAGGGGAGTATCCGGGAGCTTTACCCTGAGAAGCAGCGCGCTCGGGTCCATGTGAAAGTTTTCAACCGGGAGACCCCCGTGGAAATACAATATCACCAAATTGAGAAGCTATGAAAGAAATCGTTGCCCTTGTCAAGCTACAAATCAAAGGTGGCCAGGCTAACCCCGCTCCACCCATAGGTCCCGCCCTCGGCTCCAAGGGCGTGAATATCATGGAGTTTTGTAAGCAGTTCAATGCCCGCACGCAAGATAAGCCGGGCGAGGTTCTTCCCGTCGTCATCACTATTTACAAAGACAAGAGCTTTGACTTTGTTATCAAAACGCCCCCGGCTGCTGAACTCCTCAAAAAAGCCGCTAAAATAGAAAAGGGTTCTCCCGAGCCCAACCGCAAAAAAGTCGGCAAAGTCACCTGGCAGCAGATTCGGGAGATTGCTGAGAAAAAGATGCCTGATCTCAACTGCTATACCGTTGAGGCGGCCATGCATATGATTGCTGGTACGGCTAAGAAGTATGGGACTAGTTATTGAAGGTGAAAAAGTAGCGTAAGTTTATGCCTAAGCACGGAAAGAAATACCTTACGGCCCTAAAGAAAATAGAGAAGCGGCCATACGCTCTGCCAGAGGCGATAGAGCTTTTGAAGAAAATCCGGTTTGAGCGGTTTGATGCGACGTTTGAGATGGCGGTAGACCTTAATATAGACCCTCGGCAGGCGAATCAGCAGGTGCGTGGGACGGTTACGCTTCCGCATGGCACCGGGAAGGCGGTGCGGGTGCTGGCCTTAGTGCCACCAGATAAGGAGAAAGAAGCGCAGGCGGCGGGGGCGGATTATGTGGGCCTGGATGAGTACCTAAGTAAGATTGAGCAGGGGTGGCTGGATGTGGATGTCGTGGTTTGTACGCCCGATGTGATGCCAAAGGTGGCTCGCTTAGGGAAGGTCCTGGGGCCGCGGGGGCTCATGCCCAATCCCAAAAGTGGCACCGTGTCGCCGGATATTAGCCGGGCTGTCCGCGAACTCAAGGCCGGGAAAATAGAAATCCGCAACGACAAAACCGGCGTCGTCCATGTTCCTTTTGGAAAGGCCTCTTTTGACACCCAGAAGCTACGCGAAAATGCCCAGGAGGTTCTCCGGGCCATAGAAGGCCTCCGGCCCTCCGGTGTGAAAGGGACGTATGTCCTGTCTGTTTATCTCGCCACGACCATGAGCCCTTCCATTCTCATAGATAGAAATCGCCTATGAACAAAGCTGAGAAGACGGCCCTTATTCAAGAAGTCGCCCAGGAGCTGAAAACGCATAAAGGCTTTTACCTCCTTAACCTGGAAGGTCTTGATGCTGCTGAGACGATAGCTTTTCGGCGAGCCTGCTATGAGAAGGGGCTCCGGGTGCGCGTGGTGAAAAATACGCTTCTTTTGAAGGCGCTTGAGATGGCAGATATGGCTGCGCGCCACGAGCTGACAGCNGNNTTGAAACTGCAAACAGCGATTATTTTTACTTCTGAGAATCCTAAGNTCCCTGCGCAGGTTTTGCAGGATTTTCGGCAGANAAATAAGAAAGAGAAGCCATTCTTCAAGGCGGCTTATGTAGAAGAGTCGGTCTTTTTAGGGGAGGAGCAGTTGGAGGCGCTGACTCGCCTCAAGACCAAAGAAGAGCTCCTTGGCGAGCTGATTGGACGCTTGCAAGCGCCTATCCAAAATGTGGTGGCCATGCTCCAGGGGGCGGGCCAGACGATTGCGGGCGTTCTCAAAACCTTATCCGAAAGAAACTCATAAAAACCTAAAAACATATGGCAGACCTGAAAGCCCTTGCGGAAACACTGGTGAATCTCACCGTAAAAGAAGTCAACGAACTGGCGCTTATTCTTGAGAATGAGTATGGCATCAAGCCGGCGGCAGCAGCCCCAGTGATGGTGGCGGCTGGTCCGGCAGCTGCGGCGTCCGCAGAACCCCAAGCGCCCGCTAAGACGGAGTTTGATGTCATCCTGAAGGCCCCGGGTGAAAAGAAGTTAGATGTAGTCAAAGTGGTGAAAAATATCACTGGGCTGGGCCTCAAAGAAGCGAAGGAGCTCGTGGATAAAGCCCCTCAACCTATCAAAGAAAAAATCTCCAAGGAAGAAGCAGAGGCTATTCGTCAGCAGCTGGCAGACTTAGGCGCCGAGGTCGAAGTCAAATAAGTGCGTCCTCGCCTCGCCAGACTTTCACAGCCAACATCTGCCCCGTTTCTTAGCGGGGTGGATGTGGCTTTTTGTTATGATACAGAACAACAATCCTATGCGAAGTGAACGGGTTCGCTTTGGTGTGCATCGCCCGGCCATAACGGTGCCGGACCTGCTATCTATTCAGTTACACTCATTTCGGGCGTTTATGGACCTCAGTACACCGCCCGAAAAGCAAGAAAAAGAGTGGCTGTACCGGGTCTTCAAAGAAAACTTTCCGGTACGCGACTCTAAGGAAGAATATGAGATGGACTTTCGGGGTTATCTGCTCGATCCGCCCCGCTACACCCCCGAAGAGTGCAAGGAGCGCGGCCTGACCTATGGGGTTCAGCTCAAAGCCCGATTTGCCCTCTACCCCCTTAAAGCCAACAATGAGGTCTTCAAACCGAAGGAAGAATGGGTCTATTTAGGGACGGTGCCCTACATGACGCCCCAGGGGACGTTTATTGTCAGTGGGGTGGAGCGGGTCGTTATCAACCAGCTTCACCGGTCGCCGGGGATTCTGTTTTCGGCGGCACAGCGGGCCGGCACCTCTGAAAAGACCTATGGGGCTAAGATTATCCCGACGCGGGGGACGTGGATTGAGCTGGCTACGGACGCCACGGGCTATACGCGTGTGTACTTAGACCGCAAAAAAGCCCTGCCGGTTACGCTCCTTTTGCGCGCCATGGGTCATGGCAGTGACGCCGAGCTTGTCCAGCTTTTTGGCATCGCCGAGGAAGTGCCCCTCAAGCTCGGCTCTATCAAGTCGTTCCTGCCTTATGTAGGGCGAAGGCTCGCCACCCGCATCGTGGCCGCCCACCAAGAGGAGCTTGTGGACCCTGAAACCGGTGAAATGACGGCTGTTCAGCGCTTCCAGCAGTTCTTTGATGTAGGTCACGTCCTTTCCGAAGAAGACTGGAATACCCTGAGCGAACTGCGGATTGACCGCCTCTACCTCATCAAGCCCGAATACGAAGACGAGCGGCATATCATCCTGGCTACGCTCCGCAAGGACCCTTCTTACTCCGTCACGACGGCCTGCCAGGAAATCTATAAACTCTTGCGTGGCACCGAAGGCCAGACCGACCCCGAAACCGCCCGCCAATACGTGGAAAAGCAAATCCTCTCCGACAAACGATACGACTTAGGCGAAGTCGGACGCTATCAGCTCAATCGCAAACTTTACGGCGAGCAGCGCTTTACGGACCGTCTGCTCCGGGTAGAAGACCTCGTCGCTATCATTACGCGGCTTCACCTGCTCATGCAAGGCAAAGTAGAACCCGACGAGGAGGACCACCTGAGCCATCGCCGCATCCGCACCGTGGGCGAACACATGTACCAGCAGTTTAGCGTCGGCCTCTCCCGCTTAGCCAAAGGCGTCCGTGAAAAAATGAGCACCATGGAGTCCGAGGACTTCAAGCCGAGCGATGTCATTAACCACAAGGCCTTCCTCAGTGCGATTAACCAGTTCTTTGCCCGGGGGCAGCTCAGTCAGCTGGTAGACCAGACGAACCCCCTTTCCGAACTTGCGCACAAGCGGCGCATCTCGGCTATTGGCCCAGGCGGTCTTTCCCGCGAGCGGGCCGGCTTCGAAGCGCGGGATGTGCACTTCTCGCACTACGGCCGCATCTGCCCTATCGAGACCCCGGAAGGCGCCAACATCGGCCTTATCAACTCCCTCGCTATTTACGCCCGCATCAACGAGCTCGGCTTCCTGGAAACCCCCTACCATCCCGTCACGGATGGCAAGCCAAACTTTGACCAGGTCCTTTATCTCACGGCCGACCAAGAGGAAAAATACCCCGTGGCGCCCCTGGCGTTCTTTTTGAATGGGCACACCCCACCCGAAATGCAGGTGCGTTATGAAGGCGAATACCCCGAAGTGCCCCTTAATGAAGTGCGGTTTGCTGATGTGGCGACAGACCAAATGCTGGGCCTCTCGGCCTCCCTCATCCCCTTCCTTGAACACGATGACGCTAACCGCGCGCTCATGGGCTCCAACATGCAGCGCCAGGCTGTCCCGCTCCTGCGCCCAGAAGCCCCCATCGTCGGCACCGGCATAGAAAAATACGTCGCCCAACACTCGCGGGTCCTCCTCTATGCACAGTACCCCGGCACCGTGGAATATGTCGATGCGACGCAGATTCGCATCCGGTATGAACGCCCACCCGAAGAGGCGCTCGTGAGCTTTGAGGAGGATGTGGTTACTTACGAAATCCCAAAATTCCGACGCACCAACGAAAATACCTGCATCAACCTCCGTCCGATTGTCCGTCGGGGGCAGCGGGTAGAAGCCGGTGACCCCCTGGTAGAAGGCTTCTCCATCGAAAACGGTGAGCTGGCGCTGGGGAAAAACCTCCTCGTGGCGTTTATGCCCTGGCAGGGGTACAACTTCGAAGACGCTATCGTCATCTCTCAGCGGCTCGTACAGGATGACGTGCTCACCTCTATTACCATTGATGAGTTTGAAGTAGAAGCCCGGGAGACCAAAGCAGGCCCGGAAGAACTTACCCGGGAGCTCCCCAATGAATCCGCTGAACGGGTCAAGTGGCTGGACGAAGAGGGCATCGTCATGGTAGGTACCGAGGTGCGGGAAGGCGATATCCTCGTTGGAAAAGTTACCCCGAAAGGCCAAACCGCCGACCTCACCCCAGAAGAAAAACTCCTACGCCAGATCTTCGGCGAACGCAGCACAGACGTCAAAAGCACCTCTCTCCTCATGCCCCCAGCCACCCACGGCTATGTCATCGGCACCCGCCTGTACAGAAAAGACCGTAAAATCAGAGACTTAGCCCAGCGCCAACAAAAAGAAAAAGAACTGGAAGCGGAGTTTGAACGTAAGGTCCTCGCCTTGCGTACTCGCATGTATGAAAAGCTCTCTAAACTTCTCGAAGGCAAAAAGCTCGTCTCTGTAAAAGATCGCCACAACCAGGAGCTCCTGCCCGCCTCCAAAAAAATCACCAGCCGCTGGCTCTCCACCCTCAAGTACGAGGAGCTCAACCCCACCNGCTGGACAGACGACCCCCANACNAACCTCCTGATTGAGCGGCTCTTCCAGAACTACATGGCCCTGTACAGCCGGTACGACGCGGANCTCAAGCGGGAAAAGCACTACCTCACTTCCGGGGATGAATTAGCCAATGGTGTGCTCAAAATGGCCAAAGTCTACGTAGCCACTAAGCGCAAAATCAAAGTCGGCGACAAGCTCGCCGGCCGTCACGGCAATAAAGGCGTGATCGCCAAAGTCGCCGCCGTGGAGGATATGCCCTACTTAGAGGACGGAACGCCCGTGGATATCGTTCTCAACCCGCTGGGTGTGCCTTCCCGGATGAATATCGGGCAAATCTTCGAGGCGATACTCGGCTGGGCGGGCTATAAGCTGGGTAAGCGGTACGAAGCGCCACCATTTGCTGGGGCGTCTTATGAGCAGGTCAATGCCGAACTGGAAAAGGCCGGCCTCCCCAGAGACGGGCGGGTCTATCTTTACAACGGCTTGACTGGCGAACGTTTTGATCAGCCGGCTACGGTGGGGGTGATCTATATGCTCAAACTGGACCACATGGTGGATGACAAGATGCACGCCCGTTCGGTGGGGCCGTATGGGGTGGTTACTTCGCAGCCGCTGGGTGGCAAAGCGCACTTTGGGGGCCAGCGCTTCGGCGAAATGGAAGTCTGGGCGCTGGAAGCCTTCGGCGCCGCCAACCTCCTCCAAGAAATGCTTACCATCAAGTCGGACGATGTGGATGGTCGCATGAAGGCTCACGAGGCCATCATCCGCGGCGAGAACATCTCCTACTTTGGCGTGCCAGACTCCTTCCAGGTTCTCGTAAATGAACTGCGCGGCCTCGCCATAGATGTCCTCTTTGACTAAACTAACCTGCCAATAATCCTATGGAAAAAACTACAACAGCCAGCAAGCACACGGTTATCACCATTCCGACGCCGATTCGGCGGATAACTTTGCGGTTAGCCTCAGCGGACCGCATCTTAGAGTGGAGCCGGGGCGAAGTCAAACGTCCCGAAACGATTGACTATAAAACCCACAAACCCGAGCCCTTGGGGCTTTTCTGTGAGCAGATATTTGGGCCGGTACGAGACTATGAGTGCGCCTGCGGCAAATACAAAGGCGCCCGCTATAAGGGCCTCCGATGCGACCGCTGCAATGTAGAGGTTATCGAAAAGAAATGGCGCCGCGTGCGGATGGGCCATGTCGCCCTGCAGGTGCCCGTCGTACATCCCTGGTACTTCCGCCATGTGCCGCCTAAACTGGGCCTTCTTTTAGGCTACACGGCAAAAAATATGGAAAAGGTAGTCTACTATGACATGAATGTGGTGATAGAACCAGGGGATGCCGTGCGTATCAAAAAAGATTTGGAAGTTGGCTCTTTGCTCACAGCGGAAGAGTATCGCGCGCTTCGTCGCAAGCTGGAAGATGAAGCCCAGCGAGACCCCAGCATTCGGCCAGATAGCTTAGTGGTGAAAATGGGCGGCGAAGCCCTGGAAGAAGTGCTACGAAAACTGGACTTGGACCAGCTGGCCCAGGATCTGCGGGTACGGATACTCAATGAAGCCTCCCAGCAGCGGCGGTCTGACCTTCTGCGGCGGCTGAAGGTCGTGGAGGAGTTTCGGGCGGCAAACAAGCGTCTTGAAAACCGGCCCGAATGGATGATCCTACGGGTGATCCCGGTGGTGCCGCCGGAGCTACGGCCCCTTATTCCTTTGCCGGGTGGGCGCTTCACGGTCTCTGACCTCAATAACCTCTATCGTACGCTCATTCAGCGCAATAACCGCCTGCGCCGCATGATGGAAAACCGCGTCCCGGAGATCCTGCTCAATAACGAGCGGCGCATGCTTCAGGAGGCGGTGGATGCGCTCATGGACAGCTCCCGCAAACGCAATCAGACCCGTGCTGCCGCGGAGAGCGCCTCGGGCCGTCTCTACCGCTCCCTCAGCGATAACATTCGGGGCAAACAAGGCCGCTTCCGGCAAAACCTCCTGGGTAAGCGGGTAGACTACTCCGGCCGCTCCGTCATCGTGGTCGGTCCCCACTTGCGCCTGCATGAATGCGGCCTCCCCAAGGACATGGCCGTAGAGCTCTTTAAGCCCTTCATCATTCGCGACCTCATGGCCCAGCGCATCGTCCGCACCGAAAAGAGCGGCCGCCGCCTCGTAGAACGTAAAGATCCCCGTATCTGGCCTATCCTGGAAAATATCCTCAAAGGTCATCCAGTCCTTTTGAACCGCGCGCCGACTTTGCACCGGCTCGGCATCCAGGCCTTCCAGCCTAAGCTCGTGGAAGGAAAGGCTATCCAACTGCACCCCCTTGTTTGCACAGGGTACAACGCTGACTTTGATGGCGACCAGATGGCGGTCCATGTGCCGCTCAGTCAGCCCGCCATCGTGGAGGCGATGATCCTGATGCTTTCCAGCCACAACATCCTCCATCCAGCAAATGGCGCCCCCATTGCAGTCCCCTCGCAGGACATGGTTTTGGGGCTGTACTACCTCACCAAGGAGCTGCCGGGCGCCAAAGGCGAAGGCGCTATGTTCGGTAGCCCGAGCGAAGCGCTCCAGGCCTACGAGGCCGGTAAGCTCGCCATGCACGCCCGGGTGACCGTCCGCCTCCCCTCCGGCGAAAAGATCATCACCACCATCGGGCGGATTCTCTTCAATCAGACCTTGCCGCCGAGCATGCCGTTTGTGAACCAGCTGCTCACTAAAAATGCCATCCGAGATGTGATCATGGAGGTTTTTCGGCGAACGAATCATCGGGTAACCGCCGAATTTCTCGATCGCATTAAAGAGCTGGGCTTCCAGGCTGCCTTCCGCAGTGGGGCTTCCTTCACGCTATACGATGTCATCGAGCCTTCCAATAAGCAGGCGCTTATCCAAAAGGCCTTGGAGGAGCGGGAGCAGATTCGGGAGGAGTACCGCATGGGGCTGATTAGCGATAGTGAGCGCTATAACAAAGTCATTGACCTCTGGACGAAGACGTCTAATGAGATCTCGGACCAGCTGATTCGGGAGCTTTCGCAGCACCAGAGGGGGTTCAATCCCATCTACATGATGATGCACTCGGGGGCGCGGGGTTCGCGGGAGCAGGTGCGGCAGCTCTGTGCGCTGCGGGGGCTGATGAATAAGCCCCAGCGGCGGCTCGGGGCCCGGGAAATCATTGAGACGCCGATCCTGTCCAGCCTTCGGGATGGGCTCAATGTGATTGAGTACTTCATTTCCACGCACGGAGCCCGAAAGGGCCTGGCGGACACGGCGCTCAAAACTGCCGATGCGGGCTACCTCACCCGCAAGCTCGTGGATGTAGCGCAGGATGTGGTAATTACAGAGGAGGACTGCGGGACGATGCGGGGGCTCCGCCTTACCGCCCTCTACGACGAAAACGAAGAGCTGGTGGAATCGCTCGCAAGCCGTATCGCCGGTCGCTTCTCGCTCAATGATATCTACCATCCCGCTACGGGAGAAAAGCTCGTGGGCGCCAGCCAGGAGATCACCGATGACATCGCCAAGGCCATAGAGGCGGCGGGGATTGAAGCGGTGGTGGTGCGCTCCCCCATCACCTGTGAGGCGGAGCGGGGTATCTGTCAGAAATGCTACGGGCGACACCTCGCTATCGGCCGCCTCGTGGAAATCGGCGAAGCCGTAGGCGTCATTGCCGCCCAATCCATCGGCGAGCCCGGCACCCAGCTTACCATGCGAACCTTCCACACGGGGGGGACAGCCCAGCGCATCACCGGCCAGAATAGCATCAAAGCCAAACACGAGGGCGTCCTGGAATTCACCGACAACCTCCAGACCCTTGTGCGAACCTACCGAGGCGCTGAAGAGGTGGTGGTCATTAGCCGCACGACCGAGGTCTTCATCAAGCACCCGCAAACCGGTCATATCCTCCAGCGAGCGGATGTGCCGTATGCCTCTATTCTCCACGCAAAACCGGGGGACTTCGTGCAAAAAGGCCAGGAAATCTGCTCTTGGGACCCCTATGCGCGGCATATTTTGAGCACGCAGCCGGGCCGGGTGAAGTGGGTAGACCTTATAGAAAATGAAACTTATCGGCGGGAACGGATCGAAGAGGCCCAGCAGGATGAGTACATCGTGATTGAGTCGTCCAATCGGTTCTTGTCGCCGGCGATACAGATTCTGAATGATTATGATGAGCCGGTGGAGACGTATACGCTGCCGGTTGGGGCACGGATTGCCGTGGGGGATGGGATGACGGTACAGGCAGGTTATATCTTAGCACGGACCCCGGTGCAGGCGGCTCGAACGGCCGACATCACGGGCGGTTTGCCACGGGTTACGGAGCTCTTTGAGGCCCGCTCGCCTAATGCCGCTGCCGTCCTGGCCGAGATTGACGGTATCGTGAAGATAGGTCGTCGCCGCTCGAATAACCACGAGATTGAGATAGAGTCGCCGGATGGCCGCATGCGCGTCCTGCATAAAGTCCCTACTACGCGCCTACTTTTGGTGCAGACGGGCGATAAAGTCCGGGCAGGGCAGCCTTTGTGTGATGGGCCCATCAGTCCACATGATATCCTGCGTATCCTGGGTATAACCGCCGTCGCCGAGTACCTCCTGCGCAATATCCAGCTCATTTATGCTCCCCAAGGTGTCAAAATCAGCACAAAACACTTAGAAATCATCTTGCGCCAGATGATGCAGAAGGTTCGCATCGTAGACTCTGGTGATACGATCTTTTTGCAGGATGAGGCGGTAGATAAAGTAGAGCTTCAGCAGGAAAATGCCCTCCTCTCTGGGCGATATATTGTAACAGACCCGGGCGATCAAGAAAACCTGCAGGTCGGGGCGCTCTTGACGCCGTATCAGCTTACTTATTACAATGAGACGCTGAAGGCGGCTGGCAAGCGCCCGATTGAAGCGCGACCAGCTCGACCGGCGACAGCTGAGCCGATTCTGTTGGGGATTTCCCGGGCGGCGTCCACGACGCGTAGNTGGCTCTCGTCGGCCTCCTTCCAGGAGACGGTGCGGGTGCTTATTGACGCGGTCGTTGAAGCTAAAACGGATGAGCTCGTTGGGCTGAAAGAAAATGTTATCACGGGGCAGAAAATCCCGGCTGGGACGGGGTATTTGGAGCGCTATCGCGACCAGGTTCCGAAGATGCCCATTCTCGTGCCGGAAGCGGTGGAAGCTACCAGAGCCTCTGTGGCCGAAGCGAGTACCGCCCCCAAAAAAGCCTCAGCCCGCACGCGCCGCACCTCCTCTAAGAAAGCCTCCTCCTGATGACGATCGGCGAGGTAGTCGCTTTTTTGGATGGCTGGGCACCCCCCGCATGGGCCGAATCCTACGATAATGTAGGCCTCTTGTGGGGGGATGCCCGGGCGTCCGTGCGAGGCGTCCTCACTACCCTGGACCTCACGCCAGCAGTCCACCAAGAAGCCCGCGAAGTCGGCGCAAACTTGATTCTCGTGCATCACCCCATCTGGTTTGGAAATCGCACGCGACTGGATCATGGGAGCTATGCGGACCGGCTGATCTATCAGCTTATTCGGGACGATATAGCTGTGTATGCGGCCCATACGAACGCCGATCAGGCGCAAGATGGCGTGAGCTATGCCCTATGTGAGGCACTGGGGCTACGGCCGCTTGGCTTTCTTAAGGCGGTTTCAGACCAGCACGGGATGGGCTATATCGGCGAATGGCAGACGGAGATGCCGGTGGAGCATTTCTGGGCGCATGTGCGGCAGCGGCTGGAGGTGCCGGTAGTGCGGCATAGCCGGGGACGTTCGGCCGGGGTGCGTCGGGTGGCGGTATGTGGGGGGGCTGGCAGCTTCCTCCTGCCAGACGCTATCCATGCCGGTGTAGAGGCCTTCCTCACGGCGGATATTCCTTATCATCGTTTCTTTGAGGCAGAGGGGCAGGTGTGGCTGGGCGACATAGGGCATTTTGAGTCCGAGCGGTTTATTGCTCGGGTCTTTGCCGAGCGCCTGAAAGCCGCCTTCCCACAACTGCCTGTCTACATCTCTCGCATTCGTACAAATCCTATTCACTACGCTATATGATTACCGTAGAAACCACGGATACAAGGGACAAGCTGGTGCGGCTGATTGAGCTGCAGGTTTATTACAATCGTCTTTACACGCTCTTGCAGCGTGAGGGTGACTTGCCTAACCANATCCAGGANTTAGAGTATCAGATTCAGGCGCTCTTGAAGGAAATCGGAGACCGGCGCACGGAANTGCGGCGCATGGAAAACGAAGTCTCCCAGCTTCATGTGAGCAATGATACGCTCCTGGATCACATTCAGAAGTTAGAGAAAAGCCTTTTACAACTCCGTTCGGATGAACATGTTTTTCGTATTGAGACGGAAATCAAGGAAGCGCGGCTGACGATAGAAAAGAATAAGCGAGATATTCGGATTCTATCGCAGAAGATGGAATTTTTACGTAGCGAAATAGCGAGTTTAGAGGATAAACTTTCGCAGCTTGAGCAGATGCGGGCCCAGAAGCAGGCCCGGCTGGACGAGATCAAGGCGCAGACGGCCGCGCAGCGCGCAGCGGTGGAGACGCAGATTCGGCAGTTAGAAAAGCAGCTTGCCGAAATGGACCCGCGTCTGTTTCAGCTCTTTGAGCGGCGTATTCGTATTCTCCGCGAAGAGAAAGCCCTGGTTCCGGTCGTAGAGGTATATACCGATAAAAATGAAAAGCGTGTAGCATGTGGGGGATGTTATACACTTCTATCCAGGCAGTTAGAGTGGGAGATTGGCAATCGTAGTAATATTTACCTGTGCGAGAGCTGTGGTCGTTTTATTGTAGATGCAGGTCTTTTTGAGGAGGTGGCTGCTCGTTTGCCTTAGTGTGGGGTGGGGGCAGCGGGCGAGTTTTTTATATGCGTTGTGGGATTTAGACTTTGAGGCAGCGGAGCGGGAGGCGCTTTTAGAGTGGAATGCGTCTTATCAGACGTGGGACCAGCATCGGATTGCCTTTTTTCGGGCAGTTTTTCCAGTGAGTCGGGCGGAGCGGGAAGCTTTTTGGAATCACACGGCGCTGACGGAAAGGCTATTTGAGCGTCAGATTGCGCCGACTTTGCCGGAGCTGACAGCGGATATGTATCTACAACGGGCGGTGGTGCATGTGCTGGAGCGATCGTGGACGGCAGCGGCAGCCGATGCCTGGAAAAGTTGGACGCTCTTGCGGAGAGGTGTCGCTGGCGATCCATTGACTGCTCAGCTTAGGGGCTTGTGGCAGGTCATTTTTGCTTCGCTTCCGCCGCCGTATGATCGGTTTCTACCGGGNCAGCCGCAGGGCCACTATGAGGCAGCGCGCCACCTCTTGCGTCAGGCTGCCGATCCGCAAGCCTACACCGCCCTCGAAGCCTCTCTCCTCTACCTCTCCGTCTTGAAAAACTTTGACACGATGGCCGTACCATGGGTGGATACCTGTCGGATGCGGTTATTTTCTGAAAAGCCGCCGCCCTACCTATGGCAGTTTGCGCTGGCGCTTTCAGCCTGGGACTCGGGCAAGCTCAGCCAGGCGGAGACCCTTCTATTAGAGCTGACGCGGCGCCCACAGATTCAGCGGTTTCCGTATCCTCTCTACTGGCTGGGTAAGCTATATGCTTTTCGGGGNNAGGGGGAGCAAGCCGAGAAGGTGTGGCAGCAGTTTGTGGCGCTTCAGATAGAGCCGCATGGAATAGCTGCGCAGTATGGGTGGCGGGGCCTCGGCGCCTGGATG